>JABAOF010002608.1_pt4 | contig 28362 bp, 26 predicted proteins | sample 7062171 | NCBI WGS metagenome assembly JABAOF01 (sample SAMN14538628, study PRJNA623070) | marine sediment metagenome | biome: marine biome [ENVO:00000428]; feature: marine pelagic biome [ENVO:01000023]; material: deep marine sediment [ENVO:00002113] | place: India: Gulf of Khambhat ...
GTCTCGCCGACGCGGCGGTGCTCCACGCCAAGCTCATCCAGCACGCCGCTCACGCGCTCCGCGGTGCGCCGCTCCTGCCAGGCCAGCTCGGGATACCGGTGCAGGTCGCGCCGCACCTCGACCATGCGCTCGAATACCTGTGCATCGAACGGGGAGGGTGTCATGCGTCGAAGCTCTCCGAGCGCACGGTGAGCTCGCGCACGTAATCCAGGTCCACCTCCACCCCCATGCCCGGGCGGCCCTGCGGCACGGCGAGGGTGCCGTCGGTCATGGTCCAGGGTGGCACCACGATGTCGCGCTCCCAGTAGCGCTCGCTGGGGCTCAGGTCGCCCGGCAGCGCGAAGTTGGGCAGCGACGCCAGCGCCACGTTGTGCGCCCGACCGATGCCGCTCTCGAGCATGCCGCCGCACCACACCGGGATGCCGTACTCGGCCGCGAGGTCGTGGATCGCTATCGCCGCCGTGAAGCCGCCCACCCGTCCCGGTTTGATGTTGATGATCTTCCCGGCGCCGAGGGTTACCATCTCGGCGGCGCGCGCGGGGCTCCAGATGGACTCGTCGAGGCACACGGGAGTGTCGAGCTGCCGCTGCAGCTCGGCGTGGTGCACGAGGGCGTCGGCCACCAGCGGCTGCTCGATCATCTGCAGGCCGAAGGCGTCGAGCCGACGCAGCGTCTCGGTGTCTTCCGGGGTGTAGGCCGCGTTGGCATCCACGCTCAGCGGCATCGCGTCGCCCACCGCGCGGCGCACCGCCTCCACGTAGGTCAGGTCCGCACCCGGCTTGACCTTGAGCTTGATGCGGCGATACCCCCGCGCGGCAGCCTCGGCCGCCCGCTCGGCCAGCAGCTCGGGGGTCTCCTGGATTCCCAGGGAGATGCCCGCGGCCACCGTGTCGCGCACCCCGCCCAACAGCTCGGCCAGCGGCACGCCGCAGGCGCGCGCGGTGAGGTCCCACGCCGCCATTTCGACGGCCGCCCGCGCCATGCGGTGCCCCCGGATGCTTGCGTCGAGCAGGTGATACAGCTCGGTCGGTACCTCGAACGGGCGCCCCAACACCGCGGGCGCGATCCAGCTGCCGAGGGCGAGCCAGGCGGTGTCCACCGTCTCGGCGGAGTAGTGCGGCGTCTCGCCCGCGACGCACTCGCCCCACCCGGTGATCCCGCTGGCGTCGCGCAGCTCCACCAAGATGATGCGCCGCTGCCAGCTCACGCCCGACGAGATGCGGAACGGCTCCTTCAGCTGGAGCCGCACCTCGCGCAGGGTGAGCGACGCCAGCTCAGGCACCAGGCTCCCCCGGGCGCTGCAGCAGATAGAAGCAGTGGTCTTTCTGCCGGTCGCGGGCGAACCCGGACACTTCGTAGCCCGAGCCGAAGTAGTGCGTGAAGGCCCTGCGTGTGCTCGCGCGCCACGCCTTGGCGACCTTGGGCGTTTCGTGCTTGAGTGACTGGATATCCGGCGGGATCTCCCGACGAGCACGGCCGGGGCATCCACCAGGTCCGGCTCGGCCCCGATCCCGCCACTCGACACGACCGGCGCGACGGACGGCAGCTTGGCCGGGTCGGCGGGCTTGTCTCTGCCCGCCACGTCCCATTCCACTATCAGCCGATCGGTCCCGATCACGCTGTCCATCAGGCTCACAGTGCCGGTGCCGTACATGTCCTTCACGTACTCGAGCACCCGCACCCCGAGACGGTTGAGGTTGAGGTACGCGTTGCGAGCGACGAGCGGATCATAGCTCCACTGGATGCGGCGCACCCCGAGGGCCGCGGCGTGTTCCCGCTGCAGCTCCTTGAGACGGCGGCCGATGCCGTGGCCCTGCAGGTCCTCCCGCACGGCCAGCATGTGCGACCAGTGCACTGGCTCGCCGTCGCGCAGGCCCGTGATGCCGAACACGAACCCCACGAGCGCGCCGCCGGGCTCGTGCGCCCCTAGCAGGATGCCGCCGACCTTGCGGATCGCGAGCATGAGAATAGGGGGAACCAGCTCGCGGAAGTCATCGCCCCACGTGGCGCTCTGCAGTGCCACGCACTGCTCGTAGTCGGCCTGACTGGTGAGCTCGCGATACGTGAACTGGTACGGATCCATGGCCATGCTCCCGTCCAGAAGCTACATCGTGGGTTGCGGTCGTGTCGATTAGCGCTATGCATTAGACCCGGCCGACGGGGTTCCCGGTCGGGTCCTGCCGAGTCAGCGACCTGGAGATCGGAGAGAGTGGAATCATGAAGCGCGTTCTCGCGGCGCTGCTGGCGCTGGCGGCGCTGGGGCTGGCGAGCGAGGCCGCCGCCCAGACGCCGACCAGGGTACGAGTGCGTGTGGTGTCACACGATGCCAAGATCATCGGCAGCGGGGTGGGCGGCGCCCGGATCAGCGTGCGCGATGCGGCCACCGGGGCCGTGCTGGCCCAAGGGGTGCAACAAGGGCTGACCGGGCACACGCGCGCCATCGTTGTCGAGCCGGTCGAGCGAGGCGCCGCGATCTACGATACGGAGGGCTCGGCGGAGCTCACCTTCGAGCTCTCCCTGAGCGAGCCCACCGTGCTGGAGTTCGTCGGCGAAGGCCCGCTGGGATACGAGCACGCGATGCAGCGCGCCAGCAAGACGATGCTGCTGCTGCCCGGAGAAGACGTGCTGGGAAACGGCGTGGTGTTGGAGCTGCACGGCTTCATCGTGGAGCTGCTCGAGCCTGCCGAGGCGCTGGCGGGCGGCGCGGACGCCGACGTTCTGGCGCGGGTGCGCATGATGTGCGGCTGCCCGCTGGAGCCGGGCGGCCTGTGGGACGCCGACCGGGTGGAGGTCCGGGCGCAGGTGTGGGCCGGCGACCGGCTGCTGCGCGAGGCGCCCCTGCCGTACGCGGGTGAGACCAACATGTTTCGCGGACCGATATCGCTCGAGGGCGCCCCCGGCGGCGCCCGCCTCATGGTGATAGCGACCGATCCCACCCGCCAGAACTTCGGGCGCAGTCAGGCCCTGGTACTCAACTGATGACAGCCTCACGTCGGAGGACAGCCATGCGGGGTATCTCGCTGCGTTGGGTGGTGCTGCTGGCTCTGGTGCTCCCGCCGCTCTCGCCTCGAGCGGGAGTGTCGCAGGAGCGGGAGTCGATCACGCCGGCTCCGGACCGCGCCCCCGGGGAAGGGGAGGGGCCGTTCGAGCGCCTGATCATTCGCGGTGCCACGGTGATCGACGGCACCGGCGCTCCGCCGCGCGGCCCGATGGACATCGTGATCGAGGGGAACCGGATCGTGGAGGTGAAGAACCTCGGCGCCCCGGGGCTGCCCATCGATCCCGAGAGGCGCCCCGGCGACGCGACGCGCGAGATCGACGCGCACGGGATGTACCTGCTGCCGGGCCTGGTGGACCTGCACGGCCACGTGGGCGGTACCTCACAGGGCACTCCCGCGGAGTACGTATACAAGCTGTGGCTGGGCCACGGGATCACGGCGGTGCGCGACCCGGGCTCCGGCAACGGCGTGGAGTGGACGCTGAACGAGCGCGAGCGGAGCGCGGCCAACGCCATAGTGGCCCCGCGCCTCTTCGTGTATGTGCGCCCCGGCATGGGCTGGGACGACGGGCCCATCACCACACCCGAGGCCGCTCGGGACTGGGTGCGCTGGGCGGCGAACCAGGGGGTGGACGGTCTGAAGCTCGTCTCCTACGACCCGGAGATCATGGCGGCCCTGATCGACGAGGCAAAGCGGCAGGGTTTGGGGACGCAGGCCCACCTGGGCCAGATGGGGGTGGCCCGCATGGACGCGCTGGACGCCGCGCGGCTCGGTCTCGGTTCGCTGGAGCACTGGTACGGGCTTCCCGAGGCGCTGTTCACCGACCGCACGGTGCAGGACTTCCCCCACGACTACAACTACAACAACGAGTATCACCGCTTCGGCCAGGCCGGACGGCTATGGCAGCAGGCGGCGCCGCGCGGCTCCGAGAAGTGGAACGCGGTGATCGACGAGCTGATTGAGCTGGGGTTCGTGATCGACCCCACGATGACCATCTACGAGGCGAGCCGCGACGTGATGCGGGCCCGCGAGGCGGAGTGGCACGAGACCTACACGCTCCCGTCGCTGTGGCAGTTCTACCAGCCCAGCCTGGAGAGCCACGGGTCGTACTGGTTCGACTGGACCACCCAGGACGAGATCGAGTGGAAGCGCAACTTCCGCATCTGGATGGACTTCCTCAACGACTACAAGAACCGCGGCGGCCGGGTCTGCACCGGCTCCGACTCCGGCTTCATCTACAAGCTCTACGGCTTCGGCTACATCCGGGAGCTGGAGCTGCTGCAGGAGGCCGGCTTCCACCCCCTCGAGGTGATCCGCTCCGCCACCCTGTGGGGTGCCATGACGCTGTACGAGCCCAAGGGGCGGGCCGCCGAGTTCGGCGTGATCCGGCCGGGGATGCTGGCCGACCTCGTGGTGGTGGAGGAGAACCCGGTACACAACCTGAAGGTGCTCTACGGCACGGGCACGCAGCGGCTCGATCACGCGACCGGCACGGTCGAGCGGGTCGGGGGCGTCAAATACACCATCAAGGACGGCATCGTCTACGACGCCAAGCAGCTGCTGGCCGACGTGGCCCGGATGGTGGAGGAGGCGAAGCGGGAGGCGGCGACGGCGCCCTGAACTGGGGAACGGGAAAGGAAGAAGGGGAAAGGTACCACAGTCACGCAGTACCTTTCCCCTTGCGCCTCTCCCCCGGCGTCAGCCGCTTAGCGGCACGATCAACACCTGGTTCGCCGTGAACAGCGGGATCAGGAGGCGGTTGCGAGTCGTGTCCAGCCCGATGTCGGCCGGCGCCTCGACGTCTGTGATCTCGGCGGTATAGAGCCCGCCGGGGCCCAGCCGGTACACGGCCCGGCCCTGCCAGCTCGACATCAGATAGGTTCCGCCGGCGGTCCGCACCAAGCCGTCGAGTTGGCCCGCTGCGGGGGCGGGGAGCCCGCTGATCGTGCCTGCTTCCCGCTGCACGAGGGTCACCCGGCCCGTCCCGAAGGTCACGAACATGACCCGGTCCCCGTTCACCAGGATGCCGTTGGGGCCCCCCAGCGCGGTGCCGCTCACCAGCGTGGCGTGCTCGCCGGTGGGGTCAAAGCGGTGCACCGCGTCGCTGCCGGAGGGCTCGAAGCCCTCGGGCCCGGCCCGGAACCCTGAATCGGTGACATATACGGTCCCGTCTGGCCCCACAGCCACGTCATTGAGGAATGTGGCGCCGGTCACAGTCCAGGTGTCTATCACGGCGCCAGACTTGCGGTCAAACAGGCGCACGGCGTCGATGTCGGCGACGAGCAGGGTGTCGCCCTTGAGGGCCATTCCCTTGGGGGCGTGGAGCGTGACGCCCTGCGTGGCGCCGTGGATCCACTCGAGCTCCAGCACGCTCCCGTCCGGGGCTAGCCGGGAGATGAACCCGTTGCCGTCCTTGGCGAGGGGGCTGCCGTTGATGTTCGAGACGAGGTAGACGTCGGCCAGGGGGTCGTGCAGCACCGATTCGGGGGTGCGGAATCCGACGTCGGCCACCCGGATCGCCTCGTCCGTCGCCTCCTGCTGCTCTGCGGTCGTACAGGCGCCCAGTGCTCCCGCGACCGCTGTGAGGAAGCGCAGTGCCTGCATGCGATGCCTCCTGCTGTCGTTCTCGCTGTGGGGCGCGCAAGTTAGTGGGGGAGAACGACGTCCGCCAGGACGTATGTCACAGGTTTGTTGAGAACCATTGACCGGAGGTCGAGATGTTGACGATCCGACGAGCATTGGTGGTCTCGCTTTTCGCGCTGGCTGTCGGCGGCCTCGTCGCGCCCGTTGCGGCCCAGGAACAGGCAGTCACCGTGGAGGCTGTGATCGCCCGGGACGTGGTGGACCGCGAGCCGGTGGATGCCGGCACCGTGTTCCCGGCCGACGTGGAGCGCCTCTTCTGCTGGACGAAGGTCGAGGGCCTGGAGCCCGGCTCCACGATCGAGCACGTGTGGAAGTTCGCCGGCTACGAGTGGGTCGTGTCGCTCGAGGTCGGTGCGACGCACTGGCGCACCTACAGCAACAAGCGCATCCTGCCCGAGTGGACCGGCGAGTGGACCGTGATCATCCGGGATGAGATGGGGAATGAGTTGGAGACGGTGACGTTTACCGTCCAGTAAACGGCAGGCGCAAGGTGCAAGGGGAAAGGGGAAAGGTACGGCGACCGCAGTACCTTTCCCCTTGCCCCTATCCCCGCGAGTAGGGTAGGGTAGGGCGGTTAGCCCGCCAGCCCCCCAAAGAACGACGACACCGCGGCGAACGCCAGGTTCACCACTACCCACAGGCCGGCCACGGTTGCCAGCGGCCCGCCGATCCCCTTGGCGCCGATGCGGATCTGATTCCCCAGCGCCAGCAGATAGACGTTCCACGCCCCGAACAGCGTGAACTGGTTCCCCAGGTTGTAGAGGAACCGGGACGACTCCTCGTCGAACAGGAATCCCAGGGTGAGCCGCAGGTTCTCCATGCCGAAGATGGCCAGGAGCACCAGGAGCACCGCCCCGAGGAGCTGTGGCACGTAGGCGTGGGTTGCGATCCCGAACTCGTCCTTGAACTTCAGCGCCTCCGCGCTCTGGGCGCCGAAGATCAGCTGCAGCACGGCAGCTACGATGACGAGCGAGATGACGCCGATCAGCGACCCGGCCACGAAGATGATCAGGCGGTTGGTGGTGCTCGCCGCCCCCTCCACGCGCTCTCGGAGCTGCGCCCGCGCGTCATCGTCCAGGTTGGGATTGCGTTCCTCGAGCGCCTCAACCTGCTGCCGCGCGCGGTCCTGCAGCACGGAGGCTGGCGTGGCGACCGCCACGAAGGCGGCGGTGACGACGAGCATGATGATCGGGATGAGTGCCTGGGGCCGGACGGCCAGCTGGCGGAACACCTCGGCCGGCTCGTCGATCACACGGAGCGCCAGCTTCCACGCTGGCCAGGTCTGTTCGGGCGTCGTCGCGTTGGTCACGGGTACATCCTCCTCAGCACGCGACTCCCGCGGCGTACGGGCCGCGGATCGCGCGGTTGATGATGCGTATCCGGGTCACCACCCAGTCGGGTGAGGCGTCGCCCCTGCCCACCACCGCATAGCGCCGGCCGTCCTCCAGCAGGACGCCGATGGCTCGGGGCCTGAGGTCCACGAGCACGTCGTAGCACCCGTTGGGGGGACGTACCTCCGCCTGGAGCACCCGGAGGGGCCGCTCCTCGAGCGACGGATACACGGTGAAACCCCGCACCTCCAGCGGCTCCTCCCCCCTCGGCCCGGGAATCTCCTGCGGGGTGCCGAGCAGTGCCAGCGTGCCGGCGGCGTTCCGCTCGGGCATCCCCACCTGGAGGCCCCGCCAGCTCCGGTTCGGGACCGCGATGGTGATGGCATAGACGATCTGGTTCAGGGCGTCGATCTGGATATCGGTGCCGTAAGAGTAGCGGGCCAAACGGGCGTCTTCCGGCACTGGGTGCGGTGCCTGCGCGCCGAGCAGCCCGAAGACCATGCTGATGGGGGCGTCCGCTTCGACGGGGAACGGGAGGACGTCCTCGCTCACCACGGGCGGTTCAGGCTGCTGGATGAAGTTCGGCCTGGTCCACCAGTAGAGGACGGCGGCCAGCACGATGATCGTGCCCGCACCGATGGTGAGCGCCCGACGCTCGAGCAGCAGCTCCAGCAGGCCCGGTCGGAGCTCCTCCACCACCACCACTGGCTCCTCCTCGGGGGGGGCTTCGGAGATGGGGGGTGGGGGCGCCTCCTCCACGGGCGGTGGCGTCTCGGGCGCGCCGGCACGCCGCGCGGTGCGGGACATGCGGGCCAGCTCGCGCATGACGCTGGTCTCGTCCCTGCCTTCCCTCTCCGCGGCGCACGCCGGACAACCACGTGGGTTCTCGTCGTTGTACGGGATCTTGTGGATCGGGCAGCGAACGAGGGCCATGGCTCCTGGTGTCAGATCTTGGGCAGCGTTACGCCGCGCTGTGCTTGGTACTTGCCCTTGCGGTCCCCGTAGGAGACCTCGCACACGTCGTGCTCATCGGCCTCGAAGAACAGCACCTGGGCGATCCCTTCGTTGGCGTAGATCTTGGCCGGCAGGTGAGGTATTGGAGATTTCCAGGGTCACGAAGCCTTCCCACTCCGGCTCGAAGGGGGTGACGTTGACGATGATGCCGCAGCGGGCGTAGGTGGACTTGCCCACGCAGATGGTCAGCACGTTGCGCGGGATGCGAAAGTACTCCACCGACCGCGCGAGGGCGAACGAGTTGGGTGGGATGATGCAAACTTCCCCCTCCCACTCCACGAAAGAGCGGGCATCGAACGCCTTCGGATCCACCACGGGCGAATGGACATTCGTAAAGATGTGGAATTCCGGCCCGACGCGCATGTCGTAGCCATATGACGAGACGCCGAAGCTGATGACGCCCCGCTGTACCTGCGACTCGGCGAACGGCTCGATCATGCTGTGTTCCTTCGCCATGCGGCGGATCCAGCGATCGGACTTGATCGACATGAACCTTCCTTCCGGATTGAGTGGTAGCGGGGGTGGTCCCACCGGCACCCTGCCGGGCGGGCGCGGCCGGGGGTCGAACAAAAGATACGTAAGGTGCCTTCGCGCGCCAGCTTAGGTTGCTTGACACTGCTTCGTTAGCCTGGGTAACTTGCAGCCCGTTATCCGACAAACGTGAACGTGTTTCACTAGCGCATAGATCCGTGCTTCAGGAATACATTCCGCTCTTCCTGCTGATCGCCTTCGTCGTCGTCACTGCCGTCGGCATCATCGTTCTGTCGCACCTTTATCCACGAGCCCGCCCTACACCGATCAAGCTGACACCCTATGAGTCGGGCATGCCCCCGCTGGGCGGCACGCGCGACCGGTTCAGCGTCAAGTTCTATCTCGTGGCGATGCTGTTCATCGTGTTCGACATCGAGGCGGTGTTCATGATCCCGTGGGCGGTGGCATTCAGGCAGCTGGGGCTGTTCGGCCTCATCGAGATGCTGATCTTCGTGGTGATCCTCTTCGTTGGCTACATCTACGCATGGAAGCGAAAGGCGCTCGAATGGGATTGACGGCTCACACGGCGCCGGCATCGGGTTCCACGGTCGTGTCCCAGGTGTCGCCCAACTGGGTCACGACCCGGTTGGACTTCCTCATCAACTGGGCGCGGTCGAACAGCCTCTGGCCGATGCCGTTCGGCACGGCCTGCTGTGCGATCGAGTTCATGGCGACGGCGGCCAGCCGGTTCGACATCGCCCGGTTCGGCATGGAGCGGCTGGGCTACACCCCGCGTCAGGCCGACGTCCTGCTGTGCGCCGGCCGACTCCCCTTCAAGCTGGCTCCCGTGATTCGCCGGATCTACGACCAGATGCCCCAGCCCAAGTGGGTCATCTCCATGGGCGCCTGCGCCTCGTCGGGCGGGATATTCGATACCTACGCGATGGTGCAGGGCATCGACACGGTCGTACCGGTGGACGTGTACGTCCCCGGCTGCCCCCCGCGGCCAGAGGGTCTGCTCTACGGCATCCTCATGCTGCACAAGAAGATCAAGGGCGAGACTCTGGCGGACACGTCCCTGCGGGTCGAGCGGCCTTTGGAGTCGGGCGACCTCAGAATCCCGCCGCGGCTCGTCGATGAGCTGTCCGAGCCGTTCGGCAACTCGGTTCACCAAACCCGTTCCGGATAACGCGTCCGTGAATCCCTCGGTCGAGTCTCTGCGACGCACCTTCGGTGACAAGATCGGGCGCGCCGTGGTCTCCTGCGGCGCAACGATCGTGTACGTCGACCGTGATGCCGTGCGCGAGATCCTCCAGTGGCTGAAGGAGACGCCTGGAGAAGGCTACGACTACCTGGTTGATGTGACCGCGGTCGAGTACCGCGATCCGGAGCGGCCCCTCGAGGTCGTGTACCAGCTCCGCTCCCTCGAGCGAAAGGCGGAGCTGCGGGTCAAGGCCGAGCTGCGGAAAGAGGAGCGGCTCGAGGTCGAGTCGGTCGTGCCGATCTGGCGCGCGGCCGACTGGTTGGAGCGGGAGGTGTACGACATGTTCGGCGTCGCCTTCCGCGGGCATCCCGACCTGAGGCGCATTCTCATGTGGGAGACCTATGCCGAAGGGTACCCCCTGCGGAAGGACTTCCCTCTGCGGGGGCGGTTCTCGCGGTCGGAGCAGGTGCGCCAGGCGCTCCATGCGAACGCGGAGGCGCACTACTCGATGGAGGAGCTGTCCATCGCCGAGGCGTTCAATGATCTGCCGATGGAGATGCGCGAGCGACTCGAGACGGGGCGGCGGGCGGAGGTTCCCGAGTTGAGCGGGAGCGAGGACGATGGGTGAGAAGCGGGTAGTGGAGCTCGATCTCGCGACCACTGGATTGGATGCCCAGGGGCGGCCGGCCCGCGTTCCCCTGGGAGTCGGGGTGGCCGAAGCGGACGCCGGGGAGGCCGAGCCCGACATCGGGGGCGACCACCTGCTGCTCAACATCGGGCCGCAGCACCCCGCCACCCACGGCGTGCTGCGCCTGGTGGTGGAGCTCGACGGCGAGGTCGTCGTGCGGGTGATCCCACACATCGGTTACCTGCACTCCGGCTTCGAGAAGCTCGGTGAGTACCGCCACTACAACCAGATCGTCCCGCTCACCGACCGCACGGACTACCTCGCCCCCATGGCCAACAACGTCGGCCTGGCGCTGGCTGCCGAGCAGCTCATGGGGATCGAGGTCACCGAGCGGTGCAAGGTCCTGCGGGTCATCGCGTGTGAGATCAGCCGCATCATCTCGCACATCGTGTGGCTCGGGACCACGGCGGTGGACATCGGTGCCTTCACGCCGTTTCTCTGGACCTTCCAGGAGCGGGAGAAGTTCTATGATCTGCAGGAGGAGTGGACCGGGGCGCGACTGACCACGAGCCTGACGCGGGTGGGCGGCATGATGGCCGACATCCCCGACGGCTTCGAGGAAGGGCTGCGGAACTGCTGCCGCACCCTCCTCAGCGTGCTGGACGAGGTGGATCGCCTGCTCACCCGCAACGCGATCTGGTGCGCGCGGACGCAAGGCATCGGGTACATCAGCGGGCCGGACGCGATCAACTACGGCCTCTCGGGGCCCATGTTGCGGGCGAGCGGCGTGGCCTACGACGTGCGCAAGGACCGGCCCTACCTCGGCTACGAGACCTACGACTTCGACGTACCGATTGGGGAGCACGGCGATGTGTACGACCGGTATCTCGTCCGGATGGAGGAGATGCGGCAGTCGACACGCATCATCGAGCAGGCACTGGACCGCTTGCCGGACGGTCCGCTGAACGTGGATGACCCTCGGGTGATCCTCCCGCCCAAGAGCGCCGCCATGACCGACATGGAGTCCATGATCTTCCACTTCAAACAGGTCATGGACGGTGTGCCGGCGCCGGTGGGTGAGGCGTACTTCCCGATCGAGAACGGCAAGGGCGAGCTGGGCTATTACCTGGTGTCGGATGGCACGGCCAAGCCGGTGCGGTGGCGCATCCGGCCGCCGTCGTTCATCAACCTGGCGGCGTTGCCCAAGATGGCCGAGGGGCACTTGATCGCGGACCTGATCGCCATCAACGCCAGCGTTGACATCGTCATGGGGGAGATCGATCGCTAGGGCGGGGTGGAGACGCTGACGACGAGCATGCACGAGACGACCGCATACGAGCCCGTGTTCACGGGCGAGCGCAAAGACACGCTCGAGCAGATCCTCGAGCGCTACGAGACCAGGCGTGCGGGGATCCTGCCGGCGCTGTGGATGGTGCAGCAGGCTCGGGGGTGGATCTCGGACGCAGCCGTGGCCGAGGTGGCCGAGGTGCTAGAGCTCACCCCGGCCTACGTGAAGGGCGTAGTCACTTTCTACACCATGTACCACCAGCACCCGGTGGGCGAGCACTTCATCCAGGTATGCACCACTACGTGCTGCAACCTGGTGGGCGCGGAGGACGTCGTGCAGGCGTTCCTGCGGCACACTGGGTGTGGGGAGCTCGGTGCGACGTCGCCCGACGGCAAGTACACGATCATCGAGGTGGAGTGTCTGGGAGCGTGCGGCTTCCCGACCCCGGTGATGATCAACGATGACTTCATAGAGAGCGTGACGCCGGAAACGGTGCCGCAGCTCTTGGAGAAGTACCGGTGAGCGCGGACGTTGCGCCGTACCGCCGTTGCACCATGCCGCCCGGGGAGGGGGGGGACTGGGAGGACGATGGGCTACCCGCATAAGCCACATCCCAAGGAAACGCTCGTCCTGAGCGAGCACTTCGGCGACCCCGCCGCCCGCAGCTATGACGGCTGGGTGAAGCGGGGCGGATACGAGTCGCTGAAGCAGGGCCTCGGCATGGATCCAGAGGCGGTGATCGCCGAGGTGAAGGAGTCGGGACTGCGGGGTCGTGGCGGGGCGGGCTTCCCGGCCGGCGTGAAGTGGGGCTTCATGCCCAAGGAGCGGAAGGGGCCCCACTACCTCTGCGTGAATGCCGATGAGTCGGAGCCCGGCACCTTCAAGGACCGGGAGATCATGCGGTGGACGCCCCACGCGCTCATCGAGGGCGCCGCCATCACCGCCCACGCCATCCAGGCCGAGACCACATACATCTATGTCCGCGGGGAGTTCACCGAGGCCATCGCGATCATGCAGCAGGCCTTGGACGAGGCCTACGCTAAGGGCGTGCTGGGCAAGAACGCGATGGGCAGCGGTAAGCGGATCGACATGTACATCCACCGCGGAGCGGGGGCGTACATCTGCGGCGAAGAGACCGCGCTGATGAACTCCATCGAGGGGCGGCGCGGCAACCCGCGGATCCGGCCGCCCTTCCCGGCGGCCTACGGCGTGTTCGGCCGGCCCACCACGATCAACAACGTGGAGACCCTGACCGCGGTTGGGCACATCATCCGGCGGGGCGCCCAGTGGCACAAGTCACTGAGCCTCTCCAACCCCAGGAGCACCGGCACCAAGCTGTTCAGCGTGTGTGGTCAAGTGAACAAGCCGGGCAACTACGAGGTGGAGATGGGCTTCCCGCTGAAGGACCTGGTCTACGACCTGTGCGGCGGTCTCCAGCACGGTGACCTGAAGGCGGTCGTGCCCGGCGGCTCCTCGGTGCCGTATCTCAACCGCGAGGAGGCCCAGGGCTGCCTGCTCGACTACGAGGGCTGCATCGAGGCAGGCACGATGTTGGGCTCCGGCGGGGTGATCGTGTTCGACGATAGCGCGGACATGGTCTACCAGACGATGCGCACCTGCCGGTTCTACGCGCACGAGTCGTGCGCTCAGTGTACGCAGTGTCGGGAGGGCACAGGCTGGACGGTGCGCATCCTGCAGCGGATCCTGGCCGGCGAAGGCGAGATGAAGGACCTCGACCTGCTGATGGACGTGGGTGAGCAGATGACCGGCAAGACCATCTGCGTGCTGAGCGATTCGTGCGCGGTGGTGGCGATGAGCGCGGTACAGAAGTTCCGGAACGAGTTCGAGGCGTACATCACGGGCGCGCGGCGCCCGCTGATGGCCGCAGTGTGAGGCGCATGGCGGAGCCAGAACTGGTCACCCTGACGATCGAGGGCGTCGAGGTAAGCGTCCCCAAGGGGACGATGATCCTCGAGGCGGCGAAGCAGGCCGGCGTGCTCNNCGGCGTGTGCCGCATGTGCCTGGTCGAGGTCGAGGGGATGCCCAAGCTCGCCGTTGGCTGCGCCACGCCGGTCGCCGAGGGACAGACCGTGCGGGTCTACACGGAGCAGGCCAAGAAGGCGCGCGAGGGCGTACTGGAGTTCCTGCTCATCAATCACCCCCTGGACTGCCCGATCTGTGACCAGGCGGGCGAGTGCGAGTTGCAGAACTACGTGTTCCAGGAGGGCCGCTCGCGGACCCGCTACACGCCGGCGTTTGCCAAGCGGTTCGACCCGGTCGAGGACTTCGGGGGCGACATCCTCTACGTCCCCAACCGGTGCATTCTCTGCACGCGCTGCGTGCGATTCATGGATCACGTGGCCGACGAGCCGATCATCAACGTGAGCGAGCGGGGCGAGAGGGCCTTCATCGGCATCCATCCCGACCGCCAGCTCGATCATCCCTGGGCCGGCAACGTGGTGGACCTGTGCCCGGTGGGCTCGCTCCTCTCCAAGGACTTCCTCCACAAGGCGCGCGCCTGGGAGCTGGACCACAGCGCCAGCGTCTGCACCGGCTGCTCACAGGGCTGCAACGTGGATATCGAGACCCGCGACAACGCGGTGGTGCGCCTAAAGCCGCGGCCCAACCTGGAGGTCAACAGGTACTTCATGTGTGATCACGGCCGGCTCAGCTACCGCTGGATGAACCGGGGTGACCGCAACGAGGCGCCGCTCGTGGCGGAGAACGGCGACCACGTCGCCGTCGACTGGGATCACGCGCTGGCGCGCGCGGCCCAGATAGTGAAGGGCGCCGGCGGCAAGGCCGTAGCACTGGTCTCTCCTCGTGCGTCGAGCGAGGCGCTGTACCTGCTGCGCCAGGTGCTGGACGGCTTCGAGACGACGGCCGGATTCCGGGTCGAGCGCGTCGCGGGCGAGGAGCCGCTGGCCGGAGTGCCGAACCTGGCGCTGCGCGAGGAGCGCGCGCCCAACGTGGCTGGTGCGACGCTGCTCGGCTACGCGGAAGGGTTCGACGCGGCGGTGCAGGCGGTCGCCGACGCCTCGCTGGTGATCGTGCTGGACGAGGGGCTGGAGGGTGTCGGCAGTGATGTCCTGCGACAGGCCGGCAACGTGCTCTACCTCGGCACTGCGCTGCCGGAGGCGGCGCGTGCTGCGCGGCTTGTGCTGCCCACGACGAACGTCGCCGAAGAGGACGGCACGTTCGTGAATCGCGACAACCGGGTGCAGCGTTACTTCCAGGCCAAGGTGGCTCCCGGCATGGCGCGGCCCGCCTGGTGGATCCTGGGCGAGCTGCTGGCCGAGCTCGGCCGCGGCGACCCGCTCGGGAGCGCAGCCGACGCGTTCGAGCGCCTGGCGGGGAACGAGCCGGCATTCGAGGGTCTGACGTATGCCCGCCTCGGATACGGCGGTGTGGTGTTGGGGCAGGGGAGCCCTGTGGAGGTTGCCCGGTGACCCCAGAGCTGAAGGGCTTCATCCTGGTTGGCATCGTCAAGCTGGTGGTGGCGTTCGGCGTCCTCATGGTGGGCGTGGCGTTCGTCACCTGGCTGGAGCGGCGCGTGGCGGGCTGGATCCAGAACCGCATGGGGCCCAATCGCGTGGGGCCAGCCGGCCTGCTGCAGCCGATCGCGGACGGTCTCAAGAACTTCGTGAAGGAAGAGACGCTGCCGGGTCAGGCGGACCGTGTGCTGTTCATCATGGCGCCGGGAATGTCCTTCGTCCCGTCGCTGCTCCTGTTCGCGGTGATCCCATTCGCCGCACCGCTGCCGCTGTCTTTCGACTTCACGCTGCCGCTGTTGGGCCGGTTCGTGTTCGAGGGCCCGATGTCGATGATCGTGGCCGACGTGTCCATCGGCTTCCTCTTCATCCTGGCCATCTCCAGCCTGGCGGTGTACGGCATCGTGATTGCGGGCTGGTCCCAGGCCAACAAGTACGCCTTCCTCGGCGGGCTGCGCGCCTCCGCGCAGATGATCAGCTACGAGATCGCGCTGGGGATGAGTCTCATCGTCGTCCTGCTGCTGGTGGGGAATGTAACCCTGACTCGGGTCGTGGCAGTGCAGCAGGAGACGCTGTGGTTCGTACTCATGATCACGCTGGGCTTCGTGCTGTTCGTGATCTCGGCACTGGCCGAGACGAACCGGCTGCCGTTCGACCTGCCCGAGGCCGAGAGCGAGCTCGTGGCCGGTTACCACACCGAGTACAGCTCGATGCGGTTCGCCCTGTTCATGCTCGCCGAGTTTGCTGCGTTGATCACCATGTCGGCGCTCATCGCGACGCTGTTCTTCGGCGGCTGGGACATCCCCTTCACCACGTGGGACGAGGGGGAGCCGACGGTCCTCAAGTCGCTCGCGACGCTCATGATGTTCGGGGCGAAGACGTTCTTCTTCGTGTTCTGGTACATCTGGGTGCGGTGGACGCTGCCGCGGTTCCGCTACGACCAGCTCATGGCGCTCGGCTGGAAGGTTCTGCTGCCGATCGTGCTCGTCTACATCATGCTAATGGCGACGGTGATTCTGGTCCTGGACGAGCTGGGGCTCGCCTTCGGCCCCCTCTATGGGCTGGCGCTCTTCGGGGTGAACCTGGTCGCGGTGTTCATCGTGTTCCGGATCCTGGACAGTGACCGGCTGATCACCGCCCGGGGGATCCGGCAGGAGGAACGCGCGTAATGGCGATCGGCGTCAAGGTGATGAAGCGGCCCGACCGGGCCGTGAGCTACCTGCGGGCCGCGCTCCAGGGGATGGCGATGACCTTCCGCCATCTCGTCTCGCCCAAGTGGACCATGCAGTATCCGGAGGAGAAGTCCACCGACACGTGGAGCCTCTCCCCCCGCTGGCGCGGCACGCACCGCATGCTCACCGACGAGCAGGGACGCGCCAAGTGCGTGGCCTGCGGTCTGTGCCCCCAGATCTGTCCGGCGAACTGCATCAAGCTGGTGCCGGGAGAGGATGAGGAGGGGCACCGCTACCCCCTGATCTACGAGATCGACGAGTTCCGCTGCGTGTTCTGCGGCTACTGCCAGGAGGTCTGTCCCGAAGAAGCCATCCACGTGGGCGTGCACTACGAGAACTCGGAGTACGAGCGCGAGCGCTTCGTGTACGACCTGGAGCGGCTCTGTGCGCAGACGCATCCGGTATCGACGCTCTGGGATCCGTCTGATCCCAAGGGTGAGTGAATGTGACCCAGACTGAGGCCGTCTTCTGGTTCTTTGCTGCCGCCGCCGTCCTCTCGGCGTTTCTCTGCATCACACGCCGGAGTCCGGTGGCGAGCGCGCTGTGGCTCGTAAACACGCTGTTCGCGCTGGCCGCGATCTTCGTCCTGCTCGACGCCCACTTCATCGGGGCGCTGCAGGTCCTGGTGTACGCCGGTGCCATCATGGTGCTGTTCCTGTTCGTGATCATGCTCCTGAACCTGCGGGGTCAGACCACGGACATGCTCGGTTGGGCAGGACGCCTGGTGATGCTGGCCCTCGGACTGCTGCTCGTTGTGGAGCTGTGGGTGTTGACGCGGATCGCACCCGACGAGGAGCTGCGGCTCCCGAGCCAGGCGATCATCGAGATGACCGAGGAGCAGGGAGCCGTTCGCGTGATCAGCGAGCCGTTGTTCCGGGACTTCCTGCTTCCGTTCGAGATCACATCCGTGCTGCTGCTCGCCGCCATTGTGGGCGCAGTGGTGCTGGCAAAGAGGAGGCTCTAGGTGCTCCTCGCACCATCATTGGCGCTTTCGGCGATCCTGTTCAGTCTCGGCGTGGCCGGGGTGCTGTTCCGCCGCAATGCCATCGTGATCTTCATGTGCATCGAGCTGATGCTCAATGCCGTGAACCTGACCTTCGTGGCACTGGCGCAGCAACTGGGTCGTGAGGGGCAGGTGATCGTGTTCTTCGTGATGGCGGTTGCGGCGGCCGAAGCGGCCGTGGGACTGGCGATCATGCTCGCCATCTACCGCCATAAGGGGACGGTCAACGTCAACGAGATCAACCTACTGAGGGGATGATGCCGACATCGGTCGGGTGGGTGTGGTTGGTGGTGCTGTTCCCGCTGCTGGGTTTCCTGGCGAACGGGTCCATCAGCCTAGTCCGCCCGAGCGCCAAGCGGGCGGTGACCGCGATCGGCGTCGGCGTGTTGGTGCTCTCGTTCCTGGTGGCCGTGGCAGTGGTGCTCGGTCTCGCCGCGGCACCGGAGGGGGCGCCGTACGTTCTGACCTACTGGGAGTGGCTCCCCGTCGGCCGGCTCGAGATCGAGCTGGCGTTCCAGGTGGATCAGCTGTCGGCGGTCATGCTCATGGTCGTGACCGGGATCAGCATGGTGATCCACATCTTCAGCGTCGGCTACATGGGTGAGGACCCGGGATACGCACGCTACTTCTCGTATCTCAATCTGTTCGTCTTCTTCATGCTGCTGCTGATTCTGGGCGCCAACTTCCCGGTGATGTTCGTGGGTTGGGAAGGGGTGGGGCTCTGCACCTACCTCCTGATCGGCTTCTGGTTCGAGAACGAGGCCTTCGCCAACGCCGGCAAGAAGGCCTTCATCATGAACCGCATCGGCGACGTGGGCTTCATGGTGGGGATGTTCATCATCTTCCACGCCGTTGGGAGCCTGTCGTTCGTGGAGGTGTTCGAGGAGGCGCCGCGGCTGCTCGCGGTAGGTGGTCTCACGGTCACGCTGGCGACGCTGGCCCTGTTCGTCGGGGCCATCGGCAAGTCGGCGCAGATCCCGCTGTACGTGTGGCTGCCCGACGCCATGGCCGGCCCCACACCGGTCTCGGCGCTGATCCACGCCGCCACCATGGTGACGGCCGGCGTCTACATGGTGGCCCGGGCCAACGTGCTGTTCGCCATGGCCCCCGTCTCCAGCTTCACGGTGGCGGCGGTCGGGGCGATCACGGCGCTGTTCGCCGCCACCATCGCGCTCAAGCAGTGGGACATCAAGAAAGTCTTGGCGTACTCCACCGTGTCTCAGCTCGGCTACATGTTCATGGGCGTCGGCGTGGGCGCGTACGCGGCGGGCATCTTCCACCTCACGACGCACGCGTTCTTCAAGGCCCTCCTGTTTCTCGGCTCGGGGAGCGTAATCCACGCGCTGCACCATGCATATCACGCGACGCACCGGCACGAGGATGCGCAGGACATGCGCAACATGGGGGGGCTGAGGCGCTACATGCCGGTGACGGCCGCCTTCATGTGGATCGCCACGCTCGCCATTGCCGGAGTGCCGGGCTTCTCCGGGTTCTTCTCGAAGGACGAGATCCTGGCGATGACTTTCGCCCGGGGCGGCGATGCCGACGCGTTCTACGTGCTGTGGCTGATCGGCGTCGTGGCGGCGTTGCTCACCGCGTTCTACATGACGCGGCTCATGATCTACACCTTCCACGGGCCCAACCGGACCGGTGGCGAGGAGGAGCGGCACCTGCGCGAGGCGCCGTGGGTGATGACCGGCCCCCTGTTGGTGCTCGCGATCGGCAGCATCTTCGCCGGCGCTCTCAACCTGCCGCACCTGCTGCCGGGTGGGCAGTGGTTGCACCACTGGATGGAGCCGGTGACCGAGTTGAGCGCCCACTACCTGCCCGACTTCCACCTGTCGGTGAGCACCGAGCTGGTGCTGATCGGCCTGGCCGCGGTGGTGGCGCTGGCCGGCATCGTGGGGGCGTGGCAGCTGCTCAAGCCGGCGCTGCTCAAGCCGGCGCGCGAGGCTCCGGCCGAGACGGGCTTGCAGAAGGTGCTGCTGAACAAGTGGTATGTGGACGAGATCTACGACGCGTTGATCGTGCGCCCCGTGATGTGGATGTCCGAAAACGTGCTCTGGAAGGTGATCGATAACGGGATCATCGACGGCATTGGGGCGAACGGCTCGGCCTCCTTCGCTCGGGCGATGGGCTGGATCGGCTCGCGGCTGCAGACCGGCTACGTGGGCACGTACGTCTTCCTCTTCGTGCTCGGCACGCTGATCCTGTTGCGGGTGATTGCGGGGTAGGGCGATGAACTACAGCGAGTGGGTGCTGGACGCACTGCTGATTCTGCCGCTGGCCGCCGCGCTGGTACTCCTGCTCCGGCCTGAGCGGGAGGCGAAGTACCTGGCGCTGGTCGCCGCGCTGGTGGAATTCCTGGTCTCCGTGCCGCTGTGGTGGGCGTATGACCCGAGCACCGCTGCCATGCAGTTCACGGTGGCACGGCCCTGGATCGAGAACTGGGGCATCTGGTACCGGCTCGGCCTGGACGGCATCTCGCTATTCATGGTGCTGCTCACCACGTTGACCATGCCGCTGGCCGTGCTGGGGAGCTGGGGCTACATCAGGGAGCGCGAGCGGGCGTACTACGCGCTGCTGCTCGTGCTCACCACCGGCATGCTGGGCGTGTTCCTCGCTCTCGACCTCTTCCTGTTCTACGTGTTCTGGGAGGTCATGCTCATCCCGATGTACTTCATCATCGGGGTGTGGGGCGGGCCGCGGCGGCTCTACGCCGCCATCAAGTTCTTCGTGTTCACCTTCGTGGGATCGCTGCTCATGCTGGTGGCGATCCTGTGGATCTACTACCAGGTGGGCGGCGCCACCGGCACCTACTCGTTCGGCTACGACCACATCCTGGCCAACATCGGCGTGACGGAGCGCTGGGCCTTCTGGATGTTCGCGGCCTTCGCCCTGGCCTTCGCCATCAAGGTGCCGATGTTCCCGTTCCACACCTGGCTGCCCGACGCCCACGTGGAAGCGCCCACGGCGGGCTCGGTCATCCTGGCCGGCATCCTGCTGAAGATGGGGACCTACGGATTCCTGCGTTTCGCGCTGCCGTTCTATCCCCAGGTGGCGTTCGACCCCGCGGTAGTGAGCGTGGTAGTGGTGCTGGCGCTGATCGGGATCATCTACGGCGGCCTGGTGGCGATGGTGCAGCCTGACTTCAAGAAGCTGGTGGCGTACTCCTCGGTGGCGCACCTCGGCTTCGTGATGCTGGGCATCTGGGCGCTCACGCAGCAGAGCGTAGAGGGCGCCATCATCATCATGATCAGCCACGGCATCTCCACGGGGGCGCTATTCTTCTTGGCCGGCATGATGTACGAGCGCCGCCACACGCGTGAGGTCGCGGCGTTCGGCGGGCTCGCCAAGGTGGTGCCGGTCTTCTCCACCGTCCTCACGGTGGTAGCCCTCTCGTCCATCGGGCTGCCGGGGACGAACGGGTTCGTGGGCGAGTTCCTCGTGCTGCTGGGCTCCTTCGGCGAGTACCCGTGGGCCACGGTCGTGGCTGCCACGGGGGTGATCGTGGCGGCCATGTACCTGCTGCGTGCCCTGCAGCGCATCATCTACAACAAGCTCGACAAGCCGGAGAACGAGCGGCTGCCGGACCTGTCGCGGCGGGAGCTGGCGGTACTGATTCCCCTGATCGTGTGCATCTTCTGGATCGGCCTGTACCCGCGGCCGTTCCTCAAGCGGATCGAGGCGTCGTCCCGGGCGCTGGTCGAACAAGTGCGCGGCCCCCAGCCGGCAGAAGGGATGGAGCACGTGGAGGCGCGCGCGCCGGGAGTGGAGCGCTAGATGGGACCTCAGATTGACCTGAGCCAGCCGGGCGGGCTCGCCCTGGCGCTGCTGCCGGAACTGGTGCTGACCGGCTGGAGCCTGGTGTTGATGCTCGTGGTGGCGTGGCGCCACCGCACGGAGCGCGACCAGCAGATTGTCGGGCTGCTCGCCGTGCTTGGGCTGGTGCTGACGCTGGTGGTTGTGCTCGGGTTCTGGTTCCGGGGCGTGTCGCCGGCCGGCCACGAGACGATGATCGCGCTCGACCGGTTCCGCTATCTCACCGACACGATCTTCCTGCTGGGGGCGCTCCTCGCTGGCCTCCTCTCGCTGGGCTATCTCGGGCGGGAGCGGGTGCAGGTGCCCGAGTACTACCTGCTCCTGCTGTTCGCCACGGTCGGCATGATGTTCATGGGGGGCAGCACGAACCTGGTGGTGATCTTCCTCGGCCTCGAGCTGATGTCGGTCTCCGTCTACGTGCTGGCCGGGATCGACCGCCGCTCCGTGTTCGCCGCCGAGGCCTCGCTCAAGTACTTCCTGTTGGGGGCCTTCGCCTCCGGCTTCCTGCTGTACGGCATAGCTCTCATCTACGGCGCCACGGGGACCACTGACGTCACCCTGATCTACGCCCGCATCACGGCGCTCGGCCTCGAGTCCAACACGATGCTGCTGATCGGAATCGGCCTGCTCCTGATCGGCTTCGCGTTCAAGGTGGCGGCGGTGCCGTTCCACATGTGGACCCCCGACGTGTACGACGGTGCGCTCACGCCGATCACGGCGTTCATGGCGGCGGCCGTGAAGGCGGCGGCGTTCGCCGCGATGATCCGCGTGCTGCTCCAGGCGCTCGGGCCGGCGGAGGTGGTGTGGACCGAGATCGTGTGGTGGCTGGCGGCCATCACGATGGTGGTGGGGAACCTGATCGCGCTGGTGCAACGCCATATCAAGCGGATGCTGGCGTATAGCTCCATCGGTCACGCGGGTTACCTGCTCGCTGCTGTAGCGGCTGGCACGGAGCTCGGGGCGGCGGCCTTCCTGTTCTACGTCCTCGCCTACACCCTCATGACCGTGGGTGCCTTCGGCGTCCTGGCAGCGGCGGGCCGGCGGGGGGAGCGGGAGGTGCGGGTCGACGACCTGAACGGACTCGCCAGGCGCCGCCCGTGGATCGCGGCGGCCATGACGATCTTCATGCTCTCCCTGCTGGGCTTCCCCGGTACGGCGGGCTTCATCGGCAAGTGGTACATTCTCTCGGCGGCGGTGGAGGCGGGCCAGGGGACGCTGGCGGTCGTGCTGGTGGGCTCCACGGTGATCTCGGCCGGTTTCTACCTGCCGGTCATCATGGCGATGTATATGAAGCCGCCGGCGTCGGAGACCGCGCACGAGGGCACGGTTCTCACGGGAGCCTCCCGCTGGGTGGTGGCTGTGCTCGCCGCTTTCCTGCTGCTCTTCGGGGTGTGGCCCAACCGCGCCATGGACGTGGCGCAGCGGGGGACCGAAGATCTCAAGCCGTCGGTGATGATGACCGTCACACGATAAAGGGCCGTCCGGGGCTCCGTCCCGCACGGCCCGCCATCACCCTCCGAGGACGACCGTGGACGTACCCTCCTACATCTTTCGGCAATACGACATTCGCGGCGTGGTCGACGAGGAGTTGACCGCGCCGGTTGCGCATGCGATCGGCCGTGCAGTGACGACCGTCGCCCGAGCCCGCATCGGGCGGGACCCGCGCCTCGCCGTGGGACGCGACAACCGCCCGTCCGGTGAGCTGCTTGCTCGGGCGGTGCGGGACGGAGTGGCGCAGGCCGGCGGCACGGCGGTGGACGTAGGCGTGCTGCCGACGCCGGCCCTCTACTTCGCGCTCGAGCAGCTCGCCGTAGACGGCGGGATCCAGGTCACCGGCTCCCACAACCCGCCCCAGTTCAACGGGTTCAAGACGGTGGTGGCGGGGGAGACGCTCCACGGCGAGGACATCCAGGAGATCCGCCGCCTCATCGAAGGCGACGCCACGGAAAGCGGCGTCGGAGGGATCGAGGCGGATGACTCGGTGCTCGGGAGCTACCTGGAGGCGGTCGTCTCCCGCAACGGTCCCATCGCCAGGCCCGTGAAGGTCGTGGTGGACTGCGGCAACGGCAGTGCCAGCCTCGTGGCTGAGGCGGCTCTCACGCGGCTCGGCGCCGACGTAGTGCCGCTGTTCTGCGAATCGGACGGCACGTTCCCCAACCACCACCCCGATCCCACCGTGCCGGAGTACCTGGTCGATCTCCAGGCGGCGGTGCGCCGCACGGGTGCCGAGCTGGGGATCGCGTTCGACGGGGACGGCGATCGTGTCGGGGCCGTGGACGAGAACGGCGTGATCGTGTACGGCGACCAGCTCCTGGTGCTGTACGGCCGCGACCTGGCCGAGCGCGTGGGGACCGGCCACGCCGTGATCTTCGACGTGAAGTGCTCCAGCGTGCTGGCCGACGCCCTACGGGCTGCGGGGCTCGAGCCGGTCATCTGGAAGACCGGCCACTCGCTCATCAAGGCGAAGATGAAGGAGCTCGAGGCACCTCTGGCGGGCGAGATGAGCGGGCACATGTTCTTCGGCGGCGACTACTTCGGCTACGACGACGCGCTGTTCGCGGCTGCACGGCTGCTCGCCATCGTGGCGCGGGGCGACGGCCCCTTGTCCACGCTGCTCGCCGATCTGCCCGAGACGTACACCACGCCCGAGCTACGGGTCGACTGCGCCGAAGAGCGCAAGTTCCCCGTGGTCGAGGCGGCGGCCCGCCACTTCGGTGAGCGGTACGAGGTACTCACGCTCGACGGTGTGCGCATCTCGTTTCCCGAGGGGTGGGGACTGCTGCGCGCCTCCAACACCCAGCCGGTGCTCGTGCTCAGGTTCGAGGCCGCCTCCGAGCAGGCGCTGTCCGCCTATCGGGGCGAGGTGGAGCACTGGCTCGAGGAGCAGGGTATCGCGGTATAGGTCATGGCACCCAGGGCCAAGTGGTTCCTGAGAGCCGCCGTCGTCGCGGTCCTGCTCGCGCTGCTGCTGGGGCGCTGGCTTGCCACCAGTACGGCCGACGCGCTGTGGGCCGAGGCGCTGGGAGTAGGCGCTACCCACGCCCTGATCCACCGGCTCCAGACGCTGCTCCTCCTGTCGGCGTTCAGCGCCGCCGCACTCTGGTGCCTCGGAAACCTTTACCTGGTGTACCGCTCCATTGGATCGGTGCACGTTCCCCGCCGCCTCGGCAACCTGGAGATCCTCGAGGCCGTGCCCCGTCGCTACCTGCTGATCGCGGCGGTGGTGCTGGGTCTGCTCCTCGCCATCGCCTTCAGCCATCGCGCCGACGGCTGGTGGTATGCCCGTGCCCTGGCAGGGTACCGGGTATCGCTGGGAGCCAGTGATCCGATTCTGCAGCGGGACCTCGGGTACTACCTCCACCAACTCCCCTGGCAGCGCACCGTCCACGGTTTCATCACTCTGCTGAGCGGAGTGATGCTCGCCCTCATCGCCGTGCTGTACGCGGCGGTCGGAGCGGTGCGCTGGACCGGGCGGCGCCTGCGCGTCGGCGATCTGGCACGGTGGCACCTGGCCGGCCTGCTGGCTGCCTTCGGCTTGGCGCTGTTCTGGGGCTACCACCTCGAGCCGGCGGAGTACGTGGCGGGGATTCACGGCGTACCCGCTGACACGGTGCTTACCACAGTGCGGATCCCGGTGGCACGCACGCTGAGCGTGCTGGCGCTCGTGGCCGTCGTAGCGTCCCTGTTCTGGCTGCGCTTCTCCCCGGTGGCTGTGGCGGCGATTCCATGGGTGGTGCTGGCATCGGTGTCGTTCGTGGGGCACTACGTGGTTCCCACCTTCACGGCAGCCGTGCGCGCACCCGAGGAGCTGGTGCTGGAGGGGGTCGAAGCGCAGCGCGACGCCTTCGCTCGACTCGCGTTCGACGCACAACCACCGACCGTGGGTCTGGCGCTCTCCGCTGCGACCGATCTGTCCGCTCCGCGGCGCCACGCGGACGTGCTCGCCGCCGCGCCGGTGTGGGACGGCTTCGCCGTCGCGGTGATTCTCAATCGGGCGGTGGGCTCGGCTCCCCATGCACGGTTCGGTAATGCGGCCCTCGGGCTCTACACGGCGCCGGACGGGCAGGCGGTTCCGGTCTACGTGGCGGCCCGTGAGGTGGATCTTCCCGCCGCACGCGAGGCACAAGACCTCTCCTGGGAGGCGATTCACGCGGGAGAATACGCGACTGCGACCGGCGCGGCGGCGGTCCAGGCCCACCGGGTCTCCGGGGTCGGCCTGCCGCACTTCGTGCCGGATCTCTCGCGGCCCGACTCGGCGGCGCCTCAGGTGACCGAACTGACGCTGGCGGTGCCGCAGGTACGCTTCGGACCGGGTGCGGTCAACTTCGCGGTGGTCGCTCCGGGTAACGGGCCGGTGGTGGGGACGCCGGCCCGGGGACTGTGGCGGCGCCTGGCGCTCGCCTGGACCCTGCAGAGCCCGGCGCTCGCCACCTCGGACAGCGTCACCGGCGAGTCGCTGATCGTGTGGCAGCGGGACGTGCCCGAACGGCTGAACCGCTACGCCCCGTTCGCCACCTTCAGCGATGCACGGGCGGTGGTAGCGCACGACACGCTCTACTGGGTCGCGAGCGGGCTCGTGTCGGCCGACGCGTTTCCGCTGGCGCCGGCCGTGCGCTGGCGGAGGCAAGTGGTGCGTTACCTGCGGTCGTCCCTGGTGGGCGTGGTGGAGGCCAGCACGGGGCGCACCGAGGTCTACCTGACGCGCGACCCGGATCCACTCTCGGCGGCGTGGGCGCAGCTCGCCCCCGAGATCGTGCGGCCGGCCGGTGAGCTGCCGGCGGCACTAGTGCGTCACCTGGCCTACCCCAGCGAGCTGTTCGCAGTGCAGGTCGCCCTGTTGCGCGCCGCACAGCTCGAAGTCGCCGGCCAGCGGAGGGCACGGCCCCCCGTGGGTCCAGGCTACCCTGTGGGGCAGGAGCCTTACTGGTGGGTGGGTGGCACGCCCGCAGACACGGTATCTCGGCTGCGGCTCATGGCCGCCCTCACCGCCGGGGACCGCGACGTCCTCGTTGGGCTGGTAGACGGCACGGTGCGCGATGGCGCGATGACCCTGTCGCACTTCGCCGTGGAGCCCGCACTCGAGGTTCTCGGTCCCACGCAGGTGGCGAGACAGCTGAGCCGGCTGCGGGTGGTCCCGGAGGGGATCCAGGGGCGGCTGCGGCTGGCACCGCTGGGCGACGGTGTGCTGGCGCTCCAGTCGAGCTACGCTTCCCCTGGAGAGGGAGCGGCCCCACCGCAACTGGTGGACGTGGCTGTGGGGTGGGGTCGCGCCGTGGGGAGCGGCCCCAACCTGCGGACCGCGCTGGCGCGGCTGCGGACGGCGCAGTCGCCGTTCGGCATGGCCGCCACAGAGAAAGAGGAGGCGCGCCGCTGGTTCGAGCGCATGGACGCGGCGCGGCGGAGCGGTGACTGGGTGGCCTTCGGGCGTGCCTACGAAGAGTTACGGCGCATCCTGACCGGAGAGCCGGACACCGTGCCGTGATCTGCCTTGCTGCGCTTTTGGAGCCCAACTAGGTTGCACTCGCCGTGACGACGGGACCCGGAACCATCGTGGTCGCCCTCGGGGGCAACGCGCTCGCGCCTGCTGGCGAGCGGGCGGACATTCACGTCCAGTTTCGTCACACACGCGAGTCGCTGAGCGCCGTCGTGGCCCTCGCGCAAGAGGACTGGCACATCGCCATCGTGCACGGCAACGGCCCACAGGTGGGAGACGCGCTGGAGCGCAACGAGCTGGCCCACGAGCGGGTCGAGCCGCTTCCGCTGGGCGTGCTGGTGGCGTCCACCGCGGGGTGGATCGGCTACATGATCCAGCAGTCGCTGCAGAACGCGCTTCACAGGTTGGGGATCCGGCGCGAGGTGCTCACGGTGATCACCCAGACCGAGGTCGAGCGTGGCGGCGCCACGGCAGAGCCGACCAAGCCCATCGGGCACGCGCTCGATCCGCACGTGGCGCAGCGCCTGCAGCAGCGGGGTGTTGCCGTGGGGCAGGACGGAGCCGAGCGCTGGAGACGCCTGGCGCCGAGTCCTGAGCCACTGGACGTGGTGGAGGCCGACTCGGTGCGACAGCTGGTTAACGAGGGCAAGATCGTGATCGCGGCCGGGGGCGGCGGGCCTCCGGTCTACTTCGACGAGCTGCTTCACTGGGAGGGGGTGGACGCGGTAGTGGACAAGGACCGGGTGGCGGCCATTCTGGGCAGCCGCCTCGGTGCCGACACGTTGTTGATACTCACGGATGTGGACGCGGTGTACCGGGGTTGGGGCACTCCACAGGCCGAGCCGCTGAGGCGCCTGTCGGTCGACGCGGCCGAGGAGCTGCTGCACACCGAGGAGTTGGGTGTCGGGAGCATGCGGCCCAAGGTCGAGGCTGCGGTCGCGTTCGTGCGTGACGGTGGTGGGCGTGCGGTGATCGCGCACCTCCAGGACGGTCTCCGGGCCATCCGTGGTGAGGCGGGAACGACGATTACAGGAGCCATGGAGTGAACTTGCACGAATATCAGGCGCGTGCGCTGCTGAAGGCTGCGGGGATACCCGTGCCCGACGGCGAGGTCGCGACGACGCCGGACGAGGTGGAGGCGAGCGCTCAGCGGATGGGCGGGGCGGTCGTGGTGAAGGCTCAGGTCCATGCCGGGGGACGGGGCAAGGCCGGCGGCGTGAAGCTGGCCAAGAACGCCGCCGAGGCCAAGCGGCACGGCTCCGCGATCCTCGGAATGCAGATCAAGGGGCTGACCGTAGAGAAGGTACTGGTCGCGCCGGCGGCCGAGATCGCCTCGGAGAGCTACGTAGGTGTGATCGTCGACAGGGAGTCGCAGCAGCCGGTGATGATGGTGAGTCCGGCGGGCGGTGTCGACATCGAGGAGGTCGCCGCCAAGACGCCGGAGAAGATCTTCAAGGCGGCCATCGACCCGCGCTACGGACTGCTGCCGCACCAGGCCATGCAGCTGGCGTTCGAGCTGTACGACGACGTGGGTCAGGTGCGCCAGGCAGCGAAGATCATGCAGCAGCTGTACCAGGCGTTCCGCAATGCGGGCGGCTCGCTGGCCGAGATCAATCCGCTCATCACCACCCCGGGCGGGGATGTGGTGGCCCTCGACGCCAAGGTCGTGGTGGACGACAATGAGCTGGAGCGGCGCCGCAACATCGCCGAGCTGCGGGACGTGACGGCCGAGGACCCGTTCGAGGTCGAGGCCAGGGAGATGGGGCTCTCCTACATCCCGCTCGAAGGCAACGTCGGGTGCT
>JABAOF010005968.1_pt4 | contig 28361 bp, 18 predicted proteins | sample 7062171 | NCBI WGS metagenome assembly JABAOF01 (sample SAMN14538628, study PRJNA623070) | marine sediment metagenome | biome: marine biome [ENVO:00000428]; feature: marine pelagic biome [ENVO:01000023]; material: deep marine sediment [ENVO:00002113] | place: India: Gulf of Khambhat ...
AAAAAATTGAATTAAATTCATTTTTTTGGACTAATTTGGCACAGCGTCTTATCATCATTTGCGCATTGAAAATTGAATTTAGGATATCATATTATATATATAATATATGACATGCCTTGTGCAATATTCATTACACTATTCAATTAAGCTAATTAATTTTAAATCAACAATTTGCGATTTATAGGCAAGCATTATTTTTCTTATCATGCTCATTAATTTCATAAGATTCAGCTAGCCTAAAAACTAATTTAAATCTTTTATTTTCAGTAAATTAGAAAATTGATGTTATTGGCATGGATATTGCTGCATTTATGGTGAAATTCGTTTTTTGCACGGGAGGTGATAAAAGCAGAGGGTAATTAACAGAAACATTTTTATGGATTATTTCCACCTCTTCTTTTTAAGTTGCATATAATGTAGCACTCTAAGAAGGCAGGAGGGGGCATCCTGTGAAAGCAGGATGGGGAACTGAAAACAAACTTAAGCAAGGATTTCTAAAACCGCATCCAGAGCTTTCTGGATATGACGCACGCTTCGAAACGGGATGGCGAAAAAAGACACATCATAATTTCTCAGCTTAGCCAAGAACTACGTCAGGCCCTTCTCTTCTGTGTGCATGTTATTTTTACGACGCTCTGCTTCCCCCCTTCCCTACGTATCTAGATAGCAGCTCCTGGTGCTTGTTTGATGATGACCAAAACAGAATCATCAAATCTTCTGATAACTTAATAGTTCGCTTACTTCCTCCCGGAGAATCTTGTTCCTCTAACGAAGAAATGATCTTCAAGCTGGCGAATGAAATCAATTCTGACGCGGCGGCTTCCCATTCAGGTGAATTCACCGTAGGAACCAAAAGGAGAACTGGTTGAAAAAAGCATTTGTTTTGCTTTGTATGACAGCAATAATCGTTATCTCGCATCTTCCTGGATTCCAGAAAAAACAGCGGTTATTCCCGCCTGAAAAGCACGAAGTCGAAGTTCGTCTGATCATGGTTGACGTTATTGTTACTAAAGACGGAGAGTTCGTCAAAGATTTAACCAAGGACGATTTTGAACTTTTTGAGGATGGGATAGGGATCCCCATAAATTCCTTTGAACTCGTGAGCTTCGATAAGAAAGATTTAAAACTCCCAGAAGAAACGGCAGACGGAAAATCGTCCGCTCTTCCTCAAAATAGGATCGTTGTCATATTTGACGCCATCAATTCCTGGAGAAGAGAAATCATAAAAGGAAGCGAGAAGATCATCGATGAGTTGGTTTCTATCGCCAAGCTCGGGAATGAAGTCATGGTTCTTCAGCTCAAGGAGAGGAAGGGAATAGAGATTATCCAACCTTTCACCTTGAATGAAGAGCTTATTAAAAATTCCGTCGAGAAAGCCGCGGGAAGCATATGGAGATTAGACACCGTTATCGATCCTTCGTATAAAGCTCAGCTTGGAAGCGAAACCAGGGCCGGCAGTCCGACTGAAATCAGGGAGCAGCAAGAAATAGGTAACTCGGTTAAGAATATATACGCCGAGGATATGCAGAGAATAGATCACATGAACACTGAATTGAAGAGATTTGAAAAGACAATCGGGGGGATTTTGGGTGCATGTAACATGATCAAAAGCTTACCCGGAAGAAAATACATGCTGCTCATAAGTGCAGGCATTCCAGATCTTCGCCCAGCCTATATGTTTCCCAGCATCCTGAGCGGTATTCTTACCGAGAGATTAGATGATGCCTATCTAAATAAAAGTTTTGGAAGAATAGAAAAGATAAAAATATTCGATCCTTTCAACATACTAGATAGAAAAGCATTTAAGGATGGAGCGGGCGTCATCACCGAATTAATCCGTTTTGCTAACGCACATAACATCTCCATCTACTCTCTGGACTGCGGCACATATATAAAGCGGCTCCATTCAGGCGCTTCAGCAGAATTTTACCAGAAAAACGAAATGGCTCGATTCTATTTCAGAGAAAGAGATAACATTAGGAAAGTTCAGAATTTAAAGTGGATATCTGAAGACACCGGTGCTGATTCTTTGCAAGGAGCCGATAAATTTGAAGAGTTTTGCAGAGTTATAAGCAGGGATCTAACCTATTATTATCAACTGAGTTTCTATCCTCATAGAGAAAATGCGGATGACAAATATCATAAAATAAATGTAAACGTTAAACGTCCCGGTGTTAAAACCAGATTCAGAAAAGGCTACACGGATTATTCGAAAAAAGAGACAAATAAGATGCTTCTTGTCACAGCTTTTTATAACCCTTCTTTATTCAAAGAATTGCCTTTTAAAGCAGAGCTCATTCCTTTCTTAACAGAATCTGGAAAATATGAGCCCTGGATAAATATCGCTCTTCCCGCAAAAGAGCTATTCAGGGACAGGTTCGTTGTTGAGTCTGCGCCTAAATTATTTAACCTTCATGTCTGGATCAAAGATAAAAATAAAAGAGAAAAGGGGTATGGATGCAAGATCAATATTGGATTAAACATTAGTCCTTCCTTCTTGGATTTTATAAAGAACATTGACTATCTAAGCTATAACTTTAAAGGTCCGGAGTTCAATTTCGGCCGGCATGAATATCAAACTATTTTTGCTCTTTTTGATCCCCAAACGAACGAGATCGGAACATGGGAATCGTCTCTTTTCGCTCCTGTGCTAAAGAAGAACAATGAGCGCTTGATCATAAACTGTGTTTTAGGAGATACAGTTTCGAATTCTAAAAAAGCTAAAAAGACCTTTTCGCTCTCCGATAAAGATGGGAGTCTTGAGTTTGCCCAGAAAAAATTCTTCCCAAAGGTGACAAACCAGTTCAAAAAGTGGGAAGGTGCTTCAGTGTTTATGCAGCTTTATCTTCCTCATGGAAAAGCAAAGATACAGCCAGAATTTCTGCTTCTTGGCGAGGATAAGGTGCTTCGTCCTCTTCCGAAAGCGATGCTTTCAGAGTTCTGGAGCGAAAAGCTCAAAGTTTGGAGCTCGATATTCAAGCTCGATCTCGACGCGGGAACTCTTGGTGAAAACTCATTATACGTAGATATTCCTGACTCTGAATTAGGAGCCTTGTTATGTAAAGAAATGAAACTGACTATAATACGCTAGAAGCTTTTGGAATAGAAATTATCATAAATAATTTTTACCCTAGGAATATCCGAAGAAGGTAGAGGATATGGGCTGTAGAGCCCGCCCTTCAAACTTCTAAAATTTTGGGGAAGTCATAATAAAATAGCCGATAAAAAGTTTACTTGACAAAATAAAACATTATATTCTATACTAAAAAAGATATTATAAATAACATGTAACGACAAGGAGGGGATGTCGTGAAAGATAGGGAACCTAATTCACTCGATTATAAAATACCTGAAACTCTTGGCCAATCAATATACAATTGCCTCAAAAAAGCTATTATCGAGAACAAGATTGAGCCTAATCAGAGGATAAACGAAAAGGAAATTGCAGATAGCTTCAAGGTAAGCAGAACCCCTGTCAGAGAGGCCTTGGTAAGGTTGGAAGCTGAAGGATTTACCAAAATAAAATCTCATAGAGACGTGGTTGTCAAGGAAGTCTCTTATGGGGAATTAGCAGAGTTTTTTCAGGTGATAGGAATTTTAGATAGTCTTGCAGTATCTTTAGTAGCTGATAAGATCGATCCCAAAGAACTTATTAAAATTGATAAGTTGACTGCTAAACTGCAACATTGCTACAACCAAAAAGAAGTGGAGAAATTTATTGATGTGAATCATGAAATACATGATAGAATATGGAACCATCTGACAAATAAATATCTTCAGAAATCTTTAAGACAATGCCTGGTTCATATAAAAAGATGCAATTATGCTCTTAATTCTGCTTTTTATAAAAAAGAAATCCTTGACGCATCAATGAAGGCCCATAAAAGAATATTGGAAGCATTAAACAAAAAAGACAAGGAAAAACTAAAAAATATTATCAAGGAACATTGGAATCCTCCTTTATTGTAATCCGGATCTAGTTACAATCTGTATATTCAAAAAATTGCACGGAATTCAATTTTTTGGATAATATTAAGATATTAAAACTCACCCTCAAATCTTAACCACCTGATTTAAAACCAATTAGATTAATTGCCTGATTGGCATAAATATTGCATGAAGTATACTAAATAATAAATAAAAAATAAGGTACATTATATTCAATTTTAAAAATGGAGGTGAACAAAGGAGAAGGAAAAATAATCAAAAATCTCAAAAGTTTCTCCCTAAACTTTCTCTGAAAGTCGGGAGAGGGCATCCTGTGAAAGCAGGATAGGGAAATTCCTTAAAAATCAATTTAACCAAGGAGGTAAAATTGACAAGGAAATCACTTAAAGTCCTGATGGCTGCTTTATTTGTCATCGGACTCTCTTCATTTCTGTGCGCCCAAGGTTCACTAACCGGAGCCCTCAACGGAAAAGTTTTAGATAACGAAGGAAATGCTCTTCCCGGAGTTACAGTTACGGTCGAAGGACCAGCATTGCTGGGGAAAGTAGCTTATGTAACCACAGAAGCTGGAACTTTCCGCTTCCCAGCACTTGCTCCTGGCAGCGGCTACCAACTCACTCTTGAGCTTCCCGGGTTTAACACTATTGTCAGAAAAGGCCTGATCGTTAGCGTCGGTAAATCGACATCCGTTACGGTTAAAATGGCGATGGCTACCTTGGAAGAAGAGATCACTGTTGTCGGAGAATCTCCTACAGTTGACGTAAAGTCATCCAAAACAGCGGTTAACTTCTCCAAGAGCTTTATCTATAACATCCCCATGGCCAGAGACCTGTACGATGTCCTAAACTCCATTCCCGGTTCTCTATCTGAAGGCGTGACCTACCGCCGTACATCCTACATCGCAGGAGGTACAGTTAGAGGCAACCAGTATTCACTGGACGGAGTTACCATCAACGACCCGGTGGTCATGTACCCCATGACAAACATCAACATCGACGTTTATGAAGAGGTTGAGTTTGGATTGGGCGGCCATCCGGCAGAGGTTGGTATTGCCGACGGTGGATTCGTCAACATCGTCACCAGATCTGGCGGGAATGAATTCCACGGTGCTGCGACTGCGGAATACTACAACGAAGACATGCAGAAAAGTCTTTTGAGCGAGGAAGACCTGATAGCTGTAGGACTCACAAAACCGGCTGGCTGGAATACATGGCAGGACTTCTCCCTGTCAGTGGGCGGACCCATCATCAAAGACCGGGTGTGGTTTTTCACCAACGGTCGCTTTTTCAAATGGGAAAGAGATTTCAACCATATTATCTGGGATGATACTATTGCCGCCGGCGAGAGAGTCTATACCTTAGATTCTGCACCGCACGACGAATATGATGTATTTGGCAAAATAACCCTGCAGCTTGCTCCCAACATTCGCTTGATGACAACCTATAACTTGGCTATCATCGATGAGTACTTCTACACCAACCGCATCGGATCAAACCTGGATGTCACCTCAACCACCAGATGGGACAATGAAACAGGACACACCATAAGCTCCCAGCTCAACTGGGTGTTTAGCCAAAACCTCTTCATTGATGCTCGAATTGGATACATCGCCAGAGATTTCCCTCTTCCTTACAGCGATGAGGCCATTTCAAATGCTCCCCAGCTCTACGACAGATACCATGGCATTTACAGGAACAACCCGCGCTTCGAGGAAACATACGTTCGCCACAGGTTCAATCCTTCAGTCGTTGCTACGATCTTCCAGGATGATCTCTTTGGCGCCAGCCACGAGATAAAGATCGGAGCTGAATACGAATACACAGACGGTAACTGGGATTGGTGGAGAGAAAATCCATGGTTAATCTATACCTACCAAGGAGGTCCCTCCTATCCAACTGCTACCGAACCTTACAGATACCGCCTCTACAACCGTATCTGTGGACCATCGGAAGGCACCACTGTTGAAGAAGAAAGTATGAGACATTATGGCTTCTTCATCCAGGACAGCGTGACCATCAAGGAACGCCTGACTTTGAACTTGGGAGTACGGTATGACACAAGCACAGGAAGATTCGACGATCAGCATCACACCGCAACCGCAGACCCTTATGGCGTTCTTCCTTTACTGATAGCTGCTGATCCGACAACGGTCTATGATGATTGGGATATTGCAGCAGAAAAAGTCCTAACCTGGAGTCATATCTCACCTCGTATCGGCTTCTCCTATGATGTTTTTGGAGACGGCAAGACTTCGATCAGGGGGTCCTGGTCAAGGTACAATGAATACCTGATGATCCAGTACTTCTCTCTTGCCAACCCCATGTATCCTAATAGCGGTGGTTGGTACTGGTACGACGATGACAATGATTTTGTTGTCGAAACTACGGATAGATTCTCGATGCGTTACCTGCCGACTGATCCGCGTGTCTATCAATTGGAAGACGAAATTGACACTGATGCAAGCGCTCCCTACACAGACGAATTCACTTTCGGTATCGAAAGAGAAATGGCCAGAGACTTCAGCATGGGTCTTGTCTTCACTTACAAGCGCAAAACAAACATCTTTGAAGACGTCAATGATTTCGGTTTAGGAAAGGATTTAGCCTGGCAAGGTTATCGTCCGAACAGCCCCTACTGGGAGAAATTTGAATTCAATGATCCTGGAGACGACGGTGAATTCGGAACAGGTGATGACAAAACTTCCTATCTCTATGCTCGCCTCGCCGCCGCACCTGATATTCATTATTTTCTGACAAATGTTGATGGTGCCTACCGAAAATACTGGGCTCTTCAGCTCCTCTTCAACAAGAGGATGTCCAACAGATGGCAGCTTCTTGGCTCAATCACCTGGAGCAAAGCCTGGGGCAACATCGGTGGTAGTTACGGCTTGTCTTACGGCGCCAGCGGAACCTTTGACACTCCCAATTCCTTCGTCTATGAGCACGGAAGACTCAACTATGACCGGCCCATCAACGTCAAACTTCAGAGCACGGTTATCCTGCCTCTTGACATAGTCCTGAGCGGCTATCTCAACCACAGAAGCGGTTCGCCCTGGAGGAGAGATGTTACGGTCTATATTCCCGATGATCCTAAGTACTGGGATCCCGGCGAAGCAATCGGCGTTCCTACAGAACTAAACGGAACTAGACGCAATGCACCAGTGACAACCCTAGACCTGAGAATAGAAAAGAGATTCCCCATTGGAGACTTCGGAACTATAGGTGGCTATGTCGATATTATCAATGCCCTAGGCAGAAGCGGCTATTCTATCTCCGGTGACCCTGGAGGCTATGTCGATTACAGCGACCCTGCTAACCCAACTTTCACCAACTGGGGAACCTACGGAGATGTAACCGGCGCCTACGGAAACAGAGTTTTCAAAGTCAGCCTGCGCTTCACGTTCTAAGCAGAGACGCTCGAGTAGATAATCAAAGAGGGGAGGATCTTTCCTCCCCTCTTTTTTTTACGTTATTAAAATTATAATCTAGATAAGGAGTTAAACTGGAGGAACAATGAAAAAGACATCAACTGCCATAAAATTAACAATATGCTTAGGCCTGTGCTTTATCCTTGTTTATTGTGCCTCCAAAGGTCCTGGAAAAGTATCCCTCGATCCTAGAAGCCAACAGTTTCTGGATTATATAGGTTACATCATCCTTTCTGTGGAAGAGAAAATATTCAGGGAAATGCCTCCTGAAGACAGGGGAGAGTTTATCAGGGGCTTCTGGGCCAGGCGTGATCCAGACCCTTCTACTCCCATAAATGAATTCCGTCAGACCTATTACACACGATTAGCCACGGCGGATAAAGCGTTTCGAGCCGGAAAACCTGGCTGGAAAACTGATAGAGGAAGGGTTTATATTCTCTTGGGACGGCCCACAAACATTCTTAGAAAAGCCATGGGGGATGTTCCCTATGAAGGAGGTAAATTCGTAACAGCAAGCACTTTAGAAACAGGGACTCTCACTGAAAAGCCGACAGAGATATGGATTTATGATAACTACCCTGAGATCTTCTCCGGTCCTTTGCGACTTGTTTTTGTCGACCACCACGGGACAGGAGAGTATAAGCTGACTACAAACGTGGAAATAACTCCGTTTTCAATGGGTGCTCCGACTTGGGACGAGCCAGATATGGCAAAATACCAGTGGCAGGGCGAAATCGAGATGGACGGAAGAGGTTATGAAGCGCTGGCTATCTTCGATTATGATGTTACCCTTGAAACAGAAAAAGGAAAAGCTAGCTCTTTTATCTCCCTCTCCATCGACATCCCCTACTCAAGGGTGGGCATAAGACAGGAAGGAGAGAATTACATCTGTGACTTGATTATCTCGGCCGAGGTGATAGACAGTCAGAATCTGAGAGTCTCACAGAAGGGAGAGCCTTTTTCTCGAACTCTTTCCAAAAAGCAGCTGAAGGATATGATCAAAAATAAAGTACTTATCCACAAAGAATGGAACTTTTCACTACCTCCAGGAAAGAATCTTGTTTATGTAAGTGTTACTGATAGTGTGAGAGGGAAAAAACTGCGCAAGCTTTTTCACGCAGAAGGCAAATAAGCAAAGCCTTTAACTTTCTTTTATTAATTCTTCCAGTCTTGGAATTAGATTCTTAATATTCTCAGTCTGGGGATCATCAGGAGCCAGTTCTACAAATCTCTTCAAGCTATCGACGGCCTCCCTATATTTGCCTTTGTTTAAATAAGCGTAACCTAATTGCCTATGCGGAGGAGGCCAGCTTTCTTTGATTTTAACGGCGAGCTGGAAATACTCAATCGCCTTGTCTATTTCTCCTTGCTTGAAGAATATTTCTCCCACATTAAAAGCTAGCGTTTCATCCTCAGGGAAAATATCTATAGCCTGCGTTAAATATTCGCTCGCTTTCTCCAGGTTGCCCTTTTTAAAATAAGTTTCTCCGATGCCTGCCAGAGCTCTGGCGGCGCCCTCATTGCCCTCAATCGATTCTTGGTCTTCTTTTACTTTCTCTAGCACTTTATTGAATGCTTCGATAGCTTTATCATACTCACCCATTTCTCGATAACAATTGCCGATGTTGATGTTAATCTGATAAACGGTGGGATTCTTTGACATAAATTCCTCAAATTTTGCGGCCGCCTCAGGATACTTTTTTTGTTCAAAAAGCTGATGTCCCTCTTCGAAAAACACTACCGAACCTTCATCCTCGATAGCTGGCATATTCATCTCAGCCACTTGTACCTTCTTTATGGTGAAAGTTAGAGGAGGGTTCTGTTTTGAAAATTGGCTGACCCTCATCTCGTGGTAGACGGTTCCATATCCTTCTTTGGACGCTGTGATGCGGAAATATCCTGTTCCTAGCCCGGCTACAGCCCAGTTTCCTTTCTCGTCAGACTCCGAGGTAAAGGTGGTTTTATACTGAAGATGCTGGGCGACAATTTTCGCTCCTTCTATTGGATTGCCTACTTCATCTTGAACGTTTCCTCGAAGCCTTCCCCTACCACGTCCTTGCTGGGCGGGAAGAGTTAGAGAGAGACTTAGGCAGAGAACATAGATGATGAATATAATGAATATATTTTTTCTTCTCATTAAATCCTCCCTAAAATATTAAGAATACAACCGTGCTCCCTTAGTTATTAAACTTTTTTGCTTAATATTTTGCAATGATTTTCCGCGAATCCTCGGAGACGTTATTCTATTTTAAATTTTACTAAAATTCAAGACAGAAGAGCTTGAATTGCGTAATCAGCCAGACTTTATAATCAGCAAGACTGGATAAATCAATCCGAGACTTTGCATTGGAAATCAAATTGAACTTCTTGATAAAAGTCAACGAGAATGAGGGGCAATTTTTTTGGGGAATATTTTTCCACCTTCATAGTCAGCCTCATCTTGTCGAAGTATTCCTGGGCTTTTTCCTTCTGCCCAACGTGAAAATGGGCTCTTGCCGCACTCAGGAGGGCTCCCCTGTCCTCAGGCTGCTCTTCTAAAATACTCTCCCAGATCACAAGAGATTTATCATATTTCCCCTGGTTATAATAAACTGTTGCTAAATTCCGTTTCGCTTCAGGAAATACCTCCGAGGTTTTAGAAAAATTTTCGATAGCTTTGGCCTCATCCTTGAGATAATTACCGACAAAGCCTTCCAGGAAGCGCAATTCATCGCTTATCTCACCAGCTTTAATTATCTTATCAAACTGTTTTCTTGCTTTCTTATATTCTTTAAGGCGGCAATGCACAACTAAGAGCTGTTTTCTAGCTTCTATCTCTGGGTACTTATATTTTAATGCTTCACTAAACCTCGTGCTGGCATTGTTGAAATTCTCTTTTTTCCTGTATAGCATTCCCAGCGCAAATTTCATAACTCCTCTTCTTCCTTTGGTGAACACCAATCCCCCGCTCTGGGCAAGATAAGCATCTTCAGTACTAAACTCATCCATCCTCTTGCCTGCCTGCAGAGTAGCCTTCGCTTTTCCTAATCTTTCTGTTTCAAACTCAACTTTATTCAGCGTCTTCATGGACGTTTCAAAATCTCCCTGGAGATAATAGGCCAAACCCAGATAGAGATGGCAGTCAAAGTTGTTGGGATACCTCCTGAGCTTTCTTTTTAGTAGAAGAATTGCTTCGTCTACCTCGCCCTTTTCGAGATGATTACAGGCCCTGTTCTCCTCCAGGTACATCTCCTGAGCAAAGTTTGAACCAAGAACGAGGCAAAATGCCAATAAAACGAATCCCATGAATAAAGCCAAAGGTTTCTTCAACTCCTTCCTCCTTTAAATTATATTTTTATTACTTTTATTATTATGCCCCTTTTTTGCCATGATTCCGTCTCTAATCAGGGAAAAAAATATGTTCCCCGCTTCTCCTTTGCTTTTTACGCTTTTTATAGTCAAAGCATAAATAAACAAAAAATAAAAAAAATTGATGCGATCTTAACTCAAGGCTATAAGCGGAATTCCATGACTTTTCTCAGCTCCTCTCCACCTGTTCTGTTTGTGATTAGAGCACGAAGCAAGTTTTTGCCCTCACGAAGCTTCTCTAAGTCTTTCTCCAGAACTATAGGGATTTCCATTTCGTACATTTTCTTTTGTTTATCTTTAAGCTCGTCTTCTTTAATTGCAACCTCGAAGGCCTCTTCATGTTCCCAGATGACGTCACCATCAGAATCCCTCAACTCCAAGCGGACATCAAGCACGGTCTTCAGCATATCATCTTCAGACTTATACCAGATATTTCCAAAGGGTATCTCTATGGTGATTGTGCCTTCGACTCTATCGGCTTCGACAACATCTTTCTTCACCCTCCATTTGAAATCAAAAAATCTCTTCTCCTTTCCAAACGTTTGCTGCGCCCTTGCCTGAGCTTTGGTGAGTTCATGCATATACATCAGGTTAAGTTCACGAATATTTGAAAGGTCGTAAGTAACCAGCGCATAAATCCCCGTACATGTTCGATCAACAAAGACGACCGGGAAAGCTCCGTAGTACCAGACCTCCCGGCAGCGGCTGTAGGGGTCTCCACCCATAGGATATCTTATTCTATCTGTGGGCGCACCGAAAAGGATGTAGATTCTTCCTCTGTCTGTCAACCATCCTGGCTTTGCCTCGCTAATAAAAAGTTCAGTTGCTTTTTCTATACGGTCGAAATACTCCATTTTGAACTCGTTCTCTTCGGTATCAGGATCAGGGTCACGACGCTCCCAGAATTCTTCTATGAACTGTTCCTTTTCTGAGGCGGGAAGCTCGAGGAAAATTTTTCTCTCCTTTTTGGTAATGATATACCTGACCTTGGAGATAAAATCAGCATATACAGGATCTAACTTGCGCTCTAAATTATAAAGGCGACAGGATGAAGAAAAGAAAACAACGACGGAACTGGACAGGAGCATTAAACAAAGGGTCAAGGGGATTGTTTTGGATTTTTTTTCTAAGTCTAAAGAATGGCTCATTTTTTCTCCTTTAAAGCCTCAACATTCTTCTTGATTTGAGGCTGATTCTGGTTTATTTCCAGGGATTTTTCCCAAGCTACCAGGGCAGCTTCTGGCTCACCCAATTGGAAATAGCACTCGCCTATGGTATTTAATAAATTGATATTTATTCCATAATGAGAGATGGCTTTATCTAAGATCTCGATTGCTTTGCTCAATTCTCCCAAACTCTGGTAGGCTTTGCCAATCATGAAAAACACCTCGTATTTTGGCGGCTGGGGTTGGTCTATAAAAGGAAGCAGTACATCTTCAGCTTTTTTGTATTCGTTCGAGACCATGTAAGTCCGGGCCAAGTTTAAAGCAAAATCAACCGAATCTGGCTTTTTCTGAAACGCTTTCTCCAGATTGACTCGGGCTTCTTCTATTTTGCCGCTGTTGAAAAGCTGGGTTCCGATCAAATAAAAATGGAGAGGATCTTGTGTATCAGTCGAGATTTTGGAATAAACCCAAGGTCGAGCTATGGCTTCAAGATGTGTTATATCAAACTCTTCGCGATCAAATAGGACCTCCTGGCCATCCACTAAGAAAGCAACTTCAACCCTGTAGTGAGCTGGCGGGAATTGGCTAAGATCAAACTGTTCTAGAATATTTGGCAAATCTTGGTATTCTGCTACTATCACCTTTTTAGAAAGAAATTCTTCTCCGCCTTTAAGGAACACAAATTCAACCTCTCCTTTCTCTCTTAATTCCCCACTCAGACCATGAATCTGAAAGATTATGATCAAATTGCCATTCTTGAGAAAAACTCTATTCGCCTGAAAGTAAACCTGGTTTTCTCCTGCTTGAAACGGCCGCAACCTGTTATACTGCGGTGTGCTTTTTTTAATTCGGTAGCCTAAAATGAGCGATGTCATCTGCAAGGCTTCCTCATCGTGCGGAATGACCAGGTCTCTCTCCAGCGAAGTAAATTCTTTGGATGTTTCATTCTTAAGCAGGATGGAAAGCTTGTAATTCCCAGGGATAAGAGGGAACATATCCTGAATAAGCAAAGGCTGGCGTCTTATGCTCTTCATTCTTTCCTCATCAAAATCAAGAGCAATGTTTTTTTCAAATTGATAAATGTTTTTCCCTTCCAGGTTCGAAACAGTGCCGTTAAGTTTCAGGTTGGCGTAATATTTATTCTGGTATTGGCCCACAGAAAGCTTTTCTGGCTCAATAGCATAGTGAACAAAGTAATATCCTGAGCGGTCTTTAATCACTTTGACTAGAGAATCACTATCGATATAGTTGGCCGTATACTCCACTTCCACTATATCTTTGTATTCGAGAAATTTTTTGGCATATTTCTCCTCTATTTGCCTAATAGCAGCTGTATCTACTCTCTGTAGCAATAAATCCGAAGACAGAGAGGGCCGGCCTATAGCAGCAGCGCCGCCTTCTCCGGGGATAAGAGACAAAGAGACCTGGGCCAACTCTGGCTCAAACTCCCTCAGCTCATTATAGGCCATCAAATAATCTGTGGGGTCTCCCCAATAAGATGTCATCAAGGCCTGGGGGCCATCTTTGAGAGGGCTGTAAATTCTGAACTCTCCAAAGCTTCCTTCTTGGTAAAAAACAACATGAAAGCCCGGAGGAAGACCAAGCTTTGTAAGGCCTTGATAGAACCATATTGCAGTAGGGTAAACCGTAGTCTTTCCCTCAAACCTTTGTATATCATTGGGTTCACCCAGAATGATGTAAACCCTCCCCCTGTCAGTTCTCCAGCCTGGCTTAGGTATCCCCCTTCCAAAAAAATGATTAGCATAATTTATACGGCGATAGTGTTCCTGTTTGAATTCATTTGTCGGTGTGCCTGGAGTAGGATCTCTGTGCTTCCAAAAAGCTTCTAGGAAAAGGTCTCTTTCTCTATCTGTCTTAAGCTGAAGAAAAACATCCCTCTCGATCGGGGCGATGATATAAACGACTTCCTCTTCTAGCCATTTTTGATATTTGGGAGGAATTTTGAGAGTTTCTTTCTTTTTACCTCCGTAAAGGAAAAAAGCAGTTATTATTATAAGGAGAGAAAAGGATAATTTCTTTTTCACCTCTGTGCTCCTCTATTATCTTTTAATATATGTATCTTCTCCACCTATTAAGTTAAGGTGAACCGCAAATTAATTCAAGACATAATAATAGAATTCATATAAAAACCTTTCTGCAATTTTTATGCCAAAATATCTTCAATCGAAACATGCATTTCTTTTTCCGTGATAGAAGGAAAAATCCTTTCTGCAACAATGTGGGGTTGATAAATCAAATCCCTAACTAAAAAATATCTTTTCCAAAGTGTGGGGTTGATAAATCAAGCCCCTACGATTAATCAAGCCTATTCATATGGGCTATAGGTCATATACATTCTGCGTTTAGCTCAATTCATCCTAATTTTTGCTGTTTTTCTATTTCTAAGTATCTTGACTCTTACTCTATAGTCTACTATTTTAAAGAATCAATAAAAAGAAAAAAATATTCCATGTAACAAATTGAACAAAAATCCCGTTTAATAGGATAGGTAAAAAAAGGAGATACAAAGTGGGAAAGAAAATGCTCATATTTCTATTGATTCTCTCTTTCTCGATAGGAATAGCCTCCACAGCTTTTGCTCAAGGACAAACAGGCTCGATCAAAGGGAGGATAACAGACAATGAGGGAAATCCGATGCCGGACGCCTTCATCTATGTTTCTTCACCCGCCATGCAAGGCATTCGAACTTATCTCTCTTCAAAAGAAGGTGCCATCAGATTCCCTGGCCTTCCTCCTGGTGTCTACAAAATAATGGCAGAAAAGCCCGAATTTAAAACAGTAATCGTAGAAGATATCATCGTCAAGGTCGGAAAGACAATAAATCTCGATATAACCATGGAGGCGACTCTGATCGAGGAAGAAATCACAAGCGAAATTCCTTCTCCAACCTTAGATGAAGAATCGACAAAAATTTCAGTAAACATAGAAAGAAACCTATTGAATAATATTCCTTTCGCTAGAGACCTCCATGAGATTATCAACTCTGCTTCTGGTGTAACTCAATATAGCGTGCCCTATCAAAAAACGTCAAGCGTTCACGGCTCCACTGTCCGAGCCAATATCTATACCCTTGATGGCATGATAATGAACGACCCTTCAGGAACGCATCTCATCAGCAATACGAGTTTTGATACTATCGCAGAAGTTGAATTAGAAACTGCTGCCCATCCCGCACAAGTTAGATTCGGCGACGGAGGATACATAAACGTTGTCACCAAATCAGGCGGAAATAAATTCCTAGGAGACATCAATCTTTATTACGCAGATGAAAAATTTGCAAGCACCTTGAGGTCGTATGAGGAAATAAGCGAGACAGGAGCTGCTCCTCCACCGCTGGATAAATCTTTGGCAGATTTTTCTTTCTCCTTAGGAGGTCCACTAGTAGAAGACAGACTCTGGTTTTTCACGAATGCACGTTTTATCTCTCAATCTCGAACTACCGCCTTTATTCCCTGGACTGATCCTCAAGGTAACAGCCACCAAAGATTCAACTGGAATGGGGACGAAAGAATAACATTTTTCAAACTGACCAGCCAGTTTATTCCCGAGCTTAAGGTAACTGGATGGTTTAACTATTTTGATCGCAACCGATCAGTGTTTGAATCTCCTGTAAGCTGGAATTTACCAGAAGAAGCCACGCGAATCCTGGGCCTTGAAAAAAACTTCACTGCATCGGGATCCCTAAACTACATGTTTGATCAGAATACTTTTGGAGACATAAAAGCAGGCTACAGTCAACACATCCTTCCTCTGAGGCTGAATGAAAAAGGGAGAGACAATCCTCAATATTTCAATGAGGGAACAGGCCATTCCTGGGGAAGTGCGGGATTTAACGAATCTCAAATGAAAGAAAGATTCCAGGTAGGGGGATATCTAACTCGGATTCAAGATAGCTTTTTAGGCAATCACGAGTTCAAGGCAGGAGCAGAGTACGAATTTGCTTCCGGAAAATGGACAACGTGGAAAAAAGATAACTTGATGCAACACTACTTTTACGGAAATCGTTATTATTTTGACCCCAATTATTTCGGCCAGGCTATATCGCCGGTAACAGGTAATCCAGTCGATAAAGGAAAAGTTTCTTTCTCTATTGCAGGAAAAGAAGAATCGGGAACAAGCCAGAACGAACTTTCAAGGCTAAGCCTTTTTGCTCAGGATTCAATCTCTTTTGGCGGAAGATTGACCTTGTTTTTAGGTCTAAGATTCGACCGCAGTAGTGCCAAACTCCTTTCATTACAGAAAGGAGAAAGCGGAAATCCTGTTTCCTTAAAAATTGGCGAAGAATTAATCGAACCAATCTATGGGATAAATCCTTATGACACAAATCTAGTTCCTGAATGGCGAAATATAGTGGTCTGGAATGCCTTGTCGCCGCGCTTTGGCTTGAGCGTTGACATCTTGGGAAATGGAAAATATATCTTCAAAGCTTCCTTTTCTCGCTACTCTGAATATCTGATGCTAGACTACCTCAAACCTCTTAATCCTCTTGATGCTCACCGCTCTCAACAATACTTCTGGTTCGACGAGAATATGGATGGCATAGTAGATGTGGACGACACCTATACTCTATATCCTGAAGACTTGCGGTCATACAGCGAAGAGGACTATAAAAAAAGGGTAGCTCCAGATATAAAATCTCCTTATACAGAAGAATTTACTATCGGTCTTTACCAAGAGCTGTTCAAAGATTTTTCTATCAGAATAAATTATATCCATAAAACCAAACGAAACATTATTGAAAATGTTCTCTACGACCCTGATTCTGATAAAGATTGGTACACAATCTCCCAGGATACGCAAGGTTGGTGGATACCTTTTGAAACTATTGTCCCCGAAGTTGATGATTTTCCCGATACTCAAGTCAGCGCATATTACCGGTCTACGAACTCGCCTGTTCTCTTCTATCAGCTGAAAAATGTTCCTGAGTTAAACAGAAAGTACCAAGCCTTAGAGGTAGCATTCAAGAAAAGAATGTTAAACAATCTGCAATTAAACGGGGCTTTGGTAATCAGCAAAACGACGGGGAATATAGGCTTAAATTACGATGCTAGCTCGGGATTTTCAAGAGCAGCAGACAATCCTAATTTTTTACTGGTTAACCTTCCAGAAGATTCGAGGCTCGATTTGGACAGACCTTTAGTCCTGAAGCTTATGGGAACTTATGAACTTCCCTACAACATTTTCGCCAGCTTCTATTACAACTACATGAGCGGCACTCCGTTGACCAGAAGCGTTACAATTGTTGCTCCTGATTCCTGGGTTCAGAGTAATAATGCTTCGAGCGAGCCAGCAGCGGTTTTACTTGAAAAGCCAGGGGAGAGAAGAACTGAACCCCACACTAACCTTGATCTAAGAATTGAAAAAGAGTTTAGGTTTGGTAGTTCTGGAAAGATAAGTGTCTACCTCGATATTTTAAATGCCTTGGGAAAAAAGAGCAGTTTCGTTTCTCAAAACGACGGCGGCTTCTGGTTTCCAGACGATGAAAATACAACTCAGGGCACCCGAGTTCTGAGCGAAAACTACAAAAAAATTACATCTCTATCTGGAACGAGGACGCTTAGAATAGGCCTGAATCTTCGCTTCTGACTTTCTTTCTGTTTCTGATTTTTTCTCTGTTTCCGATCCCATCTCTATTTCTATCCTTCTATCAACTTCTGATCTATACCCTTGCTGCGTGCTTCTCTCTATTTTGGCGAACACTGTATATGTTGTCGTTCTTTTCTCTTGTTAGTAACCTCATTTTTGCGCCTCAAGCAACAAGAGGCTTATCCGCAAGCTCTTTTAGGGATTTAAAATCCCGCGGTGAAACACTCCAGCCAAGATAGGGAAATGTCATTTTATTATGGAGGAGGGGATCAGCATCACGGGCTAAATATCCATTCTTAACAAGATACTGCCATTCTTCAGTGCCAGGGATAGGAGAAAAATAAGTCAACCTGGGTCTCGCACCTAGCCGGCGGACGTGAAGGACGCTCTCTCTTATGCCAGAAATATCCTGCCCCGGCAGCCCTACTATGAGATAAACATTTATTTCTCGTCGGCTGTAACCTGCTTTCTCTAAACAGTCCAAAGCCTTTCTTAAGTCAACCTCTGAAACTTTCGGACATGCTTTCTTCAGCACATTTTTATCGAGTGATTCCTGGCTGAGGAAGAGGGACTGAAAGTTTGCTTCTTTAAAAAGAGAAGCCGTCTCAGAGTCAATTTCTTTCACATGAAGGCCGTTGGGTGTGTGAAAAACAAGAGGAAGATTTCTCCTGATGATTTCCTTCAAAAAAGGAAAAACATGACGTTTTTTTTTGAAAAGAAGAGTATCATCATAAAAAGCAACGTTTCGGGTTTTATGCTTCAGGTAGTTGTATTCTAACTCAGAAACCACAGAAGAAGTCATTCTTTGCTCGGAATTTTCACAAATTATAGGGACAGCACAAAAAGTACATTTAAAAGGGCAGCCTCTCGATGTTAGAACAGGAAGGGTTTCTTTATTCCTTAAAAGCTCAAAAGCAGGCCACGGAACTTCATCAAGGGTTTCAAACTGATGTTCTGAGCAGGAATTATCCCCTAAAACTTCCCTCAGAAGAGGCAGTATCTTCTTCTCCCCGGGCCCTTGAAAAGCGAGATCTACTTCACAAGAACTCTTTGCATGCTCTGGCATCAGCGTAGAGTATACTCCCCCTAAAATAACGGGAACTCGGCCAAATCTTTTCCGGACGAGTTCCACTACAAGTTGAACTCCTGGATACCAGTAGGTCATGGTGCAGGTTATGAGAACAAGGTCAGGAGAAGGGAGATGCTCTAGCTCATGGAAAAAAAGCTCGTGGGGAATTCCATAACGGGAGTATTTCCGCGGAATATCCTTCAAGACAGAAGGCTTTGCCACTTTTTCTTTTACAAAAGCACCTCGTCCGTCAGGTTTTGTCTTTAGTTTTCTATCCAAAAGGGGATGATAGCGGTCTAAACAGTCTATAAAGTGCAGCCGAAAATTCGTATGCTTCTTAAGTATTGCAGCGATATAAAGAAGACCCAAAGGCTTCAGCCAGAAATCATAAGCAGTAAAATCATAAATCCAGGGATTTATGAGGAGGATTTCCTTTTTGGAGGGCATATGTCCATTTATATTAATTATGGCCGGGTCGGAACTCTCTCTTTTCGTTGAATTGGTGCGGAAGGTGGGACTCGAACCCACACGGTCTAAAAGACCATAAACTCCTGAGGCTTACGCGTCTACCAATTCCGCCACTTCCGCACGCGCAAAATCTCCACAGCCCTTGTGAGCAGTTTTCATTATAATCTCATCTTAAAAAAGAGTAAAGGATGGGATCAGACCATGATAACTTTTATAACTTGAATATGGTGAGGCAGAAATATAAGACGTTACGTTTGTTAAGGCAGAAGTAAATAAGAATAAAAGCTATTGAAGTTTTCGAGGTCTAACCCCAAAAAAATGTCCGATCCGTCGAATGCCTTCCTCTATTTGTTCAGGGGGGGAAGCAAAAGAGATTCGCAAATATCCTTCACCTCCTTTGCCAAAAGCCAGTCCTGGAATAGTAACTACCTTTTCTTTTGACAAAAGGCTTAATGAAATTTCCAGAGAATTTCCGTACTTAGGTATTTTGCTTAAGACATCTATGAACATATAAAAAGTTCCTGAAGGTTTTACATATTCTAAATCAGTGTATTTTTCCACACAGCTCATTGCTAAATCTCTTCTTCTTCGCAATTCTTCAATGTTGTGCATCTTTTCTTTTTCTGCAAATCCCTTGAGGGCAAATAACGCAACCTTCTGAGAAATCTTCGGAGCGCAGGCAACAGCCAGCTGATGAAAATTAGCCAAGGGTTTACTCAGCTCTGGTGGCGCAATACACCAACCCAATCGCCAGCCAGTCATACTGTAACTTTTAGATAAGCTGTTTACGACTAGGTAATTGCGAACGTAATTGGCAATTGAATCCGGCCGTTCCTCAAAATAAATGTCTCGATATACTTCATCTGAAATAGCAATAATGCTGCGCTTCTCGAGAAGTTTCGCCAGCTTCATCAACTCTTCGCTTGAATATACGGCGCCGCTGGGATTATTCGGACTGTTTAAAATAATGGCTTTCGTCTTTTTGGTAATATTTTTCTTAACATGCTCATACTTTAATGAAAAGTTATTTTCTCGATAGAGTTGGTAACTCTTCGCGATTCCTCCTGCAATTTTGACAATTGATTCATAAGCGGGAAATCCCGGGTTTGGAATCAGGGCTTCATCTCCTGAATTCATTATGACCATGAGTGCGGTAAAAAGAGCTTCTTCCGCACCAACAGTGACACAAATCTGGTCGGCGGCGACCTCTAATCCGCTTTTTTCTGCTATGAGTTTTCTGAGTTTCTGAATACCTTCGTTCGGGCTGTAGCCCAAATTCCAATCTTCTACTTTTTGCTTAAGGTGATTAAGAATTGATTTCGGGGTTGGAAATGAAGGCTCGCCCAAACCAAGATTGATGCAAGACGAATCAGCCTGATCGTTAATTTGGCGAAGCAGAGTTCTCTCGATTCCCTGCATACGCTCGCTGAGAAAGGGCTTCACCATAATGAACTCTCTAACACCAAGCTACCGTAGTTTTCTAATATCGATATCTTAAGATTATTGAGGTACAGATTGAAATTCTGTGCTCTTGCGCAAATGAATTTTTCATTGTGTTCCTCAGTATTCTATTTTAATAGTTTTCTCACCAAATTCTCGTAAATTTCGACCGCTTCAGACAATTGGCGTTTTTCAATTTTTTCGCGCTCTGTGTGGGCCAACAGAAAAGAACCAGGCCCAAGCAAAAGAGGTTTACCAAAACTTTTTAGATGAGGGATGTCTGTTCCAAAGGGTAGCACAATTTGCTCGATTCCAGGAACTGTAAATAACCTTTGGGCTTCCGACTGCATTAGAACCTCGATCAGAACCTTTCGATTGACCACTGCCTTAACCTTTCTAAGTACATGTTTTATAGGTAGGGCACTGCGGATGGAGACTTCGGCACTGGCATGATTCGCAACGACGTTCGCAGCTACACCACCTTTTATGGTTCCAACGTTAAGAACAGATTTTCCCATAACTGGATCCTTGCCAAAATCTAATAAGCGAATTCTCTGCAAAGCGTCTAGCAGCTTTTCGATAGCTGATTCACCTAACTCCGGACAAGCAGAATGAGCTGCTTTGCCTTTAGCTATCACTTTTAATGTGAGGAGTCCTTTATGCCCGATACCTAATTTGTTTTCTGTTGGCTCTCCAACAATGATAAAACGAGATCCTACTCTTAACGAATTGGCCATTTTTGCACCGATGCTGTCGGTTTCTTCGCCTACAACAAACAGGAGGCCAATTTCAGTCAGACCATCTTTTTTCAACTCCTGGGCAGCCCAAATCATGGAAGCCATGATGCCTTTTGCGTCGCAAGCGCCCCGGCCATAAATGTAATACTCATCCTCAGATGCGGCAAAATATTGGGGAACAGTATCCATGTGCGTACACAAAATAATCCTGGGCTTAGAACCAGCAGTCGCTAAGATATTTCTTCGCCTCTCTTCGATTATCTGTTCCTTCAAATCAAAGTCTTGACTTTTAAGGTAGCTGGAGACGAAATCGGCTATTTCACCCTCATGGCCTGTGATAGAAGGGATGTTTATGAAGGCTTTCGTAAGTTCATATATTGTCACACTAGCACTCTGTGCTTTGCTCGTTTCAATTTTAGAAAATCCTCCTGCCCGGATTTAATATTTTAGTGAAATTCATCCATGGTTACGCAAACTTTTTACAATGGCAATTTTTTCTTTTTGTGAGATGTCCTCTACTCTCCGCTTCACACTGGCAGGCACACCAGCTACTACAACACCTGGTGGCACATCTTCCAAGACTACTGCACCTGCGGCGACAACGCTTTCTCTGCCTATCTTCACTCCTTCAAGCACAACCGCATTGGCCCCTATAAATACATTGTTCTCAATAATAACAGGCTTCTTACTGGGGGGTTCTAACACCCCTGCTACGACTGCCCCAGCACCGATATGGCAGTTCTTCCCGATTATAGCCCTAGCACCGACGACCGCATTCATGTCAACCATAGTCTTCTCGCCTACCTCAGCGCCTATATTGATCACCGCTCCCATCATTACTATGCAATCTTTGCCTATGCGAGCACCTTCTCTCACGATGGCTCCTGGCTCGATTCTGGCCTCTACTTTCCTCAGATCAAGAAGGGAAAGGGCTGAATAACGGGCTGTGATATCAACAAAATGGTCTTTGATTTTTTCTCTATTCTTTTTCACCCATCTCTCTATCAAAGGGTAATCTCCTATCAGGATCCAAAAGCGACCTTCTCCGAAAGCTTGAAATCCCTTATCCTTAAAGTTCTCTTCTTTAAAGTTGCCCTGGATGTAGACCTTGGCAGGAGTTTTCTTTTTGCTTGTTGATATAATTTCGGCGATCTTCTTATAATCCATTGATTTCTACAACCCCCGTGTTGCTTGCTTTGGTTATGATGATATTATTTTCGACTCCTCCTTGGCTGCCCAAATTTTTCATTATCTCTGCAATCTCGTCCGTTTTATCTTCTTCACATATAGCAAATATTGAGGAACCCCCTCCGCTCACGTTACAGCCATAAGCTCCGGCTTTTAAAACTTTCTTTTTAATATCATCATATCCGGGTATAAACCTTGATCTTACTGGCTCTGATATTTGATCTCTGTTCACAGCTTCGCCAATATCCTTCAAGTTTCCGGCTAAAATTGCATAGATTAATGAGGAACAATAGGATATCTGTTGCCTCGCTTCAGTCAAACTGATGTGGCTGGGGATAAGCTTTCTTGTTGTGCGCTGAGCTTTTTTTATAACGCAGATTACTATGGGAACATTCGGTACCTCTATCTTCACTGCGTCTATGGGGTGATAATTCTTAATTAAGACGAATCCCCCAAGCAAGCATCCAGCAACATTATCAGCATGGGCGACACCCCCTGAGGCAATCTCTCCCAGACTCGCTATCTCTATTATTTCATTGTGCCCTAAATTAGCACCAAAGAGAATGTTTAAACCATAGACACAGGCAACGGCAGAAGCTCCTGAAGATCCCAGCCCCGCGCAGGATATCAATTTTTTTCTTATTTCAACATCTACACCCTTTGAAGGATTTTTTTCTTCGAAGAAACGAGCTGCAGCTAGGCCTGCTGTATTATTCTCTACTGAGGTAGGTATCCCTTCGTCCATCCCGGCGATTTTTACATTAATGGAATTCTTATCATTCAACCTTACTTTAACAATATCGTAAGGTTCTTCCAAGGCCAAAGAAAAGACGTCGAAACCGGGCCCAAAGTTGGCTATCGTTGCCGGCGCTTTAACGATTACTTCTTTCAAATCAATTCCCTCTCTTTTAATATTTTTTTCAGGATATCCTTCTTTGGGGCGCTTAGCATCGTGAGGGGGGGTCTTAATCCACCCCCAGGCAATCCCATGAGAGTCAAAGCCTCTTTCGTAGCCATTGGATTGGTCTCCATCCTTAGAGCCTCGAACAGCTCGTAGTTAGCGTAATGAATCTCTTCAGCTTTTCTGAACTCGTCTCCAAGGCAATATGTCACTAAATCCCTCATAACTTCTGGAACGATGTTTCCAGCCACGGTAAAAACACCCTGTCCACCAAAAGAAAGCAAAGGGTAAGCGGTCGTGTCCTTTCCTGTGAAAACACCAAACGATTCCCCTTGAGTCAAGTACAAAATTTTAGCCAGATGATCCATCTCCTTATTGCCATCTTTAGTGGCTATTATGTTTTCGTTTTTAGCCAATCTGGAATAGGTCTGGGGATCGATATTTATCCCAACCCTGGCTGGGGCGTTATGAATTATGATGGGTATCTTAGAGCTTGCAGCCGCTTGTTCATAAAAGTTGATGACCCCTGCTTGTGCGGGCATAACCAGGAAAGGAGCAAAAACAACCGCATAATCACAACCAATATCCGCATACAGTTTTATCCTGTTTATAGTCTGACTCAAGTTGTTTGAGCAAGTATCAGGAGCGACTTTACACTTGCCATCCGACTCCTCAACGACTATCTCAACTATTCTTCTTATTTCTTGCTCAGTTAACAGCGGACTTTCCCCTGTTACTCCCAGAGGAGCTATTCCATGAATCCTACTTTCAACCTGTCTGCGCACAAGAATTCTTAATCCTTCCTCATCCAAATTCATATTTTCATCAAAAGGCGTAATCAACAAAGTGTAAGCTCCGCTTAACATTTCAATTCACCTCCTCTTGTATAGGATAATCAGCTGATTGCGAAAAATAGAGCGGTTAAACATTTTTGAAGGAATATTTATTTTCTTTTTAATAACTTTGGAGATTTGCAATTTCTGCTAGGTTCCCTATCTTCTATCTCCGGTTTCTAGCTTAAAACTTATATCACAGGTATAATCATGTGTCAAAAAAGCTATGGGGTTAGACTTGACAAACAGGGCTTCTGTTCTTATTTTAGCAATGCGTGTTGCAATCCAACATCTGTTATCTTTTTCAATGCATATCCATGAATCCCATTTTTCCATCTATCAAAAGGAGGTCTGATGAAACTTTCCAGTCGGGAACAAATTGAAAACCTCTCAAGATTCAGGGGCGATGGCTTTTTAACTACTTCTTTCTATATAAGGACAGATAAAAGTAACATGACGAAAAAGGAGATAGCTCTCTCTTCCAAAAACCTTCTCAGCAGCGGCAGGTCTCAGCTGGAGCAGATGGAAATGAGCAAAGATAAGAAGGAATCCATATCCCGGGATCTTGATAAAATAACCCGTTTCTGCTCCAAGAGCCTTTCCTCTCAAAATTTCTCGGGACTAGCGATATTTTCATGCAGCGGTCAAGATTTCTGGGAATTCTTTAATCTTCCCGCATCTCCACAAAACAGGATAATATTTGACCAAAATCCTTATGTTCGTCCACTCTCTGCAATCCTGGACCAACACCACAGGATATTTGCTCTAACTTTCAACAGGCGAGAAGCCAAATGGTATGACATTTTTATGGGAGAAATTTCTCTTCTTGAAAATCTCGTAGAGGATGTCCCCAGCAAAGTCAGAGAGGGAGGATGGGAAGGATACGAATCAAAGCGAATCGAAAGACACATCGCCGCTCACCTTCGCGATTTTTTTAAAAAGATAGCACAGAAGACATTCGAGTTATTCAAGAAAAATAGTTTTGACTGGATCTTTCTTGGATGCAGAGAGAAATACTGTTCAGATTTTGAACCGCTTCTCCATCCATATCTAAAAACCAAAGTAAAAGCCTGGCTTAAAGCAATGCCCAGCGACTCCCCTGCTACCGTTCTCAAGGAATCGCTTGGATTTGAAAAAAAACTAAAAAAAGAAGAAGAGGATGAGATTGTCCACAGGTTTGTATCTGAGCTTGAAAAAGGCGGGTTGGCCATTTCAGGACTAAAAAGAACTTTAAGGAGTCTCAATAAAGGAGAAGTTCAGACACTCCTAACCACTCGTTACTTCTCTAAATCCGGAAGGATCTGCCCCAAATGTAATTTCTTGTATGTCGATGAACTTCGTTGTCCTTCCTGTAAGCGGAAGACTGATCCGCTGGTAGATGTGATCGACGAGGCTATTGAAGCTGCTATGGACAAAAACTGCCAGGTGAGACACATCATGACTCCTTCAAAACTTGATAGATTCGGAAAAATCGGAGCTTTCCTCAGGTATAGAACTTAGACGCTAAGGTAGGAGTTAAAAAAGTGCGGGTTTGATAAATCAAACCCCTACAACAAATCAAATCCCTACAATAAAATAAATCCCCGCCAATAAATCAAGCCCCCGCAATAAATCAAACCGCTAAAATTGATCAAATCCCAAAATCTATTTTTTAGTTGTCCCACCCAACTCCCATTGCTTTATCTAATTCAGCCCTTGAAATTACATAATCATAAAGGGCTTGGGAATAGTTTGTCTTGGCCTGAGACAAAGCAGCCTGAGCTGAACTTATATCAAGAGTTGTCGCCAAGCCTTCAGAAAAATTCAGCTCGGCAATGCGCAAACTCTCCTGGGCCTGTTCAACGTTTTTTTCTTGAGAAAGAAGGGATTCTTTGGCTTCCTGTAACCTCAAGATAGCCTGCCTAACCTCGAATTTTATGATATCTACAAGCCCTTTCTGGGTAAAATCGAGCTCCTTAATCATTGCCTTGGACTGAGCAACACGAGCAGAAGTAGCGAAGCCATTAAAGAGAGGTATGGTAAAGACAAGATTAACAGCATAGAAACTCTGCCATGTATCTTTCTTGAAGTTAAATTGATCTGCCCAGAAATTATACGTGGCAGATACAGCGATGCTGGGAAGATTCGAAGCACGTGCCAGTTTCAATCCTTGTCCCGCCATCTGTTTCTGGTATCTAAGCTGGCTGATTTCAGGTCTTTTCAGCATTGCCTCAGCCACAGATTCCTCCAAATCGGGCTCAAAAGGCTCAAATGTTAGAGATCCTTTAATTTCAATGGTTTGAGCAAGGTCTAAACCCAACAGAGTTTTTAGATTTAGCTCTGCTATCTTTAAGTTGTTCCTGGCTCTAATCAACTGAGGTTTGAGGTTAGCCACCTGTACTTCAGACCTCAATAAATCAAATTTGGACGCTACCCCGACTCCATAAAGGCTTTTCACATTCTTGAAATGCTTCTCTGCGACATCTACCGCTTCCTCGGCCACCTTAACAAAATCCTTGGTAAGTAAATAGCCATAAAAGGCTTTCTTGGCATTGAAAACGGTTATATGCTTTGACTGTCTCACGGCCTCTTCTGTAGAGCGAAGGTTATACTTGGCTTGCTTATAGCCCGAGGTCAAACGGCCGCTGGTGAAAAGAGGCAGAGATAAATTCAGAGAGAACTGATAGTCCTTGGTAAAGTCTATAGAAACTCTCTGAGGAGGCTCATCAGGTTTAAAGGAAGGAAACTCCAAGATAAATATTTTCTCAGCAAGTGTATGGAGTCCTTCAGAATTAAGAGAGGGGAAAAAACCCGCTGCTGCCTCCCTCAGTTGGGCTCTGGCCGTCTCTAACCTCTCCTCAGCAGCCAAATGATAAGGATTCTGGGAAAGAGCCAAACTGATGCTCTCCTCAAGGGTCAGGGTCTTTTTTTCCTGCGGAAAAGAAATTTTTGCCGCCCAAAAAATCATCGTGATAACCAATAATATGGTTTTTGCTTTCTTCATGTTGATTCTCCTTTTCATGCCTTTTTATACAAATAATAAATATGCCATCGATTAGGTTTGCATATTATTCTATTTGTATACCATTCTATATTATTTTCTTTCTTGCGCCAAAAGCTCGTGAAGCAAATCCCGTTTAACAAGATTTATATATCCTGTCAAGAAGTATTAGGAACTTTTTGCAAGCATTTCCATATCCGTTATAACTCACTGTAAAGGCATAGGTTTTGGGAATTAGCCGCAGCGACCATTGAAGATTTGGCCTTCGGAATTAGCTCTTCGAGGGGAGTCCACGCAGTGGACCGGCGAGTATGTCTGAACGGCGCGAGTTACGCAGCCGCCGAGAAGAGCGAATGGAGAATGGCGTTAAAAATCTGAAGGGAGCTAGGCTATTTCCCAAAACCTTTTCTAATAACGGAAATTGAGATAGTTACTTTCTTTTTGTGGAATTATGAGTTCTTTTATTTTATATTTTATATGTAAGGAAATGGCTAAAAAACTGCTCATTCTACTCTTTATATCGCTACTATCCGTACCTCACCTCCTGCAGCCTGCTTACAGCTTTCTCTATTCCACTTCTGATCAACCTGTGCCACTCTGGTGGGAGATTAAAATCCTCCTCAGCTCAAGCGGGACGTACAAAATTGAAGAGGGGGATTCATCCTATACGGCCCATTACGGTTTCGAGCTTCTCTGGACGGGCTGTATGGAAAAAGACAATGGAGACTATCTTCTTTATTATGAAAATTCAGAACTCATAAGTTTTGATGCTGAAGAGACGGGAATATATCCCGAGTATACTAAAATCATCCATACAGATGATTTCCAAGATAAGCCTTCCATTAAGCTAAATTATATCTTAAGAAAAGGCGAGAACCTCCATTTTGATTTTTTTGTCAAAAGCTTCCCCGTCCCTAAAAATAAGTCTAAGCATAAATACCAACTCTGCCTGCCTGCGTCTAAAGAAAATTCCCTCCGTTCTTCTAAAATTGACTACAACTCACATATAATCCAAGGTTCTAATCTCATTTTTCTTGAGGAAAAAGAGATCTTTCTTGATACCGTAGAGAAGAAATTTTTCTGGAGATGGAGTTACCAGAAACCGAAAATACCGCAAAGCATGCCTGCGTTTTTTTTCAACAGCCATGATGTCATAGTCGAAATCTCAATAGAACCCCGTTTTTAAGGAGCGAACCAAGAAGTTTGACAATGTAGGGAATGATCCATCGTAGGGGCTTGATTCATTGTA
>JABAOF010003368.1_pt1 | contig 28305 bp, 31 predicted proteins | sample 7062171 | NCBI WGS metagenome assembly JABAOF01 (sample SAMN14538628, study PRJNA623070) | marine sediment metagenome | biome: marine biome [ENVO:00000428]; feature: marine pelagic biome [ENVO:01000023]; material: deep marine sediment [ENVO:00002113] | place: India: Gulf of Khambhat ...
GGACCCGACTTCAGCACAAAAATACAATGATACTTATCTTGCCGGATCGCTCAGCTCACGAACGTAGGTCGCACGATAGTGCACTGAATATGACCGTCCTTTAAGGATCACCCCATCAATTGCTCGAATGGGTGGGAGTTGAAGCATGTTCAAACTCATTGTGTTTGTCGCCTTTTCCGCTGGGCTAGTGTATGTCTCAAGAGCCTCCTTACGTGCACCGCGTTCTCATGGTTTCTATCGATTCTTTGCATGGGAATCCATCCTCAGTCTCTTCTTCCTCAACTTTGAGAACCTCGGGCAGTGGTTCCACGATCCTTTCTCCGTTCGTCAACTCGTTTCGTGGTTTCTGTTGCTGGCTTCGCTTGTCTCATTCGCGCTGGGAGTACACCAACTTCGTACCCAGGGCAGACCAGACAAACAGCGACGTGGGGATGTGCCCCTGATCGGGATTGAGAAGACAACCCAATTGGTCACTAGCGGAATTTTCAAATACATCCGACACCCGCTTTATAGTTCGCTATTCTTACTGGCATGGGGCGTGTTCTTCAAAAACCCATCCTGGGCAGGCGGATTTTTAGCGCTAAGTGCGACTGCCTTCTTGCTGGCAACCGTCAAGGTTGAGGAGGAGGAGAATATTCGCTATTTCGGACCTGCCTATCAAGAGTATATGCAAGAGACGAAGATGTTTATACCCTTCGTTTTCTGAGTGAAGTATGATCGGGCGAGTGATAACCCGAGTCCAGTCGCGAGCAACGCGGCCTAATCTCGATGGAAGCGCGGTAGTTGTCTAGGTTAAATAACACCTGAAGGACGAGTAACCTCCACTGGATCGAGTTGGGTTCCCCGGAAACACCTACACGTTGTTACAGCGGTAAGAACATCTCCAGAATGCGTCTGGCAATCAATTCACTGGTGCGGACCCCGGCCTCGGCGAGCAAGGAATTCGAGGGTTGATCAACTGAACCGCTCAACTCGAGACTGATCGATCACTCTCATCCACGTAGACAATCTCCAATTGGCCATCACATTCCACCAAGAAAAACCTCCGGCCGGACTTTGGGCCGGAGGCTACTATATTACCTACCTCAATTGTACGGATTACGCTTCGCGGAATTCGCCTTCGACGACGTCGCCCTCTTCTTCGGGACCGCCTTCACCACTTGGTTCGCCTGCAGTTTGCGGACCTTCCTGCTGGGCATACATCTGTTGGCCGAGGGCGTAGCTCGCCTGCTGGACCTCTTCCGTGAGACGCTTGATCTTGTCGATGTCGTCTCCCTCGATCACCTCACGCAGGTCTGAGATCGCTTTCTCGATCTTGTCACGATCGTCGGCCGGAACTTTGTCACCCAACTCACGCAGAGCCTTCTCGGCCTGGTAGGCGATCGCGTCCCCGGCATTACGTGCGTCGGCCAACTCGCGTCGTTTGCGGTCCTCCGCTTCATGCTGCTTGGCCTCATTCACCATGCGATCGACATCCTTCTCATCGAGGTTGGTCGAAGCGGTGATGGTCACCTTTTGTTCATTGCCGGTGGCTTTGTCACGCGCCATCACGTTCAAAATGCCATTGGCGTCTATGTCAAAGGAGACTTCAATTTGAGGAATACCGCGCGGTGCTGGTGGGATGCCCTCGAGACGGAAGTGTCCGAGGGTCATATTCCCAGCCGCCATGGGACGCTCACCCTGCAGCACATGGATGTCGACCGCCGTCTGACCATCTTCCGCGGTCGAAAAGACCTCCATCTTCTCAATGGGGATGGTGGTGTTGCGATCAATCAGTACTGTCATCACACCACCCAAGGTCTCTACGCCCAAGGAGAGCGGTGTGACATCGAGCAACAGCACGTCCTTGACCTCACCAGCTAGCACACCACCCTGAATGGCCGCGCCGACCGCGACCACCTCGTCGGGGTTGACGCCCTTGTGGGGCTCCTTGCCGGTCAACGAGCGTACCAAATCCTGCACCATCGGCATCCGTGTCGCGCCCCCCACCAGGACGACCTCATCCACATCGCTGGGGCTCATGTTGCCGTCCTTGATCACGGCGTCAAAGGGCCCCCGCATGCGATTGAGTAGGTCCTCTGTCAATTGCTCGAATTTGGCTCTTGTCAACTTGACCTGAAGGTGCTTGGGACCGGAAGCGTCCGCGGTGATAAAGGGCAGATTGACCTCCGTCTCTGTCACCGTAGTCAACTCGATCTTGGCCTTCTCAGAAGCCTCACGCAATCGCTGCAAGGCTTGACGATCCTCGCGAATGTCGATGCCTTGGTCTTTCTTGAATTCATCAGCGACATAGTTCACGATCCGATGATCCCAATCATCGCCACCCAGGTGCATGTCACCGTTGGTGGCCTTGACCTCCACCACGCCTTCACCTACATCGAGCAAGCTCACATCGAACGTGCCGCCGCCTAAGTCGAAGACCAAGATGGTCTCGTTCTCGCGTTTGTCCATGCCATAGGCTAACGCGGCGGCTGTCGGTTCGTTGATGATGCGTTCCACCTCAAGACCGGCAATCCTGCCCGCATCTTTGGTCGCCTGCCGTTGTGAATCGTTGAAATAAGCCGGAACTGTAATGACCGCCTTGGAGACCGGTTCTCCTAAATAGGCCTCAGCGTCATTCTTGAGTTTGCCAAGTACCATGGCCGATATCTCTTGCGGCGTGTATTCTTTGTTGTTGATCGGGATCTTGACACGCACGTCATCGCTGGGACCCTCGACGGTCTCAAAAGAAACCATCTCGCGCTCCATCTCGACCTCGTCAAAACGCCGACCGATGAAGCGTTTGATCGAGTAAACGGTATTCTCAGAGTTAACGACCGCCTGGCGCTTGGCGGTTTGTCCTACCAAACGCTCGCCGCCTTTGTTGAACGCCACCACCGAAGGGCATAGGCGCCCACCTTCTGCGGTGGAGATCACCGTCGGGTCGCCCCCCTCCATCACAGCAACGACGCTGTTGGTCGTGCCTAAGTCAATGCCAATAATTTTCTTTGCCATAGAAGTTCACCTCGTTATCTTTTGATCCTATTCTCTGTCATAGTAAGCGATAAGCGCTAGAAGATCGTTAACATGATATTGGAGTTATATCAGTGGATAAAAGAATTCTATCTCAGATTCGGGCAGTGGTGAGGAGATTTAACACTTAAATTCGACAAAGCGTCTGCCTACGATGAGGTCTCAAAGATGTTCATGCTCTGACCTAGATTGAAGGAAAAACCTTCCTATAAAGGTTCAGTTTTTAGGAAAGAAGAATCTTTTCCTCCCTAGAAAAATAAAATTTCCAGCGCTATGTCTGCAATGTCTTGAGCTTGCCGAAGGGTCGAAAGATGTGTACCAAAGTGAAACATCAAATCTTGATTGAGAATGCATGGGCAAAATTCATTTGAATAAGGAAAGCACGCGCCTGTATCCCGGCCCCGTCGAAGGATCTCCGCGGGCAATCCTCGGCCTACTCTGGATGCTCACGCAGGTACCTATCTTCAAGAATAATCACTCGATCGGCAAGCGACGACCTGCGCACCATGATGGTGGTCTTTGCATACACCCAGATTTTCGATTCTCTTCTCTTTCATGCAGTTGGGATTCTTTCATTGCCGTCACTCCCTGAACGGTGGACCACTCGCCTTAACAAGGACCTCACCGCGTTCAATTCATCCTGGTTTACAAGATGGCCCATTCCTGGGTAAATCCGCTCGTTCACCTCGGCACCCATTCGTCGTAAGATCTCCCCCGTCAGGCGGACCCTTGGTAGAGGGACGAACAGATCCGCTTCGCTGCAGCCGAGGAATACTGGCGTGCCACCAAGAGAGCCGGCGTAGTCCCGCGATAGATCATTCGGACCGATCAAACCACCGCTCAGACCTACCAATCCACCATAGCGTCGTGCGTTCCGGCAGGCGTATTCCAATGCCAGGCAAGCTCCCTGTGAAAATCCTGCCAAAACTGTACGCTCCAGTGGTAATCGAGCGTCCTCGACCTCGGCTATCGACCCCGCCACACGTTTCAATGCCGAATCTAAATAGGGTTGATTGTCTTCTAATGGGGACAAGAAACTCTGTGGATACCACGTCTCACCGGCGGCTGCCGGTGCGATGAAGACAATTCCACCAGGATCGACCTGGTGCGCGATAGACAGAATGTCCTCCGGCGTTGCGCCACGTCCATGAAGAAGGATGACCGCCACGCGGGCATCCTCTACGGGCACTCCATAGACCACAGTTCGAGTACCGGCATGCGGATCTTGGTTCTCGGACTCCGGCATTAACCTCCCTCCCTCATTGGGAGGTGCACTGGACGTAACTCCGCCTCGATCTGCTCACGTTGCGCTTCATACCATGGCGGGAGCATCAGCTTCTCCCCGAGGTTCTCGGGCTCTTCATCCACAGCAAATCCTGGTCCCATCGTTGCCAGCTCGACGATGTGTCCGTCCGGGTCGCGAGTATAAATGCTCTTGAAGTAATGGCGGTCCATGACCGGGGATACCTTTGAACCGGCATTGATCAATCGCTCGCGCCAGGCGAGCTGAGCGTCGTCGTCTGGGACAGCCAATGCGAAATGATGGGTTTGTCCAACGCCGATGCGAGCACGAGGCTCACCACTTGGATCTCGTTCGAGAGAGGTGATCAACCCCATTTCCTCATCACCCATTCCCCACATCCAATGCTCCGAGCCAGGAGAGTCAAGTTCGGAGGTCATCATGACCCGTTCCAACCCCAGCAGTTCTCCATAAAACGCATGGGTGAGACCTAAGTTGCTGCTTATCGTGGTGATGTGGTGCATTCCATGAGTCAAGACCATGTCCGGAGTAATGTCGAACACCGGATTTGGCCATGTTTCAACACCTTCACCCCGTGGTTTTGCCTCCTCGGTTGTCCTCCATTCCGATCCACGGGTGATGATTTGAAGCATGGCACCATCGGGATCGTTGAAGGTGATACCATTGAAAACTCTATGATCTGTTGTTCCCAAAACGTTAACACCCACATCTGTTAACCTTCGTTTCCACTTCATCAGCCCCTCATCATCGGCCACTTGAAGCGCAAAATGATGAGTCCCGCCTATTCCGGGGTGACCACGTGGAACGCTCGACCATTCAAAGAAGGTGATGACAGTGCCCGGGCGACCGAGGTCGTCACCGAAATAGATATGATGGGTGAAAGGATCATCGAAATTAATGGTCAATTTGACAAGCCGTAGCCCAAGGACACCGGTGTAGAAATCCATCGTTCGCTGGGCATCGGAACAACCCAACGTTATGTGATGCAAACCCAAGATTCTCATGCGTTCCTCAAGGTAAGTATATTCAGAGTAATGTTGTCTTAATTGGTAAGATACCTGAATCTCTGGAATACGTCAAGGCAGCAAGAACACCTACAGCATCACTACCATCGAATAACCTGTCAAAGACACACACCGGTTGAAGGTGTGGCATTTAATAAGAGGCGTTTATAAGGAGGAAGGATGAGCGAACTCGAACGTTTTCGAAAAAGCAAGGATGAATTCTTCCGGACGGACCACCATAGCCCATTGACCCCGGAGCAAAAACAGAATTTCGCTGGTCTGAACTATTTCCCTGAAAACCCAAACTTAGATTTTACTGTCGAGGTTGAAAGATTTGACAAGGGGGAGATCGTTCAAATCCAGACGAATACCGGTGACGTGCAAGCCTACGAGCGATACGGTCGTTTTATTTTCACCTTCGAGGGTGAAGACACCGCGCTGACGATCTATCACAACGAGTACGGTTTTTTCTTGCCCTTTACGGATGCGTTAGCTGGTAAAGAGACTTACGGTGCCGGCCGCTATCTTGAACCTGAGGAGTTGCCTGACAGTCGTTTCAGGGTGGACTTCAACTTGGCCTACAACCCTTATTGTGCTTACAACCCCAACTGGAGTTGCCCTCTTACCCCCTTCGAAAACCGACTCAATGTCCCGATACGAGCAGGGGAGAAGGTATTCGAATAGTCTTTAATTCTTCAAAACCTGAGACCACAACTGAGTATGCTTCGACAGGCTTTTTCCGACTAGTCCCGCCTGTCCTCAGTCCGCCGAAGGGCTTATCCCGAGCCCTCGATGGGCACAGCAAGCTCATTGGCATAAACTCTCAACGAATGCGGAAAATGCCCCAAGGAAACCACCACTTGATTTCCTTCTACTATTGTGGGATATTAGAGCAACTTAGTCCTATTTATACAAACCTTTATCCAAAGAATCCCCATTATGCATAGTTCGCACAAGAGGTCAGTTTAGATCATGCTCAACAAAGTTTCCTTGGAGAATCTTTTTCACGCCGATCTCGGTTGGCGGGCTTACCGTTTGCACTTCTCATACGCTGAATATAGCAATTCCACCAGGGAGCATTTCGGTGTGCTGCACGCCCTCAACGACGAAACCCTTCTACCAAGCGAGGGTTTTGATGACCATCCCCATCGTGAAATGGAAATTATCGCTTATTGCGTTAACGGTGAACTCACTCATCGCGACAGCCTTGGAAATCAACAAACCATACGACGAGGCGATGTTCAATATCTGTGTGCCGGTTCTGGTATCACCCACGCTGAAATGAACACCTCGAGCAATGTAAGTATGCGCTTTATCAATATTTGGATCCAACCAAGTGAAAAAGGATTAGACCCTTATTACAAATCCAGGAGTTTCACTGAGGAGGATCGCCATAACAAGTTGCTTCAGGTTGTCTCAGGAAAAGAGGTCAATGGCGCGCTTCGTATCAACCAGGATGCCAACATCTTCGTGTCTGAGGTCGACAAAGGGAAGCGCCTGACATTTAACATCGAGGATGGGCGTCAAGCTTACCTCGTATGTATCGAGGGTTATTTTTACACCAATGGCATCGAGCTGACGACGGGAGAAGCAATTGAGATTATAGGGGAAACCCACTTATGGCTGGAATCGCTTGAAGATTCACATTTGTTGTTGGTTGAGATGGTCGAGAATCAATCTTAGGTCCTATCCTTGCGAGTAGTTGATCTATGTAACTCTTTCGTACCTCAGCATTCCGAGGCAGTTTCAAGTAATCCATCTTGCCGTGAGCTTGAAGCTGCGGCAAGATTTAACAAATCACATCCTTGTTTCACGGATCCGGGATGCGATTTGACAGGCACCCAGAGAGATATTAAGCTTCTGGCGTGCAACCTCAACCAAACCCTAACCCCCCAAAGGGATTCGCCCATCCCGTCGAGGCCAAGTTCGCCAGACTGCTAGATTTTTATCGTATCCCCTGGGAACACGAACCCACGACTTTCCCACTGTCCTATGACGAAGAGGGCAATATCAACGAGGCGCTCACCCCCGATTTCTACCTCCCCAATCAAGACCTCTATATTGAACTAACCACCAAACGCCAATCCCATATCACCGAAAAGAACCGCAAGATCCGCCTCCTTAGACAACACTACCCTCATATCAACATTAAGCTACTCAACCGTAAAGACATGCGTATACTACTGATTAAATACGGCTTTGACGCCGTGACTGGCAAGTTGATCGGGAAGCCTCGTGATGTCGACTTATCAGAATAACAACGCAGCACCTCTGCCGCCCGGTGTGGGACCTGTGGTCATCTCCGAAGCCCAGATCCAAGCACGAGTTAACGAGCTTGGGGAGGCGATATCCCGTGACTACGCAGGTGGCGATTTAGTGCTTATTGGTATCTTGAAGGGCATCGTCTTTTTCATGCCCGATCTACTACGCTCTCTATCAATCCCGGTCATTGTGGATTTCATGTCAATCTCTCGCTTCGGGCCATCCGAAGAGACGCGCGGTGCCGCACGCTTACTCAAAGACCTTGACCTTTCCCTCCACGACCGCCACGCGCTGATCATCGAAATCATCGTCGAAACCGGCTTTACCCTCAGCTACATGCTCCGTACCTTGCAAGCTCGCCAACCAGCATCATTGGGAGTCTGCACTCTATTAGATCGTCCTAAGCACCGACTGGTCGATGTCCCTTTGAACTATGTGGGGTTCGAAGCTCCTGATGAATTTATTGTGGGGTACGGATTGCATTACCGAGAGAAGTTCCGCCAATTACCCTACATCGCGTACTATGATCCTAAGAAAGGAGATTGACCTGATTTAACGCGATCACGAATGGATATAGAAACGAAAAGGTCCCGACATAATATGACAAGAGTCGGGACTTTAACATTCGATTAAAAATCCTGAGAGAGGACCCTAGTAACTTGCTTGCTTCCTGGGTTTCCGGTCGATTACTTGCGATCAGTTCTTCGAACTTCTCGCTCCCTACGTTAGCTCCCGATCCACTTCGAAGTTTCTCGCTCGCTAGTTCCCCTGGTCTTCCGACCTTTCTTCCAGCTCATGGCCTGACAAGGATTGATCTGGCCACTTGCTAACTTCAGTTTATTTTCTTCGACCTTTTCCCCAGTGCCTCTGGGCTTCAAGGACTCTCTCTCAGGACATATATCCTAACATTTTCCGAGTCGTGATGCAATAGATTCTTGATGGTTCCTTAGTCCCCCATTAAAAAATGCGCCCCTCACCGAGGAAATTGGTGAGCGGCGCTCTCCGGTTGTGAAAATCAACCGGTTTCTCAGTGGGATTATGCTTCCTCTGATGGCGTAGCCTCTGGTTCGTTTTCGGATTCCTCTTCACACCAACCCGACATCCAGGGATAGTCAAAGCCGTATCCGTGGCCTCTGTGGGCTTTGCGAAACCGTCTCCCGAAACCCATTTTGTGACCAAACATCAGCCCAGGGCGAAAGAGCATCTTTTTCAGCTGTTCCTTGTCCCCTTTAAGCTCGATGCGGAAACCGTCATCGGTCTCGATCAAACGCATTTCATGGATTACCTTATCTACCACAATTCTCAACTCCTCTCCTTGATGATTTGTCATTCATTTCAACTATATTGAATTCAATATAATTGAAGTAATTATATATACAAAATTTCCCTTGTCAAGGGCACGGGCCGGATCTTCACACGATCTACAAAATAAACCCCTCAACCCCCTCTCGCCATCACAAGGCCGCCGTTTTGAACGCATCCATGAACGTTCCAAGAGGAACACCATCACCATAAGCCGTAGGGGCGCTTCGTGAACCGACCTTACACAAAAAAACTGATCCACATCGGTCGGGCGTGGGAGCCCGACCTCCTGGCGGATCAGCTGCACAATCTGTTGGGTCAATCGTTCTCTTGTAATGTCATTGCGAGCCTCGTCGGGGCGAAGCAATCTCCTCAACCAGAAGGTTCCTTCGGAGCACGGGCGTGCTCTTCACAATGACATATTGAGGGAGGGCTCTTTGCAATGACAAGTCTGTGGGTTAGCACAGTTGGGGCCAAGTATTAATTCCCACAGCGATAAAAACTATCCATTCGGGCGGTTCGTGAGGCGTCCATACACAAGGAAACCCATTTGTCAAGATCAACGAAAGAAACGTAAGAAAGATCTAGGTCAAACCTCGACGAGCGATGTGTCTAAGAGCAACCGAGATACTCAACCAGGGGATCTTAAGCCAATTGAATAGTTTACGCCGTTCTCTGTACGCCGCGCGCAGTGCGTAGCCGTCGCGCTCAATGGTATCTAAAACTCCTTCAAAGCGCGCACAATACCAATAACCCACGATTTTGCAACGTAAAACGTCCAAGCTTTCCAAGTAACGCTTACCTGCCCGGAAGTATTCTCGCGCCTGTTTGACCTGGTCCCGCACCCACCCTCGGAACGGAGGACTGTCCACATTCTCAAGGTTGATGTTGTGCGCTTCTAAGAACTCACGAGGGATATTAATGAAACCTTCCGGTATGTCAAAGGATAGATCGCGAAGCATGTGCGTAATGTGAGCGGCAGTCGCGGCCAAGTATCGGTTCTCACGGTCTGGATAAGGATGATCATTGCCGACGAAATATTGGATGCAGTCCGTGACCGACTTCCCCAAGGATTTCGAGTACCATGTCAATTCTTCCTCAGTGACTACACTCCCTTTACGATGAGCATCGAACTCAATCACGGCCAAGAAATTTCGGATAAAGGATTGAAGTCCACTGTTCTCACCTCGGTCGTGGCTGATGAGATCGACGATGATTTCCTCTTCCGCTGTCAAATCATCAGATCGATCGTTCCGATACGCACGGTCAATCAAGTCCCTTTGACGCTTGATAAATGAGACACGACCCTCACTGGAGTGAGATAATACATCCACGACGTCGTCAGCCCAGCGGAAATAACCGTACGCCCGATAGCAGTCCTCCACCAAGGTTCTATCCACCATCAGAAGGATCGTGAAATAAGTCTGCTTGCTGCTCGCCCATGTGATCGATCGGGCTAGATCTGCGGTGTTATTCCTCACAACAACATTCCCTGTGTGGTTTCCAATATGCCTTTATCTTCAGTTAACAACTCTTTGATCATGCTTAACAGCCAGTAGTTTTTTGATGGAAGCTGTCTGAGGCACATGGGTTTGCTGTAGGATGCGTTCTGTAACTAGACGCGCCGATACAAGTACGGTGGGCAAACCGGTCCCCGGATGCGTGCTAGCTCCGACAAAGTATAGATTTCGGTATTGGTTGTGATGGTTATGTGGACGAAAATAACCTAATTGCATGAGGTTATGGCTCAGACCATGCGTGGAACCTTTAACCAAATTAAAACGGCGGTTCCAATCCTGAGGTGTGTAATTCACCTCAAACTTAATGTGGTCACCCAGGTCGGTGATGCCGATCTTGTTCAGACGTTGGAGCACAACTTGTCGCATCTGCCTCAGGGTGGGCGTCCAATCCTTGGGTTCTGAGTCATTCATGCAACCTACGGGGATTGCCGCCACCAATGTGTCCTGCCCTTCAGGAGCCAACGAAGGATCTACGCGTGTGGGTGCATATACATAAAAGTGAGGATCTTCGGGAATAGCACAGTCCTCAAAGATAGGGACAAAGCTTTGACGGAAATCTTTCGCGAAGAAGAGATTGTGCGGCCCCAATTGAGGATACTGCTTATCTACGCCCCAGTAGAACATCAACGTTGAGCAACCGTACTTCTTGCGTTCCAGTCGACCTGTTGTGCCGTCATCAGGCAAGAGTTCTTTGTAAACATAGGGCAAGTCCGCATTAGCTACCACAATATCAGCTCGGATTTTCTTACCCCCATCGAGGGTCACACTTGTTACTATCCGATCGTCAACGTCGATTTGCATAACTGGTGAGTCGTACTGAAACGTGACCCCTCGTTTCTCGGCAATCTCCGTCAGTGCCTCGATGACACGATACATGCCACCCATTGGAAACCAGACACCATCGGAAAATTCGGAATATTGTATTAAGGAGAAGATCGCCGGTGCTTCATAAGGGCTGAGACCCATATACATGTTCTGAAAGGTGAAGGCGATCTTCAAACGAGGATCTCTGAAATACCTTCCAATATGATCGTAATGCTTTACCAGCACTTTCAGCCTTAGGAACAATAACAGGTTTTTAGGGTTTAAAAACTCGGGCAGGCTATTGAAGTTACGATCAACGATATTCGGTATGGATAACTTGTAGTGGAGATATCCCTCGTTGAGGTAACGTAGAAAACCACCAAAGCTACCCGGCTCAATGGCCTCCAACTGCGCTTGCATGGCGTTCAGATCCGAAGTCAAGGCAAGCGTGGTGCCATCATGAAAATGGATATGGTAGGTAGGGTCCACCCGGATCAGATCCAGGTGATCTTCTATGCATTCACCTAGCTCGGTGAAGGTCCGGGAATAGAACTCGGGCATCAGAAACAAAGTTGAACCGGTGTCAAAGACATGCCCATCTTTCACGAGACGTCCGCATCGTCCACCAGGCTGGCTACATTTTTCCAGAACAGTGACCTGAAAGCCACGTTGCGCCAATCGTGCAGCCGCGGTGATGCCACCTATCCCAGCCCCAATCACGAGAACAGATGTCATTCTAACTATTCCTTATATATGAAAGTAATTGTCGTGGTCCAAAACCGATCGCCCATTATAACTCAATAGATCTGTTCACCAGGCTTCAGGTCGCCGAACCATCGCATAAAGGTCGCATTGTAGAGAAACCTGAGGAGTGGATCGGCAAACCGCCAATCTGCATGAAAAGCCTTCTGAGGACACCCATTCAGGCAGTGATAACACCGAATACATCGATCACCCAGGACCGGATACGAATGCAAACTGATATTGCCCATTGGGCAGTCATCAATGCACCATCGACAATGGTCACATCTCTCCGTGTCAAGTTTCGGTTCTGGCATCAGGAGGCGTAACAAGTCATCTGACAGCGATGACCCCATTAAGTCATAGAAACCCATGCGAGGTTTCAATACATCCTGTCTGCTGTTCACCAGTGGGCAATTACGATTCGTTGATAAATACTCGGTAACTGAGATTGCAAATTTCCGCGCCAGGGTTAAGTCTTCTTCATTAGGTCGCCCCACGAATTGACCCCTCATATGAGGTGCTGGATGATGCACCTCTCCGCGAGCCAGGAATCCTCCTAGCACCTCCCCTCCCTTTCCACGTAACAAGCTAGCCAGATCGTAGAGAACTTTACCAGGTGCCCCACCTGAGGTAGCAAAGACAAATGTCCTCTGTCCAGTTATGGGAGGCAAGGAATGTAAATACTCTTTGATCGGTGTGGGTGATTGACTTGAGAAGCAAGGAGTCCCCACCCCAAGTAGATCAACACTGGTTGCATCCTCTGGCTTCGCTTCTTTCAGAGGGATCGATCTTACCAAGTGCCCGGTTGCGCGAAATCCATCGGTCATAGCCTCGGCAATCTTGTGAGTGTTGCCAGTTTGAGAAAAGGAGATCAGAACTACTTGCATTTAACTTCAAAATGTGCCCGGGATCATTCCCCGAATAAATTCCTGGCATCCTTTAGATATCAACCACAAAACTTAGAAGGCGTGATCTGAAATTGGGAGGGTGATCCACAATTTTTCGTGCCGTTCTTCTTGCTGGTGTAATAACACCGCCGCAGCCCTAACCTTCCAACACGTCCTTCAGGTTCTCGAAGCCTGCATCCCATTGTCTCTGAGCCTGGCGCTCAACAAGCGGTTCTGCCAAGTCGAAGATCCCAACGAGATCTGCCTCACCTTGAACCGTCACCTTCGTTTGCCCCTCAGCAACGGCCTCAAATGTGTATTTACCCTCAACCGTTACGGGACCTTCCACGGTCTTGGCTTTGATCATATTGGGCGGGTCGTATTCAGTGACCTCCCAGGTGACCGTAATCGGAATGCCCAGAAATCGGATCTTCGACTGTGAGGTGGAGCCTACACCCGCCGGCTCCCCTGGAGTGTGATCCCTCGACTCTNNGCGTCGTTCTCAGGCTTGGTCATGAATTCAAATACTTTCTCAATCGGCTGGTTAATGATCACACTTGATTCAACTTTGATCATCCCCAAGTCTCCTTTCACCTATTAGCGTAGATCACCCTCCCGACCCCCAAATATCATACCAAATCACACGGTTCACCCCCAAACCTTACGGACCCAAAACGCGCTGCAAGACAAATTGGATAAGCCACAAGCCCAGCGGCAAAACCAGCGCGGTAACTAGCCAGCGTACCGTTTCAGGCTGCCAGGGCCAAGTATGAATCCTTTTCAAAGAGTTTAACTCCAGTTCCAGATTGGTCATTGTCGCTGACAGGTCGTTCATCTGATCAAGCTCTCCTGCATCCAAACGGCGGTGCAGTTCTCCAATGATCGCTTCGAAACGCTGATTAGCCTCCTCAAGTAAACGTTCCTTCTCTGCGACCTGGAGATTATGAATGCCCAACTGCGGCCAGAGGAAGATTACAACCGTTATTAATAGAATAATGACCGTAAAGATAAAAGTGATCGGGTCCGCTAAGGATACATTCGGAGCGACAGCCATCCAACCGTAAAGAACCATCGCCAGGCTCCCCGCCGTGAGAGCCGAAAGTTTCGAAAACGCGTACATTGGCCTCATTCGGAAGAGATTAACGCGTGTGTACTGGGTGTAGATGCGATGGATCAGCCTCAATTGGTGAACCGCATGGTATAGAAACGCGCCCATGACCCACCACCCAAGGATATAGATGACGCGGAACAGATTCGCCGAAACCGGGGAGACATCCAGCAATTCGACGCGATAAGGCTCAGCCATGAGCTCAGTAAGAAAAATGATGGCGAGCGTGACCAGGCTTGCGATCAATGTTAAGCCCGCGGGAAGATTCGTGAGTCGATATTGCAGTTCTTGATACTCTTCTTCGCTAACTTTGAGGGCTGGAAGCATATTTGCCAGCGATGCCCCCGCACGCCCATCTAGATAATGAAACATCCCCAAAAAGAAACCAATCACCCCTGCAATAAAAACCTGAACTGGGAGGAAAGTTCCCACGGGAAGAACGCCTTCAACCCAATAAACGATGGAGGGGATGAGAAACAGAACCAATCCAAGGCCAAGGTAGTAGATCCAACTTGTCCCAGGTAGTCTGCTCACCCATGCGTTAATGCCGTTGATCCAACTGGGAGAATACGCCTGAAACTTAGTTTCGTGCTTCGAATTGATTTGTACGCTTGCAGTTTCCTTCGTCATCACTGAGCCTTCACTCATTTGTTCAGATGTGTTCGTCTATTCAACCACATCCATTACCAAAATTACAAGGATCGTTTATCTTAATCGCCCTTGCACTTTGTAATCGGTTTGCAAAAGTTTTATACTGTTTTCAAACAGTGAATGTTATCCTCACCGACTATCAACCAATGAACCATTCAATACTCGCGTGAATTCTCGGCGACTTACGTATGAGTGACAAGCTTACCAGACGGGGCTTCCTAAAAGCGACCCTAGCTGGGTTGGGGGTGGGATTGGCCTCCTGCACAGGCCCACAGCGGTTGACCGAGGTCGCGCCATTGGAGTCACCTAGCGAGGGTGACCCCTCACCATACCCACCCACCCTAGCCAAGGGACCGACACTCCACACGGATGCGCCTTACACACCCACCACTGAGAAAACCTCGATCCCCGCGCTCCACGAAGCGATGTTTTATCGCCAATTGGATGATGAGAGGGTGCATTGCCAAGTGTGTTTTCGGAGCTGCATCGTCCCGGAAGACGGAACAGGATTTTGTCGTAACAAAGTGAATATCGAGGGTCGCTATTATACCAAGGTCTATGGTCATCCAAGTGCCTTACAGATCGATCCCGTCGAAAAAGAACCGCATTTCCACATGCTTCCCGGTAGCTACATCTTCTGCACCGGTACAGCCAGTTGTAACAACCGCTGCAAGTTCTGTCAAAATTGGCACCTCTCGCAAAGGTCCTTCGAGGAGATAGATCACATCCCCCTCTCGCCCAAGGAGACCGTCGAGATGGCCTTGAGGATGAACTGCCAATCGGTGTCGTTCACCTATAACGAGCCTACCGTCTTTTATGAGCACATGTTCGATGTCGCCAAAATTGCCAAGGAGGCGGACATGGGAACCCTTTTCCACACCAACGGTGGGATGAGGGAGGAGCCACTGGCGGCTTTGCTAGAGCACATGGACGCCGTCACTGTTGACCTGAAGGCCTTTACGCCAGAGTTCTATCGGGAGGTGTCCTCCTCGCAATTAGAGCCAGTCTTGCGCACTTTGCAGCAAATTCACATGAGCGATGCTCATCTAGAAATCGTTAACCTGGTGGTGACCACACTGAATGATGACATGGACGATATTCGTCGCATGTGCCAGTGGATTCGCGATTCACTGAGCGATGAGGTCCCTCTTCACTTCACCCGTTTCTTCCCTGCGTACAAGCTGACCAGCCTACCTCCCACCCCAATAGAAACCCTGGAGCGCGCGGCACAAATTGCTGACGAAGAAGGACTGAAATACGTCTACATCGGTAACGTCCCCGGACATGTGCGAAATAGCACCTTCTGCCCAGAGTGCGGTGAAACGATTATTGAACGCGTCCACTTTTCCGTCATGTCACTCGATGTCGAGGGTGGTAAGTGCCGTTATTGCGGTCGTGAAATCCCAGGGATCTGGTGGGACGCTTGAGATCGTGGAGGGACGCTAAGGATATATACTTCTCTTGTGTCATTCCGAGAAGACTTTGGGCTAGAATGTCATTGCGAGGAGCCGTTGGGCGACGAAGCAATCTTATCGTTGGGGAGAGTGCTTCGCCCTTGAGGGGTACGCAATGACTACAGAAATCTGTCATTCCGAGCGCAGCGAGGAATCCCTACGATGATACGCATATAAAAGTTCCAACATAGGGAGACCTCGTCGCATGACTCTCGGAGTGACAACAGAAAAGGTGTTCAGGAACGAGAGGGTAAGGCAGCAACCAGCATAAGGCTGCCCAATTTGAGAACACCTGCTAGCAAGCAGGTCCTTGTCATACCCATGACCGGGATCAAGACCACCGATACAACGATCGAACCCCAAAAAGCTCCCACAAGGTCGCTTGCGTAGAGGATCCCAGCCGATCCCTTCACTTTTTCCCTGCCTTGTAACAACATCTTATTCGCCAGGGGGAACTGAGAACCGACCAAAAAACCTCCCACAGCATTCAATAGGAGAAGAAGCCCCCGAGCCCACCCAGACAGTTGTGCAGATGAGAAGTTTGCATACAGGTTGTTTAAGATGACAGGGACAACTATCCAAAAGAGGACCATGGCAAGTTCGAGCCTCATCAGCGTTCGTTTCTCCTTTGCGATCCCGCCCAAGCTGCGCGTCATGAGGAACCCGCCCAGACTCAACCCCGCCATGAACGCGGTGATGAACAGACCGATCCAATGGTAAACGTATCCGTAGAGACTCTGGAAAGCGAAGATCATCACGATGTCGATCGTCATACCGGAAAAACCGGTCACTGCGATGACGATGGGGATGACAGCCCGATCTCCCCTGCCTGTTAATCCTACAATCACCGACAAAATCAAGCTGGTCCCAGCGATGATTAGGATCAGTACCCCTAGGTTGAGTTGACGGAGAAATGTGAATAAACCGGTAAGTTGAGGAGAGAACAAGGCGTGCCAATAGGAGAGACCGTAGTATAGACCCACTGGGTGGAGGTCACGGTTAACAAGAGTGAGATCCATCCCATTCCCCTCATTAAGCGAGCTCCATAACCAATCCTGATACATCTGACCTAATCTGAGACGGATATAGGGGACGGACAACAATCGTACCTCCAGAGCACGATCCTCCCACCTCTTTACGAGCGTATCCACCAAAGGAACGATTGTGAGCTCCTCCGATGTGGAGGCCAACCACAGTGTGAGGTCTCCCGGTATCGGTCTGACATGTGAAAAAACCGACCGCAAGGTGCGGTAAGTCATGTTGTTGAGATCACGCAATTCTTCGCTTAGATAGGACAGCGAGCCCGGAGAACTGATGACCAGGATCCCATCCTCAGACAGGATATCCCGCACCATCTGAAAGAATTCCACTGTGTAATAGCGATTCAACTGCAAGGTAGAAGGATACGGTAGGTTAACGATGACCAGATCGTATTCCAGAGTCGGATCTGAGGATGCCCGATTCACAAGCAACCGACCATCGATATACTCAACATTTAGCCGTGGGTCACTCATCTCATTGAGAGTCAGCGGTGTTGGGAATCTCTCAACAGCTTCGATCAACAAGGGATCCAATTCGGCGTAATCAATCCCCCGAAGAGGGTATTTGGCCAGCTCGTTTAGGACACCCCCTAAGCCACCACTGAGCACAAGGGCGCTGCTTTGTTGGGGGATGAACAACATCGGCAGATGTACGATCTCCTCGCTCATGAACACATCAGGGACAGGTGCGGTCAAGACAGGGATACCATCAACATAGAATGTGTATTGGGATTCCAGCTTTACAACAGCGACATTGCCATAAACAGAATTCTCGGAGTAGATTACGTCTAATCCTGCCCATTGCCGACCTACGGCCCAGCGCTGCACCCGCTCTGCTGATATGGAGAGCAGGAAACCAAAATCCATGACCGTCAAGAGCAGAACAAGAAACGTGCTTATTCTTAGCAAAAGGCGCCTTTTATTTAGCTTATCAGAAGCAACCAGGATCAATGCAGCTGAGAGCAAGTTCAAACCTGCCAAGAGCAGGGCGATACGCAATGAAGAGAGAAAGGGGATGAATAGAAAAGTAAATATGAGGCCACCGGCGATCGCGCCCAGAGCTTCGTAGACATATACTCTCCCAATCGAAGGAGTCTCCCTACCAGTTAGGGAAGCAAAGGCGCGGCATCCGAAAGAGAACATGGCCCCATCAACCAGGGCTAGAGGCGTCAGGATGATAAAGGTCGACCAAAAAATCGGGGGGAGGCCTATCCCCTCACCAGGGATCGCGCCAACGATACTCCGACTGACATAAGTCGCATAGAGGCAAAGGGGAAGAAAAAGGGCAAAGAGAACCTGTAGTAAGGCAAAGGATGATGGTTTATCGCCCCACCTGGCGGCCAATCTACCCAGGAGACCGCTCCCGAGAGCCTCCAAGATCAACCAGTTCCCTAAAATTAAGCCAATGGATAGCTCATTGCCAAAGAACGCCACCAGCAACTCGCGAATCAGTAAGCCCTGCGTCACAGTGAAGGTGAAACCCATCAACAGGAACCCAAAGCTCAAAACCCTCTTCATACCTAAATTCTCATTCCGTCCATGTCAGAAACGCCGAACTCCGAAAGGAGTGGGACTTTAAGTACTTAATGAACACTGGTATATGACAGCGCTCATCATTCTACGAGGACTACAGCATTGTGATGTTCCCATCCCAACAATCTGAACTATTGCCTTCCGAGGGTGCTTTTCGCATTATAGCACCATCACGTCGGGACAATCGATGATCAGCTCCCACAAAGACTCGGTATCCGATGCTCAATCTTTTTTCCTTACTCTCAGGCCCAACACATGGCAACTCGAAACCTGATCCCCCTGGAGATCTCTCATCGATTGTTAATCCTGCTTTATGCTTCCTCTCATGAAAGCGTTCTACAATCCAAATCGAAGCTCAGGGTTTTCCAGATCCGATGCCAACTCACCCACCAAAGCTGAGGAACGTCACGTTCGTTATGCATTTACGCCTACAACAGAGAGGGAACATTGACAACGAACAGCAAGGTGAAAAAACCACAACCAAAACGCCAGTATCCACCCATTTACGAAAAGGTTGTGCCCATCGTCTTGGGTATCGTTGCCTTAGCCATCGTCGCTTTAGTGCTTGTTATCTTTGCTATTGCACTTGGGCTGTTCCCTGGAGCGGGGTAATAACTCACTGGGGGAATCCTTAAACGACCCCACACAGCACCTGGTTGAGCACATTTGGAGGAGGTCCATGATGAATATATCCAACACCTGGCTCCCCTTGATTTCGAGTATCGTTAGCTTCCTCTTCGCGTATTTCATTTTCCGGCGATACCTAACGCGCAAGGGGCCTCATCTACTCTTGTGGGGAATCGGGATGGTGTTCTATGGCATTGGCGGCCTCACTGAGGCCTATTATGGAGCCCTCGGGTGGAACCCATTCATCTTCCGCTTGTGGTATTTGGTGGGAGCGATCTTGGTCGCAGCCTGGCTTGGCCAAGGCACAGTATACCTGCTGGCGAAACGGAAGTGGGCAAACAGCTTGATGATCCTTCTGGGCCTCGGTTCTTTGTTTGCCATGTTCCGCGTCTTTAGCGCGCAACTTGACCCCAGCCTTCTGACAAGCAGTATCCAGACGGGGAGCGAATTAAGTGGGCGTGCCATCATTACCCCTGGGGTACGCACCCTGACGCCCATTTTTAACCTTTACGGAACGGTGACGCTGGTGGGCGGTGCGGCCTACTCGGCCTGGATTTTCTGGCGCAAGCGAATCCTGCTGCATCGCACCATCGGCAATATCCTCATCGCCGTGGGAGCCCTGGCTCCTGCGATCGGTGGAGCTTTCAGCCGCTTTGGTGTTCCAGGGATGTTGTACATCAGCGAGTTGTTGGGGGCCGTTCTGATGTTCGTCGGCTTCATCCGTGCCACCACTCCGATCAAGTCCAGTGTGCCAGAGGCTTCGATTTCGGCACCGGTCAGCTAGACAATAGATCCTTTTACATATGGAATCACTCCATCACGCTGACTATTTGACACACCTCATAGAGTGTTATTCATCGAAGATCACTTTCCCACGATCTTAAAGCGCGCGGCAAGGTTCATAAAAAAACTGTAGTCGCAGGCTTTAGCCTGGGCATCCCTGCACACGCTGAAGCTAGTGGCTATACAACGTTTCAGATCCCATGGAGGCGTAGATTTGGAGAAGGCTGAGTAAAGTTTGTCATAACCATAATAAATATCGTTCCTATTACGCTTACTCCGTACCATAAAACCCCGATCGGTGTTTATAGAGTGAGCACAGTCCTAGCCTATCGCCCACCAGACTGTTTGCAACCTGGCACGGACCGATCCTCGATGATATAACATGGATAGGGTGCGCAACGGACAAAAGCTTGAGTAACAAGAGGTAAACGAGTTAAGTTTTCGTACCGCAAGTCATGATTGGAGATCGGTATGGCACAGCGATACGCCAACATTGTCGGCTGGGGAAAATACGTGCCTTCGCGGGTGATCACAAACGCCGATCTTGAAAAAACGCTCGACACGAGTGACGAATGGATTTTTACCCGGACTGGCATCCGTCAGCGTCACGTCGTGTCCCCAGGCGAGAATACTTCCACCATGGCCATCGGTGCTGCAAAGGAGGCGTTAGAGTCCGCAAGGGTTCACGCACGGGATTTGGGATTGATCATCGTCGCCACCTCCAGTCCCGATTACCTCACCCCACCAATATCCTCCCAAGTTCAACATGCGTTGGGGGCTAAGGACGTGGGCGCTTTCACATTGGTAGCTGGCTGCCCTGGCTTCGTTTACGGTTTGGTTACCGCTCAACAGTTCATCGCTACCGGATCATGCGATAACGTCCTCGTGATCGGCGCAGAACTCATCAGCCGATTCACGGACTGGAACGATCGAACTACCGCTGTACTCTTCGGTGACGGCGCTGGCGCTGCCGTACTTCAAGTGAGTGATAAACCCTCGGGGGTGCTTTCCTTCGTACTCGGGTCGGATGGCTCCGGCGCGGAGCATCTTATCCTCCCAGGTGGAGGAACTGTCTCGCCACCGAGTCAAGAAGTCCTGGATCAAGGTTTGCATTACCTGCGCATGAACGGGCGGCAGGTGTTCCGTTTCGCCACCCGCGTTTTAGGGAAAGCATTGCGCCAGGCGATCCAACAAGCTGGCATAACGGCTGACGACATCGACCTTTTTGTACCCCACCAAGCCAACGCTCGCATCATCGAGAGCGCCGCTCGTTATGTCGGTCTACCCAGAGAGAAGGTTTTCGTAAATATCGAGCGTTACGGAAACACATCAGCAGCCTCGATCCCTATCGCAATGTGCGAGGCATTGGAACAGGGTCTGATCAAGGCTGGAGATAAAGTGGGGTTTGTGACTTTTGGGGCCGGGCTAACCTGGGCTTCGGCTATCGTCGAACTCGGTGAACCCAGCATGCCGACCCCTATCAGACGGACGCGGATTTCACTCCCTTCGAGGTTGATCGAACCCATAACAAGGGTAACCCGTACAACTTCTGCGGGCTTCACGAAGGCTTTGGCAGGTTTCCTGGCGCTATTCACAGCCTTGCGTGGCCGGGCAACCGAGCGACGAGAAGAAGATAGCTAAACCTTTGGTTCGGTTCCATTAGCCATGAGCGGCCTTTATGGCCTCCCGATCGATTTCACCACTAGGCCCTCTGGGTAATTCCTCGACAAAATCCACATGTCGAGGTTTTTTGTAGGACGCGATGCGACTTGCGACGGCTTCGATAATCTCATTAGCGGTGAGATTCTCCCCAGACTCAAGTTCTACAACCGCTTTAACCGCCTCACCCCATTTTGGATCCGGCACCCCAATGACGGACACGGCCGATACCTGAGGTAACTCACGGATGACACGCTCGACCTCCTCCGGGTAGACATTCTCTCCACCTGATTTAATCAAGTCCTTCTCCGGCTTGCGGCCAACATAATAGAGGTAGCCGTCCTCATCAAACTTGCCGATATCACCGGTGTGATGCCACCCATCGCGAAATGCATAGTCCGTCGCATCGGGGTCACGCCAATATCCAGAGAAGACCAAGGGACCTTGTACCGCGATCTCACCAGGTTCACCAACTGGGACATCCTCTCCCAACTCGTCGACACACCGAACACGNNGTCGCGCCGGGTTTCTCCTCCACCGGCATCATGGTCACCACACCAGAGGTCTCGGATTGACCAAAACCCGTCCAGAACCTGGCATCGGTCTCGGCATACAACCGTTGGATGACATCGGGGGCATCCAAGCCAAGGACCAGTCTGAGACTCTTCCAATGAGCTTCGGTTGCCTCACGAGCGTCTAAGAGCATGGACAGCACGGGGGGAAAATCGGCCATCAAGGTTACATCGTGCTCGTCGATAAGATTTGAGCCCATAGCCGGGTCAAAGGTCTCCAAAACTACATTGGCCCCACCCACCTGGATCATGGCCAGCGATAAACCTAGACCGGTGATGTGGAAGAGAGGGAGTGCCGCTAGATGACGGTCTTCCTGTGTTAGACCAAGCATTGGGATAACTTGGTAGCCAGATACGATCAAGTTGGTATGGGTCAGGACCGCACCACGTGCTAATCCAGCGACCGCCGCTGTCGAGATGATCACAAAGGGTTCGTCGCCCCCCACCTCAACAGTTTCACCGGACGGAGTCTCATACAAGTCAGAGAACGGCATGAACCCATCAGCCGAACCCTCACCAACGATGGTCCGGATGGTCAAATCGCTCAGATCGATCCCCTCCAATTGAGGGAGATGAATAGCGCCCACCGCCATCATCTGAGGATCCGCCAGGGCCACAACTTGTTGGACCTCTTCGGCCGTTAACCGCCAGTTGATCGGGTATGCGACAGCACCAATCTTAGCGCACGCGCCGTATAACTCGAGATACTCCGGAGAGTTTTGTGCCAGAATGCAGATGCGATCGCCCTTGGCGATCCCCCCCTTAAGCAAGCCCGAGGCCAATTGATCCACATGGTCAAGGAACTGTCCATGGGTGAAAGATTGATCGGAGGTGAGCACGGCAGTTTCGGATCCATACATGCGAGCGTTATGTTCCAGAAAGTAGTAGAGCGTCAGGTCACGTAAGCCCATCTTCTCCTCCTTAATCCTGTGTAAGTGTGAACTTCATGAATAACAATCATCGATTGAATTACGCAATAGTGGTTCTCATAGAAAGGATCGATCGAAGATACCCGACGATTTTCACGACTCCGATGTCTATCTTACTAATTATTCGGGTTTTCGCGAAAGAGCTCCCACTTCAATGGGTTTTCATATATATACCGACGAAGGTATTGAAACTCATTTTCGTCTCGAATTACGCGGTCAAAATAATTCCGCTTCCAAACTCGCTCGCCGGGGGTTCCGCGCATCTGATTGATAAGTTTTGTGGCAGCCGCTTTGAACCCTGCGATGAAAGATCCAAGAGATCTTGGTGGAGGACCGGGCATAGATAGATGTTTTTGTCGTAGGGGCGACCGGGCGGTCGCCCCTACACCCTTAGGGAAAGTTCCAGTTGATAAACGAACTCCGTTCGCTTTTTATGACGCGCCTTCTTCCGGAACAACCCATACGATTCCATGGACGTGATTTGGCATGACTACAAACTCATCTTCATGCAATTGAATTTCCCGACGAATGCTCGCCGATGCCAACCACTCGGTCTTCACCACATCTCCAAATGGCGACAGTTTAATGTCCCCATCGATAACCTCTCCAAACAAACTCTCGCGCCGGTGAGTATTGAGCGTGATGAAATAAGCTCCTACCGAAGTGTATTCGTATCCTTCCAGGCTTAACGAACTACGTTTACCTTCACCTGTTCTACGACACATGTCTTCCCTATATTACTGGGGAGAATGACTTGCCATTATTAATCTATTGATCGGATAGCTTGTAGTCAAGGAAACTTGTCACAGATAATGGGTTATGATCCCAAGCTTGTCGCCCCTACAAGGGAAAGAAATAAATGAAATTAATATAAGAGATAATGCCAACTGCGCCGCTGCTCATCCGAGCCAGCGTTTACGGCGTTTATAGTGCTTCACATCTCGGTAGCTTTTTCGCTCCCCAAGTTGGGTCAAGCCGAGGTAAAACTCCTTGATGTCTTCGTTTTCCGTGAGTTGTTCCGATGGTCCGTCGAGAACAACGCGACCAGTCTCCATGACGTAAGCATAATCGGCTACCTCGAGCGCCAATCGCGCGTTTTGCTCGACGAGCAGGATTGGAATGTTATCCTCTTTGTTAATCTGGCTGATCACACGGAAGATCTCTTGGACCAATAGCGGTGCTAGACCCAGTGAAGGTTCGTCAAGCAGAAGAAGATTGGGGCGAGACATTAACCCTCGACCGATAACGAGCATTTGTTGCTCACCGCCCGACAGATAGCCACTGATTTGTTTACGCAGGTCTTTTAATCGAGGGAAGTGATGATAAACACGCTCAAGGTCTTGATCGACCATTTTTCCACTATGGCCTCGTGCTGTCGCACCGATGATCAGGTTCTCCTCAACCGTAAGATGTCGGAACTGCCGCCTCCCCTCAAGCACCTGCACAATACCCTGTTCCCTTACGATCGTTTCCGCCGATAGTTTGTCGATCCTCCTGCCATCCATCTCGATACTTCCGCGGGTGACTTCGCCCTCCTCGGCATATAAGAGACCCGAGATGGCCTTCAGTGTGGTCGTCTTCCCGGCGCCATTAGCACCCAAAATCGCTATGATTTGGTCTTCCTTAACCTCAAGTGAAATGCCGCGCAAGACCAGGATCACGTCACTATAGATGACTTCGATGTTGTTGACCTTTAGCATGACTCATCAATCCGTCATTCGAGGCGGTGAATGGGAGGAACGCCCTCTTTGCATCGTACGTTCCTCCCAGAACAGTGGAACACTTATCAATTCACTCTGCCGGTGGTTTGGTGTCGGGCAGTTCGAAGTAGTCTTTGACAACCACGAACTGGATCTCGCCATCCACCAACTGAGTTTGGCGGATCTGCGCTCTACGGGACGAGCGGGTCTCACCACGCACGTCCCATTCCATGACACCGAGGTTATTGACTACACCTAGATCTTTAAACGCCTCGAAGAAAGTTTCGCCATCGAGGTTCTCATAGCCAACCATATCGATCGCGTGCTCGACGATCTCAGCCCACCCAAAGACACTAGCATAGGCAGTCAGATAGCTGACACCCTTATCGACCGCTGGATAACCACCGGCTTCGAAGGCCGCTGTAGCGGCTTGGACACCCGCATTATCCGTGTCATTCCAGTACAGCCAGGGGAAGACACCATAGTAGCCGATCATCGCCGGGGCATTCTCACCAAGGATCGTCAGTACGTCCTGGTTAATGCTCCAATTTACACCCCCAACAACCAGCGAATCCCACAGCTCGATCGCGTGGATCGTCCCAATCAACATTGCGGTCCACGGACCAAGCCCTTGGTAGTAGATCACATTCGCACCCTGCGCGACCAAGCTCAACACTGGGGTTGCTAAATCCGCATCCGGTGTAATTGGATGCACCTCCAAATCGAGCACGGTGACGCCAACCGATTCAGCGTAGGCGAGCGCCTCAGCAGTGGTTGCGCCAGCGCCGAAGGGGTGATCCCAACCAACGACACCGACGACGATGTCATCGCCTGCGCCTTCAGGTTTGATGTCATCCCAGCTCTCGGTGAGGAACTGCACGAAGCCCGCAAACTGGTCGGAGTAGATTGGAGCAATGCCAACTGTGTAACCGTTTCGAGGTACATAGAAGGCCTGGGCGTTGAGACCTGCGGCGAAGTTGGTAATGTGATCCTCATTCACCAAGGGGGCAAGTGCGATGCTGGCAGCACTACCGTAAGTCGAAATTGAAACCGGTGGAGGATCTGCTTCGCGCCTGACCTGATAGACGGCGATCTCCTGCTCGGCTTCATATTGCGTATCGACCAAGTCCAAAACGACCGTCTGCGCCGCAGATGCCACCTGCTTCATTGAGCGCTGCGATACCGTCATTGAAGCCGGCAACAAAACCAGTGCCGAGAATAGTGGACAACGGTCCGGTGAGACCAGCCTGCGAATAGAAGGTGATTGTCTCGCCTTCCAAGCCGTCCGCGCATGTGCGGCCAGCCGGCCCTTCAGGAGTCGCGGCTCCCCTACAGGCGGTTAACAAAAGCGAAGCCAAAACCAACAAAGACAAAAGCACAAACGATTTCTTCCGCATCTTTCCTCCTCCTTAGGATATATAAACTCGGTAATTTTGATTTCATCCTATGGGATCGAATGTAAGCGTAACACCTCCTTCTTTTTTCGTGACTCTAATGCGAGAAGGGCCTCAGTCGCCAAGCGGCTTTGAAGAGCTGCCAACGATGGGCCAAGCCGCGAGGTTCAAAGATCAAGAAGATCATCAACACCAAACCAAAGAAGATCGGTCGAAAGGAAGTCAGCAAGCGGGGTGTCATCTCCGGTGGCATAAAAACCGCGATATTTCTCCCCACAAAGCCGGAAAATTCCTCCAATAGAATAACGAACGATGCACCCAAAAATGGACCAATGTTTGTGCCCAACCCGCCGATGACCAGCATTCCTAAGAGCAAGATCGACTCGATAAGATCATAACCTAGTTCGGTCCCGATCGATCGGTCGCTGTGGGCTCTCAGCGCACCTGCCAGACCGGCATACATCGCAGCGATGAAGAAAGCGCGCAGCTTGTATCCAAAGAGATTCACCCCGAGAAGTTCAGCTGCTAAGTCATTATCACGGATGGCGACAAAGGCTCGACCAAGGCGCGTGCGCGAGATATTCGCCGCAAGGTATGTGGTAATGATCAGCACACCCAACGTGATGTGCAGATAGCGCGCGGGCTGGTTAAAAATGTAGCTGCCAATACTAGGAGCAGGAGCGGAGATGATGCCGTCAGAGCCGCCCAAATAATCTGTAAATGTGTAGCGGGTCATCCACGGGATGATGAATTGAGCAGCCAGTGTCGCCATGGCCAGGTAGAAGCCCTTAACACGTAGAGAGGGCAAACCAAAGATCAAACCCACGAGTCCCGCTCCCAGCGCAGCCACCGGTAGGGCAAGAAATGTTGAAAGCCCCAGGTGGGTCACTGTTAAAGCGGAAACGTATCCGCCCACCAGCATGAATGCCGCCTGTCCGAGCGAGATTTGCCCGGTGTAGCCTGTAAGAATATTCAGCCCTTGTACGGCGATGATCCAGTAGCCAATGCGATTGACGGTTGTGACGATGGTAGGCGTGCCCCAGTAGGGCGAAGTGGCTACCACACCAATGGATATGAACAAGATAACCCAGTGCCATGGCTTTCGCAAGAAAGACATATCTTGTTGGTAGCTGCGGTCAAAATCACCTGCGGGACGCATAACCGCCATATCTCAGATCCTTTCGATGCGCTTCTGGCCAAACAACCCTTCAGGACGGATGAACATGACAATGAGCAGCAGGATGTACGGTGCGATGGCTGCTGAATTGCGTACCACAACCAAATTCGATGCCCCTACAAGCCCCTGAGCCAGTCCTACGGCGATTCCTCCAACAATTGCACCAGGTAATGATTCCAAACCACCCAAGAGAATCGCTGGAAAAACCACCAGCACCACGGTTGAAAGTGTTGGGCTAGCACCTATCTGCATCGCCAGGAGAACCCCACCCGCTGTAGCGACAACGCCCGCGATCGCCCACGAGAGACCAAAAACTCGCGGGACGCTGATCCCGACGCTGCGCGCTAGCTCGTGATCTTCAGCGGTAGCTCTCATGGCAAGTCCGGTGCGTGTAAATCGGAAGAATAATATCAGCAAGGCCGTCCCCAGCATCGCGACAAGAAAGGTGGCAACGAGCGTCTTCTTTAAAAAGATGGTCTCGTTCAATGCGAGCGAGAAGGGTATTTTGTAGGACTCGGTGGGTGGAAAGGGCGCCGGGAAGTTGCTTCGAGGTTGAACGCCGAATGTGATGCTGATCACACCCTCTAATAACTGCGCCAGTCCAAGCGTCATCAAAATGATCGATATGAGAGGTTGCCCCGCCATAGGACGCAGTGCAATCCTTTCGATGAGAAAACCGATGAGCGCAGCGATGATAAAAGCTGCTAGAACTGCGATACCCAACGGCAGGTTAAATAACTCTTCGCCCGATTCCTTCGCGCCGGCAAACCACCACGTCAAGAACACACCCAGCGTTAGCAAATGCCCCTGGGAAAAGTTGAATATCTCGGAGGATTTGTAAATCATCACCACGCCCAGCGCGATGATGCCGATGACCCCACC
>JABAOF010001987.1_pt15 | contig 28289 bp, 22 predicted proteins | sample 7062171 | NCBI WGS metagenome assembly JABAOF01 (sample SAMN14538628, study PRJNA623070) | marine sediment metagenome | biome: marine biome [ENVO:00000428]; feature: marine pelagic biome [ENVO:01000023]; material: deep marine sediment [ENVO:00002113] | place: India: Gulf of Khambhat ...
CCAATGACTACTATCTTGGCTCCTCGCTTTCGGGCGCGCAGGAGCCGGGCCGTTATCGCGGGATGTTCATCCCCTGAATCCGCGTCGATGAGGAGAATGAAATCCGCCTCGTCAATATCTTGAATCGAAGAAGTGGGAAGGGCTCCGGATGCTCCCACCCATTCCGTGCGGCCTGGGAAATCAACGTTGTTGGTCTGCAAAACCTGTCTGGCGAAACGCATGAGAGCGAAGTTGGATTCATTGGTACAGGCTGCAGAACCCAGAACGGCGAAAGCCTGGGAACCGTGTTGGCGCCTGACTTCGTTGAGTCTCCTGGCGGCCGCTTCGAGGGTCTCCGTCCAAGTTGACTCAACGAGTCTGCCGTCTTTGCGCACGAGTGGTTTTCGCAATCTGACCGGGCTCACGCAGAGTTCGTAAGCATGCCAGCCCTTTGTGCAAAGACGACCCTGAGAGATGGAATGAGTGTGGCTGGGAAAGACCCCGCCGATCCGCCCGTCCTCCGTTCGAAGGTAGAGCCCACAACCACACCCGCAAAACGGACACGTTGTCAGAATACTCGGCACCTGCCCCTCCTCGACCTAGGCCATTCGGTGAGCGCGAAACTACATCGGGGAAGAAAAGATACGGTTCGCGAATCGCTGCACAGAACTATGTTATCTTTTTCACAAACTCACTATGACCTTATCTTATTTCCTACTTTTCATCAGGTCAATAGCAAACATGCGTATTATTTCTTTGGGGCGACAAATACGCGCTTCTCTGGTGTGGCGAGGTATTCTACGGGGCTTCGCCGGTCGAGGAGAATCTCTCAAGAACGCTCTTTTTCGCCTGTTCCGCGGTCTTAATTCGGCCCTCTATCTGTTCCGAGAGAAGGAAGCGCTGAACCTTGCCTATTACCGGCCCGGGGCCGATCTTCAGCAAGGCCATCACCTCTTCCCCGTTCAGGAGGGGTTTCATTTTGGCAAGTTCGGCGGCTTCACCGATACTCGCCACACGTTCGAGCAAGTTCGCCAGTCGCGCGGGGAAATCATCCTCCGGTATGATATGGCTGGCCTCAACGTCCGCCTTTGCAGCTTGTACCGCGGCCTCGAAATCTGCACCCAGGTCATACATTAATCTTCGCACCGCGGCATCCGACCACTCCGGCTGATAGAAAGTGATGCGGAGGTGATGGCGAATCAGGTTTTGCACCCGCGCGGAGAAATCCGTAGGCTGGCGCAGCCGGGTCAGTATCTCTCTCGCCATTGACGCGCCGACTTCTTCGTGGCGATAGAAGTGGATTCCATTTTCGTCTTCGGAAAAAGTGGCAGGTTTGGCGATATCGTGGAGCAGCATTACCCAGCGCAGGGTCTTGTCCGCGGCAACGAGATCAACCGATTCGAGGGTGTGCTCCAGGACATCTTTGAGATGATGAACATTCTGCGGAAGGCGCATCTTCTCCATTTCCGGCAAGGTGTGGTGCGCCAGGCCCAACTCGATGAGAAGCTTTATTCCTTTACCCGCATTGGGGCTGAGCAAGATGGCGTCATATTCGTCCCGGATGCGCTCCCAGGAAATGCGGGGGATTTCCGCGGCGAGTTCTCTTATGGCTTTTTCCGCTGCGTCTTCCAACGAGAAACCGAGTTGGGCGCAAAAACGCACCGCCCGTAAAAGCCGCAGGGGATCTTCTTTGATGCGCGCCTGCGGCTCGCCCACGAATCGCACCAGGTTGGCCTGCAAATCACTGCGGCCGTCATAAGGATCAACTACTTCGCCGCTGTGAAGATCTTTTGCCAGCGCGTTGATGGTGAAATCGCGCCGGGCAAGGTCTTCGAGAATATCGCTGCCATAGGTGACGGTTGGATGACGGTCTGAGCCGTCATAAGTATCCGCGCGAAAGGTGGTGATCTCCGCCTTGGCGCCGTCTTTCTCCAGGCCGATGGTGCCGAACTTCTCGCCCACCGCCCAAACGGAATCCGCCCAATCGCTGACACGCGCCTGTGTCTCTTCGGGCCGGCAGTCAGTGGCAAGGTCTAGGTCCTGAGTGACCCGCCCCAGCAATTCATCACGCACCGCGCCGCCCACCAGATAAAGCCTTCGGTCAGCAAAAGCCTTTTTCAGTTGTGCAAGTAATGATTCGTGCATCAACCCATTAACTGCAACCTTCCTGGGGGACGAGCCGGCGGTTCGTCCCCCAGACCCCCTCGCCCGCTTTCTCGGTTATTCCCTTCCGCCTGCCAGGCGAAAGGGAATAGTCCTGAAACGAGAGCGGAATCTCCGAGAGGAACCTCGCGGCTTCCTTCTCGATGGGCTATTCGTCTTAACTAAGACAATGCCTCGTTCATGCTGCCGGTGCGATAGCCCTGTAGATCGAGGGCCACATAGAGATAGCCGATTTCTTTTAGTTTGGTTACCACGGCCTGGCGGAATGTTTCATCCAGGAAGCGGGAGAGGTCGGCCTCATTGACTTCGATGCGGGCGATGTAGGCGGACTTCTCTTGCGGCGGGGGTTGGAATCCCCGCCCTACAGTCTTCCTGCCAGCCTCCTGCGCAGCATCACCTCCCCCCTTGCGGGGGAGGTCTGAGGCTTGACCAGAGTCGAGCTGAAGGGTGGGGGGAGTCTCCGCGGAGATAGGATGGATGCGCACCCGCGCCTGGTGGATGCCCTGGGAGTGGAGGAACTCCTCCGCGGCTTCGACGAGGGCGAGCCGTTCTGCGGTTATCTTTGTGCCATAAGGGAACCGAGAAGCCAGACAGGCAAACGCGGGCTTGTTCCAGGTGGGCAGGTTCATCTCCCGTGAGAGAGTGCGAATTTCATCTTTGGTCAGACCCACCTCTTTGAGCGGGCTGCGCACACCCAACTCCTGAGCCGCGCGCATGCCCGGGCGGAAGTCGTGAGCATCATCCGCGTTGGCGCCATCGGCGACAGAATTCAATCCTTCTTTTTTGGCGATCTCGATAAGTTTGCCGAAGAGTTCGCTCTTGCAGTAAAAGCAGCGGTCGGGGGGGTTTTCCGAGTAACCCTCGATGCCGAGTTCGGAAGTATCAATATATATATGTGGGAAGCCGAGTTGTTCCGCCAGCCGGCCCGCCTCTTGGGCTTCACGGGAGGGATAGGTCTCCGACCGGGCGGAAACGGCCAGCATCTTGTCTCCCAATACCTGATGCGCGACGGCGGCGAGGAAGGTGGAATCCACCCCGCCGGAATAGCCCACCACCAGGCCGCCTGTATCGGCAAGCAGGGTCTTCAGTTTTTCAAGTTTGTCGCAGGCGGTCATACGAGATATTCTCTCATTATCTTGGCATTTTGGGAATGCGGGTGGAGGGTGGTCCTGGCAGGAGTCTGGCGGTTTACCCTGAGCATAGTCAAACGGGCTCCTGCCTAACGGAGAGGAGACAACTCGGCGGGGGCCCTTCGATTTCACTCAGGATGAACCGGCACCCCCGCCCTGCAACTGCCGGGCTTAGTAAAGAGTGATAGCCGGTATTTCATAGGGCGGAAAATCGTTGCCCGTGCCCGGTTTGAACAGGTAATAGCCGGATATGGAGGCTTCGTTGAATTCACTGCGTTCGGAAAGACTATTCCTATCGGCGATGACTGCTTCGATTGTCCGGCATATCGCAAGACTGCCGTCGTAGATTGATTTCCAATATGGGCCGCCGCAAATTTCGAAGCGGCGAACATAGACGCTGAGGCTCTTGCGACTGTCCTTCTTCTTGCGCTGTTCCTCTATAAAAGCCAGCGCAGTTATCTCTCTCAATTCTACGGCCGTTCTGCGGCGGCGCCAATTCCATAATTCCAGGGAACCTCCGGAAATGCGTATTGCAGAAAAAGCGACCCTACACCAGAGGTAAGAAACAAGAATCGCCCATGGTATGGCGGCGACTGCGATGATGACATATGTGCCGATTTGGGCATCTGACAGAGGCGCGGCGCTCCTCAAATCTCGAAAGAACTCAACTACTACTGCCCAGAATATCCCTGTCCCGAACAAAGTTAGTGCAATTGCAGAGGCCAGATTATCCAGGTCGCGACGCAGAGGAACGCGTTCTCCGGACTGAAGTCTGTACTTGAACTTGGACAAAGCCGTCGTTTTGGTTTTCTGTGTACCGTCATCCATTTGCGGTTCTTTCTATCTGCGGCTGGCGAAGTCGAAGTATGCCGGCCTGTCTCGGCCTATTTGCTCGGAAAACGGGCGCGCGCTCCTGAGCGCGCTTAGGACATCCACCAGGGCATGGGCTTGAAATCGTATTCAGTGCCGGGTCTTTGCCGGATGACATCATCTTCGTCCCCATCGCTCTTCGGGCGCGATTCCGTCAGTTGACAGCGGTCTGCGATCTCATCGGCGAAGACTTCAGCAATCTCCTTTCGGGATGCGACGTACAGGATACTCCAAGAGGAGCCCCCTCTCATACCAGGGGTCAGGTGAAGGATGGCCACTACCCAGTGCCCACCGCCTTTTTGTGAATACTTGTAGTGGGAAGACATAGCAACCACATCCGCGAAGTCCACCTGTTGCTGCCTTTTCCGCCAGTTCCATAACTTCAGACCACCCGGTTCGAATCTGACTGATGCAAAGCGGACTGTCCCCACCATGAAGGCGGTAATCAAGAGCCATATCGCAGTAAATACGATAGGGAAAAGGATGCTGGCAAGGGTTTTTCCCGGCGCTATCCGGCTTGGCCCGCCCGTCAGCAAGGGGAAAATAAACCAGACGCAGAATGCGATGCTTCCTGCAATCAGAAGAGCAGCGAGAACGAAGTAGACCGGCTGGCGATACAAGTAGATACGTTCTCCGGCCTGGAGCCTGCGCCTCCATTCAGATTGGGCTGTCGTTTCGGTTTTTCGCGTACCGTTGTCCATGTTTCGTTCGTGTTATTTCTTGCGCCCTTTCGACGATATCGTGCCGAAGATAGAAGCAGACGGACAGATTCTGTTTAGCGGACAGCCCGGGCAGTCGGGCTTCTTGGCGGTGCAGATGCGCCGGCCGTGGAAGATGATGGAATGGGAGTAGAATGTCCAGTCTTCTTTGGGAAGGAGTGCCTGGAGTTCCAGTTCTATCTTGTCCGCGTTTTTCTCAGTCGCCAGGCCCAGGCGCTGGGAGACTCTCTGGACATGGGTGTCAACGATAACAGCGGGATGATGCCATACTGTCGCCAGAAGCACATTTGCGGTCTTGCGGCCCACTCCGGCGAGGGTGACCAAATCTTCCATCCGGTCCGGAACCTCGCCTCCGAAGCGGGCGAGCATATCCTGGCAACAGGAAACAATGTTCTTCGCCTTGTTGCGAAAGAAACCGGCGGGGCGAATATCCTCTTCCACCTGGGAGAGGGGCGCCTTTGCCCAGTCGGCGGCGGAGCGATACTTGGCAAAAAGGCCGGGAGTCAAGGCATTTACCCGCTCGTCAGTGCATTGGGCGGAAAGGATGGTGGAGATGAGCAGTTGCAGGGAGGTCTTGAAGTTGAGGGTGCACCAGGCGTCGGGGTAAGTCCGGCGCAGAATCTCCACCACCCGGCGGGCGCGCTTCTTGAGGCCGGCCGCGGACTTAACCGGGAAGTCCGCTTTCTTAACCACGATTTCCCCCTTGAACAAGCTCTTTTCCCTGCCGACCAGTTTAGCAGAACGTGATTGTTGCGTCAGGTATTACTGTTATTAAACCGGTGATATTGGGTAGAGTATGTTCTAGATGAGGGAGCAACCAAAGAACAGCCAGAGGAGCCGCCCGGCGACTCCCGGCGGGGTTCTTGTGCGATGCTTCGTTCTGGGGTTGCTGCTCTGGTTCACGCTCCCCTGGCTTATCGGCCTGATAGGTACCTCCGGCCGCGCCTGGTACGGCAAGCCTCCGCCACAGGCGAGGGCGCAGTTGCGCTCCATCCGGCACCGGCTTGCACAGGGTGAGGCCGAGAAGATGGCCGAATACTTCCCCGAAGGCGAACTCTTCTCATACTCCTTTTACGGATTCACCCTGGTGAACATGGCGCTGGCCCAGCCGGAGGATGGTGAGTTCATCAGGATGGCGAGACATGAAGTCGAGCGGCTGATTCCGATTGTAGAGTCTCTGGCTGAAGAGGAACCGTTTACGGAGTCGGCGGAACTGGTGCCGAAGGGTGGGATCATCCCGGCGGGACACGCCAATCTCTTGCGGGCGGGATATGTTCTGCTGGGGGTGGAAGAAGAGGAGATTGCAAATAGGTTCCACGAACAGAGCGCGCTGCTTTACGAAGAGTTCATGAAGAGCAAGGTCGCATCACTCGAGACCTATCCCCAAATGATATGGCCGGTGGACAGCGCCTGCGCGCTGGAATCCCTGAGGCTGCATGACGAGTTTTTCGGAACGCGATATTCTGAGGCGTGCGAACGCTGGGAAGAATGGATGCTCGAGAATCTCGACGAGGAATCGGGCATGATGCCGGCTCAAGTGGGCATAAGCGGGGGTGTGTTGGAATCTCCCCGCGGGTGCGCGCTTTCCTGGTCTTTGGCTTTCATGCCGGGTTTTGCTCCCAATCTGGCGCAACAACAATATCAACGCTACCGCGACAACTGGTTCATTCATTTCCTTGGGATGACCGGTATCCGCGAATGGCCGCCGGGGAAGAAGGGGTCCATGGACGCGGATACGGGGCCAATTGTGGGCGGGGCAGGCTTTGCGGCAACGGGATTCGGGACCGCAGCCGCGAAAGCGAATGGAGATGTCGATAATCTGCGCGGGGTGCTGCGGGCGATAGAGTTGCTCGGTCTTCCTGTGCGGACGATCCGGGGGGAAAAGGAGTATTTCCTGGGCCGGGTGTTGTTGGCGGATGTGCTTGTGCTGTGGGGAAAGACCGTACGGGTCTGGGGGATCCCAAGAGGTAAGGTCGCTGCCCCAGGCACATCGGAGTCTGCACGTTCCGGATTTTGGATTGTGGTGCTGGCGGCAGCAATCCTGATGGGCCTGATCATTTGGATTGTGCTGCGAGATGTGCTTAGGGCGTGCCGAAATATGGAGAGAGACCCTGACAGATGGACCAGGAAACAAGAAGGCATCCTGGTCTTTGACGCCCTGGTCCTCCTCGCTTGGGTAGCGGTACCGGCCCTCTTCTGGTTTCATACACTCTTGTTGCTGGGACTGGCTGACATAGTGGAGCAGAGATTCCTTACCGCACCTACGAGCGCAAAGCTTCGGGAAGAAGCGTCGTGACGGAGGAATGCCGAGTGAATTGCCAGGGCTGATTGCAAACAAAGATAGGCATTTCAACGTGTTTTCTTGACAATACGGGCTGGACATGGTAGGATTTTTTGTGGTGTAAGGGCTGTTTGGCGCCTGGTGGCGGAGATTTGACCGGTAAGTCCGTAAGGACTCAGCCGGTTTTTGATTTAGGTGGCCCGCGGTGCCGAAAAAAACGCGAAAAACTACTCCTTCCACTCGGAAGAAAAAGGCTACCCCTCAGCGACGCCGAAGGGCGGTTCCGGACGAGTCCAGTGAGGTCGTTCTGACTCCCGAGGGCGTACGCCAGGTGGAGAGCGAACTGGATCACTTGAGATCCGTGGTGCGCAAGGAAGCCTTAGACCGGGTGCGGGAGGCGATGCACTTCGGCGAGCCGATGGAGAACGCCGAATTGGAGGCGGCCAAGGCCCGACAGGCCGCCATAGATGCACGCATCCAGGAACTTCAGCGGCTTTTGAAGAATGCCCGCATAGTAAAGGCGGCTGCCGCCGACGGACGCGTGCATGTCGGCACCACAGTTCGCGTGAAAGACACCGGCAGCGGCGATGAGTTTGAATATCGCATTGTGGGGGCAATGGAGGCCGACCCCGCCTCACAGCGAATCTCCAATCAGTCTCCGGTCGGACAGGCGCTTATTGGGCGTAAGCCCGGCGACAAAGTGGTTGTCACCACTCCCGTCGGCAGCATGGAATTGATCATTGTAAGCGTAGAGTGAGCACAGTGCATGATCAAGATGAAGTATTCTGCTCGCGGGTCTCACATCTGGAGGCTCTTCGCCAGGCCGGTTTAGATCCATTCGCGCTCACCAGTTTCCAACGAACCCACCTCGCCTCTGACATTCTGAAAGATTTCTCTTCCCTCGAAAGCACTCAGGTCCGCGCGGCGGGCCGCATTATCTCCATGCGCCGACACGGCCGCGGGACCTTCGCTCACTTCGTGGATACATCGGGCCGGATGCAGTTGTACTTCCGAGAAGATGAACTGGGCAAAGAGTCTTATGAGCGGCTGCGGCTGATGGATGTGGGAGATTTCGTGGGGGTGGTTGGGACTCCGTTTCGCACCCGCACGGAGGAAATCACCCTGAGAGTGAAGGAGTGGGTGGTACTGGCAAAGGCGCTGCGGGCTTTGCCGGAGAAGTGGCACGGGCTGAAAGATGTGGAGACCCGTTATCGCCAGCGTTACGTGGATTTGATCGCCAACCCTCAAGTGCGCGAGACTTTTGAGGCGCGCACAGCAGCCACCCGCGCGATGCGGAATCTATTGGACGGCCGCGGCTTCGTGGAGGTGGAAACCCCCATGATGCAGCCCATTCCGGGAGGCGCCGCGGCGAGGCCCTTTGTCACTCACCACAATGTCCTGGGAATTGACCTCTATTTGCGGATTGCACCGGAACTCTACCTGAAGCGGCTGGTGGTCGGCGGGCTGGAGCGGGTGTATGAGATAAACCGCAATTTCCGCAATGAGGGTGTCTCCTCCCGGCACAATCCGGAATTTACGATGTTGGAGGCCTACCAGGCGTATGCGGATTACCGAGCGATGATGGAGCTCGCCAAAGACCTGATTTGCGCGGCGGCGGAGGCGGCTTGCGGGGGTCTGCGTTTTACCTACCAGGAGAAAGAGATTGATTTGGGCGCGCCGTGGACAGAGATCGCCTATTGGGATGCGATAGAGAAATACGCAAAAGTTGATTTGCGCAAAGCCGAGACCCTGGAGGAGACGAGCAAACTTTGCAAAGGGCTGGAGCTGCCGGCCGGGAGTGATTGCAGTCTGATGAGTCTTGTGGATGCGGTCTTCGAACATTATGTGCAGTCCAACCTGGTGCAGCCGACTTTCGTGACCGACTATCCGACCGAGGTGTCTCCGCTGGCGAAGAGCCGGGCGGATGATCCAAGTTTAACGGAGAGGTTCGAGATCTTCGCCGCCAACCAGGAACTGGCGAATGCCTTCTCTGAGTTGAATGATCCCCTGGAACAGCGCCGCAGATTCGAGCAGCAGGTCGAGGCACGAGCGGCCGGCGATGAAGAGGCGCATCGCTTGGACGAGGATTTCCTGCGGGCGCTTGAATATGGGATGCCGCCGACAGGAGGGCTGGGTATCGGTATTGACCGGCTGGTGATGCTGCTGACCGATTCTCCTTCCATTCGAGATGTCATCTTCTTCCCCCACATGAGGCCGGAGCGGATCCACGAAGGGGGAGAAGCGCAGGATGAGTAACAGCAAGCCTCGCGTTCAAGGCCTTTATGTAATTACTCAGACCGACCCCGCCAAGAAGCGCACCCACATTGATGTGGCAAGGGCCGCGCTGGAAGGCGGAGCCGCGATTATCCAACTGCGTGATAAGGAAGCCACCACCCGCGAACTATTGAAAACGGCGCGGAATATCAGGGAACTCACCCGTCAGGCAGGGGCGCTCTTTTTCGTTAATGACAGGTTGGATGTGGCATTGGCGGCGAAGGCGGAGGGGGTCCATCTGGGTGAAGATGATATGCCGGTTGCCATCGCCCGCGGGCTGGCCGGCGATAGACTGATTATCGGCGCGTCGGTCAGCACTCCTAAGGAGGCGGTGGAAGCGGAGCGGACGGGCGCGGATTATCTGGGCATCGGTTCCATCTTTCCCACCCCCTCGAAAAAGGACGCGGGCCCGCCGCGAGGAGTGGGAATCATCCGGCAAGTGAAAGCGGTGACGAAACTTCCCGTAATCGCCATCGGTGGTATCAATGCTGACAATGCAGGGGAAGTGTTGGAGGCGGGCGCGGACGGTATTGCGGTGATTTCCGCCATCAGCGGGGCAGAGGATATGACCGCGGCAACCGCGAATTTGGTAAGATTGGTGGGGCAGTATAGAGTTAAGAGTTGAGAGTTCAGGGTTGAGTGTTGAGAGTTGGAAACCCGGAACATCGGAGACTCTCTCAACTCAGAACTCATTACTCGCAACTCACAAAGTGAAACCATGACCCAATTTGAAGCTGCTCGTTCAGGCAATATCACTCCGGAGATGAAGCAGGTTGCCGCCGCGGAGGGAATCTTCGCGGAGGAGTTGCGCGCGCAGATTGCCGCAGGCAGAGTTGTCATCCCTGCAAACCACAACCACGCGAACCTGCAGCCGATAGGCATCGGCACCGGCCTCCGCGTCAAAGTCAACGCCAATCTCGGCACCTCAGAAGTCGAACCCGACGCGGAGGGCGCCAAGAAGCGGCTGATGATGGCGCTGGAGGCAAAGGCGGATACGGTTATGGATCTCTCCACCGCGGGAGGGCTGGATGATATTCGCCGCGCGCTCATCGGCGCTTGTCCCGCGCCATTCGGCACAGTCCCCATCTATCAGGCGGCGGTGGCGGCTCTGAAACAGCACGGCGATATCGCAAGCATGACGGAAGACGACCTCTTCGAGGTCATCGCCCGCCAAGCTGAGGACGGGGTTGATTTCATTACCGTACATTGTGGAGTGAACCGGGAGAGTGTCCGTCAGTTGGAGAGTGCCCAGCGGCTGTGCGGGGTAGTGAGCCGGGGCGGGGCCTTCACCATTTGTTGGATGAGAGCAAATCAGCGGGAGAATCCGCTTTTCGAGAGTTTTGACAGGCTGTTGGAAATCGCGCGGGAACATGATGTCACCCTGAGTTTGGGAGACGGCCTCAGACCCGGTGCGCTTGCCGATGGGACGGACCGGCCGCAGGTGACGGAGACTATCATTCTTGGCGAGTTGGCGGAGCGCTGTCGCGCCGCCGGTGTACAGGTGATGATTGAAGGGCCCGGCCATCTGCCGCTGGACCAGGTGGCGGCAAATGTAAGACTTCAGAAAAGTATCTGTCAGGATGCGCCATTTTATGTGTTGGGCCCGATAGTGACGGATATTGCGCCCGGGTATGACCATATCACTTCCGCAATCGGCGGGGCTGTAGCGGCGATGGCGGGGGCGGATTTTCTCTGCTATGTAACTCCCGCGGAACACCTGGGGCTGCCCAATGCAGAAGAAGTGAGAGAAGGCGTGATGGCGGCGCGCATCGCCGCCCATGCCGCGGATGTTGTTCGGTTGGGAGAGAAAGCCCGCGCCTGGGATAATGAAATGGCGCGGGCGCGCAACGCGCTGGACTGGCAGCGCCAGTTTGAACTCGCCATTGACCCCGAAAAAGCAAGACGCGGCTTCCGCCCCGCGCCTGAGAAGACTGCCGACCCCGGCGGATGCTCCATGTGCGGCGGGTATTGCGTGTTTTCGCTGCTGCAAGGCGAGGAAGCAGCCAGTGGCAGGCAGGCGAAGTAAGAAACCCACCCCGCGAGGAATCCAGCGCGCCTTGAAAGGTGCGGCGGCCAAAGTGGGTCATCCGCGTAGCTACGCACTGTGACGAGGCGGCGGGGTTGGGAAACCCCGCCCTACAAGGGGAAACCCCCATCTCTTTGCCCAAGAATTCGCCGCACCTTGAAAGGTGCGGCGGCCAAGGTGAGTCATCCGCGTGGATGCGTGCTGTAACGAGGCGGCGGGGTTGGGAAACCCCGCCCTACCCTCCTCCGCCATCCTACTTCGCACAAGGCTTCGTAGGACAAGCGGCTACGGAGGGCAAGCAGCAGATGGCAGGACGCGAGGTCCTGCCCTACGAGTTCTCCTTTGTGTCCCCTTCGACTCGGCTCCCTTCGAGTACCCTCAGGGCAAGCAAGGCGTCAATTTACGCTTGAAGTTCTTCCACGGTATGAGATAGAGTGAGGGGATGCGCAGTATTCTTCGACTTCTTCCTTATTTGCGAGAGAGCAGGCGGCTTTTGCTGGTGGTGCTGGTTTTGTCAGTGCTAAGCCAGGCCGCGCTTTTGCTCACCCCCAAGGTGATCCAGAAGATTGTCGAGAATGCGCTGGAGAAGACCCCCGAGAATATCGCTCCCTGGGCGCTGTTGATTCTGGGGTTGGCGATCATAAAAGGGGGACTATCGGCGGCGGAAACGCTGATGGGCACAAGGCTGGGCCAGCGCATTTTGCTCAATCTGCGCCAGGATATTTACGCTCACCTCTGCCGGCTGAAGCTGCGGTTCTTTGACGGGATTCGCTCCGGTGAATTGCTCTCCCGCGTTACCGCGGACCTGGAACCCATTGACACCTTCTTCTCCTGGGGGGCACGGCTCATATTCCGCAGTGTCTTGCTCTTCATCGGTGTGTTGATTTTCTGTTTCAGCATGAACGCCAAATTGACCCTGGTTTCCCTGAGCATTGTGCCGCTGATAAGTATCACAGCATTTATGTTGGGGATGCGCATCCGGCCCACCTGGCAGACGGCGAGAGAAAAGGTGGGCGACTTCACCTCCGCGCTGGAGGAGACGCTCTCCGGTATCCGGGTGGTAAAGATGTGCACCCAGGAGCAGAACGAGACCGCCAAACTCACCCGCTCCTCGGAGTCTGTGCGGGAGAAGACCTGGCGGTCCAACCGGATAGATGCGGCTTATCATCCCATTACCGGCCTGTGGGCGGGTTTGGCCGGGCTGATGATCCTCGCTTATGGCGGCAGTTTGATCATCGCCGGCGAGTTGACTCTTCCTGAATATGTCGCCTTCGAGATTTATCTGCTTCTGCTGCTGGTGCCGATGCGGATGATGGGCTGGATGGTCTCCGGGATGCAGCGGGCGATAGTGGGCGCGCAGCGAATCTTCGTTTTGCTGGAGGAAGAACCTGAACCGGGGATTGAGATTCGAGGGCGGGAAGGCGAAGCCGTTGGAATCAGTCCGGCGGAGGGCATTCAAGGCCGCGTTACTTTCGAGGATGTCGCTTTCGGATATCGAGAAGGTGAGCCGGTGCTGAGCAACCTGAACCTGGAGGTGCAGCCGGGCGAAATAGTCGGCATCCTGGGTCCCACGGGAAGTGGGAAGAGCGCGCTGGTGGCATTGATCTCACGGCTCTATGACCCCTCGCAGGGCCGAGTGTTGATAGACGGCGAGGACCTGAAGAAGTACGACCTGCGCCGGCTGCGGCGGCAGATAGGAATGGTCTTTCAAGAGCCGTTCCTCTTCTCCGGCACAATCAGGGAGAACATCACTTTCGGCCGGCCGGAGGCGAGCGAAGAGGAGATCGAGGAGGCGGCGAAGCGGGCGGCCCTGCATGAGTTCATTGTGGGCCTGGAAAGAGGCTATGAGACCATCATCGGAGAGCGGGGGCTGAATCTCTCCGGCGGCCAGCAGCAGCGCCTGGCCCTGGCGCGCACTTTGCTGACTGACCCCCGCATTCTGATTCTGGATGATTACACCTCCAGTGTTGACGCCCATACGGAGTTTCTCATTCAGCAGGCCCTGCAGGAACTGATGATGGGGCGGACCACTTTCATCATTTCCCAGCGAGCGGCCTCGGTGAGTATCGCGGACAAGATAATCGTTATTGACGAGGGCGAGATAGTCGAAGAGGGAAGCCCGGAGGAACTAGCCGCCATTGCCGACGGGCATTATCGGAGATTGTTGGAGGTACAGAAATCACTCGGCGTCGAGAAGCATTGATGGCTTGCAGCGCTGGATAGTTCAAGTTACCATGCACCATTTTCACGACCATGATGCTCATACGACGAGCCTCCGGCCCCGGCCGGGAGCGTTTTCGCGCGTGTGGGGATTCTTGCGGCCTTACCGGCTGCATTGGGTGGCCGCGCTGGCGCTCACTGTGGTGATGTCGGCCGCGATCCTGGTGGGCCCGTGGTTGAAACAGCGGGGGATTGATGAAGGTATCCGCCCGGGTGATATGCGATTCCTGATGAATATCGTCTGGCTCTCCCTGGCGGTTCATCTCTTGTATGTGATCACCAGTTTCTGGCAAGGCCAAATGCTGAGTTGGCTGAGCCAGGGTGCGGTGCATGATCTGCGGGTGGCTCTCTTCTCACACCTGCAGGGCCTTTCTCTCGATTTCCATGAGAAACAGCAGCCGGGGCGGCTTATCTCCCGCGCCATCAATGATTTGGACGCGGTGAGCGAACTCATCACCGAAGGGGTGACCAGCGCGCTGGCGGACATGATCGCGCTTGTCGGTGTGGTTATCATTCTCTTCCGCTATGATGTGGTTCTCGCCAGCATGGTCGTGGCCATGCTGCCGCTGTTGGTGCTGCTCGCCTATCTTTTTCAGGGGCGTATCGGCGAGATCTTCCGGCGTTCACGGGAGGCGATTGCCGCGCTCACTTCTTATTTGCATGAGACGATGGCCGGCATCCGTGTTGTGAAATCTCTCGCCCGGGAGAAGATGTGTGAGAAAGAATTTTCTTCTCTCAATGCCGGCAACCAGAGAGCGAATATCCGCGTGGGCGGAATCTTTGCCTGTTTCATGCCCGCCGCGGAAATCACCAATGCCATCGCCACCTGTATGGTCTTCTGGTATGGCGGGCATATGATCGCCAAAGGTGATATGGAGGTGGGAGTGGTGGTGGCCTTCCTTCTCTATGTGGGGCTGTTCTTCGAGCCGGTGAGAAGGCTTATCCAATTGTTCGCGAGTGTGCCGCGGGCGCTGGTGGGATTCAATCGCATCTCGGAGATTCTGGATCAGGAGCCGTCAGTGAGAGATGCGCCGGAGGCGAGGCGGTTGGCTCCTTTCCGCCGCGAGGTGGAATTCCGCGGAGTGACATTCTCTTATGATGATCGCCACCCTGTGCTGCATGATATCAACCTGACCGCGCGCTTTGGCGAGATGGTGGCCTTGGTGGGAAAGACGGGCGCGGGCAAGAGTTCGATGGTGAAGCTGCTCACCCGTATGTATGACGCTCAGAAGGGCGCAATCCTGATTGACGGTGATGACATCCAGGACATAACTCAGGAGTCACTGCGCACACAGATGGGGATGGTGCAGCAGGAGAGTTTCCTCTTCGCGGGTTCGGTGAAAGATAATATCCGCTACGGCCGGCCGGAGGCGAATGACGCAGAGGTGGAGCGGGCGGCGAAGATGGTTTACGCGCATGATTTCATCATGCGGCTGCCGCACGGCTATGATACAGATATCAGTGAACGCGGGGTGAGATTGTCCGGCGGTCAGCGGCAATTAGTTTCTTATGCTCGTGCGCTTTTGAGAAACCCGCGCATCCTGATTCTGGATGAGGCGACTTCATCGGTTGACCATTTTACAGAGGCGCACATTCAGGAGGCGCTGAAGACCTTGTTGAAGGATCGGGTCAGTTTCATCATCGCCCACCGCATCTCCACAGTGCGGGACGCGGACCAGATATTGCTGTTGGACGAAGGGCGCATCATCGCTCGCGGCCGCCACGATGAACTCGCCGCGGCCAGCCCGCTGTATCGCGGCCTCTATGAGCGCCGGTTCCAGCCGGAGACGGAGAATGCGAGAGTTGAGCGTTCAGAGTTGAGAGTTGAGAGTAAAGACCCCTGATTCTCACCGCAAAGCCTGCTTCGCCTATGCTTCGCAGCCCAAGGCACGCGGAGAACGCGGAGAAGGCCAGGGCAGGAGGCAAAGCTCCTGCCCAACGGGTTTCCGGCGGGCAAGCAGTTTATCTGCGTACATCTGCGTTAATCTGCGGTTTAATGGGCCGCTAGCGGGATTTGAGTTCGCGGATTTGGCGGAGGAGTTCGGGGAGTTTGCGGACGGCGGCTTCGACGCGGAGGTATTCGCGGTGGGGGTAGGCGGGCGTGCCTGAGGAGACGGAGCCGGCGGGCAAGTCATTGAACACCGCGGCGCGGGCCATGACGATGGCATCATCCCCGATACTCACGTGGTCAACCACTCCCACCTGACCCGCCAGTGTCACGCGGTTGCCCAGCCGCACACTGCCGGAGATTCCCACTTTGCCGGCGATGATGCAGTTTTCCCCCATGGTCACATTGTGGGCGATGTGCACCTGGTCATCAATTTTGGTCCCCCGGCCGATGTGAGTGATATGGGTGGTGGCGCGGTCAATGGTGGTGTTGGCCCCGATTTCGACATCGTCTTCGATTACCACGCGGCCGATTTGAGGGATCTTGCGGTGGCATTCGCCGTCCCAGTTAAAGCCAAAGCCATCCGCACCGAGAACGACTCCGGAATGGAGGATACAGCCCGCTCCGATTTCGGTTCCCCAGCCGATTGTGACACGGGGATGGATTAGCGTCCCTGCGCCGATGTTTACATTTTCTCCAACATGTGTCTGGGGATAAATGACCGCCCCCTCGCCTATCTTGGTGCCTTTGCCGATGATGACATAGGGGCCTATGGCGACATTCTCCCCCAGGCTGACTTCATCTCCGATGATTGCGGTGGGATGGACACCCGCGGGCAGGCTTATGGGAGGCGCGAACATTCCCAGCACTTCGGCAAAGGCGAGGCGCGGGTTCTTCACTTTGATTATGGGTTTTGTCGATTTCTCGATTTCCGCGGGGACGATGACTGCGGCGGCCTGGGATTTCTCGGCTGCGGACAGTTTGGAGGGGTCGTCAACAAAGGTAATATCCCCCGCGCCGGCGTGATCGATACCAGCGGCGCCGCGGATGTGGATTTCCGCCGCAGGGCCGGCGGGCGGACCCACCAATTGCCCGTCCAGCCTTTGTGCCAGCTGGGAGAGGGTATAGGTCTTTTCGTCCGGGTTCATCGTGTGCCTCCTGTTCGCCCGGGTCCGAGATATCCGATGGAGGGCGAGACTGCTTTGGCCCTGATTGAGCGGGCAAACATGGGATCGCTCATTTGTCGCTGTGTCTTCCTATTCTCCCAGAAATGCTCCGATTATGGAATAAATACCTTAGAAGCCCGGGGCCCGCCACCCCCGGCGTTCGCGCGCATCTGGAGAATGGAGATGAAAAATTCAAAGGGAATCTCGTTGGTGGAATTGCTGATGGTGGCCTTACTGTTGGGCGTTGGCCTGACGGGTGTAGGCGGGATGTTCACTGCGGGTCTTATCTCCAACCGGAAAGCGGCGCATATTACTGCGGCGGCGAACCGCGCCTCGAAGGAGATAGAACGGCTGAGGAATGCCGGATTCACGGGCGCGGTGGTGGATTACGAACGGTTTCCTTATCCTGACTACTATATCGTGGACTCCGATACGGTTTATTTCGATGTGGATGAACTGCCCCAGGCGAGCGGGCATATCTATTTGGACCTGGATCCTGAGGCAAAAGTGATTGACCCGAATACAGGCTTGCAGGTGGACAATCTGAAACAGGCAAGGATAGTAATCACCTGGGGAGGTGCAAAGTCTGTGCGCGGCTCATATACGGTTACTACACTTCTCGCCAATCGTCCATGAGGAGCTGAGATGGGAAGCCACGGGGTGAATCGCAAACGAAGAATGAGCCGGGGAGCAACCCTGGTGGAACTTCTGGTGGCGATGTCGATCTTGAGCGCGCTTCTGTTCGGCCTCTCCATGATCTACTTCTCGTGTCTGAGAGTGTATCTGCGGTCGGCCTGGAAACTGCCTCCTTATGATGAGGCCACCATGGCTGTAGACGAACTGACCCGACGCATGCAAGACGGGATGCTGATTGATTCCTTTGGCGACGATTGGCTGATAGTAATTGTCCCGCAGAAAGATTCCAACCGCGACAATGTGCTGGTGTCGGACGGAGAAAATCTGTCCCTGGCTCCGGGACAGCGGCTTGCTTTTTATCTGTCGAATGACACCGGCTCCATGGAGGCAACCGGAAACACTCTATGGATGGCGGTGGCGGATCCCGGGACGGAGAATTTCGTGCCCAGGAAGAAGATTGCCGAGAATATCCACCCGGAACTGAATCCGGAGGATCCGATGACGGGACAGACGCGCCCGATGTTTCATTATTGGCCGGACGAAGTGCGCCTGTGGGGAGTGGAGATGTGGATTACTTCCACGGCTGAAGTACACGGTGAGCAGCTCCCCCAGACGGCGCATTCTGAAGTGTATCTGAGAAATCTCTAAGGCGGGGAAAGAGAGATGTTCTTTAAAGAGGCTTGGAAGAAGAGCGGCAGGTTCTTGGGAATCGGTAATCGCCGGGGGAGCGCGTTCTTGACGGCGATGCTTTTCCTGGTGGTACTGCTGGGACTGGGCTCATCTTATGTGAGCATGAGTATACAGGAGGTGTCACGCGCCAGCCGCGCCCGCAAGGAGACCCGCGCGCTGAGTCTGGCGGAGTCGGGCCTGGAGTACTCCGCCTGGCGAGTTTACAATGAAACCCCCGCTTCTTTCCCGGTTACCTTTAGCCGCACGGATTTGTCGGAAGGATATTTCTCCGCGGAGGTTGATGTCTATCGTGATGCCGGCGGAAGCGTGGTGCCCAATACCTTGGAAGTGGTTTCCACCGGTGTTTCTCAGGGATGGGATGCAGAGGTGAAAGCGGTGGGCCGGATTCTGTTGTGGCCCACTCCTAACAACCCTGTATTCAACAATGCGCTTTTCTCTGACTCGGATATGCTCATCTCGGGGAATGCGAACGTTACGGGCACGATTCACTCGAACGGGAACTTGAGCGTCGGCGGGAGTTCGGTCATCACCGGTGACGCTTCGGCCGCTGGTTGGATTGATGAAGACGGTAGTCACATTACCGGCTCCAAATCCGCCTATGCGCCGAAGCAGTCCTTGCCCACAGTGGATCTCCAATATTATGAGGCAAATGCCAGTGTTGTGTATGGTACCTCTCAAGTGTTCTCCGGGACGACCACACTGGACGGGATTACCTTCGTTGACGGAGATGTGGATATATCCGGTCAGGTGGAGGGTGTGGGAGTAATAGTAGCCAGCGGGACAATTCGTGTGAACGGGAATACGACCCTTGCCAATGGAGATTCCGAATTCGCGCTGATCAGCACCAAGAAGGTGAAGGTGAACGGCAACACGCGAATCGAGGGTTCAATATATGCCCACAATGCAGACATGCCCGGAGTCGTGGAAGGTCTGGGTAATGCGGAGGTAGTGGGGTGTGTGGTCGCCGACCTGATTACCTCCACCGGCAGCCTGACGGTCACATATACTGAGCCTGGTGTGGAGATGCCGGGCTCCTCTGACGCGCCGGCGCAAATGGATATAGTCTCCTGGCGTCGGATACGCTGAGTTTTGACCTCTGGATTTGACCTCTAGAGTATCTGAGAGTTCTTCTACTTCTGCGCGGGTTGCGCGGCGGCCTCGATGTATTGGCGCACGAGAGTGATATCTTCCTCCAACTTCTGTTCAATGGGTATGTCCGCGAAGTCCTCTATCGAGAGCCAGCCCTCGTAGCCACATTCCATCAGTGTGGAGACAATCTTCGCCCAGTCGGCGATTCCTTTCTGCAGCGGGGTCCAGCCGAATCGCCAGCCGCTCTCCTCGGAATAGAACCAGCCCCCATTCCTCACATGGACATGAGCGAGATAGGATCCCAGGATCTGGATGCCCATCTTCCAATTTTCGCGGCCGTGGCAGACCATATTGCCCGGATCGAAGATGACGCCGATACAGTCCGGTGAGAAGCCTTCCACGAGGCGGAGGGCGGCACTTGCCGAGGGTACGATATTCCCCATATGCAAGGCCACCATGGCCTTGACTTTTGTCTGACGGGAGAGGGGCTCAAGACGGCCCAAATCTTCACGCGCCTGTTCCAGCAGGGAGGCGTAGTGAACAGAACCGTCATATTGAGGTGCCAATACGCGCACGGCGGAGCAACCCATGGTTGCCGCGGCTTGCAGGACGGCGCTGATGCGCTCCGTTTCTCGCAACGGGAGGTAGGTGTAGAGAGCGGAGATCTTCAGGCCGGCATTGTCGCAGACGGCCTTGGTTTCTGCGGCTTTTTCCTCCATATTACTCAGGGGCAAGTGGAAATCATCCCTCACCCTCCAGCCCACACCATCATAGCCCAGGCGGGAAAGGATCTTCGCCGCCGCGGGAACCGTGTAGCCCTTTCCCAGAATCAGGCTGTAACATGCGATCTTCATTAGTTGCCTCCACCTCAATTTGCGGCGAGCCCACTGCGAGGCCGCCGTTCTGACGCGAATGGTGAAGAAGCTGAACGCGTCAGAAAGCCCTTGTATTCTGAATTTCAAACGTGTGTTGCTCCTGCTCGTTGATGGAGACCCCCACCGAGAACTCGGGGGTAATGTCGAAGATGGTTCGCAGGAGCGTACTGCGAGTCGCGCCGCTGAGAGAAGAGAGATAGTAGATGTATATCTTCTTCGCCAGCCGCTTTCCCAATTGAAGGCGGGTGGCTACAGGTGATATGTCGAAGGAGAGTTCATTGAGCCCGGCGGCTCTCAGCAGAGGCGCGGAGAGACCGGTGGCGGCGATAGAAGTTACACTGGTGGAGAGGCTCTGCGCCACATGCTCACCGAGGGCCTGTTCGGCTGGAGGGCCGGCCGCCCCGGTGGCGCCCAGTGCAGCGGGAGGCACGCCCAAGAGCAGAGCGGTGGCGTGTGCCTCCGAGAGAGGCGGGGTTGCGGTTGCGACGATCCGCAGTTCGCTATCCGGAAAGAGCAACCCGCCTCCGGTCAAGTCTACGCGGTAGCGGCCCACTCTTGCTGTGGCCTCCACATGGCCCAGAGCACGAAGCGGCTCACCCGGCTCTTTCGTCACCGTAACATCCATTTTCTGAACCTCAGCCAGTGCAGTCGGAAAATCCAAGACTCCCCGTTTTGCCCTGAATTTCATATCAACCGCGAGCGGCTCATATCCAAGCCGACCCCCTATTATACCTTGTCCGGAGAACTCCACCCTTGCCATTCGGGTGGAAACCTCCATATCTTCGGTGCGAACTTCTATGTCCAGATGAGGAGAAAACCACGGTTTCCAGGAGATTTCTCCTTCCATTTTCTCCCGCGGAAGAGTCACTTTCGCCCGGCTGATTCGAGCCTCTCCGGAGATCATGTCTTCTCTTGCTGCATTCGGCTCACCCCGCAACACCAGATTGGCATCCATCTGGCCCCTTATGATTCTCCCCATATTTGCTTCCAATCTCTCCGCCGCGAGGGCTATATCATACCTCCCCAGCCCCCATCTTCGCCTGGGACCGGCAAATGGATCGTAAGAGCCTGAGGCTGTGAACTTGCCCTGTCTGGAGAACCCGCCATCCAGCGCCCGGCCTACATCAAGCACAAGCCCAGGGCCGGCCTGCGCTGACTTCAGTTGCAGGGAATGGTCAATGACCCGGCTCTCCAGGGTGATCTGCGCTTGGCGGTCCTCTTTGCTCCATTGGCCGGAGGCGTAGGCGAACCCTTCTTCCAGCCTGGGGCTGGAGACGCTTCCCCCTATCCGGAATTTGGCATTCAACGGGCCCGCGAACTCTCCCAGGTGGGGCCAGAGAGCACTGGCAAAAGCAAGGTCTTGGCGTTTGAGAGAGAGCTCAACCCACAGCGGGCCCTCTTCTTCCAGTCGCGCTTTTCTCCAACTGTACGGCAATGAGGCGGAGATGCTGGCGAGATGGGGGCCTTTGACAAGCCGGAGGTTCTCTATGTCCAGCCTGTCGCCGGAGAAGATGAAGCGGTCTATCTTGACCCTCTCCAGATGCGTATTTGCAAAGGTAGGTTCCGCCACCTCCAGGTCCCCGCGGATTGTCGGCTGGCGGGTGGGCCCCATTATTTGCAGGTAGATGTCGGCCGACCCGCCCAGACCCGAGACTCCTTCCACCCAGGGGCTGAGCACCTCAGCCCTCAGGTTGTGGACGTCTATATCGAGATTGGTGTCACCGGTGAGATGAATCTCTCCACGAGCCTCAGCATAGGCATCTTGCTCTTTGGCAACAACAGATTTGAGCGCCAGTTGATGCGGGGCAAAACCCACTTCCCCCTCCAGAGAAGGCAGATGCTCACCGGCCAAGGATGCGTCGGATAGGACGAAGTTAACCTCCCCGTTCAATGCAGATGGAGGGCCTGAGACGGAAACTGACGAGGTCAGGAAGCCGCGCACGGGTCGAGGAATCCTTGCAAGCGTCGCCAGAACGGGCGGCCTGTATCCATCGGCAATACGCGACCGCAGACCTCTTTCGATCAAGTCGAGCAGCAGGCCCATCTCCATTCCCTCGACATCCGCCTTCAGATTGGTCTGCCAAGAGCGCGCAGCACGGGCCGTGGAAGGAGCCGCCCGCGTCAGATCGCCGGAGAGTCTGATACGTCCTCCCCGCGCGGCAAAATCGAGGCTCTCTATGGCAAGGCGCGGATCATCCCATGAGATAGAGGCATCGACATCACCCGCCGGGCGTCCGGCGAGAGTGACTTGCTCGACACTGAGTTGTGTCTCTATGCGCGGTGAATCCCGCTTTCCCTGCACTCTACCCTGAAGGGACAACCATCCATCCACTGGAACTGATGGATGAGAGCGAAGCAGAGCGGCCAGCCCCAATCGCTCCGCGGAAAAATCGAAGTCCAAGTGTCCCTCAGGTTTCATCACACCGGAGGCGGCGAATTGAGAGCCATCCACTCGGGCGGTGAAGAAGGGAAGGCTCAGCACACCACTGTCATAGCGCAGGTTCCCTTCGGCAAGGTCGAACTGCATACCGGCAAATTGAGGCCGGGTGATGTGTATGTCAGCCATCATCTCCGGGGATTTGGGGGAGCCGCGAATCTCGATATCGGAGTCAAATACTCCTTTCGCCTGTTTTCGAAGATTCTTCGGCAGCCATTCTTCGAGTCGCGCCTTCTCTATCCTCCCCTGGGCGAACATCTCGCCGGGGCTGGCCTTTGTGGGCAGGCTTGCCCGCCCGCTGAATCTTCCTTCACCACTGCCTCGCTGGAATACCAGGTCGAAATGAGGCACCTCTTTGTCGTGAAGGACCGCACCTCCCCTCAGCCAATCATACTCGTAGCCGCGGATTTCGCCGGCAAAGATGTCACACCATAACTCCGCCTGCGGCCTCGTCTTGGTTCCCGAAAGCCGCGCGGAGAAGAAAGCAGTGCCGGAGACATCCTGCCCAAGCCTGCTTCCCACCTCCCCTAAATCAATGCCCCGACCCTCCAGATGGGCCTCGACTTTATCATCGGCTGAAAGGCCTCCGACAAGGTTAATGAGTCCATAGCCGGTCTCCGCCCTGGCGCGGGAGATGAGAATTTCACCCTTCGTATAGGAGAAATCGGTGCTGAGGCTTTCAAAGGGGAAACGCACCGGGCGCTGTTTACTCATTCCGGAGCGAACCTCTCCGTTCACGAGTGCGATATCCCCTGCCACCGTTGGTGCAGCCCGGCTTCGCTCGGTATGGAGGCTGAACTCTCCGCAGAGATTACCCCACACTTCTCCCGTGAGCGTATTCTTCACCGAATGGGGGGCAGAAGCCAGGTTTGCATCTGCCAGGGAGGCAGCGAATCTGGCTTTGCCTGAAGGAGGCAGGAAGATGGCGCCTTCTACTTCGCCGCCCATGGCAGCGGCCTGACCCGTCGCGGCAAAGGCTCTTTCGGAGTAGATGAAATCGGCCTTCACGTCTTGGACTTCTGGAAGTTCCGATACTGTCACTGAGGAAGCGACTCCTGCATCCGGATCTTGGCGCGCGGCCTGCGCGCCCACCAGGTTGAGCCGGGGGATGGAGGCGATGCCAAAGAAGGCGGATTCGCTTCCGCTGCCGATAATGCTGATGCTGAGAGCGCCTTTTCCGGGTGTACGGCTTAGGCTCGGAGCGATATCGGAGGGAAGGATTCTCGCGATATCTCTCCCCTGCGCCTCATCGGCGCAAAAATCGAATCGATGGCACTGCACCGAAGAGGAGTTTGGAGCAGAGTCTGCCACGAGGTAACCTTTGCCCTTCACCCGAGTATCTCCGAGGCGGCCCTTAAGGTCGGCGAACTGCACCAGGCCGTTACCTATTCGCACCAGCCCGCTGACTTCATGTGCTTCACCTCTCACCCAGGGAAGTTCCAGTTCCGCCCGGCTTCTGGATATGGTGAGGGCATAATCCAGAGAATCGGGCCCAGTGGCGTCTTGGTTGACGAGAAAGTATCCGGTTATGTCCCCGCGCCCGCGGGTGATCTCCAGATCCGAGGCAAGTGCTCCGTACTGCCATAGATAGCCCAGATCCGCGCCGGACATTACAAGCGAACCATTGAACCTGTCTTGCGTGGATTCTTCCGCGGAGGCGGCGGGATAATTCAACGATTGGCCGGAGACGAAGATGTGGCTGAATCTGTCTTCCTGATTGACGCCTGAGAGCCGGAGCTGAAGCCGGGTGGCCGCCGTATCGCTTTCAGGTGAGCGGCTGGCAAAAAGGGAAAGGTCGAGATTCTCGATATGATTGGATTGTGGGCGCGCCAGGCCCTCCGGAGGCGAGAAATCCTGTAGCACCAGAGAACCGTCAACCACTTCTATGCGCGCGGCAAGATACGCCGGAGGGGCGGCCTCTGGAGCGAGCAGGTCGGAGAAATTCCAGCGGCCTTCAGCATCTCGGACTATATTGAGTCCCGGGCGAACAGCCTTCACGCCATGCAGGCTGGGGAGAAGACCCTTGCCGGTAACGAGGCTGCCGAGCCGCAAGTCAATGGAAAGATCAGGGATCGTCAAAAAGGGCGGACCAGTAATCTGGTCTGACGGCGGCCCTGGAACCTGTTCGACCCGGAGGCTGGTGATATTCAGCCGCAGGAGTGTGGGCACATCGCTGCGCCCGATTCGCCAGTGTCTCAGAAGGAGGGAGGGTCGGCACTCTTCGACCCGCACTCTTCGACCCAGTGAACGGGAGAGTTCCCAGACAACGGCGCGCCGCAGATGCTCTCGAAAACTCCCCTGAGAGCGGATAGCAATCAACCCTATGACCAGGATCGCCAGAAGCGAGAGGACGGGCAGCCGGCGAGCCAATCGATTTATCCTTTTTGCACTCATAGAGAAATCCCGGGTTGTTCGGCGGTGCCGACGGGCGGGTCAGACCGGCTCCCTGTGTTCTTCCAGCCTTGCCATCTCCCCCGCGTGATAGGAACTTCTCACCAGCGGTCCGGCGAGCACTTCGCGGAACCCCATCTCCTTTGCTTCCGCGGCGAGTTCCCGGTAAGCCTCTGGCGGGAGATATTTTACCACCGGCAGATGATTTTGGGTTGGCTGAAGGTACTGGCCCAGGGTGAGAAAGTCTGTTCCGACCCGGCGCAGTTGCCCAAGGGCGTCGAGGATTTCTTCGCGGGTTTCGCCCAACCCGAGCATGAGGCCGCTCTTAATGAGAAGAGAGGGCCGACATTTCTTCGCACAGCGGAGGACTTCCAGGCTGCGCTCCCAGTCCGCCTGAGGTCTCACTTGTGGATAAAGCCTCGAAACCGTCTCCATATTATGGGCGAAGATCTCCGGCGCGGCCTGTACAACTGTTTTCACCGCGTCGCAGTCTCCTCGAAAATCTGGTGCCAATACTTCGACACTCGCCCACGGCGCAAGTTTGCGCATTGCACTTATGGCGGCGGCGAAGTGAGCCGCGCCTCCGTCGGCAAGATCATCACGTGTCACACAGGTAAGAACCACATGTTTCAGGCCCAGTTCCTTTGTTGCCAAAGCCACGCGGCGAGGCTCATCTTCATCCAGGGGCGCGGGCTTTCCGGTCTGTACCGCGCAGAAGCGGCAATCGCGAGTGCAAACCTCTCCCATAAGCAGAAAGGTCGCCTCTCCTTGTGAGAAACACTCTCCCAGGTTGGGACAGCGGGCGGATTCACAGACCGTCGCCACCCCTAGTCTCCTCAATCGCGGCGCAAGGTATTCCAAATAGGGACGCTTTCGAAAAACGGGCTTGATCCATTCCGGCAAAGGGGGAGATTTCTGCATTTTCCCTCTCTTAATTCATTCCCCAATTACCCGTCAGTCTTAATCACTCAACCGCAGACCCCTCGAGTGCCCTCAGGACAGGGCGGGGCGGGTGATCGGGGCGAAATGCTTAGAGTGAATCCTTCGATGTTGCTTGGGGCGGGCTGTGAACTCTTGATTCTATACTCTCTGACTATATTCGTCTACATTCGCCACGGCAGGCTCCACTACCTTGCGCGAAACCCGAACAGAGACGGCTTCCGCTGTGTCTGTAAGCCAAGGAAATTGACGCCGAAAGAAGAATATTGCTAATGTTCTGCCAGCCGGCACAGGAGGGCATCATGAAGATCTTCGTTGATACCGCCAATGTGGATGATATTCGGGAAGCCGCTTCCTGGGGGATCGTTGACGGTGTGACCACGAACCCCTCTCTGGTGGCAAAGGAGAAGCGTAACTTTCGGGAGGTCGTGCTGGAGATTTGCGACATAGTGGACGGCCCCATCAGCGCCGAAATCGTGAGCGTCAAGGCGGATGAGATGGTGGAGGATGCGAAAAAGGTGGCCTCCTGGCATCCCAACATAGTGATTAAGGTGCCATTCATTCCGGAGGGAGTAAAGGCCATCCCCCGGCTCGCCGCGGAGGGAATCAAGACAAATGTAACTCTCTGTTTCTCGGCCAACCAGGCGCTATTGGCGGCGAAGGCGGGCGGGACATTCTGCTCCATCTTCCTGGGGCGGCTGGATGATGCGGGACATGACGGGATGGAGGTGGTGAGAGAGGCCGTACAGATTTATCGAAATTACGGCTATGCCACGAAGGTTCTGGCGGCAAGCATCCGCCACCCCCTGCATGTTGTGGAGGCGGCGAAAGCGGGCGCCGATATCGCCACCATCCCCTTCAAAGTCCTCCAGCAGATGTTCCAGCACCCACTCACCGAGATAGGCTTGAAACGCTTCCTTGACGACTGGGCAAAAGTGCCGAAGAGTACGGGATAGAGGATTTCGAAGGAGAATTGAAAGTATGAGATTTGCTTGTCAGGAGGTTTTGACACCAGGGGCGACGCTGGCGGAGAAGGCGGAGAATCTCGCCCGGTGGGGTTATGAGGGGATGGAGTTGTGGGGGGATAACCTCAAGCCGAGGCTGGATGAAATAAAGAAGGCGCTCAGCGGGCCGGTGAAGTTGTCCAGCATTTGCGCGGGGTATCGCGGCTGTCCCTTGAGTGCGGATAAGAATGAGCGGGATACCGCGCTGGCGGATACGAAGGAACTGCTTTCCATGGGCGCGGACCTCGGCGGCGCGGGATTGATCTTTGTTCCCATCTTTGGACCCCCGCAATTGAAGGACGCCGGCACATCGGGGGATGTCATATCATTGGAAAAGGATTTGCTGTGCGAGTTAATGGATGAGGCCGGCGCCCATGCAGAAAAAGTGGGCGGCACCATCCTGCTGGAGCCCTTGAACCGCTATGAGACCCATTTGCTCAACCGGCTGGAGCAGGCCGTTGAAATCTGTAAGCGAGTCGGCAACCCGCGCATAAAAGTAATGGCGGATTTCTTCCATATGAATATCGAGGAGCCGGACATTCCCACGGCTATTCGCGCCGCGGGCGATCATATTGCGCACGTACATTTGGCCGATTCCCAGCGCGTCCAGCCGGGGCTTGGACATACGGATTTCAAGTCCGGCTTCAAAGCCCTGAAGGAAATAGGGTTCGACGGATATATGGCCCTGGAGGTATTTCCGCTGCAGGGTGATCCGAATATTGAATTGAAGAAGTGCGCGGACTGGATGCGCACACAGATGTAAAGCGGGCAGGAATCTCACCGCAAAGACGCAGAGGACGCAAAGACAAGAATGGGCGGGGGGCAGCGGCTAACCATGGCCTACAGGCAAACCTGCGGCGGGATTGGTAAATCCCGCCCTACAGAACCGCGTGTGAGCGAATAGAAACTGCCGGCGGGGGACGAGCCCCCACCCTACAACGGATAGACTGGAAGTTACCTCCCCCCTTGCGGGGGAGGATCAAGGTGGGGGGGCAGTGGCAGAAGCAGGCGCTTCTGCCCTACCCGTGATGTGGGGCGAATGGTGATTCGCCCCTGCAGCGTTTATCTGCGTGAACCTGCGGTTATATGCAGTTCGGCGGGGGACCCATTCGACAGGCTCAAGGCAAGCAGGGCCCCCGCCCCACAAACTTCTCTGCGTTTATCTGCGGTTGAATACGGTTCAACGAGGGACAGGGAATGCAACAAGTACGCATCGGGTTTATCGGCTGTGGGAATATCGCGCGCAGGCATGTTTCCTGTCTGGAGAAGATGGAACAAGCGCGGTTGGTTGCCTTCTGTGATGTGCAGAAGGAGCGGGCGGAGGAACTCGCTGCGGGTTCTTCGGGCCGCGCTTATTCTGACTACAGGGAGATGCTGGACAAAGAGAAACTGGAAGCGGTCTATGTATGCACACCGCCTTTCGCCCGTCAGAATCAGGAGAACCTTGCCGCTGAGAAGGGCCTCCATCTGTTTATCGAGAAACCCGTCGCGTTGAATATGGAGAAAGCGCTC
>JABAOF010003500.1_pt1 | contig 28247 bp, 30 predicted proteins | sample 7062171 | NCBI WGS metagenome assembly JABAOF01 (sample SAMN14538628, study PRJNA623070) | marine sediment metagenome | biome: marine biome [ENVO:00000428]; feature: marine pelagic biome [ENVO:01000023]; material: deep marine sediment [ENVO:00002113] | place: India: Gulf of Khambhat ...
CCGCCGCCCGCAACGTGGGCTACCGGGGCGCCACTAACCTGCACTACCATTTGCGCGGAGAGATCGTCCCCCAATGACGCGTGTGGTCGAGGTGCCGGCCCAGCTCGACGACCGATCGTTCGACCAGTTCGCCCGGGCGGTCGGGGACCCGGCCGATCGCCGGCTGCTGTTCGACGCCCACGCTACCCAGTGGGCGTCGCCCTACGGGCTGGTCGGCCTGCTCGCCGCGGGCCAGGCCGCGACCGAGCGGGGGCCGGAGCGCCCCCTCCTGACCATCCCCGGCGACCGCGACGTAGCCCACTACTGGGGCCGGGCAGGGTTCTTCGGGCAGGCGGCCGACTGGTTCGAGATCCACGGCAAGGTGCCGCGGGTCCGGCCCGCCCACTCATCCGACGTGCTGTTGGAGATCACTCCCGTTCGGGGCACCGACGACGTTCATACGGTGGTCGAAACGATCCAAGAGCGTTCGGCGGCGATCTTGGCGGGCGAGCTGGGACTCGAGGCGACCGCCACGATGGGTTTCGCTATGGCGCTTTCGGAGGCGTGTCAGAATATTGTGGAGCACGCCGGCACGTCCGGGTGGGTGGCCGTGCAGGCCTACCACTGGCGGCGGCGGCTCGGCCGCCGGGTGGTGGTGATCGCGGTGGCTGATGCGGGCGTGGGCTTCCGGCACTCGCTGGAGGCCACCCAGGCGAGCCGGTACGGCGATCGCTGGGGCGACGCCACGGCCCTCGAAGCGGCGCTATTCCAGGGCGCCAGCCGGTTCCGGGATCCCGGGAGGGGGCAGGGATTGGGCGGCATCGCACGGTATGTGAACCGATGGTCTGGCAAGCTCAGCGTGCGGAGCGGGGCGGCGCGGATCGCGATCGTGCCCTCATGGGACGACGACAACCCACTCACCGACGGGCTGCCCAGGTTCCCCGGCAGCCAGGTGCTCATGATCATACCAGCGCAACAGGCCGAGTGACCGGCATGCGAATCGACCTCAAGAGCATTCTGCAACGCACGGTCTCGGGCCTCTATGGTGACTTGGTGACGCGCCCCACGGGGAAGGCCGTGCGGAGCGGCATCGAGCAAGCCCTGGAGGACCTCGACGGCGAGCAGATCGCCGTGATCGACTTCAGCACGGTTCGCTGCCTCGACATCTCCTGCGCCGACGAGGTGGTGGGCAAGCTGCTGCTCCAGCACGGGCAGGCCCGGTACTTCTTCCTGCACGGAGTCACTGCCTCACACTGCGACGCCATCGAGCATGTGCTGGAACGGCACCGGCTCGCGGTGGTGGCCCGGGATCGGGAAGACCGCGTGCGCGTGCTCGGCCCGGTCGACGACACGGCGAGGCTCGCATTCACAGTGCTCTCCGACGCCGGCCCAGCAGACGCCGAAGAGCTCGCGGCGCGACTCGCCCTCCCCCCGGACGCGGTGCAGCAGGCGCTCGAGGCGCTGCGCCTGCAGCGGCTGGTGCAGCAATCGTCCGACGGCTACATGGCGCTGAGCGCGTGATGTCCCGGGGAAGCACCGGTCCCTCCACTCGGGCGATCCACGGCGAATCGCACCCCAAGCCGGACCGCTCGCCGGTCAGCACACCGATCTATCAGAGCAGCACCTTCGTCCACCCGATCGGCTCGAGTGAGGAGGTGCTGTACACGCGCTACGGCAACAATCCCAACCAGACTACCCTGGCCGAGAAGCTCGCCGCCCTCGAGGGAGCCGAGAGCGCCATCTTCCTGGCGAGTGGGATGGGGGCCACGGCGCTGGCCCACCTCGCTATGCTGCGCCCGGGCGACCACCTCCTGGCAAGCGCCTGGATCTACGGCGGCACCCGCCGGCTGTTCAACGAGGAGTTCGGCAAACTCGGCATCGAAGTCACCCTCGTCGAGCCGGACAACCAGCGGAAATGGCGGCAGCACGTTCGCAAGACGACACGCGCCGTCTTCCTGGAGACTCCCACCAACCCCTTGATGCGCGTCCTCGATCTCGAGCCGCTGGCGATCTTCTGCCGTGAGCGGGGCATCGCGCTGATGGTGGACTCGACGTTCGCGTCACCCGTGAACTTCCGCCCGTTGGAGCACGGGGCGGACCTGGTGATCCACTCGGCGACGAAGTACCTCAACGGGCACGATGACGTGATCGGCGGAGTGGTCGCCGGGAGCGAGCCGGTGATCGAGGAGGTCCGACAGCTGATGCAGGTCTGGGGGCAGGCGCCGGACCCCCACGCGACCTGGCTGGTGGAGCGCGGCCTCAAGACCCTGGCCGTGCGCATCGCCCGACAAAACGCCAACGGATTGGCCTTTGCCGAGTGGGCCGAGCAGCACCCGGCCGTGGCAGAAGTGCACTATCCGGGGCTGGTCGCGCATCGCGACCACGAAGTGGCGGAGCGGATCCTCGAGGGCTACGGGGGGATGGTCGGCCTCACCCTCGCGGGCGGTGCGGCCGCCGCCGATGTGGTGTTGCGCAAGCTGCGCATCGCGACGCACGCGCCGAGTCTCGGCGGTGTCGAGACCCTCGTTTCCGAGCCGCGCTTCACGTCGCACGCAGCCCTCACCGCGGAGGAGCGCACCGAGGTAGGGATTCCGGACGGGTTCGTGCGGGTCAGCCTCGGCATCGAGGACATCGACGACATCATCGCCGACTTCGAGGACGCCTTCAGCACGCTGTAGCCGTGATCCGATTCAGCAAGGTCTTCAAGGCGTTCCCCAAAGGCTCCATCGCCCTCAAGGACGTGTCGTTCCACGTGGCGAAGGGCGAGTTCGTCTTCCTCACGGGTCACTCGGGCGCGGGCAAGTCGACCGTCCTGCGCCTCGTCTATGCCGACGACCTGCCCACCTCGGGCATGGTGCGGGTGTCCGGCTTCTCCACGGCCTCGCTCAAGCAACGCGACATCCCGCGCCTACGGCGGCGGCTGGGGATCGTGTTCCAGGACTTCCGCCTGCTGGAGGACCGCACCGCCGAGGAGAACGTGGCCTTCGCCCTGGAGGTGACCGGGGCCCGCAAGGGCGTCATCGCACCCAAGGTGATGCGCGTGCTCACCCAGGTCGGGCTCGCTGCCAAGTCGCAGGCGTACCCCCGGGAGCTCTCGGGGGGCGAGCAGCAGCGCGTCGCGATTGCCCGCGCACTGGTGAACGACCCCCTCGTGCTCCTGGCCGACGAGCCGACCGGCAACCTCGATGAGCGCGCCACGCGCGGCGTGTTCCAACTGCTCCGCGACATCAACGCCACCGGCACCGCCGTGGTGCTCGCCACGCACGATCTGGACCTCGTGCGCTCGGCGCCGTATCGCACCATCGAGCTGCAGGAGGGTGCCGTCGTGTACGACTCCGTGGAGGACGAGGCGGAGGAGGAGGCGGCCGGCTCATGAGGCTCACCGTGCGGGAGACCCTGCTCTCGTTCCGGCGGGCACCGGTCCTCTCGGCGCTCGCCGTCACGACCATCGCGTTCGCGCTCTTCGTGCTGGGTCTGTTCGGTCTGGTAGTGATCAACCTGCGCTCCACCCTGTCCCAGATCGAGGAGCGGGTGGAGATCGTGGTGTATCTCACCCGGGGCACGCCGGTGGAGGTGGTCACGGTCGCCATCGGAGACATCCAGGCATTCCCCGAGGTGGAATCGGTCAATTACGTCACCGAGGACCAAGCCCTGGAGCGGGCACGCCAGGAGCTGGTGGAGTTCCAGGGGGTGTTCGACGAGCTCACGCAGAATCCCCTGCCGGCCTCGCTCGAGATCGGCATGCGGCCGGGCTACCGCGACAGCCGCAGCGTGCGGGAGGTAGCCGACCGCCTGCGGGGATTCCGGTTCGCGGAGGACGTGCGCTTCGGCAGGGATTGGGTCGAGAAGCTGGACCGGCTGCGGGGCATTGCCGGGGTGGTGGGGCTGGTGATCGGCCTGGGCTTCGCCGCCGCGGCGGTGATGATCATCGGGACGACGATCCGCATGACCGTCCTCGCCCGCGCGCGGGAGATTCACATCATGCGTCTGGTGGGCGCGACCGACGGCTTCATCCGCCGCCCGTTCTTGCTGGACGGCGCGGTGAAGGGCGCCCTGGGCGGTGCCTGCGCCGTCCTGCTCAACTACGGCGCCTACCTCGCCGTGAGCCGGGGGCTGTTCGAGGCGGCGTTCTTCTCCGCCGAGCAGGCTGCCCTCTTTGTGCTGTTCGGAACCGTGCTCGGGCTCGCGGCCAGCGCATTCAGCGTGAGCCGCCACCTGCCCCAGGTATGAGGTCGTCCAAGATCCTGTTCCTCACGGGCTTCCTCGCCGTCGCGCTGGTTCAGGCCGCGGCGGCGCAGCGGCCCAACATCAACCAGCGGATCCGGGAGAACCGGGACCGCCTCGAGGCCATCAAGCAGGAGCGGGAGCAGCTGGAGACCGAGTTGGCACGGCTGCGCACGCGCGTGCACTCCATCACTGGCGAACTCCACAACATCGAGCGACAGAAGGGCGTCACGTCGCGCATCGTGAACGAGCTCGACCGGCAGATCAGCGGCATGAACGCCCAACTCGACACCGTGACGCTGGACCTGATGCTCGCCCAGGACGCGCTGGCGGAGCGGCGAGCGGTGCTCGACACCCGCCTGGTGGAGATCTACAAGCGAGGCTCGCTGTGGATATTCGAGGTACTGCTGGCGGCTGAGAGCTTCGGCGACCTGATGAGCCGCTACAAGTACCTCTACCTCGTGTCCCGGCAGGACCGCGCGCTGGTGGGTCAGGTGGAGGAGCTGCGGGATCGCGTCACCCAGCAGCGGGAGCACCTCATCAGTATTCACACCGAGCTGTCGGCGCGCAGGGGCGAGCGCGGCGACGAGCTGGACCGCTTCGTCTCGCTCGAGCGCCGCCGCCAGAGCGCGCTGCGGGAGACGCAGGCCTCCCAGCGTGCAGCCACCACTCGGCTCGACTCGCTGGCGCGCGACGAGGAGCAGGTAACTCAGCTGATCGCCGACCTGGAGGCCGCACGCCGCCGGGCCCTGGCCCGGGGCGGGCCGCCCACCGCGGGCACGATAAACGAGTCCGACCTGGGAGCGCTCGACTGGCCGGTTGAGGGCGACGTGGTCTACGAGTTCGGGGTCGCCGAAGGACCCGACAACACCCGAATCCGCTACCAGGGCATCGGAATCGCGTCTCCGGTGGGCACGCCGGTCCGGGCCGTAGCCGCAGGCTCCGTCGAGATAGCCGGCCTGATGGGCACCTACGGTCCCACCATCCTCCTGTCGCACGGGGGCGGGTTCTACACCCTCTACCTGCGGCTCTCCGGATTCGAGGTGCGGCCTGGCGACTGGGTGGAGACCGGTCAGGTGATCGCGCAGTCGGGTGGCGCCGGATCCGAGCACGGCCCCCACCTGGGCTTCCAGATCCGCCAGGCCGCGGGGCCCGATGGGACACAGCCGATCGCCCTCGACCCCGAAAACTGGCTGAAGTCGAGGCGACCCCAGTAGGGGCCGCGCCTCGCGACCTCCCTTGCGAGTGGGATGTCGGCTCGATATCATACAAACGTATGAATGAGACCCCAGACACGCGCGCCGCCCTCGTCGCCTCCGCTCGCGAGCTGTTCGCGGCCCACGGGTACCGGGGAGCATCCATTCGGGCCATCACCCAAAGAGCCGGCGCCAACCTGGGAGCCGTGACCTACCACTTCGGCTCCAAGGAGGGGCTGTATGGTGCGGTGCTGGCATCGGTGGCAGAGCCCTTCCGTGACTACTTGCTGGAGGTGGCCGGGCGACCCGGCCCCCCGCCGGAGCGGATCGAGCGGTTGGTCGGGGCCTTCTTCACCTACCTGCGCGACCACCCCGAGCTACCGGCCCTCATGGTGCAGCATCTCGCCAGCTCGGGGCCCTTCCCCGACCCTGCCCGACGGGTGCTGGACAGCAATCACCGGATGATCTCTGAGATCATCGCCGAGGGGCAGCAGGAGGGCTCGATCAGGCAGGGCGACCCCCGGCTCATGGCCCTCAGCATCGTTGCCCAACCGATCTGGCTCACGCTGGTGCGCCGCCTCCTCAGGGAGGCCATCGGCTTCGACCAGCAGGAGCCCCGGATGCGAACCGCCCTGATGGACAGCGTGCTCGGTTTCATACGGGCCGCGCTCGCCCCGCATCCCGAACAGGCGTGACGACCACATGACGAAGATGAGCAGGTCAGGAATCTCGCTGGCGGCGTGGCTGCTGCTCGCCGCGTCGAGCGGCCACACCCAGCAGCCCACCCAGGCGCGCGTGTTCACCCTGGACGATGCGGTGCACACCGCCCTCGGCTACCACCCGTCCGTGCTCGCCGCCCGCGCGGGCGAGGACGAAGCATCGGCCATGGTGGGACTGCAGACCGCCCACTGGTGGCCCCGGCTCGGCCTCGAGGGATCGCTGTTCCGCTACCAGAAGCAGATGCTGGTATTCCCGATCCACGAGCTCAGCCAGGACGCGTTCCAGTTCGACAGGACGCTGCTCCAGGGCGCCTTCTCCCTCGGCTGGACCCTGTTCGAGGGTGGCGCCCGCAGCGCCCGTATCGGGACCGCGCGCGCACACGAGGGCGCCGCCGTCGCGCGCCGCGCGGGCAGCGAGATGACGCTCATCGCCGACGTGACCCGTGCCTACCTCGAAGTGCTCTCGGCGCACGGGACGCTGCGGGCGCAACAGCAGAGCCTCGCGGCGCTCGACGCCGAGCGCGAGCGCGTCCGCCGGCTGCTGGCCGAGGGGCGTGCCGCCCGGGTGGAGCTGCTGCGGGTCGACGCCGCGATCGCGCAGGCCGAGGCGGAGCGCGTCGCGACTGCCACGGAGCTCGACACCGCAGAGCGCCGCCTGGCGCGCCTGCTGGGGGTCGAGCCGGAACAGACCCGAGCGGTTCGGCTCGCCCCCGTGCGCCTCACGGACACCACCGTGACAGTCGACCGCAGCGCGCTGCTCGAGCAGTTCGCGATCGCGAACCCCGAGCTCGCGGAGGCGCACAGCCTGACCGAAGCGGCGGAGGCCGGCCGCAGGGCGGCCGTCGCCCAGTGGTGGCCGCGGCTCGACGTGGCAGGAGCCTACCTGCTGTTCAGCAGTCCGACGTTTGACGTCCAGGGAGAGTGGAACGTCGGCTTCCGCCTGTCCTATCCGCTGTTCACCGGCGGCGCACGCTCCCGCGCCGTCTCGAGCGCGTCCGCCCGGGCCGAGCTCGCACGAGAGCAGTACCGCCTCACGCGGCTCCAGGGTGAGGAGGCGGTGGATCGTGCCCTCGGCGCGGTGCGGGAGTGGCGCGCGCAGGTCGACGCCGTCGGCACGGCGGTCGAGCACCTCACCGAGGTGGCGCGCATCGAGCGACTCGCCCTGCAGGAGGGCGCCGGTACGCAAACCGACTACCTGAGCGCGGAGGCCGAGCTGCGCCGCGCCAGCGCCTCCCTGGTGCGCGCGCGGCACGCGGAGATCGCGGCGCGGGTCGAACTGGCCAGCATCACAGGCACGCTCTCGCCCCGCTGGATCAGCGACATGCTGGAGAACGCCCCATGAAGCAGAGACAGCGCATCGCCATCGCTGCCGCCGTGATTCTCGCGCTGGTCGTGACGAGCATCCTGATCTGGAGCGCTGCGGACGACGCGGACCAGGTCACCGCGTCGGGCACCGTCGAGACCACGGAGGCCGATCTCGGATTCCAGGTCGCCGGCCGTATCGACAGTATCGCGGCCGACGAGGGTGACCGCGTCTCCGGCGGGACGCAGCTCGCCTGGCTCGATCGCACGGAGCTGTTCGCCCGCAGGCGGGAGGCGGAGGCACAGCTGGGCACGGCGCGAGCCCGGCTGCTGGAGCTCGAGCGTGGCTTCCGCACCCAGGAGGTCGCACAAGGCCGCGCCGCGCTGCGCGCCGCCGAGCGCCGTCTGGAAGACGCGCGGCGCGAATTCCAGCGCACACAGCGGCTGTTTCAGGGTGGCGCCGTGAGCGAACAGCAGCTCGACAACGCCCGCACTGCGCTCACGCTGGCGGAAGCGGACCACGAGAGCGCGACCGAGCAGCTGGCGATCCTCGAGCAGGGCCCTCGCCGAGAGCAGATCGCCGCACAGCGCGCCGTGGTGGAGCAAGCACGGGCCACGGTGGGACAGATCGAGGCCGCCTTGGACAACGCGGTGGTCCGCACGCCGTTCGACGGCGTCGTCACGGTGCGCCACCGGGAGCCCGGTGAGACCGTGGGAGCTGGAGCGCCCGTGCTCACGGTCAGGAATCCCGACGATCGTTGGATCCGGATCTACGTGCGGGAAGATCAGGTCGGACGGCTGGCCCTGGGCGTGCCCGCCTCCATCACGGCCGATGCCTATCCGGACCGCACCTATGAGGGCGAGGTCGTCTTCATCGCCAGCGAGGCGGAGTTCACGCCGCGCAACGTGCAGACGACCGAAGAGCGGGTGAAGCTGGTCTACCGCGTCAAGGTGCGGGTCACGGGCGACCCCTCGTTCGACCTCAAGCCGGGGCTTCCGGCGGACGTTCGCCTCGACACCTCGCAGCGCTGACACCGCCGTGCACCCTACCGTCTCCCTGCGCGGGTTGACGCGCCGCTTCGGCAACGTTCGCGCCGTCGATGATCTGAGCTTCGACGTGGCGCGCGGCGAGCTGTTCGGCATCGTCGGACCCGACGGCGCCGGGAAGACCACCACGCTGCGCATGCTGGCCGGTGTGCTGCGGCCCTCGGGGGGCGACGCGCTGGCGGGCGGCATCAGCGTGGCGCGCGATCCCGAGGCCGTGAAGCGCCACATCGCCTACATGTCGCAGCGCTTCGGGCTCTACACCGACCTCACCGTGCGGGAGAACATCGACTTCTACGCAGACCTCTTCCTGGTTCCCAAGGAGGAGCGTCCGGCGCGCCGCGAGCGCCTCTACGCCTTCTCCGGGCTGGGCCCCTTCGAGTCGCGGCTGGCCGGACAGCTCTCGGGCGGCATGAAGCAGAAGCTCGGGCTCTGCTGCGCGCTCATCCACGAGCCCGAGATCATGCTGCTCGACGAGCCGACGTTCGGTGTGGATCCCATCTCGCGGCGTGACCTCTGGCTCATTGTGCACGAGATGGTGGCACGCGGCGTCACGGTGCTGGCGGCAACCGCGTACCTGGACGAGGCCGAGCGCTGCGACCGCGTGGCCATGCTGCACCAGGGGAAGCTCGTCGCGCTCGATACCCCTCGGGCACTGCAGGACCGGCTCGCCGGCCACATCCAGATGGTGCACACGGACGCACCGCGCAAAGCGAGGGATCTCCTGCAACAGCAGGGACCCGTGCGGCACGCGACCCTGTTCGGCGACCGCGTGCACGTGACGCTGGACCACCCGGAGCGGGAGTGGCCGCCGGTCCGCGCCGCCCTGGAGGCCGCCGGCGTGGCCGTGCTCGACGAGAGCCTCACCGAGCCCTCGCTGGAGGACGTGTTCATCCACCTGGTCGGAGCGAGTGCTGCGGGCGATGCCTGACGCCGTCCAGGTGCGAGACCTCACGCGCCGCTTCGGGGACTTCGTGGCGGTGGACGGGGTGAGCTTCGACGTCGCTACGGGCGAGATCTTCGGCTTCCTCGGTCCCAACGGCGCCGGGAAGACCACCACCATCAAGATGCTGACCGGCCTGCTCCGCCCCACCTCCGGCTCGGCACGCGTCGCGCAGCACGATGTCACGCGCGAGGTCGAGCAGGTGAAGCGCCGCATAGGCTACATGTCCCAGCTGTTCTCGTTGTACGCCGACCTCACGGTGGAAGAGAACATCCGGCTGTTCGCCGGGCTGTACGGCGTAACCGGGGAGCGCTTCGTCGAGCGCCGTGATTGGGTGTTACAGATGGCGGGCCTCGAGAGCCATCGGCACCGGCCCACCGGCGAGCTGGCCCTGGGCTGGAAACAGCGTCTCGCCCTGGGCTGCGCCGTGCTGCATCAGCCGCCCATCCTGTTCCTCGACGAGCCGACCTCGGGCGTTGATCCCATCTCTCGGCGGAACTTCTGGGATCTGATCTACGGCCTCGCCGAGGGTGGCACCACGGTGTTCGTGAGCACGCACTACATGGAGGAGGCGGAGTACTGCTACCGCCTCGCCCTGATGCACCGCGGCCGGATCATCGCCCTGGACCGTCCGAGCGAGCTCAAGCAGGCGCTGCACCAGCCGCTGCTGGAGCTCCACACCGACGACCCTCCGAGAGCCGTAGAGGCCATGACGGACGCACCGGGCGTGATCAGCGCTGCCATGTTCGGCCGCGCGGTCCATGTGATGGTGGAGGACGAGCAGGTCGGGCTGGCGGCGCTGCCGGGGCTGCTCCACGCGGCGGGTCGCTCGTGCGAAGGCCTGCGGCCCGTAGCGCCGTCGTTGGAGGATGTGTTCGTAGCCCTCGTCAGGCGCGAGGACGGAGCGGCCGTCGAGTGAGCTGGGCACGTCTGTGGGCCGTGGCCCGCAAGGAGCTGATCCAGCTCAAGCGCGACGCACGGAGCCTCTACCTCGCCTTCATTCTCCCGTTCGTGTTGCTGCTCCTGTTCGGCTACGCCATCACGTTTGACATCCGCGACATCAAGATGGCGGTGTTGGACGAGAGCCGAACCCAGGAGTCCAGACTCCTGGTGGAGGCGTTCGAGGCATCGGGCTACTTCACGGTCGAGCGGCACCTCGACCGCTACGGCGAGGCGGCGAAGCTGCTGGGAGCGGGCCGTGTACGTCTGGTACTCGTCGTTCCTCCCTCTTTCGCGCGGGACCTGGCGGCGGGGCGCTCCGCTCCGGTGCAGCTACTGCTGGATGGGAGCGACGCCAACACGGCCACCATCGCGCAGGGCTATGCCGACGCGATCGTGGCGGGCTACTCCGCCGACGTGGTGCTCCGAGGCCGGCGCCTCGAGCTGCCCGCTCGGGCGGAGAGCCGAGTGTGGTACAACGAGACACTGGAGAGCCGCAACATGATCGTGCCGGGGCTTGTGGCGGTCATCATGTCCATCATCGCCGCCATGCTCACCGCGCTCACGATCGCCCGGGAGTGGGAGCGCGGCACCATGGAGCAGCTCGCCGCCACCCCGGTGCACCGGTTGGAGGTAGTGCTGGGCAAGCTGCTGCCCTACATCGCCATCGGGTTGCTCGACGTCGCCCTGGCTTCCGTCGCGGGCATCCTCATCTTCGACGTCCCCTTCAAGGGCGACGTTCTGCTCCTGGGCGGTCTGACTCTCCTGTTCCTGTTCGGGGCGCTGGGCCTCGGCGTCTTCATCTCGGCGGCACTCAAGTCCCAGCTCCTCGCCACGCAGGTGGCGATGATGGCCACCTTCCTCCCGGCCCTATTGCTCTCGGGATTCATCTTCAGCATCTCCACGATGCCGATCGCGCTACAGGCCATCAGCTACGTGGTGCCAGCCCGGTACTACGTCACGGTGACGAAGGGGATCTTCCTCAAGGGCGTCGGCGCCGGCGTGCTGTGGGGCGACGCCATCGCGATGATCGTGTTCGCTCTGGTAGGCCTGGCCCTGGCCATCGGCGTGTTCAAGAAGGAGCTGGGATGAGCCGGGTCTCGCCGTTGCGGCTGCGCGAGATGGTGAAGAAGGAGTTCAGGCAACTCCTGCGGGACGTGCGGACCCGGGCCGTGATTTTCGTGGCGCCCGTGATCCAGCTGTTGATGTTCGGCTATGCCGTGAATACCGACATCCGCGACACGGCGACATTCGTGGTGGACCACGACCAGTCGAGCGAATCCCGGGAGCTCGTCGCCGTGCTCCGCTCCACCGAGTACTTCGAGATCGTCGGTCAGTCGCAGCGCTCGCGGGACCTGACCTGGGCGCTGGACGCCGGCCACGCCCTCGTGGGGGTCGAGATCCCGCCCGGCTTCACCCGGCGGCTATCGTCCGGCACCCCCGCCACGGTCCAGGTGATCCTGGACGGTACCGAGTCGAACAGCGCCACGGTCGCGCAGGGGTACACCGGGCGCATCGTGCAGCAGTTCGGCTTGGCGCACTCCGACGCGACGAGAGCTTTGCCGCCCGGTGTGGACCTCAGAGTGCGCGCCTGGTACAACCCCACCCTGGAGAGCCGGGTCTACAACGTCCCGGCGGTGATCGGCGTGCTGTTGATGCTGATGTGCCTGTTGCTCACGGCGCTGGCGGTGGTGCGGGAGCGCGAGCTCGGCACCCTGGATCAGCTGATGGTGAGCCCGCTCAGCTCGGAAGAGCTCATGCTCAGCAAGACGCTACCCGTGGCGCTGGTCGGCGTGGTAGACCTGGTGCTGATCTCGGTCGTGGCCGTACTCTGGTTCGAGGTGCCCATTCGGGGCTTTCCCCCGACCCTGCTGCTGGCCGCCCTGCTCTACATCCTCGCGGGGCTCTCGGTGGGGCTTCTGATCTCGACCATCTCGCGGACGCAGCAGGAAGCGTTCATGACCATGTTCCTGTTCTTACAGCCCGCAATCATCCTGTCGGGCTTCTTCTACCCGATCAGCAGCATGCCGGAGGTGTTTCAGTGGATCACGCTGCTGAACCCGGTGCGCCACTTCCTGGAAATCGTGCGAGCGATCTTCCTCAAGGGGGAGGGGCTGTCCGGCCTGTGGCCCCAATTCCTCGCGCTCGCCGTGATGGCGGCCGGCGTACTGCGCCTCGCGATGGTGCGATTCCCGAAGACGGTGGGCGCCTGACCGCGCTCAGCGCCGGTCGTCTGGCGGCGTACGCTCGACCGGAATCGGGCTGACCGGCGCTCCCTCACTCAGCCGCTCGAGCCCGCCGACCACCACCTGCTCACCGATCGCCACCCCATCCAGGATCTCCACGAAGCCGGGGACGCGCACCCCGAGCTGCACCCGGCGGCGCGTAGCGGTGTTCTCCTCCAACGTGATCACCCAGACGTAGTCGACGCCCGAGAGCGGCAGGATGGCATCCTCCGGTACTACCACGGCGTCGGGCCGCACCTCCGTGGCCAACCGCACCTCGATGAACATCCCGGGCTTGAGCACCCGCTGCCGGTTGGAGACTCGTGCCTTCACGGTAATGGTGCGTGCCGGCAGCTCCACGATGGGGTCGATGAAATCCACCTCGCCGGTGAGCGTCTGGTCCGGGACGGCGGCCACCCTGAAGGTGACCTCCTGGCCGAGCCGCAGCCGCTCTGCGTAGCGCTCCGGCACGCGGAACACGGCCCGCTGCGGATCCACGGCCTGGAGGGGGTGAGGTCGGTGGACGTCGTGACGTAGTCGCCCAAGCTGACATACCGCTGGCCCACCACCCCGGCAAACGCGGCGCGCACGACGGTGCGCTCCAGCCGAACCTGCTGCAACTCGAGCCGCGCCTCTGCGCTGCGCGCTGGGGCCCGGTTAGGTGACCACGGCAGACAATTGCTATCTTGTCATGCGAACCTGCGAACCTGCGTCACGGCCATGAGCGACGCCCCGCTCCACACCCTCCGCGAGATCGCCCAGGAGCTGGACCTACCCGAGTCCACCGTCCGGTATTACCGCGACGCCTTCCCCGAGCACATCGCCACGGTCGGCACGGGGCGGCGGCGGCGCTATCCGCCCGAGGCCATTGCGGTGTTGCGCTCCATCGCCGAGGGCTACGCCCAGGGCCAGAGCCATCAGGAGATCGAGGCGAGGCTGTTCGGCGGACCCATCCCGACCCGGGCGCGCCCCAAACTGCGAGCCGTGCCGGCGGTGACGGACGAGCTGCTAGCCACCATCCTGGATGGCGAGCGGGAGCGCCGCGAGGCGATGTGGCAGATGGCACGGGAGATCGTGCGGCTCGGTGAGGCCATCGAGCGGCAGCATGTGGTGCTGGGCGAGATCGCCGAGCATCTCGCCGCCCAGGCCAACCGCACTTTGCCGCCTGGGGCGCCCGCCGACGAGGCGGCGGCGGAGCCCGTGGCGGCCTCCGGCGAGGACGTGATCACCGAGGCAGAGCCGCTGCCTGCGTCGGCCATGGCACCTGAGCCGGACGAGCTGGAACAAGAGCTCGAGACACTGCGACAGGAGCTCACCAACGAGCGGGAGCTCGTGGAGCGGCTCCGCAGGTCGAAGCTGGACATCGAGCGGCGGGCGGCCGAGGCCGAGGCGCGGCTCCGGGACCGCGGTGGTCTGCGGCGCTCGGTGATCGACCGGCTCCTCTCGCGGGAAGAGGAGGGGGACGGCTAGTCGTCCCCCCGCCGTCCAGTGGCTCGCGACCGGGATGGCAAGATTCGCCAGATGGTGCGCCGCCAGTTGGCGGCCCGTGACATTTCCGACCGCCGCGTGCTAGCGGCCATGGCGTCGGTCCCCCGCGACTGCTTCGTCCCCCCCCACCTGCGCGACCAGGCCTTTGCCGACACACCGCTGCCGGTCGGCTACGACCAGACGATCTCCCAGCCCTACATCGTCGCGTTGATGACGCAGGAGGCCCGGGTCGACCGCCGTTCTATGGTGCTGGACGTGGGCACGGGGACCGGCTACCAGACAGCCATCCTGGCGAAGCTGGCGCGGCACGTGTGTACCATTGAGCGCATTGCGCCACTGTCGCGCGAGGCGGAGCGGCGTCTCGAGGAGCTTGGGTTCGACAACGTCACCGTGGTCGTGGGCGACGGGGCCCTGGGGTATCCGGACGGCGCGCCGTATGACGCAATCGTTGTGGCCGCGGCGGCGCCCAGACCCCCCACCCCGCTCCTGGAGCAGCTCGCCGTTGGCGGCCGGCTGGTGATTCCCATCGGCGACCGTGCCCTGCAGGATCTCACCATCGTGGAGCGCACCACCGCCGGGTACCGCGAGCGCACCGCCGGGGCCTGTCGCTTCGTGCCCCTGGTCTCCTCCGAGGCCTTCGGGGAGACCTTCTGACGCGGCGCCACCTCCTGGGCGCGCACGTCTCCACGGCGGGCGGTGTGTCGCACGCGCCCGCCCGCGGCAGCGAGATCGGCGCCACCGCCATACAGGTCTTCACCAAGACGCCCAATCAGTGGCGCGAGCCGGCGATCGGCGCCGCCGAGATCGAGCGCTTCCGCTCCGAGTTGCAGCGCTCGCAGATCCGCACCGTGGTTTCCCACGACTCCTACCTCATCAACCTGGCGTCACCCGACGACACGCTGCGGGCCCGCTCGATCGCCTGCTTCAAGGGAGAGCTGGATCGCTGCCGCAGGCTGGGCATCCCCTTCGTGGTGACCCACCCCGGCAACTACATGGACGATCGCGTCGCCGGACTCGAGCGCAACGCCAGGGCGTACGAGGAGTGCCTGACGGATGTGCCGGGGCCGATGGTCCTCATCGAGACGACGGCGGGCAGTGGGACGGCGCTGGGGAGCAGCCTCGACGAGCTCGCCGCCCTGCGGCGCAAAGTCCCGCAGCGGCTGCGCGAGCGCATCGGCTTCTGCGCCGACACCTGCCATCTGTTCGCCGCCGGCTACGACCTGGTGGGCGACTGGAGCGGAGTGTGGCGGGAGTGGGAGGCGACCGTAGGGCTCGAGCACCTGCGCTGCCTGCACCTCAACGATTCCATGCTGCCGTTCGGCTCGCGCCGCGACCGCCACGCCTGGATCGGCGAGGGCGCGATGGGGCCCGAACCGTTCCGCCGGGTGATGCGGGACCGGCGATTCCACGACCTCCCCAAGATCATCGAGACCCCGAAGGGGGATGACCCCGTGAGGCACGACCGGCGGATGTTACGGCGCCTCAGGGCTTATGGGGGCGGTAGGGCGGCAAGGCGGTAAGTAAGGACGGTAGCGACCGTACCGTCGTACCGTTCCCCGCTTCCCAACCTACCCCGTTCTCACTTGTTTTCCTCGAAATACTCCCGCATCCGCTCCAGCTGCTCCTGGTCGGTCTGATCGATGGTCAGGGGCGTGATCGTGATGTATCCCGCCTCGAAAGCGTGGAGGTCGGTGCCCTCCGCGTCCTCCGTAGCTGGCGACCAGACGTTCCAGAAGTAGTCCTGACCCCGCGGCGAGATCCGGTGTTCGTAGTTATCCTCCCCCGCCGCGAGGCTCTGGCGCGTGACCCGCATACCCTGGATGGGGTTCGAGCTGTGGGCCGGCACGTTGACGTTCAGGTACAGATCGGGCGTCATCAGCCCGTCGGCTCGCAGCTTCTCCACCAGCTGCCGCACGAACCCCGCGGCGGTAGCGTAGTCTCGCGTGGGGCCGACCCCCATCGACACCGCGATGGCGGGCAGGCCGAGGAACTTGGCGTGCCGGGCCGCGGCCACCGTGCCCGACAAGAACGTCGTGACTCCGACGTTCTCACCGGTGTTGATCCCCGAGATCACGAGATCTGGCAGCGGGTCCATGAGGCTCGTCAGCGCCAGGCTCACCACGGTTGCCGGACGGGCGTCGATGGCGTACCAGTTAATCCCGTACTGGTTACCGAACGTGTCTACGTTGATCGGCTCGCGGAACGACACACCGTGGCCGGTGCCGCTCTGCTGGCTCCTCGGCGCGGCCACCACTACGTTCGCCACGGGGACGAGCGAGTCCACCAGTGCCCGCAGGCCGGGAGCGACATAACCATCGTCGTTCACGACCAGTATGGTGAAGTCGGATCCCGGGGACGTTTCCTGCGCCACGGCCGGGCGCCAGGGGAGCATGACAGCCAGCACCAAGACAACGAGGATACGGCACGACATATTATTGCCCCATTGTGAGAGTCGGTCCGGCGTGGGGGATCCCACGGCCTGGAAACGCAATAATCAAACCAGAACCACCAAGCGAGGCAAACCGACCGTGACGGCAGCACCACGCAGGTGGCCCGCTCTCGTGATACTACCCGCGTTGCTCCTCGGGGTGCGCGGCACCGCCCTCTGCCAGGAGGCGCCGTCCCGCGTCATCCTGCTGATCGGCGATGGGGTCGGGACCACGTACTGGACCGCGGCGCTGTTTGCCGCGGACCACCTCGCCGTGCAGCAATTGCCGGTGGCGGGCCTGGTGGACGTAAGGAGCTCATCAGACCGGGTCACGGACAGCGCGGCGAGCGCCACGAGTTACGCCTCGGGCGTCACCACCTACAACGGCGCCATCGGGGTGGACGCAGACTCAGTACCCGTGAAGACCGTGCTCGAGGTCGCTGCCGAGCGAGGTATGGCCACGGGGCTGGTGGCCACCTCACGCATCACCCACGCGACGCCTGCGGCATTCGCCGCCCACGTGCCGAGCCGGGGCATGGAGTGGGAGATCGCGCGACAGATCGCGGAGCACGAGGTCACGGTCGTGCTGGGCGGCGGCCTCACCCTGTTCAACCCGGCGGCGCGCCCTGACGCGCTCGACCTGCTGGGACCGATCAAGCGGCGTTACACGTACGTCGAGACACCGGAGCAGCTCCGCGCGCTGCGCCCCGACACCGTGACCAACCTGTTCGGGCTGTTCACGCCCAGCCACATGCCGGCGTCGGTCGATCGAGCGCCGACGCTGCCGGAGATGACCGAGGCGGCGATCGCCGTCCTCGATCGTGACCCGGACGGCTTCTTCTTGATGGTCGAGGCCTCGCAGCCGGACTGGAGAGGACACGGAAACGAGCCGCTCGAAACCCTGACTGCCGAGATGCTGGACTTCGACGCGGCCGTCGCCGTAGCGCTCGAGTATCGTGAGAAGCACCCCGAGACCCTGATCGTGGTGACGGGCGACCACGAGACCGGTGGCCTCGCGCTGCAGTACGACTCCACCCGCACCCTGGTGGCCAGGTACACGACCGGCTCCCATACGGCGGCCATGGTCCCCTTGTTCGCGGTGGGCCCGGAGGCGGAGCGGTTCGGCGGCATCAGCACGAACGCCCGGGTCGGCGCACTGCTGCTGGAGATCGTGGGGCGCCGCCCCGGCACGGGAACCTGAGCGGGCTCGCGGTGCTATATTCTGCGGCCATGCTGACTCACCCCCGCCGAGTAGCCTCGCGGCGCCTGCGGCTGATCATTCTGGCGCTCTACGCCGTGACAGTCGGGTGGACGTCCGTCGCCCATGCCAGGGGCGAGTTGCTCCAGGCGAGCGCTGCCATCGAGTCGGAGCACTCCGAGCAGTGCCCCACCCTGCATTCCGACGCCATCTGCGGGGTGGGATACCACGCGGAGCTCGCGACGTCTGCCCGGGGCTGCGGCCCGGCCACGGCCGAGCTGACGCTGCCCGGGCCCGGCTGCGACGCCGCGCCGGCACTCGCCGCCCACTTCACTCCCAGCCTGGCGCGCGCACCCCCGAGCCGCTAGCACACGCTCGGCGCGACGGACTGTGGTCCGCGCCAGCCCGAGCGTCCCGCGATCCACAACCGTGCTGGTAACCCGGAGGAGTAGTTCATGCGAGCAGTGCTCGCGCTGTTCATCGTTCTCATAGTCGGCGGAGCTGCGCCGGCGCTGGCCCAACAGCCGCAGCAACCCGATTCGCTAAAGCGCGAGATCGAGAAGCTCAAGGCGCGTCTCGACTCGCTCGAGCGCGTGCTCGAGCAACTGATCCGTCAGGGGCGCGATACGGCCGTCGTCACGGACGAGCTCGCGGCGCTGCGGGCCGCTGCGCAGGCGGCCGCCGGGGAGGCTGCCGCCACGCAGGACACGACACAGCAGCAGGGGAGCCGTACTCGGGCGCTGCAGTTACTGAATCCCGAGATCAGTGTGACCGGTGACGCGGTGGGCGCGGGCCTCTTCCCCGACGGAGAGGACTCCCGCGCCACGGCGATCCCCCGAGAGTTCGAGTTCTCTTTCCAGGCTGCGCTCGACCCGTATTCCTATACGAAGGTCTTCGTGAGCTACGAGGAGGAACTGGAAATCGCCGGCTTCCCGGAGGAGGAAGGCGAGGAGGAGCACGGCGGGTTCGAGCTCGAGGAGGGCTACCTGTACTGGGTCGGGCTCCCAGGCCGCACCGGCCTCAAGGCCGGCAAGTTCCGCCAGGAGATCGGTCTGTACAACCGGTGGCATACCCATGCGCTGCTCGAGGTAGACCGCCCGCTCCCCAGCGTGTTGTTCCTCGGGGACGACGGCCTGATCCAGACCGGCATTTCCCTCACGTCTCCGACGCTCACCTTGGGGCCCAGCGCCAACACCGCTTACTTCGAGGTCACGGCAGGCACCAACGACGCACTCTTCGAGGGCGGGAACGAGCCGAGCTATCTCGGTCGGCTGCAGAGCTTCTGGGACCTGAGCCCCAGCACTTACTTCCAGGTGGGCGCCACGGGTATGTACGGCCAGAACACCGACGAGTCGCTGGAGACGCGCTTGCTCGAGGTGGACTTCGCGTTCCGCTGGGCACCGCCCGAGCGGGCGCTGTACCAGGACTTCCAACTGAAGGGCGAGTGGTACTGGGTCGAGCAGGAGGTCGACCTCGCCAGCGCGGGCACGACCCTCGGCAGGGGTGGCTGGGCCCAGGCCAGCTACCGGTTCGGCAGGCGCTGGATTGCCGGCTTCCGGGGGGACTACCTCGTGGGCGGCGACGGCGACCCGGACGTGTACCAGTTGGTGCCGAGCCTCTCGTGGTGGCAGAGCGAGTGGGTCCGCATCCGCTTGCAGTACAACTACCTGAAGCCCGATGACGGCGGCGGCAACCACACTGTACTGCTGCAGGTGGTGTGGGCCGTCGGCCCGCACCGACACGAGAGCTACTGATGGCAATGAGAGACGGTACGATGTGTAACGCGAGCCACATGATAGATCTGCGGCGCCTCGGCGCCGCCCTCGCCGTCGCCTTTCTGGGAGCGGCGCCGGCGGGAGCGCAGGAGAAGCTCGAGGTAGTGACTACCCTCCCGACCTACGCGGCCATCGCCCGTGAGGTGGCGGGAGATCTGGCCGAGGTCTCGGCCATCGCCCGGGGCGACCAGGACCCGCACTTCGTGAACCCACGTCCCAGCTTCGCCGCGATGGTGCAGCGGGCCGACCTCTTCGTGATCACGGGGCTCGACCTCGAGCTGTGGGTCCCGGCCATCCTCGACCGGGCGAACAACCCCAACGTGCTCGAGGGCGCGCCCGGCAACGTCACCGCCTACGCGGGCGTCCAGCTCCTCGAGGTCCCGGAGAGCGCCTCTCGAATCGGCGGTGACGTGCACGTGTTCGGCAATCCCCACATACACACCGACCCGGTCAACGGCGTCGTCATCGCGCGCAACATCGTGGAGGGCCTCAAGCGAATCGACCCAGGCAATTCGGCCGTCTACGAGGCGAATCTGCGGTCATTCCAGGAGCGTGTGATGCGCCGGCTCTTCGGCGACGAGCTGGTAGAGATGCTCGGCGCGGAAACGCTGAACGACCTGGCCCGGGGAAACCGGTTCTGGGACTTCGTCGAGGCTCAGGTGTTCCAGGGTAAGCCGCTCACGGAATACCTCGGCGGGTGGCTCGCGGAGGGCGCAACCTTCCGCGACCGGCGGATGGTCTGCTATCACAAGAACTGGGCGTACTTCAGCGCCCGGTTCCGGATCGCGTGCGCCATGTATGTGGAGCCCAAGCCTGGCATCCCAGCGTCGCCCGGCCACGTCGGGGAGGTCATCGAGTTCATCGAGCGCGAGAACATCCCGGTGCTCTTTGCCGCCAACTACTTCAGCCGACGGCAGGTAGAGCGAGTGGCCTCGCGCACGGGGGTTGCTGCCCTCATGGTGCCGGAGCACGTGGGCGGTGAGGAGGGGGTGGACGACTACTTCACGCTCATCGACACGTGGGTCACACTCCTGTCGCAGGCATTCGGCGCATCGATGGGAGTGCACCCGGAGTGACGGAGTAATCCATGGAGCTGATGCTTCCGGCCCTGGTGGCCTCACTCATTCTGGTCAGCATCCACGGCTACCTCGGCATCCACATCATCGCCCGAGGCGTGATCTTCGTGGACTTGGCGCTGGCGCAGGTGGCGGCCATGGGCTGGGCGGCAGCCGGCCTGGGATTGGGCCAGCAGCTCGCGTCGGGGCTCGGTCTGCCGGTAGACGTGGCGAGCTACCTGGTCGGGCTGGCCGCGACGATCGTCGCGGCGGCGCTGTTCAGCATCAGCCGCATGGAGCACGCCTACGTGCCCCAGGAGGCGATCATCGGGATCGTGTACGTCGTCGCCTCGGCCGGGACGATTCTCCTCGCTTCCCAGGCCCCCCGGGGCTCGGAGCACGTGGAGCATTTGCTCACCGGCAGCCTGCTGTGGGTAACGTGGCCGGAGATCGTGAAGACTGCGGTTATCTACGGCGTGCTGGGGGCGGCTCACTGGTTCCTGCGGGAGCGCTTCCTCGTGATCTCGCTGCGGCCCCAGGAAGTGAGGGCACGGGGTTGGTCCATTCGGGGATGGGACTTCCTGTTCTACGTTCTGTTCGGCGTGGTCGTCACCTCGTCGGTGGCCATCGCGGGCGTCCTGGTGGTGTTCAGCTTCCTGGTCATCCCCGCGGTCATCGCGTTCCTGTTCACCACCAAGACCTCGCGCCTGCTGACCATCGCCTGGACCGCGGGGACGGCGGCCACGGTGGTGGGTCTCTACGTCTCGTACCTGAGTGACCTCCCCACGGGACCGGTAGTGGTCTGTTGCTTCGCGGTGGCGTTGCTCATGGCGTTCGCGGTGCGCCGCGCGCTGAGGCGGCCGGTGGAACGGGCACGCCAGCCGGGCAAGACGTGGGAGCAGGTGGCGCCCCCCGGCCCAGAGTGGAAAGGAGAAGCCTAGCGGACGCAGGGTAACGCCGCCCCACCGGGAGTGTTACTTTTGTGAGCCGTTGAGGGTCCCGGGCCGGCGATGACCGCTCCGTGGGCCGAGCCGCCGTGGACGCGCAGGTACGCACGCGACACGGCGGTTGGTGTTCCCGCCGCACGTGCGGCCCGATCACGAGGGTCCGATGGCAGCACAGGCCTCCGCTAGCACCCCGTCCACCAGCGCGACCCGGACGGTGGCCCCTGGGCTAGAACCGGCGGGCGAGTTGCATTGGAACCTCCCCCCCGCCGGTTTCTACGAGACCGCGGTCCGGCGCGACGAGGGCAAGATCGGCGCCGGTGGGCCGTTCATCGCCGTCACCGTTCCCCAGACCGGCCGGTCTCCAGGCGACAAGTTCGTGGTTCGCGAACCCGGCTCGGAGGCCGACATCTGGTGGGGGAATATCAACCAGCCCATGAAGCAGGCCGACTTCGAGCGGCTCGTGAGCGATGTGCGGCAGTACCTGAGCGGGCAGGAGCAGCTGTTCGTGCGTGACGTCTTCGCAGGCGCGGACCCCGCGAATCGGATTCCGGTCCGGTTCGTCACCACGAACGCGTGGCACGCCTTGTTCGTGTACAACATGTTCCTTCGACCCGACACCGCTGGGCTGAGGGATTTCACGCCCAAGTTCACCGTGCTCCACGCCCCCGAGATGCAGGCCGACCCCGAGCGCCATGGAACGCGCAGCGGCACGTTCGTCGTGATCAACTTTGCCGAACAGGTGGTGCTGATCGGCGGCACCCGGTACGCCGGCGAGCTCAAGAAGTCGATGTTCACGATCCTGAACTACCTCTATCCCACGCGCGGCATCCTCTCGATGCACTGCTCCGCGAACATGGGCACCCGGGACGATGTGGCCATTTTCTTCGGGCTCTCTGGCACAGGGAAGACGACGCTGTCCACCGATTCCTCGCGCTGCCTGATCGGCGACGACGAGCACGGATGGAGCGACACCGGGGTGTTCAACTTCGAGGGCGGATGCTACGCCAAGGTGATCAGGCTCTCGGAAGAAGGCGAGCCCGACATCCACGCCACCACCGAGATGTTCGGCACCATCCTGGAGAACGTCGTATGGGATCCCGAGACCCGGAGCGTGAACCTGGACGATGATAGCATCACCGAGAACACGCGGGCCTCGTACCCCATCTACTTCATCCGCAACCACGTCCCGGAGGGCCGTGCCGGGCATCCCGAGAACATCCTGTTCCTCACGGCAGACGCATTCGGGGTTATGCCGCCCATCGCCAAGCTCACGCCGGCGCAGGCGATGTACCACTTCCTCTCCGGGTACACCGCCAAGGTCGCCGGCACCGAGCGTGGCGTGACCGAGCCGCAGGCCACCTTCAGCGCCTGTTTCGGCGCACCGTTCCTCCCGCTCCATCCGGGTGTGTACGCGCGCATGCTGGGCGAGCGGATCGCCCGGCATGGGGTGCAGTGCTGGCTGGTGAACACCGGGTGGACCGGCGGGCCGTACGGCGAGGGCAACCGCATCAACCTGCCCTACACGCGGGCGATGGTGAGCGCCGCCCTGGAAGGCAGGCTCAGCGATGTGCCGACGCGTACCGACCCGGTGTTCGGGCTGGCGGTGCCCACTACACTGCCGGGAGTCCCGGCGAGGCTGCTCGATCCGCGCAGCACCTGGTCGGACCCTCAGCGCTACGACGCGCAGGCTCACAAGCTCGCCGCCATGTTCCGGGAGAACTTCGCGACCTTTGCGGAGCAGGTCTCCTCGGAGGTGCGCGAGGCGGGCACCCACCTCTAGGCGATTCGACGATGGCGGTGGCGGGGAACTTCGAGGTCATCCGCGACCCGCTCTGGAACAACATCCGGGTGGACGCGGAGGCGTTGCGGGTGGTGGACAGCACCCCGTTCCAGCGCCTGCGCTTTATCCGTCAGCTGGGACACGCCTACCTCGTCTATCCGGGGGCCACCCACACCCGGTTCGAGCACGCCCTGGGGGCGTACCACCTCGCGCGGCGCGCGCTCACCCTGCTCGGTGAGCGGGGCGAGCTCGCCGGCATCCCGGATGACGAGCTGGTCCTCGTCCGCCTGGCGGCGTTGCTGCACGACATCGGGCACTACCCGTTCTCCCACACGCTGGAGGAGGCGGGACTCCCGTCGCACGAGACGATCGCCCATCAGCAGCTGCGACACCCGGAACTGGCTGCCGCGCTCGAGCCGTTGGGGATCGACTCGGTCGAGCAACGCGTCGAGCAACTGATCCGCGGAACGAGCACGTCGCCGCTACAGGGTCTGGTCTCCGGCTCGCTCGACCTGGACAAGATCGAGTACCTCACCCGCGACGCACGCATGTGCGGCGTGCCCTACGGCACCGTGGACGCAGACCGTCTCATCCACTCCATCACCGTGGTCACTCGACCCGACGGCTCGCGCACGGTGGGAGTGCACGAGAAGGGCGTGAGCGCCCTCGAGTCGCTGCTGTTCGCGAAGTATCAGATGTACCGCAACGTGTACTGGCACCACGCCGTGCGCAGCGCCACCACCATGTTCAAGCGGCTGGTCCGCGCCGCCATCGCGCGAGGCGACCTCGACGCGGCGTGGATCCCGCACAGCACCGACGAAGCCCTGATGGAAGCGGTGCGCGCGGTGCGGGACCCGAGCCTCGCGGCGCGGCTCCGTGGGCGGCAACTCTACAAGCGGGCACTCGATCTGCGCGCCGCCGAGGTGCCGGCCGGAGGCGGCGAATGGATCGCGCGCGACCCCGACCTGGCGGAGCGCGTCGAAGACCAGCTTGCGCTCGAACTGGGGCTCGAGCCGGGCGAGCTACTCCTCGACTACCCGGCGAAGCCCGCCATGCTCGCCGTGGAGCTCCCCCTCCTGCTGCGCGACGGGCGCATCACCCACCTCGCCGACGAGAGTGCGACCGGCCTCCTCACCATCGAGCGCGTAGCCGACGAGCTGCACATGAGCGCCCGATGCCTGCGGGTGTTCGTGGCACGGCCCGCGGAGCTGAACCGTCGGGCGGTGCTCAGGCTGGTGGAGCACAGCGCGGAAGAGGTGGGGGCGGAGCTCACGCGCGGAGCGCCGCTGCTGGCAGTGAGGGACTAGGAGCCTTCAGCCTCGCGGGGCTCTCCCCCGGCCTCGGCCAGGCGCCGGGCCAGCTCCCGGAAGTAGGCCGCTTCATCCGGGCGCCCCGCCTCCTCCATCTGCAGGGCGCAGGCCTCGAGCGCGTAGAGGATCGGGCCGAGGTGTGCGGCGGCGAGGGCTCCGACTGTCTCGGGGTTGGGTCCTTGGGTCACGCCCCTATTGCCTGGGCGGTGGGCTGCCGGCCGTCGACCTCCTCTACACTGTCGATCCGGACGATGATCACGGTGACGTTGTCCAGCCCACCTCGGCGGTTCGCCTCCGCGATGAGCCCGTCCACGAGTTCAGCCGGTGACTTGCCTACCTGCATGAGGGCCTGGAGGTCCTCGTCCTCCAACATCCCCGTGAGACCGTCGGAGGCGAGGAGGTAGAGGTCGCCGCCACGCAGCGCGCCGACGTAGATGTCGGGGGCCACGTGGCTGTTGGCTCCGACACACCGGGTGATGACGTTGCTGTAGGGATGGGTGCGCGCCTGATCGGGAGTGAGGTACCCCGCGTCCACCTGTTCCTGGACGTAGGAGTGATCCTTGGTGATCTGGAGCAGCTGGCCGTCGCGCAGTACGTACGCACGGCTGTCACCGACCTGCCCGATGAGGTACCGCGGCCCGTTGATCACCATGGCAGTGGCGGTGGTGCCCATCCCGCGCTTGTCCTGCTCCACCAGCGTGCGCTGGAAGATCTGCCCGTTCGCCTCGACGATCGAGCGCTTGATGATGTCGGCGGCCTCGGGGTCCGGCCGGCCGGCCACGCCCTCCAGGGCCTCCGCCACGATGCGCACCGCCATGTCGCTGGCCACCTCGCCGGCGGCGTGCCCCCCCATGCCGTCCGCGACGATAAACACCCCATGATCGGGGACCATGAGGTAGCTGTCCTCGTTGCCTGAGCGCACGACGCCCACGTCCGTGCGGCCCGCGCAAGTGAATCGAACGGTGTGTGCCACGTTAGCGAGCGCCTAGCAGTACGATCCCGAGAACGATCAGGGCCACCACGATCACGCCAAACAACCACCACGGCAGCCCGCCCTCGGACTCCCTCGGCTCCGGCGTGGTCGTCGGACGCGGCGCGGGCGCTTGGGCGGCCCCCACACCCGGCGTCGGCGTGGTGGGCCGATCCGGCCGGCCGGCCGGCGGCGCCTCGGGCGTGGCCGCCTGCGGCCCGGAAACGCCCTGCACCTCCTTAACCGCACTGATGACCTTCGTAGAACTCCCCTTTGCCGCGTCAATCGTGTCGTCGGTCGGCTCGAAGATCGTCTGCACGTCGCCGAACCGGATCAGGGAACCGGGCGCGAGCGGCACCTCCCCGGCTACCCGGTCCCCATCCACCATGGTGCCGTTGGTGGACTCCAGGTCCACCAGGATCCAGATCCCCTCGCGGCGTTGCAGCTTCGCGTGGGTGGTGGAAACGCTCTCCTCGGGCAGGCAGATATCGTTGTAGTCCGCCCTGCCCACGTTGACGACCGGAACCTTGATCGGGAACCGCTGGCCCTTGAGCGTGCCGCTCCGGACCACCAGGTAGGCCAGCACCCCGACCGCCGATGGCCGGGTCTTCGCGGCCTCGGGCACGATCCCCACTGCCCGCGCCGCTCCCGCCGCCCCGGGCTCAGCGGGCTTCGTCACGCCGGGCGCCGAGACCCGGACCCCCGGCACACCGTGCAGGGTGTTGCTCAGGCGATGCTCCGCCCCGGGCGGTGGCACAGCAGGCGCCAGCTCGGGAGAAACCGCCGCCGGCGCGGGCGGCTCCTCGGGCGCGAGATCCGCATAGAACCGGAAAGTGTACTCTCCGACTCGAATTAGGTCGCCGCGGGCGAGCAGCTGCTGCCCCTCGATTTGCACGTCGTTGACGAACGTGCCATTCGTGCTGCCGTCGATTACCACGTAGCCCTTGGGGGTCGACATCACCTCCGCGTGACGCCGCGAGACGTTCTTGCTCGTCACCACGACGTCGCAGCTCGCATCCCTGCCCAGCGTGATCGAGGCCCCCGCGACCACGTACTCGCGGCCATCGTCCAGTGACACCAGGCGCCCGCCGGTTCCGGCGGTGGCCTTGCGCGCTCCCGCCGGCTTGGCGGCCGCAGCCATCGTGGCGGGATCCACCGCTTGGACGTACTGCGTGCTGCCACTCCGCCGCTCGTCCACGAACAAGAGCTCGCACCCGCCGATCTCCACTTTGTCACCGTGCAGCAAGGGATGGGGCTGGGGACCGAGCCGCACGCCGTTGACCAGGACGACGCTGCTCTCCTCGGCGAGGCGAATGGCCACCTGACCGTCGGCGAGGCCTTGCACGATGGCGTGACTGGGCTGGACCCCTTCACCCGTCAGAGTGATCTGGGCCGAGGCATCGCTGCCGATGGTCGAGTCGCCCGCCGGGATGGCGTGGCGCTCGCCGCCGACTTGAAGGTATGACATCCGGCGTGACCTCAAGCTACTGGGGTGATCTCGAAAAACTAGTCCGGCCCCTGAGGCCGTGCAACTAGACGGCAGCTCCCGTTATTGCGCCTCGCCTCTCGGTTCCAGCCCCAACTCCCGCTCGATCTCTTCGGGCTTCTTCTCGGCGCCCTTGAGCCATCTCCAGAACACGAACGACCCCACCCCGACCGTGAGATATCCGACGAAGACTCGCCACAATAGGACGTACACCGGCGTCAACTCCCGCGGCACGTAGATGGACATCACCGCCGCCGAGAGCACCTCCGCCACCCCCGAGCCCCCGGGGGTGGGCGCGAAGTAGAGCAGGAACACGATCAGCGTCTGGAGCACCACGACATCGACGCCGTGCGCCGGGATGTCCAGCGCGCGCAGCACAATGAAGCCGGCCAGCAGCTTGTTCGACATCGCGACGCCCGTAAACACCACTGCGCCAAGCAGCGACAGCCATCCTCGACCCTTGAAGAAGGCGACCATCGCTTCATGCGCCCGATCAATGCCTGCGTTCAGCGCCTCCACGCGGTGCGCCAGCCTCTCGCTGCCGCGCCGCTGCAGCCACCGCACGATGCGCCGGGCCAGCTTGCGGGCCACACCGGGGAAGATGACCAGGAAGAGGATGATCCCGCCGACCGTGATGAAGCCACCCAGGCTCAGCCAATAGAGCTCTCGCAGCGACAGCACCCCGAGCACGCCGTGTTCCTCCAGGGACTGCCCGGCGCCGAAGTAGATCGTGAGCGGGCCGGCCACGCCAAAGAAGAGGATGGTGGCCACGAAGCTCATGAACGTGACCACCATGGCGACGGGCAGCGGAGTACCGTGCCGCTTCAGAGTGTAGATGCCGACGGGCCCACCCCCGGCCTGTGACGGCGTCAGCAACGTGCCCCATGCGTTCATCCCCGCCGACATTATGCAGCCCCTAAGCGTGGTCTCGGGGTGCACGTGCTTCGCCAGCACGTACAGCCTCAGCCCCCCGCCGATCCAGTCCATCGAGGCAACCGCGACGCCCAACAGCACCCACTGCCATTTGAGCGACAGCATGGAGTCGACGAACAGCTCCAGGTTGTTGCCGTAGAAGAGGAGGCCGCCGAAGACGATCACGGAGATGACCGCGAACACTTCCAGTCCGCGGCGCAGCAGGCGGGGCACGAGAGGCGCTGCCATGGGAGGCGGTCAACGTATCGCGCAGGGAACGCTCCCGTCAACGCCGGCCCTCCGCTATGCTTCACTCCATGCCCCACG
>JABAOF010001032.1_pt4 | contig 28236 bp, 26 predicted proteins | sample 7062171 | NCBI WGS metagenome assembly JABAOF01 (sample SAMN14538628, study PRJNA623070) | marine sediment metagenome | biome: marine biome [ENVO:00000428]; feature: marine pelagic biome [ENVO:01000023]; material: deep marine sediment [ENVO:00002113] | place: India: Gulf of Khambhat ...
ACACGCGGTCAAAGGTTTTAGAGATTGCCCTGACGGATTCTCGTAGCATACCTTACTTCGCCCGTAAACTCGTGAGGTTCGGGGGGTATCAGAAGTTTCGGCTTCACAACGTGGATGTTGATAACGCTCAATCCTACTTCTATGAGAAGGAGGTGTTTCCGCTTGCTTTTGTTGCAGTTACGGTTCAGAGCAATAGGCTTGCTTACTGGCTGTTAGATTCGGTTGAACGTGTGGATTATCTGATTCCGCCTCTTCGCTTCATGTCCTTACGCGTCGAAATAGCCAAAGAAGGGATAATTCCCAGCTTTGACGACCCCATTGCCTCAATCGTCCTTGAATGCGATGAAACCAACATCACCATAAACGAACGAAACGAGCGTGAAACGATTCTGCGGTTGGTTGAGGTCATCCGGGCGAAGGATCCGGACATCATCTTCACGCGGAGAGGAGACTCGTTTCTTTTTCCATATTTGGCTCGTCGAGCACTCGTGAACGGCGTGCTTAACCGGCTAGTTTTGGGACGAGACGCCACCCCCTTGAGGACTAAGAAGCGGCGTGGAGTTACGTTCTTCTCGTATGGGCGAGTCTACTTCAAGGCGCCTATGCGGCGGTTGCATGGCCGAATCCACGTGGATGAGGCGAATACGTTCATCTATTCAGCGTGTGGACTGGACGGATTGATTGAGGTATCTAGGACTTGTCGGGTGCCTTTGCATAAGGCGGCTCGGGCTTCTATTGGAACGATTATGTCTTCTTTGCAGCTGTATCAGGCTACAAAACGCGATATTCTTATTCCTTGGAAGAAGAGCGAGACAGAGACTTTCAAGTCGGCGTGGGATCTGCTGGTGGCGGACAGGGGTGGCTTCATCTTCGAGCCCAAGCTGGGTATCCATGATTGGGTGGCTGAAGTGGACTTTTCGTCTATGTATCCCGCCTTGATGGCGAAGCGAAACATCTCCGCAGAGACTGTACTCTGCAAGTGCTGTCCCGACTCTAAGGTGAGAGTGCCTGAGCTGGGATACAACGTGTGTGAGAAGCGGAAAGGTATCGTTCCACGGACCTTACAGATGATTTTGGCGAAGCGGGCTACCTATAAACGGCTTCGGAATGGCGCTGAAGCGCCGGAGTTGAGGCAAATCTATGATCGGCGGCAGAGTGCACTCAAGTGGATTTTGGTGACGTGCTTCGGGTACCTAGGCTATAAGAATGCTCGTTTCGGTAAGGTGGATGCGCATATTGCGGTCTGTGCTTTCGGTCGGGCGGCGTTGTTGAAGACGGTACATATGGCCGAGGCGAGGGGGTTCGAGGTGATTCACGGCATCGTTGACTCTCTTTGGCTCAAGAAAGCGGACGCGTCACCCCGAGAGTATGTGGAGTTCTGCGAGGCTGCTTCAGAGGAAATCGGGGTCCAGTTGAATGTTGAGGGCAGATATCGTTGGATTGTGTTTCTGCCGTCCAGAATGCATGCGGACATCCCTGTCCTCAATCGATACTACGGCGTATTCGAGTCTGGCAAGATCAAGGTTCGGGGCATCGAAGCTGTGCGGCGCGATACGCCGCCGTTAATCAAGAACGCGCAGATGGATATGATACAGATTCTCGCTGAGGCACAAAGCGCTGGAGCCTTCATGACGAAGGTGCACGAAGCCGTGGACGTTTTGCAAGAGTATGCGGAGAACCTGAAGAACCGCGATGTCGACGTGCGCGACTTGATCATTGCAAAGCAACTTTCGATGCAGCCGGATAAGTACACGCATGACGTCTTTCACGCTATCGCGGCCAAGCAGTTGTTAAAGGAAGGCGTTGAGATTTCTGGAGGCCAGACTGTTCGGTACTTGATAACCGATGCTGCGAATAAACGGGCAAGCAGGCGTGTAACAGCTGCAGAACTAGTTGACGAGGAGACCCGCTTTGACGTGGAAAAATACGTGAATCTGTTGATTCTGGCAGGGGTGAATATTCTCAGCCCCTTTGGATATACTGAAGATAATCTGAAGGATCAGATAGTCTATGGCGAGCAGCAGACAGTATTGCCCGCGCGCTTCGACAAGAATTATTTATGACTTGTGTGCCTTCTTTGGCTGAACGGAGATGATCGAAGAAGCCCACCGGAGGGTTAGATGAGCATGGAAATGAGTTCGGTTGAACGTAAAACCATCTATTTTGAGTCGCCTGGCAGGCACAACACCGATGCCGTCTTGAGGTCGGCGAAGAAGCACGCTGCGGCTGAGGGAATTCGAAACATTGTTGTCGCGTCGACGACTGGTGAGACCGGAGCCAAAGCCGCGCAGGTCTTTAGGGGGTTCAATGTGATTGTGGTCACCCATCATGCGGGGTTTCGGGAGCCAGGAGTACATGAGTTGAGAGCGGATTACCGTCAGCAGATTTTGGACCGTGGCGCTAAGATCGCAACTTCCACTCATGCTTTGAGTGGTGTGGAGCGGGCCGTACGGAAGAGGTTTGAGACGATCGGGCCGTTGGAGCTTATGGCTAACACACTCCGAGCGTTCGGTGAAGGAACAAAGGTCTGTGTCGAGATTGTTGTTATGGCGGCAGATGCGGGTTTGGTCCCTGCGGATAGAGACGTAATAGCCATCGCTGGAACCGGGCGGGGGGCTGACACCGCTCTTGTTATGCGCCCCGTGAACACCTCACGGTTCTTTGATCTGGAGATTAGAGAGATCATCGCAAAACCAAGAAATCTCGAGAAGCCGTAGTGTCTGACGAAGTGCGCGATAGATCATCAAGCCGACGCCAGATTCTGTTGTCTCTTCTATTTAATTACGTCCAATATATCTTACCATCTTCTTGATAGGGGTCTTTCAAGAAAAACCATGGTTGTGAATCCAAAGATCTCGAAGAGTTTTCGTTTTGTGAATGAAAAGCGCGCGCATATGACCAATGATGGCATTCAGACCAGCAACAATTGCCAGCAGGAACCAATACATTGCATGCAGGCAACGATTTGGCACACTGTCAACGGACTCGCATGAATATCATGGTGTGTCAATCTCATGTGACCAGTCCTTGAATACACGTGCGTTAGAATCACAATCTTCTGTACAGCCATCATATTGTAACCTGAGAGCAAAATTGTGGTGGTGAAGGGAGGAGCGCGCATAGAATTGGCAAACCAAAATAAGCAAGCACACGAAATGTATTTTTCATAATGTGATGATAGATGGTTGCCCCTGCATTTGTTAAGAGAGTAGTCAGGACGTGTCTTGGAATAGGAAAGGATGACAAAGTTGCAATATTTGCATGGCGCCACATGCTTGATTTGGCTGAAGCATTTGCGATGGAGTGCAAGCGAACCGGAGCGCATGCCCTCATAGAACTTTCGTCTGATGACATGTTTTATGATACTGTCACAAATTTCCCGCTGAGCTACTTGGAAACACCAGACCCATTTGACCTTGCGCTGGCAGAGGTTGCCACGGCCACCATTTTCATCTCTGGTCCGGAAAACCCTGAGAGACAGAAAGGAGTGCCAGCCGAAAGATGGGTGGCATTGGCGAGAGCTGACAGACCCCATTACGAAAGAATCCTTAAAAGGAAAGTTCGTATGGCCAAAGTACTATTGGGATACGTTACACCTCAACGCGCTAAAACTTACGGTTTTGATTATCAAGCGTGGAAAAAGAACGTTAGAGAGTCTACTGATGTGGAATATGAGAAGATGCAGAAACTCGGAAGAAAGCTGGCGAATGCTCTTGAGAAGTCACATGAGGCGAAGATTACAAATCCGGATGGAACTGATTTGAACTTTGCTCTGGGAGACCGAAAAGCCCATGTCTACGATGGAATAATCGATGACGAAGACATCGAAATGGGAGCAATCTTTGCAGAATTGCCTGCCGGTACTGTTGTCGTAGCCCCTATTGAAACAAGTGCAAACGGTATTGTCACCTCCAATATTCCCTTCCCCCAAGCCGGAAGGGTAATCGAACGAATATCCCTTGGTTTCGAAAATGGAAAAGTCAAATCATTTGTCGGAGGCAAGAACATCGAAGTCATAAGGAACCTGTGGGACGAAGCAACAGGAGACAAGGACAGGATAGGATGGCTGACTCTCGGCTTGAATCCAAAGGCAAGCCCAGGGTTCTTGAGCAACCAGATAGTTCTTGGGACGGCATCTATAGGGATAGGTGAAAACAAGGAGCTTGGAGGACAGAATGATAGTGATTGGAACTCATCTGCGACCCTTCTAAAACCTACCGTGAAGCTTGATGGAAAGACAATTATCAAACAAGGAGAGTTGATGCTGTAGCAATTCGTAAGCGCGGAATTTTCTGTTGCACCTGCGGCTCCTCATCCATAGATGGTGTTGAACGGTGACTAAGAGCTCCCATTATCGCACGAATTCAAGTGAGAAGCTAGATCTGCTTCTAAAAAAAGTTGCTGCGCTTGAAGACGTGATCTTATTAGGCCCCAAGATCTACATGAAAAAGCCCATAGAAAAGTTGCCAACTTTCCTTCTGCGAGGAAAAGTGACGGTTCCAAAATCCGATGTTTTGGCTGGAGAGATTTTCAGTCTGGAAATCGAGATAGCCAATTTCGGAAGGCCGCCTGCAACGCTACACGGAATTGAAGAAATCATTCCTTGTTGTGGGATGGAATTGATGACTGCGACAGAAAAGCTCCATCCAGAGAGTTCCTATCTTGACCTGAATGGGAAAGTATTAGAGCCTTCGATGATAGAGAAACTGAGGTTCAAAGTGAGAGCCCTCGAAAAGGGCACGTTTGCAATCTCGCCACGTGTAGTATACATGAACGGAGAGGGCGCTCAGAAGATCCTAAGCCTTGAGCCAACCACTATCGAAGTAAAGGAAGTCGTTTTGCCAGGTCGTGTAAGCACTGGATACAGGGAGTTTGACAATCTGCTTTTTGGTGGAATACCTGAAAAATATGCTGTAGCGTTGACCTCGATCTCCTGTGATGAAACGAAGCTGCTTGTCAATCGGTTCCTTGAGAAGGGTGCCAGAGAAGGAGAGATCACTTTTCTCATCACCGTGGAAACAGGGCGATGGGAGAAGCTGGCTGAAGAATTTCCCAACGTCAGTCTTTTTGTCTGTAATCCGCAAGCAGAGACCACGATGGAAGCACTTCCCAACGTAGTCAAAATAAGAGGAGTGGAGAACATAACTGATGTCACCATTCCTCTTTTTTCAGCTTTGCGCAAGCTCGGTGCGTCCAATGGCAAGCCTAGAAGGATCTGCGTAGAAATTCTCTCGGATATGCTGCTACAACACCGCGCTGTTCAAACAAGAAGGTGGCTCCTTGGACTAATTGCTGAGCTCAAATCGAGAGGATTCACGACCTTGGCAATAGTGAATCCACACATGCATCCTGCTGAGGAAGTCCAAGCGGTCCTTGACCTATTTGACGGTGAGATAGAAGTCTACGAAAGTGAAAATCAGAAATTCCTGCGGATAAAAAAACTGTATGAACAAGACTACCTTGAAAACGAATTGCCACTAAGAAAGAACAAGCTCTCCACGACTGGCGTAGCTAGGAAATTGAGGTACCAAAACTATTAGCACATGTATGTCTCATTGGATTATGAAATACTTAAGCGGATACAGGACAAGATCAAAGAGAAGAAGTTCGCAAGTGTGTCTCACGCCATTAGGTATGCTTTAGAGAGATTACGAAGAGAGGAACTTCTACAAGCGCGCGACTCAGAATAGAATAGATGAAGACGTGTTGGCACGCACAGAAATATCGCGTTGATGCTATTTCCAGATCTGCCCCAAATGCTGACCTAGTTTTTCTTTCAGTAACCTTGTGAGGTTAGGATCACCTCTTCTGTACCTGTCTCGGATATCCAGCACGACTACCTTGTTTTCTACACCGGGATCTATTGACAGTATAACATCTTTGTGACTGTCTTCCATTGCAAATATTGTGTCAGCCCACTCGATCAGGCTTTCGGAAATCAAGGTCGAAGCGCCTCTTAAGGTTCCAGCTGACTTGACCTCAAAACCTTCTATGGTCTTCAATAGTTCTTCAGCCGTCGGACTTCTGTCCAAGTTGCCACTACAAACAAACAGAATCCTCTTACCCATCATATACATCTCTTCAGACGAACTTTGTTCTGGCAGTTCTCATTTAACATTTCTACAATTGTGTTCGACGATGTGACCAAAGCACGCGCGCAAAACGGTTGAAGAACATAAAGGATGGCTGTATCCAAGCGGCTTCCCGAATCTCATGGTTGCAGGCATACATAGGGATATAGGCCCTGAGACATGAGGGCTTTGAGCTTGCGATAAGCGGCAATGAATTCCTGTCCTTTATCTGCATGCATACGGAAAGGCTAAGGGGATAAGTGATTGGAAGGCGGTATATATAAACGAAACCGCAATCAGGGAAAAGAGAATGAGGTTTGGAACTTGCGTGATCTTTTAGAGGCTCTAGTTGAACATGGAATATCTCGAGGAGCAGATTATTCGGAAGTCAGACACCAGAAGCGTTTGAGGTCCTTGGCAATAGTAAGAAGAGGTGAGATGGATACAGCTAGCTCAGGCGTGGGGGAAGGGTGTGGAATCAGAGCTTTGGTTGACGGAAGCTGGGGGTTTTCGACAACAAGCTCCCTCAATCGCAAAGAATTGCTAAGAAAGGTTGAGGAGGCTGTCAGACTGGCCTCCGGCTCAGCACCGATCAAAGCAACCAAGGTCAAATTAGCTGATGTGAAGCCCGTTGAGGGGGAGGCAAGGGCTGAGATGCAGGACGATCTCAGGAACCACTCTTTGGAGGAAAAGATTGCACTAACGATTGAGGCGGACAAGTACGCCAAAGAATTTTCAGAAGAGATACGATCCAGAGTAGTCAGATATGATGAACATATAGTTGAGAAACACTACGTGAACTCCGATGGATCGTACTATTATCTCTTTGATGTCAAACCGCAGCTTTTGGTGGAGATAACTGCAAAGCGCGGAGATGCTATCACGGAAACCGTCGAAGGAACCTGCAAAACAATGGGGTGGGAACTGTTCAAGGAATATGACCCTATCACGATTACCGAAAGAGCGTGTAAACGTGCTGTAAGCCTATTGGATGCCAAGAGACCCGCTTCAGGGGTAAAGACGGTAGTGTTAGATCCGACACTTGTCGGAATACTCAGTCATGAGGCAATCGGGCATACAGTTGAGGCAGACTTCGTTATTGCCGGTTCTGCTGCAAGCGGAAAAATCGACAAAAAAGTGGCAAACGAGATGGTGACGCTTGTCGATGACGGAACCATAGCCACTTGCGCCGGCTGGCTCCCATTCGATGACGAGGGCGTCCTTGGAAAGAAGACAATAATCATCGATAAGGGGATATTGAGGAGCTATTTGCACAACCGAGAAACCGCTCTGAAATTCAATGTCGAACCAACAGGCAACAGTAGAGCTTGGAGCTACAGAGACATACCGTTGATCAGGATGCGCGCGACATACATCGAATCACGAGACTGGAAGAGACAGCAAATCATTGAAGATACGAAAGACGGACTCCTATTGATGGGAGCCCAGGGCGGCCAAACAGACAGCAATGCCGAGTTCATGTTCGGGGTTCAAGAAGCCTACAGGATAGAGAGGGGGGAAATCGAAGAACCCTACAGAGGTGTAACCATCTCAGGAAACGCATATGATGTTCTGAGTAGCGTTGACGCAGTCGGAAAGGATTTCGACCTTAATATAGGCTGGGGCTACTGTGGAAAGATGCAACGAGCTAAGGTTGATGGAGGAGGCCCGAGCATCAGAAGCACAGTTTTGATTGGTGGTCGATAGGTGTTCGCAAAATGTTGAACCTAGCTGAAAAGGCCATTAAATACGGCAAAAAGATTGGCGCCGATGAAGCTGAGGCTTACCTGTCCAAGCACCGAGCTGTCATCGCTGACATCGAGCGTGGAGACATCTCAAGTGAATGCATTCAGGAAATCGGTGGAATCGGAATCAGAACGATCAAAGACGGCGGTGTCGGCTTTTCCTACACCGACAAACTGGATGAACCGCGTATCAGAGAAGCCGCCGAAGATTCATACCACATCGCAAGAGCGAGCATCAGAGACAACTTTGCAGCTCTTCCCCATCCCAAGAAACTTCCAAAGGTCAGAGGGGGTTACGACAATAGAATTGCCGATCTGCAAGTTGAGGAATGCATTGAAATGACAAAGGCTATGCTTGAAGCTGCTCTCAGCTATGACAAGCGTGTAAGAGTTGACATGGGGAAGTTCGAAGCTAGAGTTGAGGAGGATGCTATAGTTAATACAAAAGGGGTGTCAGCTGTTGAAAGGGGAACACGTGTCTTAGGTTTTCTCACAACTTTAGCCAGGGAAAACGAAGAAGTTTCCTCATTTGCCCATGAGTTTGGTTCTTCAAGGAGCCTTGATGTAGACCCCCAGAGTATTGGTCTTATTGCCGCGGAGAAAGCCGTCGGAGGACTGGGAGCGAAGACTGTTCCCTCCTTTGAGGGAACAGTTCTCTTAGATTTTCTGCCGACGGCAGATTTGATTGGCAATGTTTTGGCCTTTGGCATCAATAGCGAGAACGTTCAAAGTAACACCAGTCCGCTTGAGGGGAAGATTGGAAACGTAATAGCCGTGCCTGAAGTGAATATAATTGACGATGGTCTCTTGGATGGCGGTTTGGCAACCAAAAGCTTTGATGATGAAGGTCTTCCAAGGCGAAGAACACCAATTGTTGAGGATGGCGTGTTGAAACGCTTCTTGTTCAATCACTACACTGGCAGAAAAGAAGGTATAGAAAGCACGGGAAATGCCTCACGGAGACGGAGAGGGCTCTTTTCCCATGCGCCTCCACCTTTTGAATCACCGCCACATGTCTTTCATAGCAACCTAGTCGTCGAGCGTGGTGCGAAGACCTGGGAAGACCTTAGGGACGAAATAGACAAAGGCGTAGTTGTCGGTCGCTTCTCGGGAAACGTAGAGAAAGGCAACGGGGACTTCTCTGGAGTTGTGAAGCAAGGCTTCTTGGTTGAAAGAGGTGAAATCAAACATTCCTTAGTTGGAACGATGGTCTCCGGAAATGCGTATGAGATGTTGCAAAGAATATCTGGAATAAGCAGGGAAGTCAGAGACATTGAATTCTGCAGAACACCGATGATAAGAATTGAAAACGCTAAGATAACAGGAAAAACATGAAAATATTTGCATATGTTGGAGATAAGTGGACGTGCATGCAAAAAGGGAAAGACTGTGTTTTGATAGCGATTTTTATAGAGTTCAACATCAATCAAGGTTACATCTGGGGATGCCCCTGAAAGCCGAAACAACATAGTTTTCTGCAAATCGCGCTGAAACTGCATATAGTCTAGCTGAAAGCCCTTCTTTCAATCAAGCAAATGCTATGGGCATGTTGGAAACCACCGAATTCGGCAAAGCACAACTTGAACGCGTGTGCACACTATCTTTATCTTCTTTGAAGGCAACTAGAGAAGAGAGCAAGCAATGAGATGTCCCAGATGTTCAACCAAAATGACTCGACGCAAGCTTAGGGGAAAGAAAGGAACATACTTTGAGTGCCCCAAATGCCACTACAACATGACGAAAGGAATATGATCACGCTCACAATACGCACGCGTCATGATTAGCAGCTTTTGCGAAGCAGAACTAGACCAGCTCAATTCCAGTAGCCCGACTACTAGAGAGATAGGACTCCATCCGCCTCCAGTATCCAGTCGTTGAGGGTACATGCGCCGACGATGTTGACGTTATCGATCAAATCCTGCTTTTTCAGCGCAAAGAGCATGCAAGATTGTTCACAGGCTTCAAGCGTGACTCCCGACTGAACCGCTTGGTCTACCAACTGGTCAAGAGGGGGATAGCCTTCCAGTTGAACTTTCTTCGATTGCGCGCGCGCATCCGGTAGAGGCGGTGGAGAAGCATCTTGAAGAACAATGCGCGAGAATCGTCAGACAGGGTTCCTCGCCTGAGTTGGACGATGGTCGTAGAATACTCGCTAATTTTCGTGGTGGTTCCAATCGTGACGTTTTTCACCGGCCGATTCTTGGACAGAATATTCTTGCTTCCTGCGTTTCCCCCGTTCCCCATCAACTTGGTCGCAGGCGCTGGCGTCTTTCTGTTCGGGTTAGCGATCGGCATCAAGTCGACCCGTCTATTGTACAATAGAGGTCGAGGTCTGCCTTGGGGCGAAGTCAAGAAGCAGGCGCAATCGACAAGATTAGTGACGACGAGTCTCTTTGCTTGCTGTCGGAATCCAATGACCTTTGGATATTCACTGCTGCCGTGTGGTATGGGCATCCTCCTTAGGTCCCTTGCCACGACGTTCTTCATTCCAGCTATCGTCTTCGTTATCATGATAATCTGGCTGAAATTATGGGAAGAGCCACGGTTGGAACGTCGATTCGGACAAGACTATCGAGAGTACAAACGGCATACCCCCTTTCTGATTCCTCGCTTCAAACCTTTGATTGTTGATCTCGCAGGTCCTATTCTGGTCTTGCTTCGCCGAGAGAAGACTGAGGGTCTCGAAGTAGAACCAGCAGATCACGATTAGAAGAAGAACTCGAAGAGGTTTTGTGAAACGCGCGCGAATCCTATCTTTGAGCACTCCATATGGAAGACATCCCTTTCCTTGTTACGTCTTCGTAACATCTTGCTGTGGTGACACCTGAGTGGCAAACTAACCTTTGAAGTAGGCTTCAGGAGTTTCAGTGTGTTTCAGCTCCTCAAGCACTCCCCCAAGAACGGTCTTGTAAACGCTGATGAGCTCTTTCAGTTTTCGTTCGCCAGTTCTGGTCCACATGGGACCGAACTCGCCGCTCTCAACTTTCGCCAAATATTGCAGAGTGGATTGCACTTTTTCCCTTAGAGTTTTCAGATTTGAGAGCTCGGCGGTTTTTCCATAAAGAAGAATTCTGAAAGAACCGAATCTGTCTAATGTGTCAGCATCCTGTAGGATTTTGGCTTCGATGGTTTTGGGAGCTGTTTCTGCAACATGACTTATCACCGAATAGGCTACGTCCTCGATGAAATCTTGTGAATACCCTCGCTCCAACAGGAATTCCCTAGCTATTTCTGCGCTTCGGACTCCGTGTTGACGATATTCTTCTGAGACAAAGTGTGAAACGTCATGCAACAAGGCTGCGATAACACATTTTTCAACGTTTGCTTTCTCTTCCTTCGCCAGACGCCAAGCCCAATACGCAACGCGTAGAGTGTGCTCCCAGCGATATTTGGGACCCCATACATTGTCTAACTCGTGCTTTCCAGTCTCCATCAAATGCTCATACACAAAATCAGCGACTTTCTTGATTTTTTTCTTCATTATTGCACCTCCATTGCGTGCGCACGAGAAATTCCTAACGCTTCAGGCATGTATAAGATGACCGCACATGACTGATTTTGACTATTACTTGTTAGGTTCGTCCGCATCTCTAGGCTAGTTGCATGCATCGTTGTGCAAAGAACTGGCGAATTGCCTTCTACTGGCTGGCGGCGCTTTCTATGGCGGATTTGATTTCTCGCCAAGCTGCCATTCTCTTGATAACTGGTTTCCCGTTGATCGCTATTCCTCTTGATAGTCCAAAATCTTCAATCGCTTCTCGCTCGTCAGTGTTGATGTTTTTGAGTTTTATGCCGAGTCCCTCTGCTTTTCTGTTTATCTCGTCTGCCATCCATCCACACCAGGGACATTGGCTATTGCAGAAGACATCGATCGCTGTCTGCCCTTTCTTCCCCAATCTTCGGCCTTGGGCAGGCAGCAGTTTCGGGGTTACGTGGGCTCCCAGATCGAGATGAAGCAGAACACGCGTTTCGTCTCTTGAAACCACTCGAAATCCCAACTGTTTGAAGAAGCTAGTGGGCATATAGTCAAAATAGCCAAACCACTTGTCCCCTTCATAGGCCAGCACACTCGCTCCACCCACCTTCTTGGCATCATCCAGAAAATGGTGCATAAGCCCCTTTCCTATCCCTGCTTTCTGGAATCGTGGCAGAACCCATATGCAGTTTATCCACAGCGAGTTCTCTCCTTTCACAGGGTCCGGAGCCATCTCAATTGGAAGATACTCGATGAGGCCTTTCTTGCTTTTTCGCGGACCCAACGCTACGACGATTTCCAGTCCCTTGGCCCACATCTTCTGAATCCATTCGAGCCGCTTCTCCATATGCTCTTTCATAGCCTCTTTCTGTTTGGAGCTAACGCCCCACAGGCAGAGGTAGGAAACATATGAAAGGTCACCTTCGGTTACTTTGCGATATTCAAGTTTTTGCAGCGCACACAACCATCTATTATACTCAGTCCTGGGGCCTATTAGGAAATTCCATCTATCTGCGGCATGTAACGATCCAGAAACGACGCGCGCATGGCGCGTAGTCGCTTCGCTTTCACTGAGATACTCTTTTAAGATTAGAGAATCAAGTAGGAAAGGTACGTTGAGACTGATCTGGAGACGTTTCTGTGTCCTCCGATGAGCCCAGTGTTGTTGTGCCTAGTCCTCGTCCTGTAGCTATGCGAGAGATTCAGCTGGTCGACAGGGTGGAAGAGATGCGTCTTCTGAGGGAGGCTGCTGACAGGGCAATCAGCGGCGAAGGCGGCGTTGTCTTTGTGTACGGGGAGGCGGGCATTGGGAAGACACGGTTAGCTCGGGAGTTGGGGGCCTATGCGCGTTCTCGCGGTATGCAGGTGCTGTCTGGAAGATGTCCGGCGCTGTTCCGGATGGATGGTGTCCCACCGTATGTTCTCTGGAAAGAAGTGATAAAGGACTTCTTGGAAGTCTGCACGCCTGAGCAGTTGTATAGGGTTATTGGTTTCTATCCGGTCGAAGTTACGAAGCTGGTTCCGGAACTCAGACAGAAGCTCAGGACGTTTCCCGAGTCATTTCCTATAAGTCCCGAGTACAGCCGGGACAGGCTCTTTGAAGCGGTTTCACAGTTTGTCACTAACATTTCACGGGAAAGACCCATGGTGGTGATACTCGACGATCTGCAGTGGACGGATCAGTCGTCACTCTTGTTATTGCACTATCTAGCGCGGGGAATCTACAAAGAGTCTCTACTTCTTCTCGGGGCATATCGTGATACCTATGTTGATAGAGGGCATCCTCTGCGCCCGGTCTTGACAGAATTGAACAGGGAACGTCTGCTTCATTCTGTTCCGTTGAAGCGCTTATCTTTTGATCATACCGTGGAGATCATCAAGGGGATGCTGGAGCAGGATGAGATGCCAAGCGAATTCTGCGAACTGATCTACGACAAAACGATGGGGAACCCTTTCTTTGTTGAAGAGGTGGTGAATTCCCTGAAAGAGGAGGGCGTTATCTACCGTGAGAAAAAGAAGTGGAAGATCAAAGGAGTCTCAAGGATCGAGTTCCCAGAGACGGTCAAAGACGTAATAAAAAAGAGAATGGGCCTGCTCGATGGCGAATCTCAACGGGTGCTCACCCTTGCTTCTTTCATAGGAAAAGATTTCACGTTCAAGGCCTTGCGTGAAGTCACCGAGACAAAAGAGGATAGACTGCTTGAAATCCTGGAAAAGATGATGCAAGCTGGCTTCGTCAAGCAGAGCGTCGTTCACGGAGAAGATGTCTGTTCCTTCACTGACATAATCGTGAGAGATGTGGCCTATGAAGAAGTTAGCCCGTTGCGGCGCAAGAAACTCCACGGCGTCGTCGGAGGCACGTTAGAAAAAGTATACGCCGAGAAGACTGATGAACATCTCGGAGAGTTGGCCTTACACTTCCTTGAGAGCGGAGACCAAGAGAAGGCGCTTGACTATTTCTTTAAGGCAGGGGAAAAGGCGGCAAAAGTCTATGCCAATGTCGAGGCTGCCTCCTACTTCCATTCTGCTCTAAAGCTTCTCGAAAAGAAAGAAAACGCGCTTCGCGAACAGCAACACGTTCTTGAAAGGCTTGGCGATATCCAAAGACTCGTCGGCGAGCTCGATTCATCCATGAAATATTGGAACGATGCGGTGCAACTGGCGAGACAACTGCGTGACGAGGGCAACATCTCGAGACTTCACCGGAAAATGGCGAATATTCTCTGGGAAGAGTTGGGCGATACGAAAAGAGCGAAGGAGCACCATGACATGGCTTTGAAGATTCTGGAAAGCAAGCCTGAAAGCGTTGAATTGGCCAGCCTCTATGAAGATCTTGCTCACATGTATTACCGCACCGGCGATATGACGAAGGCTCGCTCTTGGGCTGAAAAGGCTCTTAACCTTGCCAAACAGCTCAGCGCCTATGAAGCTATCTCGAGTTCATACGCGAGCTTGGGAACGATTTTTTCTTTCACCGGGAACAAGTCGAAAGGGGCAGAGTGTCTGGAGAAATCATTGAAAATAGCCCTCGACAACGGTTATATGGAGACCGCGCTGCGGGCTTACAACAACCTCGCCTCGGTGCTCCCAGCGGAAGAATATCAGCGACGTTTGGAATGTACAGAAAAGGGATTTGAACTCGGAAGAAAGATAGGGCATATCGGGATGGCATCTTTCATTGGCACGAATCTAGCATGGGCATACCTCGAAATGGGCAAGCTCAATGAGGCAGTGTCTTTGGCAGAGGAGTCCCTTGCGCTAGACCGAAAGTCCAACAATCTGCCTAACCTTGCCTTTTCTCTCGCCGCTCTCGGTTGGATTCATCAGCGGGCAGGAGACTGGGACAAGAGCGAACAATATTACAGGGAAAGCTTGAGCCTTTCGCAAAGAATAAACGAGTTTCAACAAGTCGCTGGTGTGTTCGTGATTCTTGGCCAGCTACATTTTGAGAGAGGAGAATATGCAAAGGCAAGAGAGCTGCAAGAGAAATCTGTTGAGATTCTGGAGAAAGTTGGAGCATCAGAGTTGCAGAACCAGTATTCTCGCTTTCTCACTTGGACATACTTGGAGCTTGGGGAAGTCGAGAAGGCGAGGAATCTCATTGAGGGTTTGCACAAGTATGCCCTTGAGAGAAAAGACAAGGAAGCCGTCGCGAATGCGGATTGGCTTAAAGCTATGCTGCTCCGTGCCCAGAACAAGTGGGAGGAATCGATCGAGTATTTCGAGAAGAGCCTGAAGGAGTGGGAGGCTCTCAATGCGAGGAAATGGAACGTCTACTGGTTCGCTAGATGCGCTCTCGGTGAATACGCCCGCCTATACCAGGAAAGAGACCAAGAAGGTGACAAAGAGAAAGCCCTTGATCTTCTCAACCAAGCATTGGAAATATTCCAGAACACGGGGGCCAAGAAGGACACAGAAAAAGTAGAGGCAACGATAGCCTATCTCGAGACGGGACGAGAGAAAATTGTGGGGCGTGAGCCCGTGTCCCCCGCGGTTTCAGAGGTTGTGCTTCCAGACCGTATTAGTACTGGCTATGCAGATCTTGACGAATTGCTTTCCGGCGGTCTGCCAAGAAACTTCGCAGTTCTATTAATGGCGCCCTCGTGTGACGAGCGAGACTTCCTAGTGAAACGGTTTCTGGAGAATGGTGTGCGAAATAGCGAGGTCACGTTTTACATCACGATCGACCCCGGCAAAGTGAAGGCTCTGGTTGAGGAGTCTCCTTCGGATTTCTTTGTCTTTGTCTGCAATCCTCAAGCAGACAAGATCATCAAAGACTTACCTAACGTCGTCATGCTCAAAGGTGTGGAAAACCTTACCGACATTAATATCGCGTTGACTTCGGCGTTCCGCAGACTCGAGCGAATGCCCCGCAGGGCGTGTATCGAGATAGTCTCAGACGTCCTACTCCAACATCATGCAGTCCATACTCGAAGGTGGTTGACCTCGCTTCTTCCAGAATTACGATCGCAGGGATTCACCACATTAGCGGTCATGGACCCAGGTATGCATCCGTCACAAGAAGTGCGAGCTCTTCTGGATCTTTTCGAAGGGGAGATCAGCATTCGCAAGGAGAAAAACAAGAAAATCTTGAAGATCGAGAAGATGGCGAATCAGGAGTATTCAGATAGCGAGTTGCCTCTCGAAAAAGGGAGACTGTAACAGCGAGGCATGCCTTTGTGGCTCTTCGCTCACAGAAGCTTCAACCGAGGCTTCCTGCCAGATGGAAAGCTTTGGAGAAGTAATCTGCAATGAAAAGGAAAACACGAGAAGTTGCGGCTTTTATCCTTTCGCGTGGCATAGCGTTGGTATTTCCGCGTGTCTTTTAGATCAGTCAGACAGGTTTCTGCATTCCAACATTTTCGGGCAAGTTAGACATTCCTGTGGGACAGATCTATTCTTGGGAAGACTCGCTAGATACCCAAAATGGTGAGGACACCTCGAAGAGTCCGCTCTCCTTTTCGTGGCTGATTTAAGTTGCGGATCCTCTTCTTGCGGATCGTTGGAGAACAAACGTTTGATTTTCTCTAACACACTCTTTCCCTTCTCAATCTTCTAACGTCAGATTATGTCTATTGCTATTTGCATATAGACTTCATGAAGACGAGATATGAACCGTTGAGATGGTTCTTGGTTAGGCAAGATACTTCTATGAAATTTGATTGCGAGACTCATGTCAAATGGGACAATTTTGGCGTGTGGTATTGTACATCAGCGACGACGCGATATGTTTTAAGCAGTTGCCTGTGTGTAGGTATGAGTGTTCCTAGGTGATTCTATGTCTGCCTCTTTCTTGAGTCGTCGAATCCAGCGGACAAGTGACCTGCTCAAGTCGGGTGCGTCAGACCAAGTCTCGGAGTATGAGGAGCGCTTTCAGCCGCTGAAGGGGTTGTATGCCCGTTTGCTCTCGGATTTCATTGTGTCAAAGTTCAGTCTTGATGGCGCTGCTGAAACAGCAGAGGAATTCTTCGGGTCGACGCGAGTTCGGTTTGCTGGGATCGATGGGACAATGTATGCGCAGTCGCTGTTTGACTTGATGATTTTCTTCGGCGGAGCATATGCAGCAACTGGGACGATCGAGTTTGGAAGAGGGGCAAAGCCAGTGGTCGAGTATGATTTAGCGTTTCTGCAGGAGGGTGCAGAGGTTTCGAGCGTGGTGCCGATATACATTAGTGAGGTGCCTGATGTTGATCAGACGTTCTTTGACTTGGAAGAGCCGGGGGAGCTCTCGGTCTCGAAGCCGTTGGTTGATGAGACAATTATCAACAATGCGACCATTGCGAATTGGATCATGAGTTTTGCCGAGTACTATCTGGCCTACAAGTTGATCACAGATCCCGAGAAGGATGTTCAGATTCTTCTTATGGATCGGGCGCTCTCAGCGGAGCGGGCTAGTCTGCTGTATGACACGTCGAAGCGGGAGTTGTGGACGGTCAAAGGGGCCTTGATCGGTCTTGATGTGGATGGGGGGCCGGTCGATGTGAACGACTTGGCATATGGCCGGCATTGCATTCGGAATTTGGCATTGGGGCTTCCTCCAGCGAGGGCTGACTACTTGCGCTATGCTATCATCTATTTGGTGGAGGAGCGGGGACCCTTCTCTTTGGACGAGATTTGTGAAGCCCTCGGCGTGGAGGAGGAAAATCGCGTCAAGCGCGTGGAGCGATATATCACAGCCGCGCTAAAGGATGGCTACCTACAGGAAAACGGTTCAAGGTTCTCGCTAAATCCAAGGTACGGCGGGGCATGGGAGCGGCTTAAGGCGCTTGTGAGAACGCTTGGCGATCGATTCTTCTACGAGGGAGGTGGCGAGCAGATGGGTGTCAACAGGATGAAGGTTGTCAAGGATGGGAAAGAGCATTGGCTCACGACGCTGGATATGGCGTTTCTGACGTTGTTCTGTCTTCACATGATCATTGAGGAGTGTTGGAAGCGGAAAATTCTGCTCATTGGGTTGACGAAAGATACGGCGGCGCGAGATTTCAAGCGGCAATTGCTTCCTATTTTGCAGAATGAAGGTATGCTCCGGGAAACGTTGAGTGCGGAAGAGTTTGGCGACTTACCTAACACGGACCGCATGATCTTGCAGTCGGTCTCTCTGTTCAACACGAAGAGTCTGCAGGTTCCTTGGAGCTTGGTGGAGTATGATTCGGCGTTCAAGACCATGGTTGCTGATCGAGAGGGCAGGAAAGGATATGTGTCGGGGGCTAGGAGAAACCGGATCAGCCTTGAGCGGACCTTTATGAAGACGTATATCCAGCTCTCTCAAGCGGTCACCGATCCTCGGCTGCGGAGCAATGTTCTGCTCACGGATCGTCTCGTCTATCCGGGGTTTGACTATGCGCCAGGCAGCGTTGCTAAGTTCTGGAACGATTTCGGAGCTGCGAGAGAACCTGTAGAGGCATTGTTGTTCAAGGATAGAACAATAGAAAACCGGCTGCAGAACTTGATCATGATGATGTTGACATCTATGACTAGCCCCAGCATCCCTGAAACCTTTGGGCATAACAAGCCGTTGTTTATTGCAGACAAAGTCGCGAAGTGGCACTACTCGAGTTTCCGTCGCATAGCAGATAGCACGAGGGAGTGGATTCTGAACAATCATAAATTGCGGAAGTTCATATTTTACATGAGTACGTTTAGGGAGCGACGGGCACGAATTGAAGCTGCAAGAAGAGAGGGCTTCTAGAATGCGCTTCACGGATTTCGATGGTAGATTTCGTGGCAGACTAAGTGCCGTCATTCCAAGACGGTTTGCGGCGGCGCAAGAGACGAAGCTTTCCGGCATATCGGCGAGGTACGATTGTCGAGTGAAGGTGGAGTATCAGAAGGATCTGATGGGGTTGCTGGAGGAGGGTATGCTCTTGGCGGTGAGGAATTTCAAGCAGGGCAAAACAGAGGCTGAGAGGTTTACGCTTATGGAGATCTCTCGAGTTTGGCCAGAGCATTTCGGGTTGCGTGGGCTCTCTGATCACGGGTACTATCCGATGCAGTTTGAGATCATTGAGCAGTCAGAGGCAGATTGGGCTACCGATGACCGCGCTACGATGATGGTTCAGATCAGCTCGATTCCCATCAATTATGATCTTGTCTTAGGTAAAGGGAAAGAGCCGGAGTTTACGAAGGGTTTTTCTTATCCTGTCGTGGCGAGTGAGGCGTACGTCCTGAACAGTGCGATGATCAACCGTATGTACAACCAGAGGATTGCTGAGAAGCTCGGGGTGGACACTTCTGAAACGGTGGAGGATGCAAGAGAGGACCCGCGGCTGGGGCTGATCAAGATGTTCGAAGCCAGTGAGCGGAACATTCCGATCTATGTGGATTTTGAACGGCTGGTACGTTATCACTTCGGTATCTTTGCGTTCACGGGTGGGGGGAAAAGCAATCTGATGGCCAATATTCTGCGGAGGCTTCTGTATCACACCGAGGATACGAAAGTCATTATCTTTGACATCAGCTGCGAGTACCCATTTCTACTAATGGACGCCTTGGCCGATCCCAACCTGCCGTCTCTAGTGATTTTAGAGCGGAGAATCGAGTCCATCGAGCAGTTCGTCAATTCGGTGGTCAAGCCCAGGGAGTATGAGACTGATGAGCGCACGCTGGATGGTTTCAGAGAGATTATGGCGCAGGGGAAAGTCTCGTACTATACTAAGCCGCGGCTTACGATTCCGACGTTTGGCCAATTTCTGGAGGAGTTGGATGGACAAAGGAAATCGAATACGGAAAAACCTCACTATGTGAACGCGCTCGACGCGATTCGGGATGCTGTCTTGGCATACATGGATGAGCAGGGGCTCATTGAGCAGCAGGCAGTTGATGAAGAGTTCATTCGGTTTGCCGACGAGAAAGCCCGTGAAGCGGTGGAGAAGTTTGGGGTCCATGAGAAAAGTGGGCTGTTCGCGTGGGCGACAACACGGTTAACGCTTCTAGATGTTTTCAAGAAGAAGCAAGCGGAAGACGACAAGGGGGTCGGCGGACTCACCGCTGAGAGGATTCGCGAATTGTTGGAAGGAAAGGAGCGACTCGTCTGCGTCTCGATTGCTGATCCGTTTACGATCAAGGATCTGGTCATCAAGCTTTCGAGAGATCTGTTGAATAGACGGAAGCGGCGTTTCCAAGTTAAGCCGTATATCTTGCTTGTCTTTGATGAGGCGCAGGAGTTCATCCCGGAGATGGGGAGCTCTATCGGAATCGACAAGAAGTGTTCCAAGCAGGTGGAGACTTTGCTAAGGCAAGGGCGGAAGTATGGCTTGGGTGGATGCATCGCTACTCAGCGGATTGCCTATTTGAACACGAACGCCTTGCAACAGTTGCACACGTATTTCGTGGGAACCCTGCCGAGACCTTATGACCGGTCTGTAGTGAGTAACACGTTTATGATTGACCAAGGGATTCTGGAGAAGACCTTGGAGTTTGCGCCTGGGGAATGGTTGTTGTCCAGCTACATCGCTACAGGAATAGAAAACGTTCCGATATTCATCCGGGCTGACAATGCCGAAAACGAACTTGAGAAATTTATGAGCCAATCCTGAAGGCGCGCGCACAAAGAGGTCGTCATCTCAGACCAACGTTGCCTTCTGTCGGATCGTCTGAGAGATTGCCTTATATGGCCGAGTTGAATATCAGAAGTAGGAGATTACAGGAGGTGGAGTGCATGGGATTGGAGCGAGGATGTGACCGTATTCTTTCAGATGATGAGTATCTAATCCTAGGAGCACTCCGCGGCGGCGATGACAGGTAGCGCTCTCTGATGAATTGTATTTTCTCTTTTGCCTAATATGTAAGTTTACTAAGAAAAGAATGCGCACGTAGGATGGAAGAGTCGAGAGAATTCCCCCAACTGGAGACAGATAGACTGATCTTGCGAGAGATGACCCTAGCAGATGTGGAGTTCTACTTCCGGCATTTCAATGATGAGAAAGTCGTGTTAGGAAGCGGATTTCCGGGACCGAAGACCCTTGAAGTCGCGAAGAAAGAACTCGAACTCTATTGCATTCGCCCCTTCAAAGAAGACAAAGGCATTCGGTGGGGAATCGTGCGGAAAGGCCGCAATGAGTTGATAGGAAGCTGCGGCTTCTACGGTTGGAGCAAGACTTCGCGTCGAGCCGAGATCGGATATGATTTGGACCCGGCACACTGGGGCAAAGGCCTTATGACGGAGGCGTTGCGTGCCGTGTTAGGATATGGCTTTGAGGCGATGGCGTTGAATCGGATCCAGGCGATAATCGACTGCGCGAATGTGCGATCCATCAGACTGGTGCAGCGGCTCGGCTTTCAGCAGGAGGGCGTTCTGCGACAGAACAGTGTCTTTCGAGGCGAGTTCCGGGATGAAGCGTGTTTTTCGCTGCTCAGGGAAGAAAGGATGGACGCCGGAATACCCTAAAACCACGAATCTTTCGGCTTCGGCATTCTCGATGTCGTGACGGCTGAAATCCTCGAAGCTTGCGTCAGGAAGCTCGATTATTCCTTCGGAGTGAACAAACCTATGGTGTTGCCGTCTAGGTCGGTGAACAGACCGAACCAGCCGACGTTTGGAATCTCCCTCTTTTCGCTCACCCTTTTGGCGCCGAGTTTCACAGCCTTTTCCAGCATCACACTGATGTCGTCAACCAAGATGTAGATGATTATGTTGCCAGGCGTGATCTTGTCTCGTCGATCCAGTCCTCCACCGGTCAGCACGCCTTCTCTTGTGTCAAAGGTCGCGTAGTCCGCGCCCCAGCCGTAATCTATCTTCCAGCCGAATAGCTTCTTGTAGAATTCCCCAGCCCTTTTCAAATCGGTTGTGGGAATTTCCAGGTGGCATATAGTGTGTGGCAGGTTTATCCCTTCCTTTCCGGTATTTAGATTTCGGAATAGAGCTACGTGGGCGACGCCGTTTTTATCTGTTTTTCTTCTGCTGCTCGTTTGTCCGTGCGCGTGCATCAGTCGACCGAAGGCGTTTGGGCAATCATTCGCTGTATCTCTTTTCGATTTCGCAAGAATTTCTTATATTCGGTGAAGTTGTTCAGCGCTCTCAAGAAGATGATTCTCATTTCTTTGTCTACACCGTAAACGATGTGGGTCTGGCCTTTCTTCGCTCTGAAGATGAGCGTTCCGTCGACGCTCTTTTCGAATTTGTGCAGTTCGTGGAATTCCAGCTGGGTACAATCAAGAATGTTCCGTATGAAGGAACGCGCTTTTTCGCGGTCTTTTAAGTCTCTTATGAATCGTTTGGAGACAGCTACGGCCTTTATAGCAGGCCTTACCGTCATGAAATGGCTGTTGCAGTTTTTGCAGAACTCCTTTTCGTCAGTACATGGATTGCGAATTGACAGATCAGGGTCCATTGTTTCTCCTCAGTTCGGATCGTCGCTTGCGCTTCACAAGCTTTGAAATCTTTCTTTGATGCTTTCTATGGGGGTCCCGACGATCTCGATCTCGTCGAGGTTGCCTTCACCTAACCCCCTGTTCATGGCTTCTTGTATCACAGGCATCTTGTCCGGTTTCAGGCCGACAAGTGTCGCGCCGACGGCCTCGGCCGCGACCGCATCTCTGCCCACGACAAGAACGTTTGTGTCCGAGGACCTCCTGGCTGCCGGACCTGAATAGGTGCGAGTGGCGTCCAGGACGGCGAGGTCTATGCCTCCAACGGCTTCATAGGTGTCAAGTAGGACGGATACCAGTTTCTTGTGAAGTCTTGCCTTTTTTCTCTCGGGAACCAGGCCAAAGAGATTTTTCAAGATGGTGCCTTTGTCGTATCGCCGCAACCCGTGGGTGCTGATGAGAACGTTGGGCTTGAAGAGTATGTGAGAGAAGTTCATCTTTTCGCCAGCAATTGGGACTTCTCTGGTCTCCGCGTCGTCTGAGAGGTTATAGGGAACAACGCGCTTAGTGAAGAGGTCCTTGTAGATTTGAAGCCGCTCCAACCCCGTTCCCTTGTAGTTGTCCGACTCGGCGAGGTAGATCTGTGGAGCGTTGGTGAAGCTATTCGTGATGGCGCTCACTACGCCGACTGTGGGGCAGTTCAGTCTCGGACCTTTGTGCTTGAAGACTCCGACCTTGATGACCGCAGATTTTTCCGCAGTGTTCAGATCGGCGATGTCTCCTATGAACGTGAGGGCTTGATTATAAGCTTCTTGGATGTCTCTGTTGCAGTCGACTAAGGCAACTTGTGATGCCAAAAGAGGCCACCTGCAACCAAGCAACCTGTATCGGTTTATAAACATTATCGAGGGACAGGTTTCCCGAAATTAGATTTCTGCTTCCCATTCTTTGAGTAATCTGTCGAGGAATTGTTGGGTGAATTCATGTCTATCTTGGGCGAGTGCTTTGGCGGTGGCTGTGTTGAGGGTGTTTTTCACCTTGAGGATCTTTTCACGTAGGTGGTTGACGGAGGTTGAAGATCTGCCGTCGTACTTCGCTTTCGGGAGGATTGCTGGGTCGTGGATGGGTATGTTGCTCCAGCCGCCCCTCGTGAAGACTCTGGCGATTCCGATGGCGCCGATGATGTCCAATCTGTCCGCGTCTTGGAGGATCTGGGCTTCTAGGCTCTTGGTTTTCATTCCCTTCTTGAACCGGTGGGCTTCGATGCAGTGGAGGACTTTGGGAATCTTCTCGTTAGGAAAACCTACTTCTTCCAGTATTTGCTTGGCCATTCTTGCGCCTTCGGCTGCGTGATCGGTAATCTTGCCTTCGTCTTCTAAGGCTCTGGCTATATCATGAAGCAACGCTGCAGCGCTGACTACGTCTAGATCAGCGTTTTCCTTTCCCGCTATGTGGACAGCCAAGCTGTAGACACGCTCGGTGTGGTTCTTGTCGTGGTGGGAGAGTTTGTGGAATCCTTCGCTTCTATTTCTGAGCTTTTGAATTGCTGAGGTATCGCGCATGCCTTGCCCCCTGAGCATGCATGTATTCTGTAGATAATAAAGCTAGAGGACAGTTTTGTTCAGTTATAATAGGGATAATGTTGAGAAAAAGTAGAAATTTTTAATAGGTAGAATGTGCTCTTCATGCGTCGGATGGTAGTCTACTCGTGAATGAGGAAAGCCACGATCTCGTCAGCAAGACCTTGGCCGAGTCTGAGGAGGACATCGCCCTTGTCTTGGGGTCTCTAGCCAATAGACGGCGGCTGAGGATGCTCACCTTGTTGTTGAATGGACCGAGTTCGTTCAGGAAGCTCCAGGAAGCGACGCGGCTAGGGAAGACAGCTCTAGCGCACCATCTGGGACAGCTTGTCGAGACCGGCTTGCTCAAGCATGTGGACAGAGGTCGGTACGAACTGAGTCCGGATGGTGTTGAGCTTCTACGGGCGGTGGGTGTGGCCTACAAGGGTTCGCGAAGGAGGCGAGAGCTTGAAGCAGCCAGACGGGCAGATTACATCCTGAAAACACATACCAAGGAGGTGAAACGGAAAGTGAAGGAATTTAGGGTAAAAATCGTGAAACTGGAACCGATGCGTGTGGCCAGTGTCCGCGCCATGAGCACGACGCCTGAACATGATGCATGGGAGAAGATGCGCGCGTGGGCTGAATCGAGAGGTCTGTTGGAAGACCTCGAGAAACACCCCGTCTTCGGGTTCAACAACCCTGATCCATCCCCTGGTCGAGCTGAGTATGGCTATGAGTTCTGGATTCGTGTTGGACCAGATGTACAACCGGCTGGCGACGTTGAGATAAAGACTTTCCAAGGCGGTCTCTACGCGGTTACAACGTGCAGGTTGAAAGAGGAACTGGAGTCGGAGTTCTTCAAGAAGGAAGGCTATCTTGAATCTTGGAAGAACCTCGTAGACTGGGTGAAGGCAAGCACCTACAAGCCCAGGAAGCATCAATGTCTAGAAAAGGCGCACGAGCCGGGAGCATCAGAGGACGAACTGGTTCTGGACCTCTACTGCCCCATTGAGAAGTAGACTCGAGAGAAGAGGCAAGTCTCCATCAGGATACCGTCCACATCGATACCGTGACGGAGATGCCTCTCCCCCCTTTTACTTCTATTCTCACGTCTTAATCTGCTTTTGGTTTTCCACGCACGCACCGACCTAGTGCGTATCTTCGTGGCGGGATCTCCGCTGGCCTAACCTAGACTAGGGCCGTTTCGGCACCAAAGTGACGATGGACAATCCCCCACTGGTTCGATACATCGATCAGTTTGACTGGAAGCGCATCCGCCTAGCCGACGTAGACGGCTAGTGTGCCACCGCCATTATCTACTTGGAGCATGGTGGCGTTCAAATTTGCTTCAATCAATCCGGCAATAGCTGGAGCAGTGCACAGAGGCTCTCAATCTTTCCCCATATTAATAATCTGTCGTCAATATAGGTGACCGACCTACTTGACAACGAGACGGTCTATCTGCTATGGGCTTCGCCTCTGTCCGTCGACACCTCTCGGCCAACGCGTCATGCTGTGTGCATAGTATGCCTATTTCGACACGATTGTGACTTGGCTGCGGATAATTTTAAATGTTTTCAAAGAATCATAAATGATGGTGATCGTGTGTCCAGAATCAAAGTGTACATAAAGACCTTCAAGATTTCACCTCTTGATGTTTCAAATGTATTTACATTAGGACATGCTTGTGATTCTCCGGGAGAAAGAATTTCAGCTGGCATGAAGTCTTTGGGAATAGACTCCAACGCATGTATTTCAGATAAAGATAGAGATGCTATAGATTTCGTGGACCACTTTACAAAAGAGAACAACTTGAACTACGAAATCATCGATTTAGCCAAAGCTGGACTAATGACCAAATTGAAGTTCATAATTAAAGGGTGGAAGGTTCCAGTAGTCAGTGTTGGAAACGAAGCAATTATGGGATTGCCAACCAAAGAACAGCTTGAGTCCATACTCTGAAGACAGCACGCTTCAAGGATCCCGCGCCCACACAATCTATCGCGTGTGTTTAGTAGACTGATAAGTGAGGCTGACTGGTTAGTCCACAAGAATTCCTAAGTAATAGAGATGTAATCAAAACGCGTGCAATTGTCTCATATATCTTTGTACCAACAGTGTTCAGCAAATTTTGAGTATAACCGACAGAATCATACAATCGATTAGCAGCAGGAGTATTGGCGGCCCCAACGTGCATGCATGCAGAGGAGCGTTGGATTATATCTCATAACGCGTTCAAGACCTATGAATATCAGTGCTCTTGCCAGACCCATTTTTCTATGCTCAGGATGAGTTCCTACTGGTTCCAAGTTGGTTATTTTGCTGACAGGGGCCATTCTGAACGTGCAAAATGAAGCTAAGGTGCCGTCTGGAGCAACAGCCACTAAATCAAGGTCTTGGCTATAGAAAGAACAACGTGTTATCCTGTCATACGTCTCTGCGTTAAGCCATTCTCCGTGGCCGAAAACGAGTCTTATTGCACTTGCCAGCTGGTCATGATCAGATTGTCCCCTAATAGATCTAATTTCGTAGTCTTCAGGGTAATGAATTTGCATGCATTCATGATCGTTGCCGTTCTGCCAGATTCTGGGGAAAAGTACATAAGTACAACTGTTTTCTGATTTCGATATGCATGCATGCGTTGCCGACAGAGCAAGACATGGGATCGAGCAAATGCTAGAGTTCTTGGAATAGAGCAATTGAAACTTAGTCAATACTCAAGGTGATTACGAGACCGCGGAAGATATCGAGCAAATTGGGAGATCATCTATGAAAGCTCTTGCACTACTATCAGGCGGCTTGGACAGCACATTAGCAGTTAGTCTAGTCCAAGACCAGGGCATAGATGTAGTCGCAGTGAATTTTGTGTCTCCTTTCTGTCTTTGCGGGAGAGGCGGATGTGGGGCAGCGGGAATAGCGGAGCAACTACAAATACCACTCAAAACCATCAGTTTAGGTGAAGAATATCTCTCGATAGTGAAGAGTCCCAAGTACGGCTACGGAAAAAATATGAATCCTTGCATCGACTGCAGGATTCTTATGTTCAAGAAAGCGAAGAATTACGCAGAGGAGATAGGCGCTTCTTTTCTCTTGACTGGCGAGGTCCTCGACGAAAGACCAATGTCCCAACACAGGAAAGCGTTATACATAATTGAGAAAGAAGCCGAGTTGGAAGGAAAGATCGTAAGACCTTTGTCTGCAAAGCTGCTGCCAATGACTGAAGCGGAAAAGAAAGGGTGGATTGACAAAGAGAAACTTCTAAGCATAAGAGGGAGATCGAGAAAGAAACAGATTGAACTAGTCAAGGAGTTTGACATCAAGGACTATCCCTGTCCTGCTGGTGGTTGCCTGCTCACTAGCAAAGAGTACGCAGCAAAGATCAGAGACCTGTTTGAACACGAGAAGAAAATTAGAATAAAGGATGCTCTTCTCTTGAAGATTGGAAGACATTTCAGGTTTGAGGAAAGCAGAATAATTGTTGGTCGGAATGAAACCGAGAATGAACGATTACGAAACTTGAAAGATACTGATGATTACTCTTTTGAAGTTCCAGACTGTGGTAGTCCACTGACTCTACTTCAAGGCTCTAAGAAGGAGAAGGCTATAGAAACGGCGGCTGCATTGACTGCGCGTTATTCAGACTCAAAAGAGAAGGAAATCATTGTAAGGTTCGGCGTCCGAGAAATGAATAAAACAATTACAGCATCGAAGTTGAGTAATGAAGAGATAGAGCAGTTGAGAATAAAGTAGCTGGAGCGCGCACCGTCATTTGATGCTTTTGATGTTTTGACAATGGATACATAGAGTCCTAAACGCTATCAGAAAAGGTAGCCCAAGTCGCAGGCATGCATGAGTGTTTCTTTTATTAGCAGCCTGCACCCGAGTTGGATTCTCTTGGATGTTTCTTTCTTCTGCAGTACTTCTGAACTTGTTCTGCCAATCCCAGCTCCAGAATGGAATTCACGATATCCTCGATATCTACGACACTGACTGTCTGACGATTTTCGATTTCATGAAACAATTGATCTTGTGCTTCTGGAGTCATATCCTGAGAACAGATAACGAATGCCCGAGATATTCTCTTCTCTGTATTGTCAATAAAGGATTTGAAGGGCGTCCGTAAGAGCTTCTTTACTTGATCAATGCATGCATGCGATGATGGCAACTTGGTTCAAACCCAACTTCCTATTTGTCGCCTTCAAGACTAGGCGTTCTCGCCAACCACAATCGCGGCACTCAAACTCAACAGGTAGCACACCGATGTGGCCTGACATATCGCCACTCATTGAGTGAACTCTGCGGACTCTGGGGCTCTTGCAGTGGGGACAAATCTGAATGTCCACATATTTCTCTTCCGTTTCCAGTTCTTCTAGAATTTCGAGCAACTCTGAAAGCTTCTGACTTTCCAGTTCTTTTGGTTTGAGAGGCGCAGTTTGCTTCTGTTTCTTCTTTGTCTTCCGTTGCTGTTTGTCGCCCATTAGTCGCATCTTCTGCATGCATGCAATATATAAAGACTGAAAGCAATCGATAAAATCAACGCAAAAGTTTGAATACAAAATCCGTCAGAGCTTCAAAGG
>JABAOF010002321.1_pt3 | contig 28210 bp, 8 predicted proteins | sample 7062171 | NCBI WGS metagenome assembly JABAOF01 (sample SAMN14538628, study PRJNA623070) | marine sediment metagenome | biome: marine biome [ENVO:00000428]; feature: marine pelagic biome [ENVO:01000023]; material: deep marine sediment [ENVO:00002113] | place: India: Gulf of Khambhat ...
GAGGTGAGTGAGGTGAGTGAGGTGAGTAGGGAGTTCCTCGTTCAGTTCACTGGGTTTAACCACCTCAATTCCCCCACTCACCTTACTCAACTCACTCAACTCACTCACCAAAACCTTTGCATTGCTGTCTTTCAACATGTAATCGATGCGTTCCCGGGGATAATCCGGATCAATAGGCAGGTAAGTCCCCCCTGCTTTTAATATGCCCAATATCCCGATGATCATCTCCAGGGAACGCTCCACCATAATTCCAACAATCGTGTCCGGCAGGACACCTTTTTCTCTTAACACCTCCGCCAATCGATTGGCTTCTTTGTTCAATTCCCTGTAAGTAATGGAAATATTTCCATGCATCCATGCATCCATGCATCCATGCCCTTTGCCAACTACAGCAACGCCGTCAGGCCTTCTCTCCACCTGCTCCTCGAATAACCGGTGAATCGTTTTCTCCCGGGGATAAGCCGTCAACGGAAGATTGAACTCAACCAATACCTGTTTCTTCTCTTCTTCGGTTATCATATCGATATGGCCGATTTTTTGCCCCGGGTCCCCTGCTGTACAGGATACAATTTTTTTAAAATATCGTATAAATCGTTGAATGGTATCTTCCTTAAACAGGTTTGTGCCGTACTCGAATGTGAAAGACAGGCTGCCTCCTGATTCTACTCCCTGCAATGTCTGGTCAAACTTTGAGACATTGTCTTCATATTCATAGGGCATTAACTTCAACCCCGGCATGTCCACCCGGGGGCTGTCCATATTGTAAAAAACAAACATCACATCAAAAAGAGGATTACGGCTGATATCCCTTTTCACCTTCACCTTTTCTACCAGGTCTTCAAAGGGATAGTCCTGGTGCTCAAAGGCCTTCAAGGTTGTTTCTTTGACTTCTTTTAAAAACTCATCAAAGGGTTTCTCTTCCCGGGGAAAGGTTTTCAATGCCAGTGTATTGATAAACATGCCAATGATCTGCTGTAAATCCGTATAATTCCGGCCTGCTACCGGCGTCCCCACCACGATATTCTCCTGGTTCGCCAATTTGTACAGCAATACGTTGTAAGCTCCAAGCAGTACCATATACACTGTCACGTCATGCTTTAATGCCGCTGCCTTTATATTTTGGGTTTGTTGCTCCCCGATCTTAAAATTCACATGCCTGCCTTCAAAACTCTGCACCGCCGGTCTTGAATAATCAAGGGGCAAATTCACCGGCCGGACCTCTTCACTGAATTCCCTTATCCAGAATTCTTCGTCTTTTCTCAGCCGGTCTTTTCGCTCCCGGCTCACCTGCCACTCCGCATAATCCCTGTAACGAAAGGTTAAACCCGGTAATGGCTCGCCGCGGTACTGCATCATGAACTCACTCTCAAATATATTGTAAGAGGTACCGTCGGTAATGATATGATGCATATCCACGATTAACACCTGACTGTGTTCTCTTAGTTTTATCAACCCCGCCCGCACCAGCGGCGCTTTGTCCAGTTCGAATGGCCGGATAAAATTCTTTATAATCCCCTCAACTTTCAGCCCATCCCCGGGATCACGCCCACCACCGAACCCGGCCTCATAATATTCCAGCTCCAGCTCCACCTGTTTATGGACCACCTGTACCGGCTCATCTTCCACCATGTGAAAGGAAGTCCGTAAACTTTCATGCCGGGCTGCCAACTCTCTGAATATTACCTGCACACGCTCCGTTTCAAGCTCCCCTTCAATTAAAACCGCATCCGATAAATTGTAACCGGTACTGCCGGGCTCCAATCGGTCTAAAATGAATAATCGTTTCTGCGCGGAAGAGAGGATGTAGTATTCTTTTTCTTCCGCCGGTTTCATCCCGGAAAACACCGATTCCCCAGCATTCTCGGTATACTGGAAAAGTTTTTCCACGGTGGGACTGTTGAAAATTTCTGCCAGGGGAATTTCAATGCTCAACCGCTTGTGAATTTCCGATACAATAGTCAGGGCTTTTAACGAATCCCCTCCCAGTTCGAAGAAATCATCATGAATGCCCACTTTTTCAATCCCCAGGAATTCCTGCAAAATATCGGCAAGGACTTCCTGCCTCTCATTTTGCGGTGGAACATAAGTGGTGGTAAGTTCAGGTCTCGGGTATATGGGACCGCCGCCAGCCGCCTTTTTGATAGAATCCGCTGCCGCTGCTGCCCTGTTTTTTTTCATTTCCTCCATTCGCCAATTCAAATCCTTGGTGGAAACCAACACCTGCGGCAAGCTCCCGGTTAGAATACGTGCAAACGCTTCCACACCTTGCGAAGATAATATCCCCTCCTCTTCTTTGCCTCCGGCGGCCACCCCTGGACCCCCGTAAAAGCGTTTGATTGATTGTTCCGCTAAAGGGGACCCGGTAATGGATTCGATGGAGATGAAAGGAACCGGGGCTTCCCCGCGATCCGGCGAAACCGCCATTAATGTATACCCTGCAATGGAAATTCTTTCAATCCCCGACTCATCCATCAAGCAGAGATCGAATTCCAGTGTTTGTTTTCCCGGTGAGACCCCCGGTTTATACCGGCTGTAACTGAAGAAACGCCGGGGCAGGGGGCCTTTGACTTTTAACTTTTTATAAGAAATCGGCAGGTATGCGCCGCTCTCTTTGACTTTACCACTCATAAATGCAGTGGCATTGTCCAGTAATGCCGGGTGCATCATGTGGGTGTCAAGGTCGGAAGCAAAGGTTTCATCCAACTCCAACAGGGCCATGCCTTCATGGACACCGAATGTTATCGTTTTAACATTGTACCAGCGGGGACCCAGTTTTAAGAAACCGGGAGCAGACTCATATTCATCTTTGTTGACGGTTTTTTCTTCCTCACCACAGCCGGCCTTTATTTCCCGGATATTATATTCCTCGCTGATCCCGTCATCCCCATGAATCACGGAAATTTTTCCCCGTGCATGAACCATCCATTGGTCTTTTTCCGGTTCCGGGGAACTTAATATAAAAAATTCATAAAACCCTTCCTGCTTTTTCAGGATGGTACGGGTTTCTCTTTCTTCACCCGGTTCCAGTGCCATGGGGGTAAGAAAAACCACGTCCCGGATTTCCGCTTTTTGCTGTCCCAGGAGATTTTCAAAAGCGGCCCTGGCCATTTCCAGGCAGGCGGTTCCCGGCAGGGTAGGTTTTCCCATTACTATGTGATCCTGCAAAACCCAGTGCCTGGAAGCACTTAAATAGGAAATATAAGTTTCATAACCCAAACCGCCCTCCAGGCGTCGGTTCAATAAGGGGTGCTTCACGTCCGGGGCCGAACCGGCGATTTTTTTTGCAAACTCCACTGCCATGCCCACTTCCTGCCAAACATCCCAATTGATACTAACGAATAAGGTTTGCTGGCTTGCATTTTTTTGCAAAGCAAAGGCATCGAGGAAGGCATTGGCTGCACAGTAAGCCACCTGGCCGACAGCCCCTAACACGGCATTCAGGGAAGAACAGAGAATAAAAAAATCCAGGGAGTCATCCTTAAAAATGCGGTCCAGCACCAGGGTGCCCTTGACTTTGGGAGCCAATACATGTTCCGATAATTCCCGTGTCCGTCCTTGAATCAATTTCCCGTCAGGAATCCCGGCCGCATGAATCACCCCATGGATGCGGCCGAATCGTGCCCGCGCCTGACTTACCGCTGCCTCCATTTGTTCCCGGTAACCAACATCGGCCCGGATAACCATTACTTCGCCCCCCGATTTCTCGATTTCCTGTATTTTCCTTATTTTGGCGGCAAAGGGGTCATCCTTATCGTGGGCGCTTAACCACGTTTCCCAATCCTCTTCCGCAGGGAAAAAACCGCGGCCCGTCAATATAAGCCGGGCACCAACGGTTTTTGCCAGGTTTTCCGCCAGCACCAGCCCAATCCCCCCTAATCCCCCGGTTATCAAATAAACCCCCTTTTCTCTCAACCGGGATGGCACTTGATCGGGCTTATCCAGGCGCACCGGCTCAAAACCTTGTACCCACCGGTAAGGCCCCCGCAAAGCAACCACAGGCTCCGCGGTTTGGGATACGATCTCCGCTGCCAATTGCCGGATTAATTTTTCCCCGGCCCGGGAACATGCGATGTCAATGCACTGGCAGGTAATGTTGGTATATTCCAGCCGGATAACCTTACAGGCCCCGGTCAATACGGCTTTCACCGGACAAATCATCTCTTCACCGGTTACTGACTGCATATTGTCGGTGACCACCTTAAGCCGAATCTCACCCCTTACTTGACTGGCGCCAATGGCTTTTACCAGGTATAACAAACCGTAAAAAACCGTTTCCAGGTCCGTGTTTGGGGTGATTCCCCATAAATAAACAATTCCCCGGGGGAGGGTATTCAATGTGGAAAGTTCATCCAACAACACGGCAAAGTCCTTTTCTTCTCCCGGGTTAACCGTATAATCTCCATTTCCCACCCGGGCAAATGTTTCTCCTGCCCTCACAATGACAATATTTTTCCCAAGCTGCTTCACCAATTGAGAGCCAATGCCGCATGCATCCATGAACACAAGCCAACCGCTTTGGATCGGGGTTTCTCCGGGAGTATAAACAGGACCGGTCAAGGGGGATTGTTTCCAGGTGGGGATATAAAACCACTGATCCATGGGTTTTCGTTTACCTGGAGAAGAACCTCCCGGCAATATGAACAAGTCCTCTTTTAAATGCTCCGGGAGAATACGGGTTTCATCCGGGAAACGCTGCCTTGCAAACGGATATGTGGGCATAGGAATACGAAAAAGTTTTCGATGAGAGTGGTATTCCTGCCAATCGATGGATATGCCGTGGAGCCACAATTGACCGGTTTGTTTCAAAAGAAAATAGTGGTCCGGTACATTTTCTTGCGGATGCCGCACCAGGTTGAGCACCAATTGCCCGGGCTTTTTCCGGGTATGCTGGCGGGCAAAGGTACTTAACCCTTTGCCCGGGCCCACTTCTAACAATACGGCATTTTCCTCCGCTAACAACTCCCCGAGGCCCTGGAAAAAGCGAACGGTTTTTCGCAGATGGTCTGCCCAGTAACCGGGGTCTGCTGTTTGTTCGCTTGTGATCCATTTTCCCGTCACATTGGACACAAAAGGAATCCCGGATGGATGCCCGGGGACCTGTCCCACCTGTTCCCTGAATCTCTCCATCACCGGTGTCATCATTTCCGAATGAAACGCATGGGAGGTATGAAGGGGGGTACTTTTATATCCATTTTGTTTTAATGTCCCGGCAAATGTATCGACCATCTCATGAGAACCGGAAACCACGCAGAGTGAGGGCGCGTTTACAGCAGCCAGGGATATACCCGGGGGCAATAAGGGCAACAGCCGCTCTTCCGGCAGCGGAACACTGAGCATCGCACCCCCGCGCATTTGCTGCATCAATTGGCCCCTTAAAACCACCAATCGCAACGCATCTTCCAGGGAAAAAACACCGGACAGGCAGGCTGCCGTGTATTCACCAATACTGTGCCCGATCATGGCATAAGGACGAATTCCCCATTTCATTAACATCCTTGCCAGTGCATATTCCAGGATAAACAGTAAGGACTGGGCAATTTCGGTTTGGTTTATATTTTTTGCCACAGAGGACACAGAGGACACAGAGAAGTCATTGGGATAAATAATCTCCTTTAAATCATAAGCCATTAAGGAGTTAAGAATTTCAAAACAATGGTCCATTTCCTCCCGGAATACCGGTTCTGTTTGGTAAAGTCCACGCCCCATATTCACGTACTGGCTGCCCTGGCCGGAAAACATAAATACCACCGGCCGTTTATCCTCACCCGCAGCATGGGTATACACGCCGTTTGCACCGGCGCCAGTCAATAAGGAAAGGGCTTCATCGATATCCCCGGCAGCCAGCATTCGCCTGTATTTAAAAGCTTTTCGCCCCACCTGCAGCGTATAGGCCGCATCAGCCAGCTTGAAACCATGATTTTCTTTTAAGTAATTCCCCAGGTTTTCTGTCATCCGCTCCAGGGCAGTTTCGGTCCTGGCAGAAAGAAGAATCAATTGAGGAGGCTCAGCCGTCTGACCGTCTGACCGTCTAACCTCGGGCCCTTCCTCTAATATAACGTGTGCGTTGGTGCCGCCGAAGCCAAAGGAACTAACCCCGGCTCGCCGCGGGTATTTCGCGGTTTTCCATGGGGAAAGCGTTGTTACCACGTAAAAGGGGCTGTTCTCAAAATCGATTGTTGGATTGGGATTTTCAAAATGCAAACCAGGAGGAATCTGCCTGTGTTTCAGGGCCAGGACGGTTTTGATAAACCCGGCTGCCCCGGCAGCGGCATCCAGGTGCCCCACATTGGTTTTTACCGAACCGATGCCGCAAAAACCTCTCTTTTCCGTATTAAAGGCCTGTTTTAGGGCATTGATTTCGATGGGGTCTCCCAGCGATGTACCGGTGCCGTGGGTTTCCACGTAACCGATGGTTTCAGCACTCACCCGCGCCATGTCCAGGGCTTCCCGGATAACCGCCACCTGACCCCGGGTACCGGGAGCGGTGAAACCCACTTTCTCGATCCCGTCATTATTCACTGCAGAACCTTTGATAACCGCATGAATACAATCCCCATCCCTGAGGGCATCTTCAAGCACTTTCAAAACCACGATACCCACGCCTTCTGCAAAAACCGTACCTTTTGCCTTTGCATCAAAGGCCCGGCAGTGCCCGTCCGGAGAATGGATCATTCCCTCCTGGAAAAGGTACCCGGTTTTACGGGGCCAATATACAGATACCCCGCCTGCCAGCACCATATCGCATTGGCCTGTCAATAAGCCGCGGCAGGCCGCATCCACAGCCACCAACGACGTGGAACAGGCAGTATAAATAGTATAGCTGGGACCCTTTAAATCCAGCCGGTATGAAATTCGCATGCTGGAAAAATCTTTATCTTTTAAGGTTAACGCTGCAAATTGTTCTTCCGCTGCCCTGTCTTTCCCCCGCAAAAAGGATAAAATCTCCCAATAGAATCCCGAGGCGGCTCCTGTATACAGACCGATGAGCCCTTGATAAGAACCGGGTTCATACCCGGCATTTTCCAATGCCTCCCAGCAGCACTCGTGCAGCAGGCGCACCTGGGGGTCTGTCATTTCCGCTTCCTTGGGAGTATAACCGAAAAAAGCAGCATCAAAACAGTCAACATCCTCCAGGAATCCTTTGGCCTTGACATAATTGAGGTCTTTTAGCTGCGCCCCATCGATCCCGGCTTCTTCCAGTTCTTTATCTTGAAAAAACCGGATGGATTCCCTCCCGTTTTTCAGGTTATCCCAGAATTCATCGATATTTTTGGCTCCCGGGAAGCGGCCGGCCATACCAATCACTGCAATTTCCAGGCCGGTCCTGGTATTTTCACTCCTATCATCTATCATTTTTTCTCCCTTCGCATGATTCTGAATGTTGCCTCGGCTCGATTTACACTTCTATCCGTCGGCCTCACTGTTCTGGGGGCAGCAGGGGGACTGTCCAGGTACCCTGCCAGCGAAGCGATGGTGGGATATTCAAACCACTGTTCCACCGCTATATCTTTCTTAAGGATTTCTCTTAATTTACTGTTGAACTGGATAATGTCCAGGGACGATGCGCCCATGTCAAAGAAGTTATCGTGGACACCGATGGTCTCGATGCCGAAAAAATTCCGGCAAATAAGAGCGATTGAACGCTCTGTTTGATTGAAAGAAACAGTACTTTTATCAAAAACCTCCGAACTTTCGAGGGTATCTTCCGGCCGGTGTAAGTATTTGCGTTTAATCCATTGGTCAATCCGGGCGGACAAATCCCGCGTGGAAACCACCACGCGGGCTGCGAAGGGATGGGATAAAATCTGCCGGAAGGCTTCCACACCTTCTTCGGGAGTTATTCCTTCACCGGGTAACGGGGTTGTCTCTGACTGCCAAGCGTCCCAATTGACGCTGATCCAGGGTATGCGGTTTTCCCGGTTCGCTTTTTGAGCAAAAGCGTCCATAAAAAGATTGGCTGCCGAATATGCTGTAAATCCCAGTCCCCCCAAAACCGCTGCCAGGGAAGACATCAAAAAACAAAAATCCAGGTCTTTCCCCTGCAATAAGGAATTTAAAACTTCAAGCCCCTCTACTTTGGCCCTAAATTGTTCCTGGCAGTCAATTTTGTCAATTTCCCGGATTCCCTTGATGGAAGGTCCGGCGATTACACCAGCCGCGTGTATCACCCCGTTAAGGGGACCGAATTGCTCTTCCCCACGGTTAATCGCCTGCTGCATTTGTTCCCTGTCCGCGGCATCCGCACGTAGAACCAGTACCTCCCCACCCAATGCCTCGATTTCCTGCTTTTTCCGTTCCCATTCTTCTCCCGGTACCAGAGATGACCGGCCCGTGAGGATCAGCCTGGCCTTTACTGTCCGGGCCAGGTATTTGGCCAGCATCATCCCGATGTGTCCCAGTCCGCCGGTGATGAGGTAAACCCCCCGCTCTCTTAACCGCTGCCTGCCGGAGGTACCCGCCTGTACCGGCTCAAAACACTGCACCCAACGATGGGAACCTCGATAGGCAATCACCGGCGCCATATCACCCTCCCCGGGCTCAGCGGTTAATTCTGTGGTCAGCAGCGTGATTAATTTTTCTTCACCCGGGCTCCCGGGCTCCGGCAGGCGAATATCGATACTGCGGCAGCTGATATTGAGGTATTCCTGGGGAACTACCTTTATGGGCCCAAGAACTACCGCTTTCCAGGGGTCCAACGCTTCCTCACCCGTGATTTCCTGCATATTGTCGGTAACCACCGATATGTGAAAGGATTCGGAAAAATGGTGCTTCCCCAATGCCCGGGTAAGATAAACAAGACTGTAAAATTCCATTAACTTTTTTCTGTCCCGGTTCTCCCCGGTAACCCCCCAAAAATGAATAATTTTAAAGGGGGTTTGCTTGTTGGCTGCCAGAAGGGCAATTAACCGGTCGTAGTCCCGGGGTTCATCAGGGTCCAGGGTATACTCAAACTCATTGACGCGGTTAAATGCGTTCCCGGTTTTTACTTTTACAATATACGGGTGCTTATGTGCCAGACCGTTCACAAAACGGGTTACCGGCTCATCGTCATGCATAAAAACCAGCATGGGGCGCTGCGGCGTTCCGGTGCCGGGATCAGGCAGCGGTGCCAGGGATAGTTTCCAGGAGGGGATGTAGAACCAGCGGCCCACTGCTTTTTTCTCATTTTTATCCGCTGATGCGCCTGGAGAAATCCCTTTGCCCTCCACGGTCCCGGTTAACGGTTCACCGTATTTCCAGTAACGTTTACCCTCAAAGGGGTTGTGGGCAGCGGCAGGCGCCGGCGCTCCCGGTCCTGGTGAAACGCTTCCCAATCAATGCTTATCCCAAAGGTCCACAACCAGCCGATCCGGTCCAGGAAATAACGGTCATCCGGTATATTTTCCTGCGGGTGCCGGAGTAAATTCACCACCCGGTGGCCCGGGTTCTTCCCGGGATGCTTATTCACCAATGTACTTAACGCCCTGCCGGGTCCCACTTCCACAAACACGGCATTATCTGTCTTTAACACTTCCTCAAGACCCTTGCCAAAGCGTACGGTTTGCCGCAATTGCCGTGCCCAGTAACCCGGATCAACCGCATCTTCCAATGTAATCCATGTACCGGAAATATTGGATATATACGGCATTTCCGGTTCCCTTAACCGGATGCGGCCAACCCCCTGCTTAAACTCCGCCAAAATGGGCTCCATCATGTTGGAATGAAACGCATGGGAGGTATGCAGCCGACTGCCTGTATATCCCTTTTCCTTTAATTCCTTTTCAAAGGCATCCACGGCCTGGTGGGCACCCGAAACCACGCAAAGCTGCGGACCGTTAACCGCGGCCAATGATATTTCTTCATTTGCAGCCAATACGTGCCGGAGCTCATCTTCAGGAATGTTCATACTCAACATGGAACCGGAAGGCATTTTTTGCATCAATTTCCCCCTCAGCACCACCAGTTCCAGGGCCTCCTCCAGGCAAAACACACCAGACAAACAGGCGGCTGTGTATTCACCGATGCTGTGACCCATCATGGCATAAGGACGAATCCCCCACTTCATTAACATCTTTGCCAGGGCATACTCAATCGCAAAAAGAAGGGGTTGGGCAATTTCGGTTTGCTTTATATTTTTTGCCACAGAGGACACAGAGGACACAGAGAGGTCATAAGGATAAATTATCTCTTTGATGTCGCACTCCATGATCGAGGTTAGTGACTCAAAACAGCGGTCCATTTCCTCCCTGAACAGCGGTTCTGTTTCGTAAAGTTCTCTTCCCATGTTGACATACTGGGAACCCTGGCCTGGAAACATAAAAACCACGGGATGACGATTGTCTTCAGCACAGAAACATGGGCCGTTGGAAGCCGACAGCATTTCTACTGCTTCTTCAATCCCGGTACACACAAAATATCGCCGGTGTTTAAACGTTTTTCGCCCCACCTGTAAAGTATAGGCAGCATCAGCCAGCTTGAGACCATGATTTTCTTTTAAGTAATTCACCAGGTTTTCTGTCATCCGATCCAGGGCAGTTTCGGTCCTGGCAGAAAGAAGAATCAATTGAGGACGCTCAATCATCTGACCGTCTGACCGTCTGAGTCCAAGACCTTCCTCTACTATAACGTGGACGTTGGTGCCGCCAATGCCGAATGAACTGACTCCTGCCCGGCGGGGAAATGGGCCTTTTTTCCATTCCCTGGGTTCGGTAACCACATAAAAGGGACTGTTCTCAAAATCGATTTTGGGATTGGAGGTTTCAAAATTCAGGCTGGGTGGAATCAACCGGTGCTTGAGCACCAGGACGGTTTTGATAAACCCCGCGGCCCCGGCAGTAGCATCCAGGTGCCCCACATTGGTTTTTACCGAGCCGATGGCACAAAAACCCGTTTGCTGTGAATTGAACGCCCGTTTCAATCCTTCGATTTCCACCGGGTCTCCCAGCGCGGTCCCGGTGCCGTGTGTTTCTACATACCCGATACTTTCCGCATCCACCTCCGCCACCTGGAGTGCGGCTTCGATAACCTCTGCCTCACCCTCCACACTGGGAGCGGTATACCCCACTTTACGCACCCCATCGTTGTTGATGGCCGAGCCTCTAATAATTGCATGAATACAATCCCCTGCCCTCAGTGCATTTTCCAGTGTTTTTAGGACCACGATGCCCACTCCGTCTCCCCCGTTGGTTCCATTGGCCTTCTCATCAAAGGCGCGGCAGTGACCGTCCGACGACCGTACCATTCCATCTTCATAAAGGTAACCGTTTTTCCCGGGAAGTAAAATGGACACACCGCCGGCAAGTACGATATCGCATTCGCCGCTTAACAGTGCCTGGCACCCCAGGTGAATGGAAACAAGAGAGGTGGAACAGGCGGTTTGCACTGTCACCGCCGGTCCTTTTAAATCGAGTTTATATGCCAGCCGCGTGCTGATAAAGTCCCTGTCGTTGAAACTTCCTACCCTGATTTGCTGCGAATGAGCATCGATTCCAGTGGATATGCGCTCCAGCCAATAAGAATTATAAATGGAACCCACATAAAGCCCCACCGCACCAGCGAAAACCCCCCCGGCATAGCCGGCATCCTCCAAAGCCTCCCAGCAGCATTCATGCAGCACCCGGAACTGCGGGTCCATGACTTCCGCTTCCCAGGTGGAATAATCAAAAAAAGAGGCGTCAAAATACTCGATGCCCTCAAGCACACCTTTGGCCTTTACATAATGGCGATTCTTTACTAATCCCGGATCAATACCGGCTTCCACTAACTCCCCATCAGTGAAAAAGGAGATGGCTTCCACCCCGTTTTTCAGGTTATTCCAGAATTCGTGGATATCTTTCGCACCGGGAAAACGTCCCGCCATACCGATAACCGCTATTTCCAGCCCTGTGCGGTTATTATCCTCATGGATTTCACTCATGCGACTCTCCTGGCTCTTTTCCTTGCCCGCTCCTGCAAGCGGTTTTTCCCTTTTTCCCTTTCTTTATATCTCCTGTTTCCTGTTAGAGTCACTTCACGTTTCCCTTTATCCTCCTGCAAATTTTGGGCCAACAGACCCACTGTGGGAAACGTAAATATGGTTACCACTGGTATATCCCTGGATAACGCCTGCTTTAATTTACCGCTCACCTGGATAATATCCAACGAATTTCCACCAAGATCAAAGAAATTATCCTCACTTCCTACTTTATCCAATTTAAGCACCTCTTGCCAGGTTTGGGCAATGGTTTTTTCTAACCCACTCTTAGGGGCCACATACGTGGCTCCCAGTTGAGTTCGAGAACGGTCCGGCAGCGGCAAAGACTTCCGGTCTACCTTCCCACTGGAAGTTAAAGGAATCCGGTCTAAGGGTATAAAATAGGAAGGGAGCATATAATCGGGGATATGCTTTAACAAATATTCTCTTAATTGAGCTGCCAAAAGCTCCCGGTCCGATACAAAATAAGCACAAAGATGTTTCTCAACTTCGTCAATAGATACTTCCTTCTGGTACCCCAGGTTTCTTAAGAAATCAGCGTGCTCGTTTCTGCTGATGGCCAGGGTTAAATCTTTTTTAACGTTCTCCAATGTGGCATGTCCTAACCGCAGCTCCCAGCTTTTGGCACTGCCGGTATAGTGATACCCCAATTCCTTAAAATGATTATAATCTCCCACCATGCAAATTTTGCAATCAGTGGAATAAGCGGCACGGTTTTCAAGGTTTTTCCAGTAAGCATCCTTCTCGTCCAGGTATGCGGCCATCTCTTCATTGGTAATATCAAAATAACGGTAAAAATCAATGAATTCCACCACTTCATAGGCAGTCCCGTCTTTCATGATATCAATATCAATCGCATCGAAGATATTCTTATCTATAGCGGCCACATTTTTCATGATCTTTAAGTTCTCTTTTTCTATTTCCTCTACATCGAAAATTCCTTTTCCCATGAACTTGTACAATTTATTATCAATGATCTGACCGCGGGATAAGGTTTCTCCGATGACAAATTTAATATTATTTTTATACGCATACTCCGCCGCCAGGGACGTAGAGGTATGAATACACCCTTTACACATGGTATGGGCTGACTTCAGGCTCTCTTTAAGAATTTGGTCCGAATTTTTGTGCCGCAAGAATATATGATCCACACCGATTTGCGTGGTGATTCGTTTGATCCGGTCCAGGCTGGATCGGTCGTAATGTCCCGAGTCATAAGTAACGGTTAAAACCTTAAATCCCATATCAAGCAGCTTGTACAAAGCATAAGTGGCAACCCGTTCACAGGCATATACCAACAAACAATCGTATTCCCCTTTTTTGTTTTTGTTTCCTTCCCGGATTTTCTTTTCCAGGTCGGCGGGTGTTTTAAAATATTGGGTGATCAATGTTTGATACTTATCCATGTTTTCGCAAACATTGCATACGTTGTCGTTATTAACCGTGATCCCGGGATAATTGGACCAGATTCCGCATTTTTTACATTCACGGATGGCCTCTTGCAGCTCATTTTTATCTCTGGCAATTACCACTGTGTCATTTATCGAGGGGTGTCTTAACAATGCGGTTTGCACTTCTCCTATTTCGATTCGATACCCTCTTATTTTTACCTGGTCATCGCGTCTGCCTAAAATTTCGATATTGCCATCTTCCAACCACCTGGCCATGTCCCCGCTTTTATATAACTTCCCGGCACCAAAGTGATTGGCAATGAAATTGGCGCCTGTTTTTTGTCGGTTATTGATATACCCCCTGGCAACGCTGTCACCGGCGATGCATATTTCCCCGCATATGCCGATGGGCATGGGCTGCATATCCCTTGAAAGGATATAAATTCGATTGTTGGCGATGGGTTTGCCAATAGGAACAACAGAACGCTTATCTCCTGGTTCCAGGTCATAATAGGTATTATTGACGGTTCCTTCCGTGGGACCATACGTGTTGACGATTTTTCCTTCAAAATAGGAATAAAAATTCTTGACGGCATCCATGGTGATAGGCTCAGCGCCAATAATCAACCAGGGCAGTGTTAACCGGGGCTTCTCCGTTTTTTTATTCAACAGGTGAGTAATAGCAGTTAACAGGGAAGCGGGACAATACATCATGGTTAAGGCTTTATTATCACCTCCGGCATTGGCATCGGTCATCAGTCGGATTAAATATTCGGCATCTTTTCGCTGCTGCGCAGTAAGAACTTTTATTTGGGCCCCGATTTGCAGCGGCCAGAAGATCTCCCATACTGACGGATCAAAGGTTAAATCGGTACGCTGGACAATAGTGGCTGTTTCATTGAGTTTAAATTTATCTTGCATCCATTGAATACAATTGTTGACCTGCCGGTGTTCCACCATCACCCCTTTGGGAACCCCGGTGGACCCGGAGGTGTACATCACATAGGCCATGTTGTTTGCCGCGGCTTCCGATATAGGATTTTGTGAATTTTCTTCTTTAATTTCGCTTTCCAGGCGGTCCAACAGCATTACGGCGCAAGATTTATCTTTATAGGCGACTTCATCCCAGTCGGCAAAAGCAATGCCTTTGATATTTTGCAAGATCTCCTTAGAGGGGATTTTGAAATCATTTTCCAACATCTTTTCAATCAACTCTTCCATGGTTTCCTCACCTTCACCAATAGCTAAGAGGTTAACATGTTTGTCTTTTAATATGGTATCGTAATCGCTGGAAGCGTAAGGTCCACCGGTGATAATAGGCACCTCTATTCCCCACTGTCTCAGCATAAACACGGTTTCATGGAAAAATTCCCTGAAAAAGGTTAACGTGCGAATCGCTATCAAACCAGGATTATAGGCAAATACCAACTCTTTTAATTCCCGGAAACTATCAAAATCATTGCCGGATTTGTATATACGGCCGTCAATCCTGGCGCCGAATTTCTCTTTTAAATGGGTGAGCAGGTAGATCAATCCCAGGGGCTGCTCGGTGACGTTGTAGAGCATACTGTGGGTAGAGAAATGCTGGGAAAGGTCGAGAAAAAGTATCTTTCTGGCTCCCGGGGGTGTTTCCCCGGCCGCGTGTTCCCGGTCAAATATATTGGGTACAGCACTGTCATTAGTGAAGGAAGGCTTACTGAAAGCACCGTCATCATCCAATCTGGCAAAATCAATGATGTCCTTTATACTTATGATTTCCACCGGTAGATAGGCATTATATTTCTGGGTGAGGGCATTTTCGTCCAGTATTTTCATTTGAACCGGTAATACTTGTTTTAAGCGCTCTTTGCACATGAAGTATTCATTCATAAAGTTGGCCTGGTACTTACGGGTAAAACTTTTGGGAAAGGGCAGTGTTTCGGGCAGCTCGTGGAAGGCCCGGTTTTTGGAGGCCATTATATCACTCTTCTTCACACCGTGGGCCAGGGCAAATTCCTCCATCTCGGTGTTGGGGAATATTTTTAATATATGGATATAGGGAAAATGAAGCCACTTGATGTCTTTTATAAAATCCAGTGTCATCATGGCTTCTTCTTCGGTTTCAGTGGGAAAACCGTGCATGGTTGCCATTTCCAGGATCACATGGGGATGCTGCCCGGCAATGTAATCCACCACTTGTTTAAATTTATCCAGGTCCAGGTTCTTTTTTATCAATTTTTGCAGCCTGGGAGAAGCGGTTTCTAATGACAGGTTGATGCCCCGTGTCCCTGCTTCCACCATTAAATCAATATAATCCGGGGTCATGATATCGCCGCGGAGGCCATTGGGGAAAAACAATTGAACCTTTAGTTTGTTTTGAGTAATCAACCGGAACAACCGGCTGCTGTTTTCCCGGTTGAGGTTAAAACAATCATCGATAAAGGCAAAATTGCGGACACCTCTTTTGTAATAATATTGGATTTCGTTAAAAATGTTTTCAGCACTGCGGTGCACATGGAATTTGGACCAGATTTTATGGCAGAATAAACATTCGAAGGGACATCCCCTGGTGGTCTGAATGGAAATACAATCCGTGACACTGGCCATGCCGATTTTGTTCTTGTAATTCTCCAGGTTAATCAAGGAGCGGTCCGGCATGGGCAGGTCATTAAAACCCTTGATATGACCTCTTGGGGGTGTAACCGTTATCGAGACGTCATGGTTTTTTTCAAAGTCCCGGAGTGCGGTAAAGGGGAGGTTTTTTATTGTTTGTGAGTGGGTCAACAGGACGGGCGCTCCGGCGTCTTCCAGCATGAAGCGAATCCGTTCCGCAGGCAGGCCCGAGTCAATGGGCAGGTAAGCCCCACCGGCTTTCAATACAGCCAGCAAGCTGACCACCATGTCAACCGAAGGTTCCATCATCATACCCACCACTGTCTCGGTGGTGACACTGTTTTTCCTCAGTAAATGGGCCAGTTGATTGGACCTTTTATTTAATTCCCAATAGGTCAATTGTACTGTTTCCCAGGCTTTCTCTCCCTTGCCAACTGCCCCTTTATCGGCCGGGGATGCCACCCCCCTACCAACTAAAACCACTCCGTCAGGCGTTCGTTCTACCTGTTCTTCGAATAACTCATGGATGGTCTTATCCGCCGGATACTCTCTTGCCGGTCCGTTGAATTCCTCTAACAACTGCTGACGCTGCGAAGGGGTTAAAAGGTCTATTTCACGAACGGTTTTATTTTGCGAAGGTGAATGGAGGATTTCCCTGAGTACCACCGCGAAATGTTCCATAAGTCTTTTAATGGCAGGATCACTAAAAAGTGCTTCCTGGTAGGTAAAGATAACGGCAACATCATTAAAGGTTTCGATTTCCACTGTCAAATCATAATTGGTTTTATAAAACATCGAATAAGAATCAATGGAAAAGGAATTGCCTTTATTTTTATCCTGGTCAGTTGAATTTAAAACCATGTCCAGGGGATAATTCTCAATCACAAGGATGGTATCGAAAAGGCTTTCTTTACCGTCCAGTTGGCTATTTTTTTTAACATCCGTCAGGGATGTGCTTTCGTACTCTTCCCTGACCTGCAGCGAATGATGAACGTGCTCCAATAGATTGGAAACCGTTGTATGGGCTTCCCGCCGAACCCGCATCGGTACAGTATTTATGAATAAACCCACCATGTTTTCCACATCTTTTATTTTTGCATTTCTTCCGGCAACTGTGGTGCCGAAAACCACATCGTAACTATCCGTATATTTCTGCAACATTATTCCCCATGCCGTGTACAATAACGATGCCAGGGTGATCTCTTGATCTTTTACAAAGGCTCTCATCCGGTTTGTCCAGGCTTCGGGAAACCTATACCTATACCGTTTTATATCATTATTTATGCTATTGTGCTTTTCTTTAATGGGAAGAGGCGTCCGCGTATCAAAAGCCTTTAAATAGCCCTGCCAATAGCTTGCCTGTCTTGCCTTATCCTGTGTTTGCATCCATTTGACAAATTCTTTGAATCTATTTTTTCCCTTCTTTTCCAAAGGATTTCCATTGGTCAGATTATAGTAAGCCTCAAGAAATTCTTTGAGGATAATGCCGGTACTCCAACCATCAACCAATATATGGTGATGACTGAACAATGCCAGGTATTTGCTGTCACCATACCGGTCTTCCTTTAATTTGCAAAGAGTGACTCGAAAAGGGACATTATGTAAATCAAATTTATTCTTCCTGTCCTCATGCTTCATTTCTTTTATCAACTGTTCCGTGGGCTTGTCGTTTTCATTGGAAAAATCATAGGTTTTAACCTGTAAAGGATGGTCTCTCAGGATGATTTGAACCGGCTTTTTGATCTCTTCCCAGCGAAATTGGGCTCTCAGCATCTCATTGGTGTCTTTCACCCAATTCCAGGCTTGCTCAAAATACCCTTCATGGATTTCTCCTGAGATTTCCAGAGATAATTGCTCAAAATACTGGTCCCCGTCCATGTTCTCAAGGTAATGGAAAAGCATTCCTTCCTGCATCGGTGTTAATGCAAGAATATCCTCTACATCTCTTCTACTCAATTCCTTCATTTTTTTTCCCCTATTCCGGGTTTTTCACTGGGATACCTTCCGCCTGCTTTATTGTTTTAGCCTTTTGTCTGTTTTCTGAATGAGGATTTAATCTAACATGGGAGTTACTTTTTGTAAATACCCAAAATTGTTGCATATTCTGCAATAAGAGATGAAGAGCTATAAAAGTGTAATATTTATCATATTTTCTGCATTTAATTTACATTGGATATAACGCACTCTCTTTTAAGTAGAGTAATTTTAACATTCATCCATCGTGCACTCACTGCGCAACAATATTTGTTATTCGCTTCTGCATACAATCAAAAATATTTTATATTTATTGTCCTCTGCCTGAGCCAGATGAATTTTTTCCCCGGCATCTTTTTCGTTTCCTTAAGAGTATCAATGTTTAAGTTTCCAGGTGAGCTGCGGTTTGTTGGTTTAACGTTAACTTTTTATTAATATTCTGTAAAAGCGCGCAAAAAGAACAACGTTTTTCCAGTTGGTACTTTTCAAATGTCATGAGCGACTCCTATAGGGTGTGGACGCCGTCCACTTTTTGTTAAAGGTTTTGGTTTTCATGGTTTCCTCCTCTTTTTAATTTTTTTTCATCTTCATACCCCTATAATGTTGTGAGAACAAAAATTTTTCGTTCTCCCTTATAAGGTAGATCGTTTTTTCTTAAAATCAGAAGGCGTCATCTTAACATGTTTTTTTACAGTACGTTTCGATTGGGGGAAAAGGAAAAAAGGAATTTATTTTATTTTACCTTGTTTGCTGTAAGAAACCACATGTCTTATCAGGAAAAATACGGCTGTAACATTGATAATAACAATCGATGCGTTCAATAAATCAGCACAACTCCATAGTAGTTCAGCTTCAATGAATCCAAAGATAATGACCAGGCAAAAGGCCCAACGAAAAATTTTTCTCATCCCGGGTCCCCAGATGTATACAAAACATTGCTCCCCATAAAAACACCAGGCTATCAGTGTGGAATATCCAAATAAAAAAGAGGCAAGAAATACAATATAACTGCCGTAACTCCCAAAAGGGGCACCAAATGCCGCAGTGGTTAAAGCCGTGCTGGTTTCCCCGGAGGTCCAAACCCCGGTAATTAAAATAATGAAAGCAGTCAATGTGGCGACAATGGTATCGATAAATACACCGAACATACCAATTAAACTTTGTTTCACCGGGTTGTCACATTTTGCGGTACTGAACATAATCGGTGAGCTTCCGGTACCTGCTTCATTGGAATAAAAACCCCGGGCTACCCCATAGCGAATTGACATGAGTACGGTGGCCCCGGCAAATCCACCGGATGCACCTGCCGGAGTAAACGCTTTTGAAATAATTATTTCTATCACGTCCCCAAAAACATTCCCATATTTAAGTATAATTACAATGCCCAAAAATAGGTAAATGATGACCATAAATGGTGTAATCATTTTAAGCACTCGAGCAATCGAGTAGAGTCCACCGATAACCACCAACCAGGTTAAGAAAGCAATAGTAATACTTATTGGCAGCAAGTGAGGAACCTGTTGGGGCAGCCAATTGAGATTAAATGATTTATAGGCAGCCAAAGAGATGGAATTGGACTGGATGGTTGAGGTAGCCAGTAATGCTTTGAATCCCATTGCCAGTGCAAATAGGGTGGCCAGCCACCGCATTTCCAGGAGTTTTTCAATATAATACATGGGGCCGCCCGAATAAGTGCCGTCAGGACTTTTTTTCCGGTGTGACATGGAAAGCAGTGTCTCTCCATAAACTATGATCATGGCGATAAATGACGATACCCATAACCAAAATACGGAACCCGGACCACCCACGGCAATGGCTGTGGCCACACCTGCTAAGTTTCCATTGCCAATGATGCCCCCCAATGCTGCAAAAAGAGATTGCAATGGAGTAATATTCCCCTCACCTCTGCCTTTACGGTATTTGTAAGTTAATTGAGCTGCTTTAAAAAAACGAGTAAATTGTAAGCCCTTCAGGCGAAAAGTAAAGTATATGCCAACCAGGGTCAGAAAAATCAACATGGGATATCCCCACAGCAAGGTGGCAAAATCTCGAATCCATTGATCTAAAAGGTTAATGGTCACTTTTTTCTTTTATAGAATAGCTGGATATTTCATTATATCATATTTAAAGAAACTTCGATAGTCTATTTTTGTCCCCTTTTCCCACAGGTTCTGAGTAGGAATAATGAATTATTGAAGAAAATTTTTTTTAACGTATTTTTTGTTGAAAATATCACGTTCTTATTATATTATACCTTTCTAGAGAAAAAAGAATTTCATTTTTCTTTCGTATGAGTAAATGAAAAAGGGGAGAATTTAAAATGATTAGACGTAACTGGGATAACGATGAGTGGAAAACCCTCATTCATACCATCAACCGTGGGAATTGTATTCTTATGTTGGGGCCTGATGCATCTTTTGAGCCGGTGAATGGAAAGGCTCAACCATTGACGGAAAGATTGGCAAATGAGTTGGCGGGAAAGATCGAAGCAAAAATCAGCACCCTCAAGATCGATCCCTCCAACCTGGCCCAGGTGGCCCACTACTATAGTATGGAAACAGGAAGAAACGGCCTGGAAGCAAAGGTGGAGATTTTTTATGAAGAAAGAGCTCATCTCACCAGTGAATTCCACGAAGACCTTGCCGTGCTTCCTTTTTATTTTGCCGTTACCTCCAGCCCGGACCGTATGTTTTTTAATGCCCTGGAAAAAGCCGGGAAAAAACCCATGATTAAAGGATACAATTTTCGTGGAACTACATCTCCCATGGTCACAATGGGAAGTGCTGCCGAACCCTTGCTGTTCAATCTCTACGGCAGGCCCGAAGAACCGGAGTCGCTGGTGCTCACAGAAAGCGATCTCCTGGATTTCCTGGTGGCCGTGGTTTCCGGGAACCCACCTCTGCCCAAAAACATTATCAGTGAATTACACGCCAGGAATAAGAGTTTCCTTTTCCTGGGATTCGGGTTTCGACACTGGTATTTAAGGGTCCTCCTTCATGTGCTGCAGGGAGACAAAAAACAGGCCCATTCATTTGCCCTGGAAAAGTTTCCCCAGGACCTGGATGAATTCCAACACACCATTCTTTTTTTCGAAAATAGTCACTGCAAGATTCACCTGTATGACAAAGAATTTAAATCCTTTGTAAAAGAGTTAAGAGAGAGATATGAACAAGAGGGCTCAGCCCCTGCCGCAGCAGAAACAAAACCGGAGCCTGAGGATGCACCCACGATTTTTATCTGCCATGCTAGTGAAAACAAGGATTTTGCCGGTTCTTTATATCAAAAGCTTGAAAGAGCAGGGTTTGCACCCTGGTTGGATAAAGAGAGCCTCCGGGGTGGGGATGATTGGGATAAGGTTATCCGAAAGGCTATTGAAAAGGAAATCGACTATGTGGTGGTTTTACAAAGTCATGAGCTTTTGAAAAAGTTTGAGGGTTATGTAAATAAAGAGATCAATTTAGCACTGGACCGCCAGGATGAATTCAGGCGCGGGATTCGGTTCATTATCCCAATTAAAATCGATGATTGTCCCATATTGGAAGAATTGGAACATCTTCACACCATTGATTTCTCTGTCGCTGATAACATCGAGGAAGTGGTCAAAACCATCCGGCGGGATCAAACCAGACGAAAAGGAGTTAAATGATGACACAAACACACCAGCATGATACGAATCCTAGTATAAGTTACAGGTACCCGGGTTCGCGTCCTTTTAGCGACAGCGAGTTGGACAGGCGGTTGTTTTTCGGGCGGGAAGATGAAATACAGTATTTATTTCATTCAATCCTGGTGGAGACCCTGTTTGTGCTTTTTGCTAAATCCGGTATGGGCAAGACCTCCCTATTGAATGCAGGAGTAATGGAATTGCTGCGGCAGGAAAATTTTCTGCCGCTGCCAATACGGTTTAATGACCGGGAAAGCACCCCGTTAGATTTAATTTATCCCGGGATTGAAGAGGCGATTAAGCAGTGGAATAAAAAAGTTGAACCAGGGGAAAAAATCGATTACGAACCCGGGGAAAAAGAAACGTTATGGCAATATTTCAACACTGCGGCGTTCTGGTCTTCCGACGATAAACCATTAATTCCCATACTTATTTTCGACCAGTTTGAAGAATTTTTTACCATGCATTCCCGGGAGGAGAGGGAAGTGTTTCTTGTGCAATTGGCCGACCTGGTGAGGGGGCGGGTACCGGCAGCGGTGCGAAATGCATTTAAAGCAAAGGAACATTTTCCTTACAGTGATACCGCCCCGGAAGTAAAAATTATAATCTCTATCCGGGAGGATTACCTGGGACACCTGGAGGAAATGAGTGAGGCTATTCCCAATATTCTAAAAAACCGTTTCAGGTTATTGCCGTTAAAATCCGGACAGGCAAAGGATGCGATTGTAAAACCTGCCGCTTTATCGGAAGATGAGCATGTCAAGTCAAAGGGTTTTTTGTATGCTGACGAAACCATCGATGAAATGTTGGATTTCTTATGTAAACGGAGAGAGAGAGGGGAGAGCGTCAAAACGGATGAAGTCGAACCGTTTCAATTGCAGTTGCTCTGCCAGCACATCGAGGAAAAGGTGAATGCAGAGGCGGATAAAGAGACCGGCGAATATATTGTACAGCCGGAAGACCTGGGTGGTAGAACCGGTATGAATAGGGTAATGCAAGGATTTTATGAAAATCGTATTAAAACGTTGGACTCGGTGTGGAAGCGAATAAGGGTACGTAAGTTGTGTGAGAAAGGATTGATTGACAATAAATATAGATTGAGCCTGGAAGGGGGATATATTCGACGTAAATATAGGGTTCCCGGGGAGCTCTTATCCCACCTGGTGGACTATCGCCTGCTCCGTTCGGAACCAAGGGTAGGGAGTTTCTATTATGAATTGAGCCATGATACGTTAGTGGAGCCTATTTTAAAGTCTTCCCGGCAGCGTAAAGCTAAAAAAACCCGGCTGGGTGCAGCATTCCTCCTGGTATTTATCTTGATTTTTGCGGCTGTTACCCTCTATGAACAAAGTAACCAGGTTGATAAACTTTCCCGTAAAGCAGATGAATTAAAACAACGGAATAAATATGAAGAAGCAATTGAAGTATATTCCAGCATCATAGAAATTGACAAAAAAAATATTAATCATTATATAAAAGAAATTGGCGGATTATCCAGGCGTATAAAAAGCTTCGATACATCCATTGACTTTTATAAAAAAGCTTTAGAAATAAACCCTCAATTATATGAAGTTCATACGACTTTAGGCGATATCTACAAGCAGAAGGGAGACTTTAATGAAGCTGAAGAAGAATATGAAAAAGCATTGGAGGCTTTAAAAAGAGAAGTGAAAACAGCTGATGGACCTGAAAAAGACCTGCGTCAACCGATTGCCCCTGGTGAAGAATCGGAAACAGCGGATATTAAAAATAAAATGGCTCATGCATATACCGGGTTGGCACTTCTCCATATAAAAAGGGAAAAAATTGATGAGGCAGTTAACGTATATCAGGATGCTGTAGAATCAAACCCTGATCTAACTAATATTTACAGCGATATAGCCCGGGCAATGAAGAAAAAAAATATGAGGGATGGGCTTGAAAAGCTCTTAATATTAGCAATTGAAGCTGAGTCTGATAAAGCAAAATACTATGAAAATCTCGGTCGTGATTTTAACCTTTTAAAAATCTATGACGGGGCAATTGAATCTTATAAAAAGGCATTGACTTGTGAAGATAAAAAAGCCTCTACATATAAGGGATTGGCAATTTCCTATATAGACAGAAAAGAACCTGGGGAGGCAATAGATGTTTATCGTGATGCTGTAAAAGATGATACTGGTTATGCTTCTATTTTTAGAGACATAGCCTGGACAATCAAAAAAAGAGGAATGGAGCGTGAACTTGAAACGTTCTACAAAACCGCATTTGAAATTGATTTAGAAAAAGCTGTAAACTATGAAAAGCTTGGAACTGCATTTATTTCTTTAAAAGAATACGAAAGGGCAATTGAATCTTACATTAAAGCATTGACTTATAAGGATAAAAATGCCTCTGCGTATAAGGGATTGGCGATTGCCTATATATACAAACAAGAACCTGGAAAAGCCGTGGAGGTTTTTCAAGATGCTGTAACCGCCAGTCATGATTTTGCTAATATCTATAGAGATATATCCCGGGAAATGAAGAAAAGAAAGTGGAGGGTTGGGCTTGAAGCGCTCTTAAAAATCGCATTTAAAGTTAATTCTGATAAGGCAAAATACTATGAAAATCTTGGTCGTGATTTTAACCATTTAAAACTCTATAACAGGGCTATTGACTCTTATAAAAAAGCATTGGCTTGTGGGGATAAAAATGCCTCTACGTATAAGGGATTGGCAATTGCCTATATAGACATAAAAAAACCCGGGAAGGCGATAGATGTTTATCGTGATGCTGTAAAAGAAAACACTGATTATGTTTCTATTTTTAGAGACATAACCTGGACAATCAAAAAAAGAGGAATGGAGCGTGAACTTGAAACGTTCTACACAACCGCATTTGAAATTGATTTAAAAAAAGCTGTAAACTATGAAAAGCTTGGAACTGCATTTATTTCTTTAAAAGAGTATNNGGATTGGCGATTGCCTATATATACAAAAAAGAACCCGGTAAAGCCGTGGAGGCTTTTCGCGATGCTGTAACCGCCAGCCATGACTTTGCTGTTATTTATAGAGATATAGCCCTTGCAATGATGAGAAGAAGAATGGTCCATGATCTTGAAAAGCTCTCACAAATCGCATCAGAGATTAAGATTAATGATTCAACTTACTATAAAACACTGGGTTATTTTTATCATAGTTTGAGGAAGTATAACCTGGCTGCTAAAAACTGTGAAAAAGCGTTAGAACTGGGGGATACAAAGTCATCTACATATAAGGGATTGGCAATTGCCTATATAGAGCAGGGAAAGCCCGATAAAGCAATAAGTGTTTATCGTGATGCTGTAAAGGTTAAGGTCGATTTTTATGATATTTATATAGATATAGCCAGGGAAATGAAAAATAAAGGGATGGAGCACTCGGCCAAAAAACTCGAACAAATCGCATCTGAGTTTGAACCTAAAGACCCGGAATATCATATCAAGTATGGAAACCGTTATTTTGCTTCAAGAGGATATGACAAAGCGGTTGAATACTATAAAAATGCCCTTCGGCTCGGCGCTAAGTCATTTACTCTTTACAAAAACCTGGGATATGCATGGGTAAGGCTGAAAAGGTATAACGAAGCCGCTGAAAACTACAAAAAAGCGCTCAAGATAAAGAAAGATGACATTTCTACTAAAGCAGATATTGCAGAATTGGAATTAATAATAGGAAATTTCTCCAATGCTTTTGTCCTGGCAAATGAGTTACTGGAAAGTAAAAAACTTTCTACAGTACAGGACCTGGGGATGCGATTTACATTAGTTTCTTCATTGGTTTTCCAGCAAAAAAAGTCCCAGGCTTATGCAGCACTGGAAAAATTGGTCAAACGGATACCTGAATCCGGTTCCTTGAGAGGATGGACCTATAGATTTGCCAAAGACTTTATCGCTGAGACCAATGAATTAAAGAAAGAGGATAGAAATCTCCTCCTGGATTTAATCGCCATCCTTGAATCTTCAAAGGACAGGTACAAAAGATTAAAGGCGTTTGAAGAAAAGTATTTAACAAGGTAAAAAGTCCCTGTGATCCGTAACCTCGTAAAGGATTTTGTTGAGAGTTTTTTGTGGAAATTTTTCTTGACAAAAAGTGATTTTTAATATATATTTATTTCATCATTTAACAATTTTTCGATACAAGTAAACAATGTGTAAAAAGCAGGATGACCCGTTAGCCCTGCTAAAGGTCATCAATACAACCCCCTCCAATTTCCAGGTAAATTCCTGGTATTCCATTAACTGGTGGTGGGCGGTCCACGCCGCCCTATAAGTATATATCCATCCACAAATATCTTTATATCCCATTCGGGAGAAACCCATCGTTTAATTTCCATCGTGTAAGGGTAAATAGCTAAAACCCCGAAGGAGATTTTAATACTTTTTTTATTTTAGCCACGAAGATACACAAAGAAACACGAAGATGGAGGTAAATATGATATATCCAAACAAGAGTCAATACAGTGAAGATAGTCAGCGTTTTAACCTGATCCCGGTGTTTCGGGAGATGCGCGCTGACTTTGAGACACCGGTTTCGATTTTTTTGAAAGTCAACGCAAAAATTCTCCTGGAATCCGTGGAACAGGGAGAAAATGTGGGCCGTTTCTCTTTCATTGCCCTGGGAAAACGGGTGATTATAAAAATGAACGGACAGGAGTTGACTATCGATGAATACAATGGAGAAGGTGTGACCGCGTCTGAAAATTTTGTGTTAAAAAACCCCCTGGAGAAGATCAGGGAGTATTTCAAAGATTTTACTGTTCCCCAGTACAATGGTTTACCACCTTTTTTTGGCGGCGCCATTGGGTACCTGGGATACGAGACACTCCAATATTTCGAGGATGTCCCGGTTAACCACAGTTCAGAATATGATACCATCCCGGATGGTTTGCTGGTGGTACCGGAGGTGGTGCTGGTTTACGATTCGGTAAAACGTTCTGTTTTTGTTATTGCTCTGACCATGCCGGGCAGCAATGGCTGCGGCAGCCCAGAAACGTGTTACCAGGAAGCGGTCCACCGCATTGAAGAGATATGTCACACCTTATCTCAACCCTTTATATTCAGTGCAGCCGAGCCTGAAGCAAAATTAGCAGACAGCCCCTTCACTGTTGATGTTGATGCGAATGTTAATATTAACTATCGAATGAAGAAAACGGATTTCCTGGATGCGGTGAATACCTGTAAAGACTACATTCGTGCGGGTGACATTATCCAGGTAGTATTTTCGCAGCAATTTACAATGGAAACCTCTGCGTCACCCTTTGAGCTGTACCGAACGCTTAGGGTTGTTAATCCTTCACCTTATCTTTTTTTCCTGGATTTTGATGATTTTTGTTTAATCGGCTCATCTCCGGAGGTAATGGTGCGGGTGCGGGATGGGGAAATCCTATTAAAACCTATTGCCGGAACCCGGGAACGGGCTGAGACGGTTGCGGAAGACAGCAGTATTTCACGTGAGTTGTTGTCCGACCCCAAGGAACGTGCGGAGCACCTGATGCTGGTGGACCTTGGCAGGAATGACGTGGGGCGGGTTTCAGCGCCTGGCAGCGTCCGGGTGACTGATTTTATGAAAGTGGAAAAATACTCCCATGTGATGCACATGGTGTCTACAATCAAAGGAGAACTGGATAAGACGTTCGATGTGTTTGATGTTATCCGGGCCTGCTTCCCGGCAGGTACGTTAACCGGTGCGCCCAAAATCCGGGCCATGGAAATCATTTCTGAATTGGAAACCGAAAAACGGGGGCCTTATGGTGGAATGATTTTTAACCTGGGGTTTAATGGCAACCTGGATTCCTGTATCACCATCCGTACCATTATACTCAAAGATAACATCGCTTATATCCAGGCAGGAGCGGGAATTGTTGCGGATTCAGTCCCGGAAAAAGAATACGAAGAAACCATGAATAAGGCCGGTGCGTTATTCGATACTATCGAACTCACGAGAACAGGAGGTGCAGCATGATTTTGTTAATCGATAATTATGATTCATTTACCTACAATATTTACCAATATCTAAGGGAAATGAATGCAGAAGTAGTGGTAAAACGGAACAATGCCGTTACTATCGATGAGATCAAAGAAATGAAACCGTCGCATATTATTATATCTCCGGGTCCGGGGCGGCCGGAAAATGCGGGTATAACTGTGGAGGTGGTCCGGGCGTTTACGGGTTTGATCCCTATATTTGGAATTTGCCTGGGTCATCAAGCCATTGGTGCGGCATTTGGTGCCAAAATCCTCCCGGCTGCCGAGCTTTGTCATGGAAAAGCTTCCACTATCACTCATGATGGGAAAGGATGCTATAACGGGGTTAATAACCCTTTTTCTGCCATCCGCTATCATTCGTTGGTGATTGACAAAGTATCGGTTCCTCCTGAGCTTGAGGTAACTGCTGTCAGCGGTGATGGAGAAATCATGGGAATCCGGCACAAGTTATACAGTGTGGAAGGTGTACAGTTTCACCCGGAGTCCATTGGAACCTCTGTAGGTAAGGAAATCCTGGGTAATTTTATCCAGCAAAAGCGTGAAAAGTTTACGGTTCGGGCTTCCATTAAAAAGGTTTTTTCCGGTTATCCACTTACAGAAGAAGAGGCCCGGCAGGTGATGGAGGATATCACTTCCGGGAATGCAACACC
>JABAOF010000271.1_pt4 | contig 28139 bp, 25 predicted proteins | sample 7062171 | NCBI WGS metagenome assembly JABAOF01 (sample SAMN14538628, study PRJNA623070) | marine sediment metagenome | biome: marine biome [ENVO:00000428]; feature: marine pelagic biome [ENVO:01000023]; material: deep marine sediment [ENVO:00002113] | place: India: Gulf of Khambhat ...
TCTGGGTGGTCAGCATTATTGCAATCTTCTTGATACGGCGCTCGCTAATTTCGCTATCAGTAAAATCGGGTGTAGGCTTGTTTTCAACCGCTGGACTAATAATGCTTATAGGTGCCGTGCTAGTCATAGCTTTTGGATTTGGCTTGATTCTGATCTGGATTTCAGCGCTTCTAATAGCAATAGCTTTCTTTCAGATAAAACCGCAACAGGTACAACCTGCTACGTAGGCTTAAGCACAACCATGGGTGTAAAAGTATACACCAATCCTTTTTTCTTTTCATATAGAATTGAATAAAATCTTTTATTTTCATGTAATAAAATTCAATAATCAATCATTTTTTGCTAAGCAGTTTGTGTGACAATGAAAGGCAAAGTAAAACATGTTTTTGTAATTGAATTGGTTCAGTAACAATTCTTGAAATAGTTTCAAAGCCACTTTTTTAAGGAAACAAAACGCTGTTTCAAAAGAATTATATACATGTTCACGCCGAACGGTATTTCATAAATTTAAAGGAGAATAAGAGAGATGACAAAGTCAAATAGCAAAGCTACGACTACGGCGATTTCTGTATTCATTGTTCTAGCTATGGTTTCTTCACTTGTTGCTTTGCCAAATGTAAACGCGCAAGCGCCATTGCCGTCCTATGCTTTTATTGGAGCTACGCCTAATCCTGTGGGAGTCGGGCAAGAGGTTCTGATTCATGTTGGAGTTGCACAACAGCTGTTCAATACGTATTTAAGTTGGGAGGGTCTTACTGTGACGCTTACTAAACCCGACGGTACCAGTGAAACGTTGGGGCCTTTCCGAACTGATGCGACTGGAAGCACAGGCGCGGTATATGTGCCTGACTCGGAGGGCATCTACGAACTGGTGACAAACTTTCCGGCACAGACTATGCCTGGTACAACTCAGGATTATGCGGCCGACACGAGCGACGTACTGGAACTTGTGGTGCAGGCTGATCCAATACCTTACTATCCAGGCGTGTCGCTTCCAAGCGAATTTTGGACGCGCCCGATTAACGCCCAGTTTTTCGAATGGGCATATATCGCAGGAAACTGGCTGAGACCCGCCGGCAGCTATACCATGCCACCAATACCCAAGTATCATCCTTACAACGATGACTCGCCCGATACAGGCCACATACTATGGGCAAAGCAGTATGCTTTAGGTGGTCTAAGTGGAGCCGAGAATGGCGTATACCAATACGAAATGGGAGATGCCTACGAAGGCAAATTCTTAGGTGCAGTGATAATCAACGGAAAACTATACTACAATAGATATCAATCAGCGGGAGGTACTAATATTGAACAAGACGTTGCTGCGGTTGATTTGCATACCGGTGAAGAACTTTGGGTTAAACCACTTTTAGATCCAGACGGCATCAGTCGAAGGCTAGCTTTTGGTCAAGAGTTCTACTTTGACTCGTTTAATTATCACGGCGTTTTCGGATCATTATGGACCACCGTTGGCAGAACTTGGCACGCTTACGAGCCTCTAACTGGACGCTGGATATGTACAGTGACAAATGTACCTTCAGGCTACAACCTATACGGTCCCAACGGCAACATCTACAGATACACAGTTAGAACAAGCGCAGGAACACTTTCTTTGTGGAACCTAAGCAGAGTAATCCAACCACAAACCTCAGGTGGACCTGGTGACGGCAGTTGGGAACCCTTTGGAAACACATATGATGGGACAACAGGAATTGAATGGACCGTAGACATTCCAACAAACTTGCAAGGACCTGTCGCCCACTATTCGTTTGAAGATACAATATTTGGGACAACATCTTTTGCATTCCCAGGTGGAACTGGACCAACGATTACTTCATGGGCTATTAGTACTGAACCAGGCAAGGAAGGACAATTGATATTCCAGAAGGAGTGGAACACGCCATTAGACACGCTAACCTATGTTTGGACCGATGTGTCTTTCGAAGATCGTGTTTTCATTATATCCGCAAAAGAGACTATCAAATACTATGGCTTTGATCTAGACACAGGTAATTTGCTATGGGAGACTGATCCCGAGCACTACCTTTCGACGTATGACAAATGGTATGGTCCGGCATATGGATACGGTAAATTTTTCACAGGGCGCCAAAGTGGAAGATGCTCTTGTTACGATATCCAGACAGGTGAGCTTCTATGGACTTACGACGTTAAGGACGAATACTCAGAGATGACTTATGGTCAAAATTACCCAATCGAGTTCCACTTCCTAGCTGATGGAAAAATCTGTTTGTCATATGGTGAACACTCACCCATTAATCCTACAGGCCGCGGTGCACCAATGGTCGTACTTGACGTAGAAACTGGAGAAGTAATATGGGAACTAAGCTGGTTCAATAACTGGTGGGGTGGACACGTAATAATCGGAGACAGCATAATGGTGGGAATGAACGCTTACGAAAACCGCTTGTACGCTATAGGCAAAGGCCCAACCGCCACCACAGTTGCAGCCACACCTAAGATTTCAGTGGACGGTGACTCCGTACTAATAGAAGGCATGGTGACTGACATATCTCCTGGTACAGCTGATTATGCTTTAACTGCTCGTTTTCCGCATGGTGTTCCTGCTGTTTCTGACGACAATATGAGCGCCTGGATGGAGTACGTTTACATGCAGTTCCCACGTCCAACAAATGTTACCGGTGTAGATGTTACTGTAAGCGTGCTGGACCCTAATGGCAACGTCTATGACGTCGGAACAGCTACAAGTGACGCAAGCGGCACCTACTGCTGTGAATTCACTCCACTTGTCCCTGGACTCTACACTGTCGTTGCAACTTTCACTGGATCGGACTCCTACTGGCCTTCATTCGCTGAAACCCATCTGAAAGTGAAAGAAGCACCTGCAGCAACACCAGAGCCAACACCAACACCCGGAACTATGACTGACACATACGTTCTTGGTTTGGGTATAAGCTCAATAATCGCAATCGTAGCAATTGGGCTATTACTAATCCTTATGCTCAGGAAAAGATAAGGAAACCACAAAAAAATAACCTTCCTCCTTTTTTATTTAGGCAGATACTTTAGCGAATACCATTCTTATTCGATTTCTCGTGCTTTTGAGAGTTTCTATCTTAAGTATCCGGCCAACAGATGATTAAAAACTTTGCTCGTCTTTGAGTTTATCCTTGTGATACTCAAGAATTTTAACCTGCGAATATGTATGGCTCCTCTGTGTGGATTTAATTTTTATATTAGAATTTGCAGATAAAACAACGTCGATTCACCTTCGTATTTTAGGTTGGCCTTTCATGAGAAAAACCATATTTAAGAAGCTTGAAGCTCAAGGGCTCATAACAAATTATAATCGTCTCAGAAAAAACCTGCCGCGGAAACTTCCTAAGAAAGTTTTCATTTGGGACGAAACCTTCAGGGAAAGTCTAAAAGCGCCTACAGTTTTCTTAACTTACGTTGAACAGGTTAAACTTGCCAAGTTGATGGATGACACAGGCATATCCATAATAAATGTTGGTTTTCCCGCTCTTTCAGAAGTTGATAAAAATTACGTTAAGCGTATTGTCAACGAAACCTTCAAGAACGCAACTCTTACAGCCTCAGCGCAAGCCACAAAGGAAAGCGTGGAAGCTTGCTTAGAATGTAGGATAAAGGAGGTAACTATAGAAACTCCATTCAATAGACTTAACCTAAAGCATCGATTGAAAATGACACAGCGGCAAGCGCTAGATAAAATCGTTGAAAGCATCGAATACGCACGCAAAAATAATGCAAGAGTAAACTTCACCTTGATTGACGGTGCAAGAACGCCAATTGCTGAGATTTTGCAGGTTTTCGAAGCTGCGGCAAAATCTGGCGCAAGTAGACTAATCATCGCTGACTCTGTTGGTTTTCTTAGACCACTTTCTACAAGTTATTTAATGTCGCACATCAGAGACGGCTTGCCAGAAGCGGTGAAGCAAAAAGTGGATCTTTCAATTCACTGCCACAATGATTTCGGTTTAGCCACTGCTAATACTCTAGCCGCAGTGGAAGAAGGTGTAACTTATCTTCACACATGCATCGCAGGTTTTGGAGAACGTGCAGGAATAGCTCCTTTCGAAGAGGTTGCTACTGCACTAGAATTGCTCTATAATATTGATACTGGTGTTGACTTAGGAAGAGTTTATAGGCTTGCACAGTCAGCTGGAAAAGCGCTAGCCTTGCCACTTCAGTTCCATAAGCCAATAGTGGGTGATTCAATTTTCACTCATGAAGTAGACCAAGAGTTGGAGGAGATGCAGGCGCATCCATTGCTTTTTGAGCCTTTTCCACCGCAAATTGTCGGACGCGAAACAACCTTATTTATAGGAAAGAACACAGCACAGACGTTAATTCAGGAGCTTTTGGAAAAAGCGGGTATAAGAGCTTCACCTAGACAAATGGATGAGCTGTTCAGGCGTATTAAAGGTCCTCAGGAAAGCTTGGATAAAGGAGAATCTCAAATGACGTTTTACGAAGTAAAAAAACTTATGAGAGACCTGCTGAAAGGGTATTCAATGTGGGATTTCTGGCGTTTAGTTGAACAGATAACACGGCAAAAACCCAAGCTACAGGAAAACCAGAAAAAAACATCTGAAACTTACTGAAATCAGGCTCCCTTTAAAAAACTTCAACAGAACGGTTTCAAACCCAGCTGCTGCTTTATTTTAGCTAACTCTTCTTGACGAACTTTTCTAGGGTAATTATAGATTGGCCCACTTGCCTTCTCGTTATAGAACGGGCGATTGCAATTTGGACATCCAGAGGTGAGGAATGGCTTGCCCGCTTCTATTATTTCCATGAGTTTTCCTTTTTCAACACCATAATCCTTCAGGCAGCCAACGTTATCAAAACGCATGTATTCAGACCGCGAATGACCATTAACTATCAAATACCTTGCAAGTTGAACCCGCCTGTAGGATTTAACAAGAGGTTGCGTTTTCTTTTCCAATGCAGTGCCGCGAATTGGAGTAAACGCGAAAAGAATTGGAGAAACATTTATATCCACACATCTTTGAATTAAGCTAATCGCGTCCTTTTCTTTTTCCCCTAATCCAATGATTATATGTGTGCTTACTTTGCCTCTGCCAAAAACTGTAACGGCTTCGCTCAGTTGTCTCAGCGTGCTTTGCCAAGTGTAAGGTCCATCCACTCTCGCGCCTTTAATTTCATTGAACAGTTTTTCTGTGGCCGCATCTAAAGCGATGCCGATTCTTTCTGCGCCAGCTTCCGCTAAACATCGTATGTTTTTGCCATTAAGAGGTTGGCAGGAAACTGAAATAGGAATTGTAGTGTGCTGTTTTATTGTTTTGACTAAGGCGATGAGATGTGACAAAACGTCAACGTAATTCAACGCTTGGATACAAACACGCAGTATTTTTCCTTTTTCCGCCTTGTTACCGAGTTTTTCAATGACTGTACTTGTTTGAAAAGCAGGCCATGATACTCTTGAAAGCATTTCCACTCTACTACGACTGTTTTTGGCTTGAGGACAAAAACCGCAATTAGCCGTGCACTTCCCAACTATATAGGTCATAAGATAAGCAGTTGTGGGTTCAGCATTTAATTTGCCCTCTAAAAGGCCGAGAACAATTGCGGAGCCTGTTGAAACGCGGATTTGTCTAGGTAACTCCCTTTCTGCTACAGTCCGATTTTTTTTCAATTGCTCCACAGAGGAAAAACAATATGCAAAACGGTATATTAGCTTAGGGCTGTAAAAAACGAAAAAGAATGCAATGCCTTCATTTAATTTTGGTTGCGGTTCAATAGAGTATTGAACCAATGCGAGAAAACTGTCTATACTCTTTCACATAGAGACTGTAAATAGCGAATGAACCATATTTTGCCTTACCATATCATATTTTGATTAGCCTTTTATTCAGTTCTTAGCATGTTTTGCGTTTAAGATTTTGAATTCACAAATTCTATATTTTTAAAGCTCCGAATTCAAAAGCAGAGTGTAAAAGCATGCAAAAGTCTAAGCTTGAAACTTACGAAGAAATTCTACACGTGTTAGTCAATAAACACCTATCAGTTGACGCCATTGCTTATGTTTGTAACATGGACTGCGTCACTCTGCGCAAAAGGCTTGGTTTTCTGCTACAACAAGGTTTAGTGGAAGAAAAAACCTTTGGAAAAGTAATTCTCTACTGCTTAACAAGAAGAGGATTGGCAATCTTCAAAACTTTAGCTCTTACAAAACGCTTGGAGAAACTACAAAACAAAATGGAACAGATCAATGACGCGCTACAAGCAACTCCTTCCTTCTCAGAACTCAATGCGGAAAAAACAAAGCGGCAAGGACGACCCAAAAACTATTAAGCAAGCCGCAATAGGTTCTTCAAAGAGAAAGAACCATGCAAATCTCCCCAGAGATAATTTGGCGCGCTAAAAAGAAAGAACTTATACAACTACTAAACACAAAAGATTTGATTAGGAAACCTAAAAAAGTTCACTTCTACGTTCCAAGCTTCATGTACTACAGAACAAGTTACCAAAGTTCCTCGCAATTTCATTTTCCCACATTTTCCGTGACAGGTACACTATGTGCACTCGATTGCAAACACTGTGGAGGAAAAATCCTAGAAACCATGCAGCCAGCTGAAACATCAGAAAAACTTTTTATGCTAGCTGCAAAACTGAAACAAAAAGGTGCTTTAGGCTGCTTGGTGAGCGGTGGTTGCTTGCCAGACGGGGCGGTCCCACTTGAGCATTTTCTTCCAGCCATCGAGAAAATCAAGCATGAACTGAACTTAACTGTTTTTGTCCACACAGGAATAATAGCCTTGGATACTGCCGTTGCCCTTAAGAAAGCAGGTGTAGATGCAGCATTAATTGACATAATAGGCTCCAACGAAACCATTAAAAAAATCGGCAACCTAAATGTGACTACCGAAGATTATGCCTCCTCTTTACGCGCTCTTCAGGAAGCCAATTTGAACTTTGTGCCACACATCATCGTTGGACTCCACGATGGAAGATTAAAAGGTGAACTAGACGCCCTCAAATTAATCTCTGCAACAAAACCTTCCGCCTTAGTTTTAATAGCCTTCACGCCCATACCTGGAACAGTTATGGCTAAGGTTAAACCGCCTGAACCAGCTGCCATATACAAAGTAACAGCCATTGCACGACTAATGTTTCCTAAAAAACCTCTTGTTTTAGGTTGTGTGAGACCAAAAGGGAAACATCGTGTCGAAACCGACGTTTTAGCTCTCAAAGCGGGAGCTGACGCTATAGCTTTTCCAAGTGAAGCAGTTATTGAATACGCGAAATCCCACGAGTACAAATTTAGTTTTTCCTCCTGCTGCTGCGCACAAGTCTATATGGACGACGCCTTTCGAAGCTATTCGAAATAGCGTCTTCACAGCATTTTTCACAAAATTTTATTTTGTTTTTAATTGGCGTGTCGCGGCAAACATCTCATAGCTTAACAAAACAACCCATACTGAACCAGCAACCGCGGATACGAACTCGGGGATAGCCACACCATCAACGGAGTGAAGAACAAAATACAGTATCCAAGGAATTACAGTGACTCCAGCAGTTAGTAGCGTGAACAGCGCCATCTTCGTTTGGCGTTTAAAAGCAAAAGCACCCATGATTAAGAATAATGAAAGTGATAAGAGGGTGAAAAACGCCACAGAAAACAAATAATGGTATGGTACAATATTTTCAGGAAAAAAACCTATACCCATAAGCGCCATGCCTGTTGCTACAAAGGTTGAAAAGCTAATTTTTTCAAGCCAACTGTTTCCCAAATACTCGAATAAACCAAAAACCGCGAAGCTGAGGACGCAAAGTCCACTGCTGTATAGTCCGAAGTTGAAAATGGGTCCAGTTATGCCCGCTATGATGCCTAAATCGCTTAAGGCGTTTTTTGTCCAGCTGAACTCAGGGTAGGATGCTATAGCCATCAGGATGCAGGTGAAGGCAAGTATAGGTATTAATATTCCGCTGGTTGCCCCAATCTTCAAGAAAATCTTTTTTCGTTGTAACAACCTTCTAAACCCCAAAAGGCATTATGTCTAAACTCGCTTAAGAATTTGAGTCCGCAAAATCTGGTTGCGGTGTCAAGTGTTGCGGTTTGAAGGTAGGAACCGTCTAAGCTTTTGCAAAGACCGCATTTTCTCTTTATCGCCAATTTTTGCCTCTTGAACAGCCTTTCGGAGTAGTTGAATTGACCCGTCCATCGCTTTTCGGTCAACTGGAAATGGTACGCCATCTTTGCCGCCGTAAGCGAAGCTAAACTTAACGGGATCCTCCCAGCTAGGTTTTTCACCATAGATCAGCTCTGCCACCAAGGCTAAGCCACGTACGGTAGCGGGTCCAACGCCTTTTAGGCTTAAAAGTTCCTCGTAGTTTCGCGGTTGGAACTCGTATATTCGATTCAAAGTTACCCAACTTATGTTTCTCGGCATTTTGAGTGTTTCAATCGATCTCTTCCATGGAATATTTGTTGAATCTGGCAGCCATTCTTGAAGCGATTTTTGATGCAATGGTCTTGTGGCTTCGAACAGTCGCATTAGTTTATTAGTAGGCTCTTTGGCAATTTCGACTGAAGCTTTTCGTGCTCCTTCGCTGTTTTCCGCGATCATGTTTAAAGCTTCTTCGCGTTTTACATCTCCGACTATAGCGTTGTGGGGTTCAACGACGAAACTGGTTGTTTTGTCGGATAGCCAATGATACCGTCTCGCCGTATTATCTTGGTTGCTCATGCCTTGCTGGATTACTGACCACTTCTTATCTCTGGTTATTAGGAACGCGTGGTGATAAAGTTGGTAGCCAGCTTGGATGGCGTTGTTGTCTATTTTGGCGGTCATTTTGCTTTTGTACGCTAAGATTTTGATTGTTTGTTCTGATAAGCCCATTTTTTCTCCCATCACGGCGATATCGCTTGGAGTTTTTCTTGAGGTTTTGCCTTTCCCACCACAGACAGCTATGCCGTGCTCTTCAGGAGATAATGCGTTTTTCAGGATACCAGTTACGACTGTGGTTACTCCTGAGCTATGCCAGTCGTAAGCTAAAACACAGCCAAAAGCTTGGAACCAATACGGATCAGATAAACGGTGAATAAACTTGGTTGTGCCGTGCTCTTCAATCATTATACTAGCGATTTCTTTGGCTAGTTTGCGCATACGCAAGGTTAGCCAGGTGGGTGCTTTGCCATGGTGAAGAGGTAAACTAGCAACGCCTGTTCGGTGCATTACATTACTATTCTCCGAGTTTTTTCTGTTATGACTCTGTTATTTTACATTTTTATTTTTGTTAACACGTTTCTGTAAATACATTTAAATCCCTGTTCGGCAAGCAAGGCATTGTTGAAAAAAAGCATGCAACCATATAAAGGCAAAACGCGTTTTATTAATGAGAACAAGTGGGAGAATCCTCATTCATGAATAAGAAGCTGACTTCATTTTTAGCCGTTATTCTACTTGTATCCCAATTCGTGTCTTTACCTCAGTTTTCTATTCATGGCGCAAATGCAAACTCTTGGACTACGAAGGAGCCTATGCCTACCGCACGAGGAGGGCTTGGGGTTGCGGTTGTAAACGGTAAAATATACGCTATTGGCGGCTCAAACAGCGAAACTCAACTAGGCGTCAACGAAGAGTATAATCCAGTTACAGATACTTGGACTGCCAAATCGCCCATGCCCACTCCACGAAGCGGCTTCGCCATTTCAGTCTACGAGGATAAAATTTACTGTATAGGTGGAATAATAGGTGACAGTGAAAATTATGTCTCAGGTCTAACAGGAGTGACTGAGGTTTACGATCCTGCAACGGATACATGGGCGACCAAGGTGCCTATGCCTACCTTTAGAGCTGACTTAGTCGCAAGCGTTGTCAACGGAACAATCTACTGCATAGGTGGAAAAAAGTACTGGGGTGTTGACTCGTCTTATCAAGAGCTTAACGTAACTGAAGCCTATAATCCTGATAGCAATTCTTGGAGTGAAAAATCGCCCATGCCTATTCCTGTCTTAGGTTCCGCATCTGCTGTGCTTGACGGCAAAATCTACGTCATAGGGGGTTCACGCCACTTCCAGTTGGGATGGGAACTTGATACTGTGGGTTCCACTCAAGTTTATGATCCTGAAAACGACGCATGGAGTACTCGCGCTAGTCTTCCCTTTGCCAAAAGCTATGGTGCTGCGGCGTCAACCAGTGGTGTCATAGCGCCTAAGAGACTATACTTCGTGGGAGGTTCCAATGAGACTCACTACAGTGGCGTGACTTATGTATATGATTCTGAACATAATGCTTGGGGCACTGGTGCTGAGATTCCAACCCCTCGCGTGTATTTGACCCTAGCTGTTCTAGATGATGTTTTGTATGCAATTGGTGGGTTCGATGGCGAAACTTGGTTAGATGTAACCGAACAGTATGTGCCAATTGACTACGGGGCTGTGCCGCCGAAACTTGAAATCATATCTCCAGAAAACAAAACATATATAGATTCTGACATTCCCCTGATTCTTTCTTTGAATAGACCTGCAACTTGGATAGGGTACAGCTTGGATGACGGGGATAATGTAACCATCATGGGTGACAGTGAATTATTAGACCTATCTGAAGGTCAGCATAGAATAACAGTTTATGTTAATGATACTTTTGGAAATACTGTTTCCTCTGGTATTGTCTTATTCTCTATAGATACGTTTTCTCCGGTGATTATTGTTTTGTCTCCTGAAAACAAAACTTATAGCGGGAGTGACATCCAATCACTCATCACCGTGGATGAACCCGTGTCATGGATAGGTTACAGCCTAGATGGGGGTGATAACGTAACTATTGCGGGAAACGTAACTTTAGCCGTGCTCTCTGAAGGTTCACATAGAATAACATTTTACGCTACAGATCTTATCGGAAACAATGGCGCTTCGGGAACAGTTTTCTTTGAAATCGCACCTTTCCCAACAGTTCTACTCGTAGGCGTGGCAGTAACAATAACTATAGCTGTTGCAATAGCATACCTTTTCCTAAAACGCAAAAAAAAGGTTACAATAAAGAAAACAGAAGATAAATAGGTTTAAGCCTAGGTTTACGATTTAATTCCAAATCCAAAAGGTTTTCCACCAAGGGTCAATGAAGTCGCAGCAAGTAATTAAGATTGTGTAGAATAAGCTTTTCCCCGAAGATATTTTGGGGTCCAATCGAAACATATTGTAGAAACTATGAATGTTGTCTATCCGAAGGCAATTACATTTAGCATTACATAGTTCGCTTAAATAGAGAATTCTTTTAAGCGTCTGTATTTAGTGGAATCCTTATATAATTTTTGTTGGTGTACTTTTCAACGAGGACGGTAAATGAACGCTACAATGGGAAGTATCTGCTTTTTTAATACTTTAACTCGGAGAAAAGAAAAGTTTGTTCCCATAAAACCGGGCAAGGTATTATTGTACACTTGTGGGCCAACCGTGTATGATTATGCGCATATTGGCAATTTTCGTGCTTTTGTTTTTGAGGATTTACTTAAGCGGTGGCTGGAATACCACAATTACAAAGTTATGCACGTAATGAACCTGACTGATGTGGATGACAAAACCATTAGAGGTAGCCAGAAAAAGCAAATTCCGCTGGAGAAATACACGGAAAGCTATGCCAACGCTTTTTTTGAAGATATCAAATCCCTTAACATTAAGCCAGCGGACCATTATCCTAAAGCCACAGACCACATCTCTGAAATGGTGGAGCTGATAAAACGGCTCATCCAGAATGGGTATGCGTACAAAGGAAAAGATGGATCAATCTACTATGCCATTAGGCAATTCAATAACTACGGTAAACTTAGCCAGATAAAAGTTAACGAACTCAAGTTAGGCGCACGTGTAAAAACAGATGAGTACACGAAGGAGGAAGCACAGGACTTCGCTTTGTGGAAAGCATGGACACCAGAAGATGGTGATGTTTTCTGGGAAACCGAACTGGGTAAAGGCAGGCCTGGATGGCACATTGAATGTACTGCAATGTCCATGAAGTATTTGGGAGAAACTTTTGATATTCATTGTGGAGGAATAGACAACATTTTTCCTCATCATGAAAACGAGATTGCTCAAAGTGAAGCGGCTACTGGAAAAAAATTCGTTAACTACTGGCTTCATAATGAGCACTTGCTAGTTGAAGGTCGGAAGATGGCGAAGAAGTTTGGCAACTTTTACACGTTGCGAGATCTACTGCGCAAAGGTTACGACCCTATTGCGATTCGCTATTTGTTGTTGTCGTCTCATTACCGTGCCCAATTTAATTTCACTTTTGAAGCGTTGAATGCTGCGGGTGCAACGGTGGAGCGATTACGCAATTTTGTACGGAGACTTCAGGATGCCGATGGGAACGATAGCGGAGGAAAAGTTGAACATTTGTTGCGTGATGTGCAGCTGGGTTTTGGCGGAGCTATGGATGACGATTTGAACATGAGCGCAGCATTGGCTGCTCTGTTTGATTTTATGCGCGAGGTAAATGGATTGATTGATGCTGGCATGGTAAGCAGAAGCGAGGCTGACCAGATTAGTACGATTATGAAACGTTTTGATGGCGTATTGGGTGTCATCGGCAAGGTAACGGAGGAACAAGCGTTGTCTAAGGAGGCAGAAGAATTAATTGCGAAGCGGGAGGCAGCTCGGAAAGCTGAGGATTGGGCTACTGCTGATGCGCTTCGTATTCAGCTGATTAGGTTGGGAGTGATAGTGGAAGATACAGCGCAGGGTGTCCGATGGCGTTTAATAAAGAAGACTTAGACTTTCCCTTTTTGGTTCCATTTTGCATTAGCGTATTTGCTGGTATAGAGCTTTTCGGCAAGTGCTTGCTCGTACATTGTTAGTTCGCTTGGACTCAATTCGATTTTCAGATTGCTTTGAAACCTTATATGAGTGCATTAGCGGCTGTTTCCGGGGTGACCGCGTGACATAGCTCGTTTTGAACCGAAGTGATTTTGCGTTGTGCAATTTTAGCGGCTAGATTGTAATCGTTTATGCCTTCCACGCGGAGAAGCTGGAACATTAGGGGCAAGTTTACTTTCAACAAGAGAGTGCCATGCTGCTGGATGATGTTGCGCTTAACGGTTTGGGCGCTTCCACTGATTTTACGGTTGTTTACAGATAGGTTTGGACATTTTTTCTTGTGCCTGGATTGAAGTCAGCTGGCATGCCTACAAGCCAAAGTGCGTCACTAATTGCAGCGTAAACGCTTGTATAGACTTCTGTTATATCTGAAGCGTTGAAATCACGTGTCTGCGCGGTTACGCCATAGGTTAATTCGCCTGTTCGGTCATGGAAAACCGTTCCGCCAACGCTGTTTCTGCGAACGATGTCCACTCCGAGTTTATGGCAGTTTTCTGTGTAGATGGTTTCGTTTGGGTTTTGGCTTTTTTCTATGCTGACTGCACTCGGTTGCCACTGGTACCGCCTGATTGTTTTTGAGAAGTTTTCCATGCGTGATTGAAGGATGACTTCATTGATCGCCATGTTCATAAATGCGTTATGAATTTTAGTTGGGATTAAGCGCCAAGCGTCCAAGATGTTTCGATCCTTTGTTTGTGATGGTTGAGACTGTATTGTTTAAAACTGTTATGCTCGGAAAAGTCTCACTCTCTGTTTCTTTAAAGGTGAATATACTTGCTGACTGTGTGTTTTGCGTTTGGGTGGTTGTGATATATCTGTTTTTGGAATATTGTTTGCGGTAGAATAGATGTTATTATATATTAATATATAAGATATGAGGGTGTTGGTTTGTTCAGTAGATTCAAGAAAAAATCTGAAGCCTCAAAACATGAAGTAGCTGAGGACCACAGGATAAAGGAAGAACCATTACCTGAAATAGCCGAAAAACCGCAAGTAGAAGAAAAACTAAGCAAAAAACAAAAGCATATGAAAGAAACCAATAAAATAGCTGAATCAGCAGAAGATGATAGTTCAAAACGTCCACAGGAACATCCAGACATTCCAGCGGCGAAAAAGCCTTTTATTGGCATCAAAAAATACAGTTCAGTTTCAGAAATCAAAGAGAGCATAGACAAGGAACTTGCTGAAACAAAAAGCGCGCTAGGTATATATCTGCGCCAACTAGACGAAAAACGAAACCTTGCTGAAAAAACTCAAAGACTATATGACATAATAGCCAAGATAGCAGATCAAAAGTTAGCCAAAAGAAACTTTAGCCAAATAGACCTAAACGGCTTAGAGATAGTTTTGGACGCCACCGTTTTAAATGAGTTGACGGCTATCGAAAGCGTAGTTAGAAGCCACCAAAAGCGGCTAATGGATCTGCAAAAAACACGAGAAGCGCTTCAAACACTCGACCAAACAGGCGACACTGAAGGCATAACATATTTGGCGTTTGAAAAAGAGCGAATCCCCGAAAAAATTCTATTAAAACTCTCCTAAAAGCCCACTTAAAAAAGGATGCCTCTAGTTTGAACCGTTTCGACGTCCTTTTAGCCAAGATTCAAAAAAAGTTGAAAGACTACTGCGAATTTGAGAATATTTGTCCTTATTTTGATCTTAACCAGTTCACGTGTACTAATAAAGGCGGTTCAAATTGTGGAAAATACCGCTGCTTAGAAGCAGAAAAAACAATGAACGAGTCTTCAAAACCAATCGATACTGTATAATTTATTTTTCAATTATTGCTACGTTAGTTCGTTTTGTTTAAATATTAGTGTTGGAATGTTACTTTGCAAAAGAGGAAACTTCAGTATGGGTTCTAAATCCCCAAGAGGTGAATTTGCCGCAAGGCAACTCAAAAAGAAACGGAAAAACTTCCGTTGGTCAGATCGTTACTTTAACCGTCGAATGCTCCGCCTAGACGAAAAAGTAGACCCGCTACAGGGTGCTCCGATGAGTCGCGGCATAGTTCTAGAAAAAGTAGGTGTTGAATCTAAGCAGCCAAACAGTGCCATACGAAAATGTGTCCGCACGCAACTCATTAAAAACGGGCGTCTCATAACCGCTTTCCTACCTGGAGATGGCGCCTTAAACCTCGTGGATGAACACGATGAAGTGGTTGTTGAAGGCATAGGCGGCACGAGAGGTGGCGCAATGGGAGACATTCCAGGCGTTCGCTGGAAAGTTATCAAGGTTAACGGTGTAAGCCTTAACGAGCTTGTATATGGGCGCAAACAGAAACCGGCACGGTGACCAGAGTGAGCAAAGCAAAACAAGACATTCTACTCTTCCAAAAATGGACCTTTAACGAAATATCAGTTAAAGACCCAGGTTTGCAGCGTTATATAAACTTGACACCTATGACCCTGCCACACAGCATGGGGCGTCACGAGCATCAACGCTTCCGCAAAGCACGAGTAAACATCGTAGAACGATTCATTAACGGTTTCATGCGCCCAGGTAAAAACGCCGGCAAAAAAGCCCGAGCCACCAATATTGTAAAACACGCATTTGAAATTATTAATATTCGCACAAGAAAAAATCCTATCGAAATACTTGTTCAAGCAGTAGAAAACTCTGCACCAGCAGAAGACACTACACGCCTCAGCTATGGTGGAGTAGTCTATCACCTATCGGTAGACATCGCACCCCAACGCCGAATAGATTTAGCACTTCGCAACCTAACCGAAGGTGCACGCAAAAACGCAGCCAACAACCCTAGAAGTCTACCTGAAACAATCGCAGACGAATTAATCCTAGCAGCCAAAAATGACATCAAAAGTGCAGGCGTAGCTAAACGCAACGAAATCGAACGCATAGCTCAATCTTCACGCTAAAAATTATTTAACGTGAATCTCAACAACATCACCATCTTCAAGCGCGAAGCTAACCCCAACTTTTTGAGGGCTAAATGCCAAGCGTTCAGCCCACACTCGAGCAAAAGAAAAATCCCTCTCGAAATCAGTGTGAATACTCCGTGCTAAGTCTGCCAAAGTGGCACCTCGGCGAAGCGTAAAAGGATGTTGCGAAGGTTCACGAGCACTCGGTTGTTTCGTATAAACCCTAATAACATTCAACGTATTGAACAGTACCTCCCCAAGCTTTTCTAAACCCAACTTTTTCTCGCATGAAACAGCAACCGTTGGAATACGCCCACCCACAAAATCTTTCAACAGCTTGAGGTTATTTTGAGCGTCAGCCACGTCCAGTTTGTTTGCCACAATCACAGCTGGCCTATATATTGTACTCTCAAAAACCGCATCCTCTACATCATCTAATGTTACCTCTCCAGTAATCTTTATTACCCCATCCCCAACCTGATAGCTTCTCAGTAGCTTCCTAACATCTTGCAATGTACAATCCAAAAGCCTTCCTGTAAGAATAACACGCAATCCAGCACCCAAGTACCTGCGATCTATATCAACCTTACCCCGAGGCTTATTAATCAAAATCCGAGCCTTCTCCAACTCAGCCAAAACAAGATTTAGCTGTTCAATCGGGTCATGTGACAAATCCACTAACAGTATCAAACCATCAGCGTTCCGGGCAACCGCAAGTGACTGCAGTCCCCAAGCCCGACCGTTGGCTGAACCCTCCATCAAAGCGGGCGCCTCCACAAGCTGAAATTGTACATCTTCAAATCCCATGACGGCCGGAACAGGGTCACGCGTTGTGAAAGGTGAAGCTGAAACCGGGACTTTAGCGTTAGTCACCGCCCGGAGCAAGCAGCTTTTACCCACATTTGTTATACCTAAAACCGCAATTTGCGCGGCGCCCTCTTTCTCAATAAAAAACTTGGGTCCACCCCGTCCAGTTCGCTTCTGTTTGCGTTCCTCAATCTCCTTGCGAAGACCAGCTATCTTCTTCTTAATCTGCCCGCGAAGCTTCATGGTGCCCTTGTGCTGCGGCACCAAACTCAGGAACTCCTGCATTCGCTGAATTTTTTCGCGTGGATTCCGCGTGTTTTCAACTTCTGCCCACTTTTCCTTAGCTTCGGGAGGCAAATTCGTTGGCATAATATTTCAGTCCTATAATTCATCAAAAGATGTTTAATACGATTTCTAAATCAGCTAACTTATTGTTTATAGAATAAAACAAAGAACATTCCTGCATATTTGTAATTAACGCGTAATTTTGATGATAAAGTTAAAATAATTGGAAGAACAGTTGTGTAAACGCACTATAATTTAAGGAAAGAATTAGGAAGGAAAAAAGATGAGCAAAAGCGCGAAACCCCACTTAAACCTAGTAATCATGGGACACGTAGACCATGGAAAATCCACCACTACAGGACACTTACTCTACGATGCTGGGGCAATCGATGAAAGAACAATCAAAGCCTATCAAGATGAAGCTGACAAAATGGGAAAGGGCACATTCAAATATGCTTGGGTGCTCGACAACCTCAAAGAAGAACGAGAAAGAGGCGTAACCATTGACCTTAGATTCTTGAAGTTTGAAACCAACAAATACTTCTTCACAATCATAGACGCGCCAGGACACAGAGACTTCGTCAAGAACATGATCACAGGTGCAAGCCAAGCTGATGCAGCAGTGCTCTTTGTTTCAGCTAAAAAGGGAGAGTTTGAAGCTGGAATCGGTCCAGGCGGTCAAACCCGAGAGCACGCTTTTCTAGCTTTCACTTTAGGCGTCCGTCAAGTATTAGTTGCAGTTAACAAAATGGACGATATAACCGTAGAATGGAACAAAGAGCGATATGACGAAATCAAAAACGAAGTTACACGCATGCTGAGAATGGTAGGTTTCAAAACTGACAAAACCCATTTTGTACCAACCTCAGGATGGACCGGAGACAACCTAATCAAGAAAAGTGAAAAGATGACATGGTACACTGGACCAACCTTGATGGATGCTTTGGACCAGCTGGAAATACCTCCCAAACCAATTAACAAACCTTTACGCATTCCCGTCCAAGACATTTACAGCATCACCGGCATAGGCACCGTTCCTGTTGGCAGAGTTGAGACAGGCGTGTTAAAAGAAGGTGACAACGTTGTTTTTATGCCGTCCAACAAGAAAGGAGAAGTCAAATCAATTGAAATGCACCACTCAAAAGTTCCAAAAGCTGAGCCAGGAGATAACATAGGCTTCAATGTTAGAGGAGTAGGAAAGGGCGACCTTCACCGCGGAGATGTTGCAGGACCAGTGGATAACCCGCCTACGGTAGTCAAAGAGTTCATCGGACAAATAATTGTGATTTATCACCCAACCGCATTAGCCGCTGGATACACTCCAGTACTGCATTACCACACTGGACAAATTGCTTGCAGGTTCACTGAACTGCTTAAGAAGCTTGATCCTAGGACCGGACAAGTTGTTGAAGAAAACCCAAGCTTTCTGAAAACAGGGGATTCTGCTTGGGTAAAAATGGAGCCGTTGCGTCCGATAGCAGTCGAAAAATACGTTGACTTTCCAGAACTTGGCCGCTTCGCTGTCAGAGACATGGGTACAACAGTTGCTGCCGGTGTTATAAAAGAAATAACCCAAAAGTTATAGCCTAACCTTCATCTTTTTTTTGTGTGTCTATAACTCATTAACACTTTTTTGGATCTATGATCCAGCTAGAGCGGATGATTCAGTTGAGTTTTACTGAAGCATAGAAGACTGCTGCAGAACATTTAGGTATCCTTTGCACTGCATATTTTCTCAGAGGTTACAAATTGTGCCGCGATATCGGTTGATACTACCAAAACGCTTGGAACTTTTGTTCCTAAAGCAATCTTGGTTTATGCTGATTTTTTGATGTGCAATTATCGCGAAGAAGAAAGTTTTCAGAAAACGAAAATAACATAAAAGACGTCAACGTAACCGCAACTGTGGAGTTGAGTCTGTGTCTGGGACTGAAACGCTTGTTCCTTATTTGAATGAAGAAAAGAAGAATGAAGAAAAACCTACCATTATCGTTGACAGCCGCGAAGCGAGCACCGCTGCTAAGATTATTAAGGGCTTGCTTGAGCGCGGTGTAAAGGTTAAGACGAAAGCTCTTGAAAAAGGGGATTACATACTTTCTGAACAGTGTGCAGTTGAAAGAAAAACTGTTAGTGACTTCGTTTATACGCTCACTCGTAGATACCTTTTCGATCAGTTGTTTAGACTTAAGGACGCTTATCCGAAGTCACTTATTCTCTTGGAAGGTTATTTGCCTATCATTTACAAGTTTAGCCACATCAAGCCCGCAGCGATTTGGGGTGCTATGTTTAACTTAGCAAAGAATGGCATAGCATTGATTAACACTAAGTCCTACAAAGAATCAATCGATTTCCTGTATGTGGCTGCCAGACAAGAACAAATAGTGGAAAAAAGGGCTCCAATTGTTCATGCTTTTAAGAAGACTGAAACCTTGTCTGATGCCCAAGTATTCCTAATTGCAAGTTTGCCCAATATCGGGAGAGAAAAAGCAACTGCTTTACTGAAAGCTTATCAGACGCCTTTAAACGCTTTTGTCAACGTTGATGACTGGCCAAAATCAGTTCGTGGGTTAGGGCCAATAATCAGCAACAGAGTTAAAGAAGTTCTAAGATCGCCTTACATAGAGTGAAATATACTGTTTATTAATGGCAGGTGCCTTTCACTTTGAAAAGTGATTACCGATTCACAAACCATAAAAAAACAATTCCTCATTTAGTTGTTAAAGTCAAAAAATTGGAAGATGAGAATGGACAGAATACGGCTGATTTTGACTTTAGTTACAATAGCCATTGTCGCTATACCCATAGTGGGAATGTTGCTTGCTTACCAAGGAAATTTTTTAGGATTGTTTGTTCCTTCTGAAATTGCTGACTACGACTTCGGATCTATACTTGAACCTCCTAAAATAGTGGGTGAGCCAGAATATGACAAAGCAACAGGAACATTCTCAGCAAGTTTTGAATATACTAACGCACTTCCTATTGATATCACCATTAACTCCTTATCTGGAAACATTGAGTGCAAGGAGCATTATTTTCTTCTAGGTGCTGCAAGCCTAAGCGAACCCATAAGCATTGATACTGGTGAAACTGGAACGTTGACCATTACAGGAGCTTGGACAGAAGATGCAATGGGTCACTTTGAAAATGTTCATGGTGACGAGGAAACTGTAGGTGTTTTTCTAAAGGATTATGCTATTGACATTGGCAGGATTCAAATTGAGCTTGACCAGAATCAACTAGATCAAGGTATGGAGATTCCGAATCCAGCTTATCAGGGGTGAAATGGATGAGCGTTATTTTAGCTAAGTTTAACTGGTTTGCTCTCGCTGGCGGTGTCATGACTATTTTTGTGATTGCGGTTTCACTGTTTTCTCCTTGGTGGTATCTTACTATCGGTGACGACTTAATGACTGTTGATGCTTCTCCTGTTAATATGAATATGAGTTTCTTGGGCACTTCGCCTACTATTCCTTTCATATTTGCGCTTAACATAGTGAGCATAGCTAGCCTGCTTGCAAGTGCAATCGCGATGATGATTTACTCGCTTATGCCCAGAAAATCCTATTCAATGCATCTGCTAGGTTTCGGCTACAAGAAACCATTGTATATGGTGCTATTCTTTATTATTGGCTTAGTTGCTACAACCATGATTTGCCGAGCGGTGTTAAGCCTTAATATTCCATTGATGGGTTCGACAACCAGTACGGTGACAACCAGCACGATGCCAATACCTTTCGTTTCCAGCATAACATTAACGATTTTTTTATCAGCTGGATTCCAATGGTCCTTCTGGTTGGCTGTGATAGCAGCAATATTGTGCATAGTGGCAAGGATATACCACGGAAAAGTTGCCCCTGTTCCAAAGGCATAACAAGAATTTTCAGCTCCGCTGCGATTTTTAACAATACCTCTTATCTAACTTCAAATAGATTTTACTGTTGTTTGAAGCAGGCGTTGCCAGCGAAATTGTAAAACGATTGAGGAATACTTATTTCTATTAGTTCTGAAATGAAAATAGAGCTTATAGGCTTGTAACACTGGGGCTGTCGGCTAGTTTGGTCCAGGCTATGAGCCTCGGGCGTTCGTGACCCCGGTTCAAATCCGGGCAGCCCCACCATTCTTCTGTTTAAACCGGTGTTGTTTTGCTTTCTACGTTCGAAAATGTTGATTTCTAATTCATATGTTTTTTATTTCTTACTCGTAAAAGGTTGTAATGCGAGCGTCGGAAAATCCTGCTTCAAAAAATCCTGGTTCCGGTAGAACCCTTCCCCTTTCTCTCTTTCTCATTCACTGAAGCAGGACCCGCCTCTCTAACAAATACTCAAATTAACTTTTTCATTATGAAAAAACGGGGTTTGTTGGTTTTTCTCTGATTTTTTAACGTTTTTAGATAAATACAGCAACTATCTGCGGTTCTTGCGTTCATATGGAAAAAATTATTCGAAATCGTGCACCATGCAACTTTACCTCATATTGAATGTCTATCTGGAAAGTTTGATATAACAAAGGCCCCCTTTATTTGCCATAATATATCAATCGACAAATTTCAGGCTAGAACTTTTAGGTATTGCTAACTATATTGCTTGTCATGTCTAAACAATTGTTGCACAACCAATTAGCTGAGTACTACAATCGAGTTTACTCCTTTAGGGATTATTTGGACGAAGCTATTAGGCTACAGAATCTAATTATCAAGTATACAGAGTCGGGAGGAAACATGCTTCTCGACGCCGCTTGCGGCACTGGTCTGCACCTTAAACACTTGAAAGATGATTTCGTATGCACCGGAGTTGACATAAGCAAGAGCATGCTCAAGATTGCACGGAAAAACGTGAAGGGAGTCACCTTTAAAGAGGGAGATATGAAAACTATGCGACTTGGAAAAAAGTTCGACACAATTATATGTATGCTTAGTTCAATAGGCTACGTAAAGACGACTTCGAGCTTGGAGAAGGCTATTCGAAACTTTTCTAAGCACTTGAATAAAGGTGGCTTGGCTCTCATTGAGCCGTCGCACGCAAAATCGTTTTATGTGAGAGGTGAACCTCGAATCACGACTTATGATGTAAAGGACACCAAAATTGCGAGGGTCAACTTCACGAGAATTAGGCAAGCTACCGCGGTTCTGAGTATGCATTTATTGATTGCTGAAAGAGGAAAAGACGTTAAGTATTTCATTGACAAGCATGAATTGGGGCTGTTCGGAATTAACAATACACTTAAGATTATGAAGGCGGCGGGTTTAAAGTCGAAGTACCTAAAGAACGGCTTGATGACTGGAAGAGAGTTATTTGTAGGAATTAAGAGATGAAATGCAACGGTAATTTTAATTATAAATTTAAACACAAAAAATTGACTAGGTTTTTTGGGGAAACTTGTGCTCTTATGAAATCCTGTTAGATTTTTTTCAGCATATTAATCAACAGTTTCGTCTACTAGAGAGGCTGTGCCATCTAAAAAGTAGACTTTTCCACCTTTTCCGACTTTTTTGTAGCGAGTGCTACACGCTTTCATCTGGGAACAACCATCACAATCTCGTGATAGCCTTTTCTTTTTTTCACTTCACAGTCAACACTATATAGAAAAAATCGTTTTTGTGCATATTCTCTATAATCTATATAGACTCATTGAGACTGAATAAAAACATCATCTTAAATGTTAGAAAAAACAAGAAAAAAGAAGGTATTTGCGATGCTACGTGCTTTGAAATCAATAGATAGAAACAAGAAATGGTTACTCCAGTTTGATCCCTTTTGAAGACTCCCATAGCCCGTGGATGTTACACATAGAGATTGCAATGAGAGTTCCAGGTTTACCTGTTTTCATCCAACTCTTTATTGCGTGATGAGTGTATACGGAACTGCTGTTTGGACCTTGCGTTGAAGCTCCATGAGCACTGAATTCGTACAGTCCTATTTGATGGGGGAATTTTTCTCCGTCAGGATGAAAATATAGTGATATCCAACTTATGTGGTGTTCAGTGGTGTTTGGGTGAGCAACTTCCTTACCTATTGTAACTTTAACTTCGAAGAGTTCATCAGCTTTGGCCGCATCAGTGCACTCTATTACTGGCACGTGTTTCTCAACCTTCCAATCTGCTGCTTGAATTAGATCACCAATTTTTTCCAAATACTTTCATCTCCTGTTTTACTGAATTGAAAATGGACATTTATGGGTTTCGACTTCAGCTTCCTTCTTTGAGGAGACGAAAACCAAAGTATGAATTTCCATGAAAAACTGTGAACAACTTTTCGAGTTATAGGTGCTAACATAATTAGTTCAAAAAAGTTCTCTGTGTTTCTCAATTTTTTTAGATAATTATAGTCTAAACCCCAAAGAGGTGGTGGGGCTGGCCGGATTTGAACCGACGACCTTTACCCGGANNGGTCAGCAAACCCGTTGCTTGCTTTCTGGAGCCCGTCGTCATGCCTGTCTAGACTACAGCCCCACCTTAGACCTGAGGCGTTAAGTTAACTTTCAACAATTGAAATATATGCGTTATCATTGCATTACAAAGTAAACCTTCAACAACAGCTTAAAACGTTCCAATGCAAACCTTATTCACATGTAAAAGCGAAAGGTTAATCAAGGAATGTTTATGTGTATTGCTGGGTTTGCCGGCCAGAGGGCGCGGGTCCCACCTGATCCCATTCCGAACTCAGAAGTTAAACCGCGTTCCGTTTCCAACTGTAGTGTGGTCTTCGGCCACGTGAAATTGGGAAAGCTGGCAGCCTACTTCAATCCTTAAATTGTTGGAGAAAATGGGCTAAGATTTATAACTAAGTGATAGTAGTTTTTTGAAGAGTGGTAAAAGTATGGTAATGTTTGCAGCAATGGATGTTCTGAAGAGCCTTTTTGGGGGTGGCGGTGACAGCATATCGAGCATCATAAGTATGTTATTCTATGTAGTATTCATAGTATTCCTGTTTTACGGTCAAAGAATCCAGATGTACGTGATGATACGAGAAGTTGAAGGGTCACTTTACAAATTGAAGTACATAAAAGAAGAAGGACGCAAAATTGCCATAGAAACTATAAAAGAAATCGGCAAGCCCCAAACCGACCCCTCCGCGAGGGTTGATCGCTACTTAGAGTATTTCACCATATCGCCTCAGAGCATGGACCCTGCAGGCATAGTTTACAAGCTTGACCATATACTTGACGTAAGAGACACTCGCCTTAAAGATGAAGTTAAGGTTATGGCGCCTGCAAGCAACGAAGTTCAAATTAACAATTTAGAGAACACATTGGAAGCAGCGATGGCGCTCAATTTCATTTACAAAATTGTAAGGCACTTTTACATTCAAGGCAAGAAAACGCTGAGTCTCTACATTATAATGCAGTTGCAGATGATTCTACCTCTGGTTATGAAAGAGGCTGAAGCATACGCCAGCGCGTTGAAAGCCTTTGCTGACGGCCAGCCAATAGGTGATGGTGTAGGTCCGTTAGTGGCAGCAAAATTAATGCACGGCTACGAAACAAGGGAAGTTCCCAAAGATTGTGTTGTAGCAAGTGTGCCCCTAGAAGGTCGCACCGCTCTAATAATAAAGGCTGAAGGTCCGGGCGGAAATGTGGGTAAACCTGGTGAAGCTGTAAAAGCAGTGATAAATGAGCATAAGGGAGAAATTGCCTCGGTAATAATGATTGATGCAGGTTTGAAACTTGAAGGCGAATTGGTCGGCGAGGTTGCTGAAGGCATAGGTGCAGCAATCGGCGGACCAGGCGTTGACCAATTTAAGATTGAAGAAACTGTTGTAAAATACAAGATTCCACTTAATGCAGTAGTAGTCAAAGAAGACATCGGAGATGCAGTTTCCCCGATGCGCAAGGAAATCGCGGATTCCGCTGACAAGGTCATAGAGCGTGTGAAAAACGTTGTCTTGGAAAGAACCAAAGAAGGCGACAAAGTAATAATCATTGGAGTAGGAAACACCATCGGTATTGGACAGTAGGGGAAAAAAAGAAAATGAGCCAAAATTCATCAACTGCATCCAAAAGAATCTCAACTTATCTTATGATGATTGTTTTAATAGTTCTAGCTTTATCGATAGTTTCATTGCTTTTGTCCGTAAATGCCTTTATCGCAGGAAATCAAATGCTAGCTGGTTTCTTATTAGTCATAGGCTTCATCGCTATGAGCTTATCAATTTACGTACTACTCCAATCACGAAAACGGGCAGCTAGCATGAAAATCGAAGCTCCAAAAGTAATGACTACAATCGAATGCAAAAAATGCAACTTTAAAAGTGTTAGAGAATTCCAAAGAGGCGACTTCGTATTCAAGGACCTTGACCCTTGCCAAAAATGTAACGAAAAAATGCTCATAACTGCAATCTACAAGGAAGTTAAGGAAAAAGAGAAAACTTATCGCTTCTAGGTTAATACTTCACATCCATTTTCTTTTATCAACACAGTATGCTCAGCTTGAGTAACGGTTTTTTTACTTATTTCAGTGAATACGGGGTAGCCCATTACTGCTTTGCATTTGCGTAATTCGCTGAAGGCTTCATGATGTTTGTCCTCTGGTACTACGTCTTTCAACCAGCGCTCAGCGAAAGGCAAGGTTCTGAAATTTTCCTCAATGTATTTCAAGAGCTTTTTTGCATATGGATTCTTAGCCGATTTAGCTTTAACTAAACGGAAAATTGTAATTTCGGGGCTATTTTCAACACGACCAGTGGCATCTGGAAGAGTGACAAAAGGCTCTATTGCGTATGTTTCTCCAGCTTTGACTTTTCCGAAAGATATCTGCCTGACGTTGGGGATTGAGGTTCCCGCGTGAATTAAGTATCTTCCCACGGAATGCCCCGTTAAGTTCGAGATGGGTTTAAAACCACGGTTTTTTATGGTTCTTTCTATTATCACACCAATCTTTGAAATAGCCATATCCCCGTGGATGCTTTCTATTGCTGCGTTTAAAGCATATTCTGCAGTTTTTTGCATTTTTCTATGGTCTGGGTTGAAACAAGCCGTGAAGGCAGTGTCAGTTACATAACCATCAACATGAACACCCATGTCAACTTTTACCACGGATTTTTCTGGAATCTTCAGTTTGTCATTTGGGGGTGAAGTATAATGCGCCGCTACTTCGTTTATTGAAACGTTACAGGGAAAAGCTGGCTTTCCGCCTTTTCCTCGAATTAGGTTTTCAGCTTTCTCACAAATCTCGATTACAAGCATGTCTTTTCGCACGAAATGCTTCATTTCTTCTCGACTTTCACGGAGAATTTTTCCTGATAGCCTGAATTTCTCTAAAGCTTCCTCATCATATTGGCTCATTGACTTTTCACCTATTCAAAGATGACACGGCACTTTTGGGGTGAAAGATAGTTTGACGCGAAACTTAAGGTTTAGCATCAACTTTGACACAAAAAAGGAATTACTATAGGTTTTCAAATGAAAGGCTTAACAACTACGGCATATAGAGGCTTGGATCAAGTGTTGCAAAGACGTTTCCTCCTAGGTGGAAAAGCATTCGAGCTTTCTTAATGTCATATTTGTCTGAGAAAACATCTTTGTTTGCGTAGGCTTCGACGACCTCTCCAACGAAAATAGAGTGATCTCCGGTTTTGAATTGGCTATGTAGTTTGCATTCTAAGTGAGCTATGCACTCTTTTATTATGGGTGCTTTCACCTTTCTGGCTGGCAAAGGCGTCAAGCCTGTCTCAGCGAATTTGTCGTGGTTTTTGCCACTAATTCTCCCGCAAGTCAAAGTCTCACCAACAATATCCACGGTTGGAAGGTTAATAACAAACTCGTTTGTTTCTTCAATTATTCCGTGTGAGTGCCTATTCGGCGCTACGCTTACTGCAACCAAAGCTGGAGAACAGGAAGTGGGCATCGCCCAAGCTAAGGGTAAAACATTGGGTTTTCCAGTTTTTTCAACGCAGGAAACTAGAACCGTGTGCATCGGATGCAGAAGCCTGTAAGCAAAGGAAAATTCAACATCAATCTTTTCTGACATAAACTTACCTCAACATTTTATGTAATTTCTGCCTAAGTTGTAACTTCTCCCAAACTAATAGCTTTCCCTCTCTTATGGAGCCATTTCCTTCTCTTTATTGTACCTTATTTCTAAAATGTTCATGTCGTGCTATAGGGAAACCGTCTTTTTTTATGAATATGTTATTGAAATTCTTTCAGAAAATTTCCTAATAAGCAAATAGCATCTTTGAAGCATTTATTAGAAGTTTTTTTAGATTATGCCTCATTTCAAATTTATTGTGTGAAACCAATAGGTTCAAATTCTTAAGTGACTTATTATACGAATTCTCCTTAGGAAAAATGTAAAAGTTTTCGGGTATAACTATGAAGGCAAAACTTAGAGTGAAGTGCAGGAATTGCGGGAACTGGAATAAGCTAGAAGTCGAAAAATTTTTTCTCAATAGTGGTACCTCAAAAACTGAATTAAAAATCTTTATACCTGCATATATGCCAATGAAGACTGAGAAATGCTCCAAATGCAACCAAATTATTGCAAAGGAAAAACGAATAATCCGAACAAAGAAAAACTAATCAAGCTTGTTTAAAGTTGGATTGGAATATATCTCTGACAAAGAAAGGAAAAAGCTTCTAGAGAAGCAAACAACATTGGCACTTTTNNCCCGCACCACTTTCCCTTTTTTTATTTAAATGGTGCGGAGGGTGGTTTAAAATTTGCCAAAGTTCACACTTATCCTTGATTACACAGAAAGCATATCTATTCGGTCCATGAAACAATGCAGATAGCCTATTTTATTAAACAATAGAAATGTAGAGGATATTGATTTTAGTTCTTCTTTGCTATTTATGGGGTATACTCGTTTGTCGTGAAGTTCAGAGTGAAGGTTTCAGGTTGATTTGGCACTGCCCCGGCGTTTGGACTAAGGGATATAACGACATTGGTTAACACTTCTCCTGCAGTCATAACCACATAATAGCCTTCTACCCACTGCTGATCCCCCAAAATTACATCAGTATAGCGGATGTTCATATCCCAGCCTGATGGAAAATTGATTTTGTTCCATGTAACGTTGGCATCTACATTTCCTGTATAATTTAGTTGTAGACCTGTGAAATCTTTTCCTGTCTCTTCAGGATTAAACTCTCCCCAGTCGTAACTTGAGACTGCTGTTCCATTCGAAAACTGTAATTGCAGTTCATAGGACTCCACTAAAATCATGTTCATGTCAGTTTGCCATGTGTATCTGACGATGTAGGCACCTGTAGCACCTCCTATAAGCACGGCTAAAGCTAGTAGCCCAAATAAATGCCTCTTCTTAAGCTCCATTATCTATTCCACTAAATCCAATATTTTACTGATATAGTTGGTATTAAATCCCATA
>JABAOF010010104.1_pt3 | contig 28135 bp, 24 predicted proteins | sample 7062171 | NCBI WGS metagenome assembly JABAOF01 (sample SAMN14538628, study PRJNA623070) | marine sediment metagenome | biome: marine biome [ENVO:00000428]; feature: marine pelagic biome [ENVO:01000023]; material: deep marine sediment [ENVO:00002113] | place: India: Gulf of Khambhat ...
ATGAAACATACAATGTATCATTTATTAACACTAAATGTCCGTACTCGAACAGAAATAAACATTCCCCATATTAAAGGCAAAAATCACTTAACTAATTCACTCTAAGTTGTTATTATATAACAAGATAGATGGGGATGATGGCATAAAAGTGGAATTTTTTATTGATTTTAATGATATTATCATCTATACTATTTAATGATATTATCATTTTTATAAAAGGAGCACACATGAAGTACCTGACACTAAATGAAGAGATACTGTTATTAGCCATATACAAATTAAAAGATAACGCCTATCCCGTATCCATAAGGGAAGAAGTCATGAAAATGACCAAAAAGAATCTCGTATACGGCACTCTCTACCGATCACTGGATTATGCACTGAAAAAGAAACTGGTCGTCTCCCTGAGAGGAGAACCCACAGCAGAGCGCGGAGGAAAAGGAAAACTGTTTTTTAACCTGACAAAACATGGAATCTCTGCCCTTTTAGCCACTAGAGAACTCCAGAATTCCATTTGGAAAGACATAAATGTTATTTCTCTGGAAGAAAGGAAAGCATAGAAATGAAAAAACAGATAAAGATACCTGCTATCCCGCAATGGATTTTGAAAAAAATACCGGATTTTAACAATAAATATGATGTGGCAGAAGATCTCAGGGAATCTTATATAAAAACGGCTCAAGACAAGGGAAAACTCAAAGCCTATCTCTGGTACTGGCATCAAGTGCTTTTTACACTGGTGGGATATCTGATCTTCAAAGCATGCTGGGGAATAATCATGTTTAAGAATTACCTAATAATCGCATTGAGAAACATTAAAAAGCACAAAGGATATTCCTTAATCAACATCACAGGTCTGGCTGTCGGAATCGCCTGTTGCTTGCTAATTGTTCTCTATATCGGTTTTGAGATGAGTTTCGATTCCTATCACCAAGATGCAGATAGGATATACAGAATAGGGACACATATAGATCGGCCCGGAGAAAAAAGTACAGGAGCTTGGACATGTGTACCTATGGCGCCATATTTAAATCAGAATTTCCCTCAGGTCGAACAGGCAGTAAGAATAAGCAGCCGAGTTAATCCGCTTGTTAAAAGTGGAAACAACGTTTTTTTTGAAGATAGCATTATTTATGCTGACAAAGAAATATTGGATATCTTCACTATTCCATTTATCAAGGGAAATCCGGAGCAGGCAATTTCAAATCCTGGAACAATAGTGATTTCCCAGAGCATAGCCAAAAAATATTTCGGGAATGAAGACCCATTGGGAAAAACCATAACTATTGACTCAACCGATTATTTGATTACGGGAATTGTTAAAGATTCACCCTTAAACACTCATTTAAACTATACCATGCTGGCTTCTTTAAAAAATCTTAATACGCTTGAAAGGTGGAAGGATCGATGGGGTGCTCTTTTGGTGCAAACATATGTCAAACTTGCACCCCATGCGAACAACTATTCCTTTATTGAACGGATTATAAATAAAGCACGTACAAATAATGCCAGTGGTGTTGAAAACACTTATTTTTTCCAACCTGTTAAGGATATTCATCTTCACTCTTATCAATTTGATCGGACGGCAGCGCCAATCAAACCGCTGCATCTTTATATCTTTTCAGCAATTGCAGCACTTATTCTTTTAATAGCCAGTATTAATTATATCAATCTCTCAACCGCACGTTATGCCAACAGATCTAAAGAAATTGGAGTTCGGAAGGTCATAGGAGCAGGTAGAAATCAGCTTATTCATCAATTTATGGGTGAATCACTGCTCACTACATTCATATCTGTTATGGCTGCTGCTGCCATCGTTTTCGTTTCTTTACCTGTCTTTAATAGACTTATTGAATTTCATTTCACTGTGAGGGACCTTCTTAGACAGGATATTCTTATATCAATTATTTGTATTATATTGTTTTCCGGCCTTATCACAGGCAGTTATCCGGCTATCATCCTTTCTGGTTTTAAACCTGTTAATACTCTCAAAGGACAGTTGAGATCGGGTGCAAAAAGCAGTAAAGCACGAAAAAGCATGGTCATAACGCAGTTTGTAATTTCAATAATCCTCATCATAAGCACACTGGTTGTTTACAGACAGCTTCATTACATGAAAAATGAAAACCTGGGTTTTTCGAAAGATCAAAAACTTGTTATCCCTATTAAAACAATATACAACCTAAATAGTAATTATCAAACTGTGAAGAGTGAATTCTTGCAGTATTCCCGGATAACCGGAGCAGCAGTTTCGTCTGGCATCCCCGGAAGAATCGGAACCCAAGGAAAGTATAGATTATTAAATGAGACAGAAGATGAAGCTCAGCAGATAAAAACTTTTTTTGTCGATAGAGATTTTATTCCGGAATATGAAATTAAACTTGCTGCCGGAAGTCATGTTTTAAAACTGTCATCTTCGGAACAAAGACCAATAACAATAATCAACGAAGCGGCTGCAAGAGCATTCGGATTTCAGTCTCCTCAGGATGCTGTCGGTAAAGATGTGGTTGGGTGGAACGCGGGCAGGATAGAGGGGGTTATCGAAGATTTTAATTTTGTTGGACTTCAGGAAAAAATCGAACCTCTCATAATAATGATAATGCCTCTAATGTTTCGATATATTACGCTTACTATTTCAACCGAAGAGATTTCACAAACGCTCTCTTTTATCTCTGATAAATGGAAGGAGCTGTTTCCGGGGATTCCGATTGAATATTATTTTCTGGATGAGGACTTTGACCGTTTTTACCGTTCAGAGGAAAAAACCGGTAAGTTGGTAGGGATTTTTGCTTTGCTTGGAATTTTTGTGGCCTGTCTCGGCTTATTCGGCTTATCCTGCTTTGTGGCGGAGCAGCGGACAAAAGAGATTGCCATCAGGAAGGTTCACGGAGCAAAAGTCTTGAATATTATATCCCTCCAGATTGAGGATTTTATCAAGTGGATTTTTATCGCTGTTATCATTGCTTGGCCTACCGCTTATTTTATTACTAACAAATGGCTGCAGAACTTTGCCTTCCGCATAACTCTTGATGTCTGGATTTTTATCCTCTCCGGTTTGACAGCCTTTCTCATCGCTCTGTTAACAGTGAGCTACCAGTCCATCAAAGCCGCCACAGCCAATCCAGTGGATTCCCTGCGGTACGAATGATGGAGCGTGATGAGGATATGGGAGAGCGATGCCAGGAAATCACAAAAGCGCTGCGCTAAAAAGGTAAAAAGGAATTTATATTAGCTTATAGTTGCTTAATTTTAATAATCTCAATATCTGCAATATCAATAGACACATCTTTTCCTTCCGTATTCAATAGAAGAAGTGAATCTGACATAATATATTTCTTATTTTAATCCAGCATCCTCCAGATATTTTGAATATTCATGGCATGCATATCAATTCCCCAGCCGGGTATGACTGGATTAATATGATTTAAGGTTCATTTTCCATTCTTTAATACCTGGAACGAGGTGTGGTTTAACAAACCGTTGGTTAATTAGTGTAAAGAAGGTCAATCGATTGATAAGTTTTTCAGACATACGAAAAACATGAACCAATAAAATATCGAATTTGGGATGCAGTTAAAAGAAAAATGACGTATATAAGCATAAATTTTCCATCTCAATACAGTGAGGATGAAAAAATATTTCTAAAAAACATCTTATCCGAAAAAGACGGAGTTAAATTTTCAGCTTTTTTACCTGTAAAATTTGGTCATATAGGCCCTAAGAACTGTCATAACTATTTCTTCAATTTTCCGTTTTTCCAAAAAGCTCTCAACAGACAAGCAGTTCTTCGTCCCTTCACTCCGTCCGCAGGGAGTCGGCGGGATTGGCAGACGCAGCCCTCAATGTCTGGAATGATACCGTAAGCAGTGACAAAAGGACCGCGATAATAGCCGCACAAATAAATGGAATCCAGCCGATATCGATCCTGTAGGCAAAATTCTCCAGCCATCTGGACATGGCGTAAAATCCTATAGGCCAGGCCACGAGCGCCGCTAAAATCACCTTTTTCACATATTCTCGATTCAACAGCCAGATGATGCTCGGAACCGGTGCCCCAAGAACCTTCCGGATCCCGATTTCCTTGGTTCTGGACTCGGCCATAAACGAGGCAAGGCCGAAAAGTCCCAGACAAGCGATAAAGATCGTCAGCATCGTGAAAATGGAAAGCAGGCGGCCGATCTTTTGCTCGGCTCTATAGGCCCTGTCAAAAACCTCGTCAAAAAACGAGTATTCAAAGGGAAAAGTCGGAGAAAACGTTTTAAATGTCTTCTCAATGAAGGCCAGGGTGCTCGGAATGTTTTCTCCCCTTATTTTAATGGAGACATACCTGTAATTTTCGGGATCGAGAAACACATAGAGGGGTGCTATTTCCTGATGGAGAGAATGCATATGAAAGTCTTTCAGTACCCCAACGATTTGACCGTGCGGTTCATCATCCCAGCGGTAAAATTGTTTTCCCAAAGGTTCGTCCCAGCCAATGGTTTTGACAGCACTTTCGTTTATGAGAAAAGCGCCGTTAGCGTCAGATGTGAAATCACGAGAAAAGTTTCGCCCTGAAGCCAATTTGAGCTCGAAGACGTCAACAAAATCGTAATCGCATTCACAGAAATAAATGGAGGCATCGAGATCTTCCGGTTTTCCCGGCCAACTGGGATGGCTTGATGAGCGGATAGAATTGGGCAGGCTTGTCGAGGCCGAGACACTGAGAATATCTGTGTGGCCTCTCAGTTCGGCCTTAAAGACCTCAATTTGTTTCCGCAAGTTTCTGTCGCGCGGACGAAGCACAACGATGTGCTCCCGGTTGTAACCCATCTCCCTTTTCTGGATGAACCGGAGTTGACTGTAGACCACAACTGTGCTCAGAATGAGCAGAATCGAAATGGCAAATTGGAACACAACCAGAGTGTCTCTCATAAAAGAACTTCTTTTCCCTTTGTCCGATAAACTCTTTAATGCGGAAATGGGAAGGGACTTTGAGATATAGGCTGCGGGATACCCCCCGGCGAGAAGTGCCACAAAGGCAAAGGTGATCAGGACACCAATCAGCAGCCCGGGATTCTCGACAGGATTAAAAGCGATGTCCCGTTCGATAAACCTGTTAAATGCGGGAAGAGAAAGAGTGACCAGTTCCAGCGTCAAACAAAGAGCGATAAACGTGATCAGTGTAGATTCCCCCAAAAACTGTTTGACAAGCTGGCTTCTATGGGCACCAACAACCTTGCGCATGCCAACTTCTTTGGACCTCTTGGCTGAGCGGGCGGTGGCGAGATTGATATAGTTGATGCAGGCGATAAAAAGGATCAAAAAGGCGATTGAGGAGAAGAGGTAAATATATTTTATATTTCCGTTGGGCGCGATTTCGAAATTGATATTGGAGTAGAGATGGATTCGTGTCAGCCGCTGCATGTAAAATTCTGCAGTATCCTCCCAGGCTTCTCCTTTGCTGTATCTTTTAAAAAGTGCAGTCAGCTGGCCTTCCAGTGCGTCCGGATCTGCACCTTCCTGAAGGAGGAGATAAGTGTAATAGGAGTTGTCTCCCCAGGTGTCGAGGTTGCGGTTCGTGAGAGTCCTCTGCGCATCGAACGGCATCATGATATCTGTGGTAAAATGTGAATTCTTGGGAAAGTCCTTAAAAATCCCAGTCACGACCATGTCGTACCTGTCGTTGAATTGGATTGTTTTTCCGAGTGGATTTTCCCCGCCGAAGAATTTTTTAGCCTTGCTCTCCGAAAGCAGGATCGAATTGTACTCATTGAGCGCAGTATCCGTGTTGCCGGATACGAGTTCGACTGAAAAGACCTTGAAAAAATAAGGATCGGCCCACAATCCCGAACTTTCAACGAAGCTCTTGTCCTTATAGGAGAAAGGAGCCACAGGGATGTATTTGAATCTTGTTGCGGAAACGACCTGAGGGAAGTCCTGCATGAGGGCGGCGGCCAAAGGGCTGGGGGAAACGGCGAATCGGTCGGATCCCAGATGCACATTGCCGGGCTGTTTCTGGACGACCCGGTAGATGCGGCCGGCGTTGTCGTGCCATCTGTCGAAACTCAGTTCGTAGCGCACGTAGAGAAAGATGAGAATAAAGGCGGCCATACCGATAGCCAGGCCAAAAATATTAAGAAGGGAATAGACCTTGTTCCTTCTGATGTTGCGGACAGCGGTGATAAGATAATTCTTGAACATAAGGTCCTCCTTATATGTTATTTTCTCTTGAATTCCATCGCAGGTCTGCTTACGAAAATGACTTGAAATGTAAGGAGATAAATATGAAATCCATCCCTGGTATTATTTAATGACGTTTTCGCCAGTTGCATTAATGATTAAATCCAGACCTCGTCTTCAGCCGTTAGGTCTCCTCCCGCATCGCCTGTGTTGATGGTGCCGGCCGGTTCGATCAGCATATTCCAGCATTCCTTTTCGGCAAAGGGTTTGTGTTCCACACCTTTAGGGACGACAAATATTTCCCCTGATTTCAACTTCACTTGACCGTCACGAAAATGGATAACCATCTCTCCCTTAAAAACATAAAACACTTCATCCGTTTCCTGATGGCTGTGCCAGACGAATTCCCCCTGAAACTTGACCAGTTTGATCAAATAGTGATTCATTCGGGCGATAATTCTTGGGGAAAAATAATCTGAGAACTTGGCGTACTTTTCTTTCAGGTTAATGGACTCGAATTTCATGTTAACCTCACATTTCTGAATGAAATAGATAAAATAATATTACATTAAATAGGGATCCCTTTGTTTTAATCCTCATTCTAATCCACATTCTCTATTTTAATGGGCAATAAACATGCCAATTTCATCTTCCTGGGGTTTTCTAACACTCATGAAACATCCATGTATCATTTATTAACAGTTAATGTCCATACTCGAACAGAAATAAATATTCCCCATATCCACTTTGTGACAGAGAATAGCCAAGATTCCGTTGCTTTTAATCCAGTCTAAACCTGCTCACCGAAGGCGGAATCATTCCCGTAAACTAAATATTGAGTAAATCGTATGAGTATATCCAAAGAGAAATCCAAGGTTGGTTGAATAAATGGAGCAACTATGAATAAACAATCTCGATTTCTGAAAAACCTGTTCATCACAGTGATGACGTTCACGCTGCTCTTTTCGTCATCCATCCCGGTCACTGCCCAGGATCAGGCGAGTGATGAGAAAATCTGGGAACAGTTCAAAGCCTGGATCATGTCTAATCCGGAGGCAACCTCTATCTCAGCCTACAAGGATAAGCTGACTAAAGACGGATTGCCCCAGGAAGAAATCAAGCGGCACATGGATGTCATCATCCGCATCTTCAAAGAACACCCGGAAAAAGGCGTCGAAATCACCTATGACCGCATTTTTTCCAAGCCTCTGACAGGGGATATGGAAAAGGACGGCTTCAACTCCAATCCGAGCGATTTCATGATGGAGTCGGTCAAAGGACTCAAGCCGGGAACAGCCCTCGATGTCGGGGCGGGACAGGGCCGCAATGCGGTCTGGCTGGCCCAGCAGGGATGGCAGGTCACCGGGATCGACATCTCAGGAGTAGGATTAGACGCCGCAAACGCCAATGCCGAAAAATCCGGCGTCAAGATAGAGACAGTGAAAACCTCCTACCAGGACTTCGATTTCGGAGAGGAGAAATGGGACCTGATCCTCATGATCCTGTCCTGGGCGCCGGTTTCAGACCCGGACTTTGTCGCGCGTTTGAACGCCTCGCTTCGTCCCGGGGGTGTTGTGGTCTTCGAGCATGTTCTGATAACCGAAAAACAGTCCTTTCCTCCAATCGTCCACGGCCTGCCCCCCAATGCCCTGCTCAAACATTTCAGCGACTTTCATATCCAGAAATACGAGGAGGGCGTGTGGCAGGGCGACTGGGGCGGTCCCCCCGCGGAACTGGTCCGCATGATCGCACGCAAGAAATAATCGTATCGCTCTTGATAAGGCTGATCTAGCATCAAGGATAAGTTCCAGGGATTTAGCTTCAACTAAATTTAGGCCGCTCCTGACATTCCCCAGGCTGTGATTTGCGTATAAAAAGACCAGGTAGGCAGGGATGGCAATTGAATGAAACCCATAGGCGCGAACTGTCAGTCCAACGGTTTTTGAACCTTTCTGAAGTTTTGATATCACTTGAAACCTGAACTTTGTGTCTATTGCTGTCTCAAATGCCGAGAACAAAGAGTTTTTCCTCTCTAATCCTTCACAGCCAAATCTAATCCTTCACAGCCAAAGTTGACTCGAAGCTGAGTTTTCGATATACAAGATGTGGCTATAACCTTAATTCATAAAGAGGAGCAGTAATGATCGAAAAAACGTTAGCCATCATCAAGCCCGATGCCGTGAAAAAGAAAATCGTGGGTAAGATCATCCAGAGAATCGAGGACGAAGGATTCAAAATATCCGGCCTGAAGATGCTTCACCTCACCAAGGAAGAAGCACAGGGTTTTTATATCGTCCACAAGGACAAGCATTTCTATGACCCTCTGACAGACTTCATGTCCTCAGGAGAAATCCTGGTCATGGTTCTGGAAAGGGAAAACGCCATCTCCCACTGGCGAAAAGTGATGGGAGCCACGGATCCGGCTCTCGCCGATCCCGGCACGCTGCGCCAGATGTACGGCTTCTCTGTCGAGAGAAACGCCACCCATGGTTCGGACAGCCCGCAGACCGCAGAGTGGGAAATCGACTATTTTTATAAGGGCAAAGAATAATAGACTGGGCAGTCTGCGTGCAGGAAGGCAGCCGCCATCTCAAACGCATGAACACACATTCTTCAGAGAACATATCTTTATTTAAATAACAGGCAATCCCGATGACGTTCGCTGAAATCTTCGGACTCTTCATCCTCCCCTCTGCCATCATCCTCCTCTCTATCGTCCTCTACATCTTCTCCAAGGAAGAAGGAGAATAGCCCGGATGGAACAGGCCTCTCAGATAGCTATCCAGGCCAACCCGCTCACTGTCATCGCTTTTGCCCTCTACCTCCTCATTATCCTGGCTATCGGCTTCCTTTCCGCCAAATTCTCCTCCTCCGGCCTCTCTGAATTCTTCCTTGGCGGACGCAAGATGAAAAAATTCGTCGTCGCCCTGAGTGCTGTCGTCTCCGGAAGGTCGGCCTGGCTTCTCCTCGGTGTCACCGGTAGGGCGTATGAAATCGGGGCTTCCGCTGTTTGGACAGTCGCGGGCTACATCACGGCCGAGGTCTTCCTCTTCGCCTTTGTTGGGAAGAGGCTGAGGCGCTACACCTCGATGAAGGACAACCTGACTCTCCCTGACTTCTTCGAATCCCGCTTCAAGGACAAAACCAACATCCTGAGGATACTGTCTGTCTTCATCATCCTGATCTTCATGGTCTCCTACGTGGCCTCCCAGTTCAACGCCGGAGGAAAAAATTTCTCCACAAGCTTCGGAGTGAGCGAAACATCCGGAATCCTGGTCACGGCCCTCATCGTCCTCCTCTACACGGCACTCGGCGGATTCCTGGCCGTCTCCCTGACCGATATGATCCAGGCCATTTTTATGATCATCGCCCTTCTCGCGCTCCCGGTCATCGTCATCTCTCATGCCGGCGGCTGGGGCGAAGTCCTTGAAGTCCTGAAGCATTTCAATCCCCGGTTCTTCGATCCTTTTGCCTACACATTCGGAGGAATCATCGGATTCCTCGGCATCGGACTCGGCTCGCCCGGAAATCCACATATCCTCGTCCGTTACATGTCTGTCGAAGACCCCAGAGACCTGAGAAAATCCTGCGTTATCGGAACAGTGTGGAATGTGCTTATGGCATGGGGAGCCATATTCATCGGGCTGGCGGGAAGAGCCTTTTACATGAACAAAGCCGAACTCCCCGGCGGCGATCCTGAGAATCTCTTTCCCTTCTTGGCCTCCGCTCACCTCCATCCCTTCCTGATGGGAATCATCGCGGCCGCCATCCTGGCCGCCATCATGTCCACGGCAGACTCCCAGCTTCTCGTGGCCTCCTCAGGAGTCGTGCGCGATATCTACCAGAAGATCGTCGCCAAAGGAAAGTCCATCTCCCAGAAAAGACTCGTCTTCCTCAGCCGAATGGTTGTTCTGCTCCTCGTTTTCGCTTCACTCGTGTTCGGACTCATCGCGAAAAAACTGGTCTTCTGGCTCGTCCTGTTTGCGTGGGGGGGACTGGGCGCATCCTTCGGGCCGCCCCTTCTTCTGGCTCTCTACTGGAAAAGGACCACAAAGGCCGGTGTGGCTGCTGGTTTCATTTCCGGAACAGCGGTCACAATTGTCTGGCACCTGGTCTCCGCCCTCAAAGCCATAATCTACGAGCTGGTGCCCGCCTTTTTTGCCTCTGCAATCCTGACAATCGCCATCAGCCTTCTCACCCAACCGCCTCCGGACGCGGAACAGGAATTAAGCTCAATCCGCACAAAATACCGCCGTTAACCCAAATTTCTTTCAATTTTTTCCCTTTTTATACGACTCAATAAGTGCGTGTAAATAAAGGATTCTACGCAATACAAAAGAAAACGTGTTGAGGTCTAAAGACACAATATATGGCGTGCGATGAAGTATATAAACACAATATGTATGAGTGACAAAGGATGTCACGGATTTTTGAGCTGCGGATGGATGAATCACTCTAACATGTTTTAAATGAATAACTTACATATAAAAAAGACTTGACATTTTTTTGTCAATGAATAGTATTATTGGTGCGCTTTGGACAGGAGGAAAATATGAGGATTCCAGCTTGCTCCCTTTCCTTGGAATCCCTTTTTCTTTTTTTATTCCCAAGTTCACCGAAATATAAAGGAGGAAGAATTATGCGTAAAAAAATCTTAAGAATGGTTGCCATTATTACCTGCCTAGCGATCGTGGTTATGACCGTTCCGACCACCGCCTCTGCTAGAGACACTGGAAAGTTCTCGTTCCGAGTCTTCGTCATGAAGCACCTCAAATACTTCGGTTCCCTTCTCCCCTTCCTGGGCATCGATGCCGATGACGCTCCTGCTCCGACCAAGAATAAGGTCAGTAAAACGAACTCTAACGCCGACCCCGCCCAGAAAGTCAAGAAGATCACTGGAACGCTCAGCTCAATTAAGCCAGCGGATGATGATTAATTAACGCGATTTCTTAGTCCAAGAATAAAGTTTAAAAAGAAGAAAAAGAATACACTCTAAGCTAACACCTCTGTTAGTCTAGAGTCAGTACAACTAAAGATATAGTTGCCCAAAAATATATATTCCACATCTATAATTTATTATACCGTCTATAAGGGGTGAAAAGCGCATTCACCCCTAAGGGCGATTGATTCCTTCCCAATAAATTTGATAAAATCATTAGCTCAATATAAAGGGATTCAATTCTAAGCAAAAAGATAGAATAAAGTGGAGAAAATCAAAAATTTAAACTTTATCATAAGGCTCACTTGTTTCTGTCTCATTTTTTTCTTTTTTAATCTTTCACTTTCTTCCTCCGAAAATACAAATTTACAACAAGAATATTCACAATCGTTCACACAAGCAGAGAAATTCAGACTCAATGGTGAATTCGAAAAATCAGTGGAATCTCTGGAGGAATCTTTAGATATTGCAATAAAAATGGTTGATGAAAGAAAACAGTGTAAAGCACTGTGTAAACTGGGACTCATATACTGGAATCTCGGGAAGATGAATGAATCCTCAAGCTATTACGAAGATTCTTTAAAACTTGCGATGAAATTAAATCTCAATGACGAGTTATTCAAATGTCAAACAGCTCTTAACATTAAAAGACTTTATGACGAAGCAAAGGAATTTCGTTATGATGGCGATTACGAAAAATCAATAGATAGCTTTAAAAAAGCCATAAATCTCTCATCAGAATTAGGGAGTCAAGAACACAAACTCAAATGCTTGCGACAGATGAGTCTTGTATATTACGATCAAAATAAGCTCGACGAGTTTAAGGTATCTAACGAAGAAGCACTGGAATTAGCAAAGATTTTGAATCATGAAATCGAACAAGCGCGGTGCCTGATCAATTTAGGAATTTATAGTAATGATTTAAATAATTATTCGGAAGCTCTTGATTGTTACGAGCAAGCTTTAGCCATTCCCAAAATTACCAGAAAAAATAAATTAGACTGCCTGACTAATATTGGAGTTATTTACCAAAAATTTGGTGAATATGAAAAAGCATTGGACAACTTAAAAAAAGTCTTGGCGATAGATAGAGAATTGTCAAATGATGCAGAAATAACCATGGATTTAAACAATATTGGAGAGGTATATCGGATGAAAGGCCTTCTCTCCAATAATATTGAGGATTTTCTGGAAGCTAAAAATCATTTTGAGGCCAGTCTTGATCTTATCGAAGATATCCTCAAACGACCAGAAGAAAACGTTGACAGAAGAACTACATATATAGCTTTAGGAACTCAAGTTAGAGTTTTAAATAATATGGGAACTGTATTCAATGATATCGGTAACCTCACCCAAAACAGAGAATACTATTATGACGCCCTGAAAAATTTCCAATCAAGCTACACAAAAGCGGATGAAATTAAAGATTTCGCAGCGATGGGCATGGTATTAACAAATATGGCAATTGTAAACCGTATCCTGGAAAACTATGAGGAATCCACAAGACTTTTTGAGCAGTCAATTAATTTTGCACTTCAAATTGGAGGAGAGCAGATTCTGTGGGAAGCCTACCTTGGTTTTGCAAAAGTGTACGAACAACAAGGAAAACATAATAAGGCAATAGAACATTATAAAGCATCTATCGATACTACTGAAAAAATCCGCTCCCGAATCGTATTAGAAGAGCTCAAAGCCAAATTCCTGGGGACAGATAAGAGAATAGAAGCCTATCATCGCCTTATAAACCTGCTTGTGAAACTCTATAATAATGAAGGAAATAATGAATACGCCATCGAGGCATTCGATTATTTAGAAAGAGCAAAAGCCAGAGCTTTCCTGGATAGCCTGGAACTCTCCCGAATAGACATTTCCGAAGATATTGATGCTGAACTTCTCAACAGAGAAAAAGAGCTGATGGAAAACATCACTAGTGTTTATTCAAAATTGCTGTCTACAGAGCTCACTCCGGAGAGCAGGAATAATCTGCTTGAGGAATTAAAAAACTACGAAAACGAATTAGATTCCCTGAAAAGAGAAATTCGGAAAGTAAGTCCTGCCTACGCTAACTTAAAATATCCGGAAATCATTACTCTTGTAGATACTCAGAAAACTCTCCTTAATGCACAAACTGCAATATTCGCTTACTCTGTCGGACAGGATGATTCTTATGCTTTTGTCATCACAAAAAATGACCTTAAAATATTCCACCTCCCTGGCAGAGAAAATATCCAAAACCAAATCAAGGACTATCTGACTATCATTTCAGATAAGGATAATCAAAATTTCACTTTGGGTCATGAACTCTTTAGTCATCTTGTTCTTCCCGGTTTGGAAAAGAACATCAAAAACATAATTTTTGTACCGGATGACGTCCTGCATTTTCTCCCTTTTGAAGCTTTGATCACTACTAATGAAAGCATGAACTGGCTCATTAGGGATTATCAAATTGCCTATGCACCTTCAATATCGTCCCTTAGAGAAATTATCGAGCGGAAAAAATCGAATAAACAAAAACCTCGATTGGATCTTTTAGCTTTCGGTGATCCTTCTTTCGAATTACTTGAAACAGAAGAAAACGGAGGTGACATTTTTCAAGAATTCTTCTCTTCGAAGTCTTTTGATTTCTTCAGGCTGGAGTTCAGTGGAATTGAAATTGACCAGATCAGTTCTTTATTTAAGAAAAAAGATATCTTCCGCCGAGAAGAGGCTTCGGAAGACCAGCTGAAAAATCATAATCTCGAGGACTATAAAATCATCCATTTTGCGACACACAGCATCATCGATGAAAGAACACCTGATCGCTCATCCATCGTCTTGACCATGGATGAAGACCCGGCTGAAGACGGATTTTTCCAGATGAGAGAAGTGTATACCTTAAAGCTCAATTCTGACCTTGTCACCCTATCATCCTGCCAGACAGGCCTAGGAGAGTTCATCCACGGCGAAGGGATAGAAGGTATCAACAGAGCCTTTTTTTATGCGGGAGCATCTTCTATCCTCATGAGCTTATGGGCGGTCAATGACCAGGCAAGCTGCCAGCTCATGGAAAGATTTTATATTCATCTTCGATCATCTGATTCAATCATGAAAGCACTCCAAAAAGCCAAGCTCGAATTGATCGAATCCAATGAACTTTCCCATCCCTATTACTGGGCGGGATTCATTGCCTCGGGAAAAGCGGATGAAATCATATTCCCTAGAACTTCATCGAAATGGATCTTCTTAGGAGCGTTTCTTGTATTGGTATTTGGAGTGATTATAATCTTAAGAAAACGATTCAGAAAAACGGCCTAAGTCTATTTCCTTATTTTTCTGACTTTTCCTCTTCTATCGAGTCAACCAGGACTGGTTCTTCATGGTAAGAGCCGCAAAAGGGACCAGCCACCACATGCAAAAAGCGGTCATCAGGGCGTAAGGTATTCCGTAAAGAAAAGTGAGGCTCTTATTCGTTCGGAGATAATAGAGGGATAGAAGGAAGGAAAAAACGACAAGGAACGCAATGTGTCGTAGGATAAATAGCGGATGGACAAAAAAGGAATAAGTCACTATTCCTAAAGAAAAAATATGAAAAGGATGGAGAATATTTAAAAAGAAAAAGTCAAAAACGGGGAGAATCCGGCGTTTTGTTCTGTACTTTGAAAACATGAATTTTGCGAACAGGATAGATTCTCTTAAATAGCTGCGTGTCCATCTTACGTACATTCTGACCATCTGTGAGAATCTTGAAGGAACTTTCGTATAAACCAGAGCATTGGATTGGAACCGAGTCATATAGCCTGCTTTAAGGATTTGAGTCGTCAGGGCTCTATCTTCTCCATAAGTGCATTGTGTATTTAAAAATTTCTGATTGACCCAGCGTTTGATAAACTTCTGAAGGACTGTTTTTCGATAAGCAGTAAGGGCACCTGGACAACAGAAAACAGTCCCATAGACGCTCTGGTATGCACGTCCAAAATTAAAAGAGATCGAATACCGGATAGAAAGCATCCGCGTGAGAAAATTCTGCTTTTCATTCAAGACAGCCACTCTTCCTGCAACCGCTCCGGTTGTTTTATCCTTAATCAAAGGAACAATAATATTCCTGATGGCGCTTCGCCCAATTTTGCTGTCCGTGTCAACAGTAACAATAATCTCTCCTTTTGATTTTTTTAAACCAGAATAAAGTGCCTTTCTTTTTCCTAAATTTTTTGTGAAATTAATGACCTTTAGTCTATCTCCATATTTTTGCTTGGCTCTCTTCATATAATAATATGTCATATCAGTAGAGCCATCATTGACGCAGACGACTTCAAATCTCTCTTGAGGATAGTTACTGGCAAAGATTGAATCGATTGACTTCTCAATAAGCTCTTCTTCGTTCAAGGCCGGCATTATTATAGTCACATATGGCCAATCCACTTCTTCTTCTGGCTCAATTGTCTGAGGTTTATAGCGAAACCAGAGTACTGTTCGAAAGATGATTCCAGAGAGGATGATGGCGGCTGAAATCAGTAAGGGATAAGTGGCCATGCTGAGGAATGTATTGCTTCTTAAAAATTCTATCCATAATTGGAAGATACGAACTTTAATAGAAAAAACAACAATAAAAGCACTGGTTAATATGATTAAAAAAATTAGAATAGGATCTGATTTTTCTCTTAAAAAAGGAAGGTTAATAAGAGGCTTTTCTGCCTGAAATTCTAAATCAATATCATCTAGTGCTTTTTCCCACATACCTCGTGTCGTGCTAGATTACTTTTTAAGAAATCTAAACAGTGAACGAATCTCTCAGATTAAGAATATTATTAAATACTCTTTTTATAGTCAAGCTAATATTAACTAAATCTAGAATATTGGTTATTTTATTTATCTTTATCTACCTTTAATACTATAAATATATAATTCTAATAATAATCTACATGCTTATGTTACTATCACTTCAAGATTAAATGGGATAAACAATCTTTCATTCTTTAGGGCTATGTATACAAGAGAAATCAAAGTGCTAAATTTCTTTTTATTCAGCCTGATATCTTATATTTTTCTAGTAATCGATAGTATAGTTTTCTGCTTTTTCCTATCTAAAAAGTGGCCCTTGACTTATTCCTATTTTAACTCTCTAATATCTGCCCCAATTATTCTTGAGTAATATTAGTTCCTTTTCCAAACACAAAAAATTCATGGTCAAACATAATATCTTTTTCTCTTATTCATTTTTCTCAGAAAAAATACAACCTCTTTCAATACTATTTTCTAATTCTTTAATATTCTCTCGGAAATCACGAGACATCAACTTCCTCCCATCCAATTCTTTTCCAGTACCAGTCTTCTCATAAATTAATACTATCTTATCACTTTAGAAGCTTTATGGATAAAATATATTTTTATTTTAATAAGTAAACCTCTTCTTATAATATCAGTTTTTCCAAGAGGATAATTAATCATTAAGAGAAAATCTAGTTCATTTCTCAAGATCTATTTTTTTTCACAATATGAGAACGATTTGACTAAATTAATCTCTGAATGAAATTACAATATTTTCTTTGATTTTTAACTAGCAAAAAGTGAGAAAAATAGACAAAAAAAAATATCTATATTATTAACGGGAGAATTGTTAGCTTTAATAGTCAATGTTATAATTCGCAATTAAAAAATGGACAAAGATGAAAAAAAAATCAGAGAATTTGAAGCCATCTTAAATAAATTTTCAAGATTTGTAAAAATTAATATTCAAAAATTTAATGTTCAAAAAAAAGGCATAGATCCTGATGATATCTCACAAGAAGTAAAAATAAAAATATGGAAAATCTTGGAGGATGAGAAAAAGATAAAAAATTTAACGTCTTATATTAGAAAAGTTGTAGATTCTTCTGTAATAGACAAGTTAAGAAAAATAAAGCGAGAAAAAGGGATTTACATTTACGAAAAACATAAATGGATATCTGAACAAAAATCAAATTATTTGCATGAAATTTATTATGATGACAGTATCAAGGAAATCGTAAGCAATGCCATAGAACTACTTATCGAATCACGTCGGAAGGCTGTGAAATTATTCTTACTAAACATGACAATAGAAGAGATTGCTGTTTTTCTTAAGTGGAGTAAAGACAAAACACGTAATTTACTCTACAGGGGATTATCTGACTTAAAAAAGATATTAAAAGAAAAGGGAATCGAACTTGAAAATAAATCTTAACGACTTAAAATTAGCATATATTTCATCTTTTCTAAATAAGATTCCTATTTCTCGAAAGGATTGTCCATCTCTAAAAAAACTTAAGACTTCTTTCTCACCAGAAACTTCAGAAAAACAGAAAACAAATATTATTGATCACGTTACGAATTGCTATTTCTGTGCTCAAGAATTCCAATTAATTTTTTACATTCTAAGATGCGAAAAAAAAATAAATAATGAATTGTTTGGTCTTTTGCATCCCAAAAATGCAACGTGCAGTGCAAAAAGAGATATTAAAAAGAGTGTCTCAAAATCAGCAAAAACAAAAAAATATTTTCAGCCCTTTTTCAATTTGAAATATGCATATATTTTATTTGGAACAGCAGTTTTAATTTTAACTTTTGCTGTCTTGAAAAATACAAATAACGGAGAATATCGTACTATTGATTTTAAACGAATTCATCTTGTTGAACCTTTAAATAAGAAACTCTCAAAATCTTCACTATTGTTTAAGTGGAATGAATATAAGGATTCAAACTATTATGTGCTTGATTTATTTGATGAAACTCTTCTGCCCATTTGGAGAAGTAAAAAAATCTTCAAAGACTTCATATTTCTTCCTAAAGAAATAGTAAAAAGCCTAGACAAAAATAAGAATTATTACTGGATGATCACTGCTTTTTTACCAAACGGGAAAAAAGTAGAATCTAATATTGAGGGATTCAAATTGATCAACTGAACAGATAAAATGTTTATTTAAAAATTATTGTTGAATTGAAGTCCCCATTCAATACGAAAGCTGCCCAATAAAAAGGATGACAAAACTTTGATTCCATCATTTTCAACTTGGCTAAACGTAGAGCTTGAGATTTTTCATTCTCTTGGGAAAGATAATATAATAATAAAAGTAATCCATAAATAATGCAGTCGACTCATCGTTTATCCTCCAAAGAGAAAATAAGACTGATTTGGCACCCACATAGAAAAAAATTCGTGGTAAACCTAATATTCCCTCTCCAACTTCTAATTTTCCTTTTCCAGTTTGGCAGGCAGAAAGAACTACTAAATCAGTATTTAATTTTAAACTATATATCTCACGAACTTGAAGGAATCCATCTTCTTTCGAATCCTCATCAAAAGATAAAATCAGTCCTGACCTAAAAGGAAATTTTTCATCTAATAAAGCATGGCAAGCGAAATGTATTATCCTATAATCAACAAGGGAAATTTCCTTAATAATCTCTTCTTTCGCATTTTTATTAATAAAGATATCTCTCTTCTCGCGTGGAAAATATTTAGATATTTTAATAATTTCTCTACCGCTGTAAGGAAGTGAAGAGAAAGCAAAATCAGTATTCAAATATACTTCTTTTGAAACTCTAATATTAATATTTTGACTTTTCAATTTTGTGAGAACATCAAACGAATAGAAAGGATTTCCAAGGGCTAATAATCCTTTTGGACTACTATTTTCATGGTGAATTTTTGACAAGAACAACAAAATAGAGGATGAGGGAGCATAAGAAATCCTATAATCCTTTATTAAATATCCTTCCTCTTTCGGATTACCATTAATACTCCTTACTAGAGTTTCAAAGGGAAGATAGTAAAGTATTCCATCGGGTATAATTATTAGATTATTTATAGCATTTTTAATTTTCCTTTCGGCAGGGAAGACAAGTTCATAATAAATGCGCTTTGCAGCAAGAATCCCATCAAATTCTGCTTTTGGAGGTTTTGATAGCATTTTTAAAAAAGCCTTTATTGAAATTTCTATTTCGTTCCTAGGAGGTAAAGGAAAAACACAAAATTCACTTTTTGTAATTAAAAACATAATTGTCTGGTTTTCTCCAAGAAAATACTCTATTAAAGCTGTATTATTATTTAATAGTTGTTGTATTTGTTCCACTCTACAAGGCGATACCATATTACTTGTCTTAGGTATTTCTGAATTCACCTGTGAAATTAAGCTCATAAACTTATCTTCTTCTCTCTGAAGCTCCATTAAAAGTTCTTTTCTTTTGTATTCAAATAAGTCAGAATTGGAAAGCTGTTCTCTTATAAAAAATATTCGCTTAGATATTTCATTTTCCTTTTTTCTTAGGTTTTTGTTTAATCTTTTGCTCACATCAACTTTAGACCTTGCCAAATTCTCTAGGAAAGCCCTAGCCTTTGCTTTTTGTGTTACATGGAAAATCTCTTTTTCAGTTTCAATTGATGGATTTTCAGTGTTTAATTTAAGAAAAATATTTATCAGAAACTCATAGACTTTTAATTTATCTCTTGTAAAACCTGCTTTGAATGAATCCAATAAAATTTGGCTTCTTATCATATCGATTATAGCAATAGCATTTTCATAACACTTCACTGACTGATCAAATATGCATCTCTTTTCGTAACACTGTCCAAGGCCAAAATATGCCTCCCAGAGTATTTGTAAATTCCCAATTTCTTCGGCTAACTTGACTGCATTCTGAAAAGATTTTATTGATTCTCTAATATTGCCCTGGTGCAAATATACAATCCCCAAATTCACCAAGCTCATACCAATCACTTCAATATCTCTAATCTCTATTGCCTTTTTATATCCTAATAGCAAATATCTTTGGGCTTCGTTCAGGTTTTCTAAATCAATAAGAACAGTCCCGATATTATTCAAAGCCTTGATTTCTATTTTTTTTAAAATCTTAATTTTATTTATCACCGATTTGGAACTAATTGAAAACTCAAGGCATTTGTTAAAATAAAATAAAGATTTATATAAATCTTCTTGGCATCTAAAGGAAATCCCTCTTGCCCTGAAAATTGTCCCCATGTTATTTAAATCCATTGATATGTTAATTTCATCTTTTAAAAATTGGTCTATTTTCAAAGCATTTTTAAGATACTCAAGAGCTCTATCATAATCACCCAGATCTTGGTATATTAATCCAATATTACTCAAACAAATTGATTCATCTTCCTTATTCCCTAAATTTCTTGCGATATTCAATGCTTGGTCATAATAATTAAGTGCTTCAGAGTAGTTTGCTGTTTTTTTATAGAAAATACCAATATTAATTAAACATCTCCCTTTTTCTTTTTCATGATTAAGGTTTTTAGCAATCTTTAAAGCAACCTGATTTAAATAAAAAAACTCTTTATTATTATTTAATTCTTCATATGTAAAACTCAGCTGGCGAAGACATTTAACTTCATGTTCTTTACTCTCGTTTTCTCTAGATAATAATATTGCCTTCTCAAAGCTTTCTATAGATTTTTGGTATTTATTCGAGGCTCGAAAGTTTTTCCCTTCTTTATAGAGATTGTGAATCTTAATTGCATTCTGACACCTGTTCTTCATCTTTTCAAAATTGTATCTCTCTGCAAAATATAGGGCCTGCTTGTAATTATTTGAGGAGTCTTCAAGCATCCCGATATTCCAATACAAAATCCCAAGATTCACTAAACATTTAGCTTGTTCTTTTTCATTATTAATCCTTTTTGCTAGTCTTAAAGATTTAGTGAACACATGAATTGCTTGTTTAAAACTACCTTCATTTCGTAATGTCACCCCTGATTTAAAGATTGAATAATATTGCTGAAAAAAAAAGTTCGGCGGTTTGTCAAATTCTTTTAACTGGGAGAACGCTAAAGAAAAACAAATTAATAAAAATATCCTCTGTTTAGAAAACAAGACATTTTCATAAAAAGCCATTTTATTCCTAAAAAAGTACTTGGGAATACTTACAATGTCAACTAAAGATAAGCTTGTATTGATTTTTCATCCTAATTTAATTAACATCGTAATCCCAATACATCTAAGGGGATAGACGAATGAAGAAAGCGATTTTTCTCACATCATGCTTTTGTATCCTTTGCCTGGCTCTTGTCTCTCTGGAAGAGCGTCCCCGCATGAGAGAATTCGGGATTGAAACCGGAACCATGGAGCCAGGGGAATTGAATGCCATCACTGATGTGGCTGGAGTGAAGGTGGGGCATGTGACCCTGATCAAGGGAGAGAATATCCGGACCGGTGTGACAGCCATTCTCCCCCATGGAGGGAACATCTTTCAGGAGAAAGTTCCGGCTGCGGTTTATATTGCCAACGCCTACGGGAAGCTTATGGGCTCAACCCAGGTCGAGGAGCTGGGGAATCTGGAGACTCCCATCATCTTGACCAATACACTGAGTGTTCCCACGGCAGCGGATGGAGTGATCGATTACATCCTCTCTCTTCCCGGGAATGAGAAAGTCGGTTCAGTGAATCCTGTAGTGGGGGAGACGAATGACGGCGGGCTCAATGATATCCGGGGGAGGCATGTGAAAAAGAAGCATGTGGTGGAGGCCATAAAGAATGCCCGGTCCGGTCCGGTGGAGGAGGGCTCGGTGGGAGCTGGGACCGGGACGGTCTGCTTCAGGTTCAAAGGAGGGATCGGGACGTCTTCACGGATCCTGCCTGAGGAAAGGGGCGCATACACAGTGGGAGTGCTTGTCCAGACCAATTTCGGGGGAAACCTTCAGATAAACGGCTACCCTGTGGGAGAACTTCTCCGAGAGGAGAGAAAAGAGAGAGATGTAGAGGATTTGCCGGAAGGCTCCTGCATGGTGGTTGTGGCTACGGATGCGCCGCTTGACAGCCGGAACCTGAAGCGCCTGGCCAAAAGGGCGCTTCTGGGGATTGTGCGGACCGGAGGATATTACCATGGCGGAAGCGGAGACTATGCCATTGCTTTCTCGACGGCTGAGGGGCTGAGAGTGCCTGCGCGGTCTGAATCGCGGACCATGAAGATCGAGATCCTGAGGAATAACCAGATGTCCCGTCTTTTCCTGGCGGCGGCAGAGGCGTGTGAGGAGGCGATCCTCAATTCTATGTTCAAGGCCCAGGACATGGAAGGGCGTGAGGAGCGTAAAATCGGGGCTCTTCCTCTGGATAAACTCAAAGAGATCTTAAAACTCTCTCCAAAAAAAGAATAGCCATCTCAAAAAAGACTTGACACAGAATCCTTCTGTATGTATAGTATCGATGTATATAATATATGTATCAAAGAGATACACATTCGTGGGGTGACGATGAGCGAGAAAACTGTCAGAAAAAACATCTACTTTCCCTCTGAATTAATCTCCGAGGTCGACAGTTTATCTAAAAAATTGAAGATTGACTTTAGTAAATTCGTGAGAGAGGCCACAACAGAATACGTCAATCATATAAAAAGGGCACAGCTGGAGAAAGAGCTAGAGGAGGGATACAGGACAAAGGCGAAATTGAACCTCAAAATAGCAGATGATTTCAAGCATGTTGACGGAGAAAACATCGAGTGATTGAAGAATTGAGGCGGGGAGAGACAGTTTTAGTCGACCTGAATCCAGCAAGGGGGGCTGAAAAAAGAAAAACTAGACCGTGCTTAATTATCCAGAATGACGTAGGCAATAAATTCTCTCCCCTGACAATTATTGCGGTTATCACCAGCCAGAAAGAAATCAAGAAAAAATTCCCCACGGATGTCTGGATTGGAAAAGGCAAAGGGGGACTCGAGCATCCGAGCATTATCCAATGCGACCAGATAAGAACGATCGATAAGAGGCGGATCATAAAAAAGATCGGGGCTGTGGACGTCTCAGTAATGAAAGAAGTGGATGGGGCTTTGAGAATCAGTCTGGATATGTTATAGGAATGTTTTATCCGGTTGGAAATGCACTGTTGGTTTGAGCATGAATTCAGGGAATTCGCTTATAATATTAAATTGAGCGTATAACAAGCTGAATTTAAAATAGACGAGGTCCGAAGCGATGAAACAAACAATAGGCATACTGGGAGGCATGGGGCCTGAGGCCACCGCCTACTTTTTTACACTGATCATCAAGAGCACAAAGGCTGAGACAGACCAGGAGCACATCCCGGTTGTCATCTACAGCCATCCTGAGGTTCCGGATCGGACCGATGCGGTGCTGGGGAAAGGACCGAATCCTCTGCCTCATCTTCTTGAAGGCGTGAGGATCTTGAAGGAGGCCGGGGCGGACTTTATCGTCATGCCCTGTGTGACCGCCCATCATTTCTACAATGAGATTATGGCAGAAGTGAGATTCCCCTTTCTCAACCTGGTGGATGAAACCCTGCTTTATGCACTGAGGAAAGTGCCGGAGATGAAGAAAGTGGGGCTCATTGCAAGCACCGGCACTCTAAAGTCACGTCTTTTCCACGAGGCTTTTGATAAGGAAGGAGTGGAGATTATCGAGCCGACAGATGAGGAACAGGCGCAGGTGATGGAAGCCATATTCGGGAAGGAAGGAGTCAAGGCGGGGTACACATCGGGAAAGTGCAGAGAAATCATCCATAACACGGCTCAGACGCTCATCATGAGAAGAGCAGAGGCTGTGATTGCCGGCTGCACCGAAGTTCCTCTTGTTTTGAAGAAGGGAGATATCGACGTTCCGTTGATCGAGCCTCTCCAGATTCTGGCTGAAGTCAGCATACTGAAGGCGGGGTATGTGTTAAAGATAAAGTAGGGATTTCAGTTTTCTCTGATTCTGAATTGGCGATTGAAATATCAAATCATTCCTTCAGCCCATAATAGATAACAACGAAAAAAAACAAGCAAAGATCTTATGATTGTTTGACAGATGCATTAAATTGCATTATATTTATTGCATATTACGAATGTCTTTTGATTGTTACGGTCAACTCTAATGAATCACGGAGGCAAAATGAGTCAGTTAAAAAGCATAACTCTGCGGCTCCCTGAAGAAGAATACAGAGCTTTCGACGCCATTTGTAACGAGAAAGGATACAGCAAAACAGGAAAGATCAGGGAATTCATACGAAGATTGATAAAAGACGAGATAGAGAGCGTCAAAATTAGTGAGGAAGAATGGAAAAGAGTCAAAGCGGGCATGGAGGAGATTGAGAAGGGAAAATTCACCACATTCGAGGAACTCAAGCGTGACTTCATTAAAAAAAAGTTCATTTAAAGATTAAGTTGAATTTAATTCCATATTCCCCATATTAAACGCAAGAATCGCCTAACTAATCCACCCTAAATTGTTTTTATATAACAAGATAGATGGTAATAATGGCGCAAAAAATGAAACACGCAATGGGTGAAAGATTAAATATTCATTTCAACAGAATAATAAGGCTTGAATTTAATGGCTATTCTCTGTCACAAAGTTAATATGGGGAATATTTATCTTTGTTCAGATACGGACATTAACTGTTAATAAACGATACATGTATGTTTCAGAATTGTTAGAAAACCCCCAGAAGATGAAATTGGTATGTTATTTGCAAACATTAAAGATGAATGGATTAGGACTGAGAAGGTTAACTTTGATGACTGACGGAATGAAAAATGAGAAGGAGGCGACGGCATGATCCTCAACTACATAAAAATAGCTTTAGGAGTCATCTGTTAAAGACGTGATTTCTATCATGCTTAAGGAATTCGCCATGCCGGTTTTCCTTACAATGGCTATTGCTTTTCCTGTCATGTATTGGTTAGTGCAAAATTGGTTAAAGAATTTTGCTTACCGGATTGATATGGCTTTGTGGCCGCTCCCATTGTCCGGAACCCTGGCGTTTGACATCGCCTTTCTAACGGTAAATCATCAGGCCATCCGAACTGCTGCGACCGATCAAATTGACAGCATGAGTTATGAGTAAGGCGAAGGAGGAGGATACATGTTCTTTCATTATCTGCAAACCGCAATTAGGAATCTTAAAAGGCAGAAGGGATATTCTTTTATAAACATATTCGGCCTTTCAGTGGGATTGACCATTTGTATGTTTATTTTGCTCTATATTCGGTATGAATTGAATTTCGATTCACATCATAAAGATGTCGAACGGATCCATCGTATTATAACGACGATTAAAGGACCTACCTTTACCTACAAGTATCCCGGTATCGCACCGATTTTTGCGGGCTTGATCAAAGGAACGTTCCCTCAGATTGAACACGTCACATGGACATGGTCGCATAATGTCGATTCCCAGGTGGAATTCGGGGATAAAATATTCAAAGAAGAATCCAAACATGTCATGTTTGTGGATGAAAATTTTCTCAATATCTTTTCAGTAAAATTTAAACTCGGAAATCCCAATAACGCCTTAGTTATACCGAATTCAGCGATCATCACAGTTGAAACAGCAAAAAAATATTTCGGCACTGAGATTGCAATCGACAGGACGATCACAGTTGACGGCGTTGGTTATCGAATCACAGGCATCATCGAAGATCCTCCGGGAAATTCGATATTTCAACATAAAATATTCAAATCCTGGAAGGTCCTTGAAGATCCTTTAAGCCCGTCTGAACAATCCGCCGGATTTGGCGGATTCTATCAAACCTTTGTCAAACTTCAGCCGGGAGTCGATGCAGCAGAATTCAAGAATCAGATAAAGGATATCTTTGTTGAGCAAAATCAGGAATATTTAGAACGATCGCAGGCGGATGTTGATGTCATGCTTGAGCCGCTTCGGGACATCCATTTTCAACCAGACATCCAATTCGGTCTCCCAGCAGCTGGAAATGTATTGTACATCTATCTATTCGCCGGCATCGCGCTTTTCATCCTGCTCATTACTTCGATAAATTTTGTGAACCTGTCGACGGCGCGTTCCGCCAACCGTGCCGGTGAAGTGGGCATCCGAAAAACGGTGGGGGCGCAGCGCAGACAGTTGATTGTTCAGTTCATGGCTGAATCGTTTTTGACCGTGGGGATTTCCTATCTCATCGCATTCACTATGGTGAATCTTCTCATCCCGCAGTTTAATGCCATCACATCGCTGAGGCTGGAATATGCTACGCTTTTTCAGGCGGATGTTCTGGTCGGATTGATGCTACTTTTCGTACTGGAAGGCCTCGCTGCGGGCATTTATCCGGCATTTTTTCTCTCTTCTTTCAACCCTGTATTTGTTTTAAAAGGGGCGATGAAAACTGGGACGAGCAGCCGAAACCTGCGCAGGATTCTTGTCACCGCTCAATTTTCTGTATCAACCATTCTTATTGCCGTCACAATAGTGTTTAATTTGCAGCTTCATTATATGAAGCATAAGCCCTTGGGATTTGAAAAGGATCAGATGCTGATCATCGATTTTCAAAGACACAACTACAAATATGATCCGCTCTCTGTAAAAGAGGAATTCCTGAAACATCACTCGGTGGTGGGAGCTTCCTTCTCTTCAAGTATTCCCGGTAGATGGCTTTATCCCTGGGAAATGTGGCCATCCGGCCAGAGAAAAACCAATACGCGCTCTATCCATGCGATGGGAGTCGACAAAGACTTTCTGACGCTCTATAAAATCGATCTTGTCGCAGGAGAGAAATTCGATGCTCGTCATCGTACGCGGTCCTGGGTTCTCAGTGAAAAGGCCGTTCATGCGTTTGGCTGGAATTCCCCTGAAGATGCATTGAACAATACAATTCTGGATGATTGGGAAGTCATCGGCGTCATGAAGGATTTTCACTTTACGGGACTTCAGAAGACNNACGGAAAATATCAGAGAAACACTCGCATTCATCGAACAGAAGTATCGATCTTTGTTTCCAGGTATGTATCTTGAATATTTTTTTCTAGACGATGATTTCAACAGACATTACCTGAAAGAAGAGCAGATAAAAAAAATTTTCAATGTCTTTACAGTTCTAGGGATGTTTATCGCCTGCCTCGGTCTCTTTGCATTATCGGCATTCATGGCCCAGCAAAAAACCAAGGAAATAGGCGTCAGGAAAATACTGGGAGCTTCCACGGCGAATATCACTTATATGCTAACGATTGAATTTGTGAAATGGGTAGTCATCTCGATTACCATCGCATGGCCTGCATCATATATGATTGTGAATAAAGTGCTTCAAAATTTTGCTTACCGGATCGATCTCAAGGTTTGGATGTTCATGGTATCTGCATTCATTGCTCTTGCAGTGGCCCTTCTGACCGTCAGCTTCCAGACTATAAAGGCCGCAACGGCCAATCCCGTCGATGCCCTCCGATACGAATGACGGGCATGCTTTGGGGTGCCACCTTATCGAATCTCCGACCTATGATTTTTATCTGTCAGTTTTGTATTTCTCTCAGCTTTGGTGCATGAATCCAAATTAATCTGACTGTCTTTATTAAACAAACCCGTATTCCCCATATCAACTTTGTGAAAGAGAAAAGCCTGGATTTTTATCCTTTCCGGTCTTGCGGCAATGTCTATTGCCCTGGTGACTATCAGCTATCAGACAATTAAAATGGCCACAGTCAACCCTGTCGAATTCCTCAGGCAAAATAGTTTTTTCTTGTACGAGATTCCTTTGATATTAAAGCCAATATCACTTCTTCTTGGTAAAAATCTGGTTCCGGCATCTGCTTATGGTGACATTAAATCCAGCCACTTCCCCGTCCTCGCTGCGAAAGAATTCGACCGACCTCATGAACCAGGGGCCCCGGAAATCATCCTTATAGGCGTAAGTCAGGCTGATAGTTCCGTGGCGCCTGTGTTTGGCCACAAGTTTGCCGTCCTCAACGGAAATGGTGTAGGTCGTTTTAAGCTCTACGCTCTCATACTCGCCGGTCAATTTAGCCAATTGCAGCGGTCCCGGCTCCATGTAGTCTTCCAACTTGGGGCAGGTCATTCCGCGGTAGGAGAAAAGCTCAGTCCGGCCCTCCTTGTCTTTTTTAAATACAATGGGTGCCCTGTAGGCTTCCACCCAGAAGCGTGTTTCAGAGGTCGCTGTCATAGGAAATTTATTTTCAGCAGTCGCCTGTGTCATCAGGCTATCGCCTTCGCGGGTGATCGTAACATACCAGCCTTTCCCCAAGCGGTAGATCCCTACGTAGTCATCAAGCACCTCTACAGGCACCTCAACGGGTTTAGGCGCAGTTCCAGTTGGCTTGGATTTGGGCCGTGGCTTTAA
>JABAOF010008772.1_pt2 | contig 28107 bp, 27 predicted proteins | sample 7062171 | NCBI WGS metagenome assembly JABAOF01 (sample SAMN14538628, study PRJNA623070) | marine sediment metagenome | biome: marine biome [ENVO:00000428]; feature: marine pelagic biome [ENVO:01000023]; material: deep marine sediment [ENVO:00002113] | place: India: Gulf of Khambhat ...
AATTTTCTGACTGAGCTTGAATATCGTTTGTATTTTTCTAAAATCCTTTTTGCCAATGGAGTTCTGATTAATAAAAAAGTTTCCTTATCAAGAAGCATCTTAGGGTTAAATGAAAATGCCAAAGACATTAACCTCTCTTCCAACAACTGCCGTCTATCTTTTTTAAGCTTTTGCTCGATGGCAATTTTGCGATCAACTTTCCTATCTGAACTTTTTGCTCTCGATATCTGGTCAACAACTACTGATGTTGGGATACCAATTTTTTTTGCCACCACCTCAACATAATGAGCTTGGACAATCAAATCGTTAATCGAAGAAAGAATTGGAATGATCTCTCGACTTATTTTTGCTTTTCCAGGTCCAGTACCTGCATCGTGTCTTGAAAATATCGTTTCAATGATAAAGTCCCAAACTCCAACCGCGTCTTTGATTGACTTTTTTAAGCTTGGGGGATCTTTTCTGGCTGCCTCATCAGGATCTTTGAACTCCCCCAGTCTGGCAACTTTTACTTCTAATCCAGCGTCTTCGGCAATAGCTATTCCACGTCTAGCCGCGTCATCGCCAGCAATGTCCGCATCAAGAGCTAAAATAGCTCTTTCGGCAAACCTCTGAAGTAAATTTGCTTGATTTTCAGTCAGAGCCGAGCCCTTAATGGCCACCACATTTTTAACCCCTACCTGCCAGGTTGAAATCGCATCTAGCTCACCCTCAACAACCAAAGCTTCTTTCTTTTTTTTGATATCAGCTCGAGTCTTATCTAGACCATAAAGCAACTTGGCTTTGTGATAAACTCCTGTCTCTGGGGTGTTGATATACTTGGCCAGATCTAATTTTTCTTTATCAGGTAAAATTCTTCCCGCAAATCCAGCAATGTTTCCTCGATGATCATGCAATGGAAAAGTTACCCGCCCCCTGAATCTGTCAATGACACTGGTACCCCTTCGATAAATCAATCCTGCCTGATGTAAATCGTCTAGACTAAATTTCTTTTTTTCAACCAAATATTTGGTAACCGCCTCTGGAGTTTCAGGGGAATATCCAAGTTGATAAGTTTTTATTGTATCTGGCTTTAATCCCCTTTCTTTGACCAAATAAGAAAGGGCTTTTTTGCCTGCTGAGTGTCCTAATAAAATATACTGATAAAACTTGCTAGCAAGAGTGTTTATTTCAAATAAAGTTTGCTTTACTCCCCTATCTTTAAATCCTACCTGTTTAAGTTTTATTCCGGCTCTATCTGCCAAAAACTTTAAACTCTCGTAAAAATCCATCCCCTCATACTTTTGTAAAAATGCATAAACATCGCCAGCTTCTCCACAGCCAAAACATTTAAAAATTTGAAGTTCGGGAGAAACCATAAATGAAGGTGTTTTTTCGCTATGAAACGGACACAGAGCTTTATGGTTCCTTCCTGCTTTTTTTAAATCAATAAATTCACCTACCAAAGAAACAATATCTGTTTTTTGCTTAACCTCCTCAACTTGATCTGCCATTGTAACCGATTATACCAAATTAACCCGAAGGTAAATTGAAGCGATTTGAGAAACTTCAGTTGTCTAATTCATCTTCTTGATCGAACTGAAGAAAAAAATGCCAAGCCATATAAGATAAAGGCAAGGATATATAAAAATTGAAAACCAAAATACATCGAATTGTATTCCAGAAAACCACCAAGCATTGCCCCCAATAGGTTAGAGGAAAGAATGTGCCCGATTGAAATGGATCTTTTGAGCTCGCTAGAAAACGCAAGTCCGGAAAAGTATACCGGAACTGTAATTAGTATCGATATTACAAGTTTGGACCACAAAGAAATTGCACTTGTCGACCCCAACGAGGAGGCGCTATATCCCAAAATAACGGATAAAAGTAACAGGACGTAAATTAATTTTAAGGAAAACCTCTCTCTCTTAATTACTGTCCAATTGGCTAAAAATGCCAAAATTAAAATCAATGTTATTACAATACTAACAACGAACCATGTGCTTCCGTAAAATAGCGCCAGTTCAGTAATTGCTTTAGTCTCAATCAGCATAAAACCGGCACCAAGGAAAAATGCCGGTACAGAAAATGTTACTTTAGAACCTTCTATAAGATAAAAAGTGAAAATGAGTGATATACCCAGCAGCACCACTAATACCAAAACCACTGTTGCGGGATACTTTCGGGTTGGCATATAAAAAAAGGGCCAATCATCTGTAGATTCATCAACTTCCACTACCCTGCTAGATATAATATCTGTGATGTCCTCAGGTGTCACTACATCTTGATAACTGCCTCTGTCTATATTTTCCCCGGTAATAAATGTAAAACCCTTTGTTTTATAAACAATTGGTGCTTGACCATCAAAGGCATTTTTAAGCATCAAGTAAATTTTCCTGCCAAACTCCTCACTATCCCCTACAAATGTTAGGCTTATGAGCCCCCCTTCTCTAAGTAAGTCTCTTGCCTCTCGAAAGGCTTCCACTGTATAAACAAAACTATCTAGCCTTACGCTTGACTTACCTGAAAGTAGGGTATGCGAGTCAAGCAATCCATAAACTATTAGGTCATATTTCTTTTTTGTTTGTTTCATAAAACTCCTCGCGTCTGCAACAATGGGATTAACTCTTGCTGAAGAATATGGGAATTCCGGATGTAAATTCTCACCAATTTTAAGTATCGCCGGATCGATTTCCACCGCGTCTATGTTTTTGGCTCCATTACGTATTGCTGCCGCGACATCATTGCCTACTCCACTACCAACTATCAAGACATCGTTGGGGTTGGGTTTAAACGAATAGGTAGCATTATAATAATCGGCCCACGACTTTCTAAAAGAATCGTTAATAATATTTTCTTTTTTTAAATCTACCATTAGTTGAAAAAAGGTGTTATTTGCTTCTAACGAAGCATAGCCTTCTGGCTTAAAATTTAAGGTCAAAATTTGATATGGAGAATAGATATCTTTCTGGTCTGCTTTGGTAGGTAAGGAGATAAAAGCAATTATTACTATTAGAGATAAAGTCGATATAGTCAGAATCTCTGCTTGATTCCGAAAAAGAAACAAAAGCAGCAAAGCCATAACCATAATCCAAACCAAAGGAGGTGTCCAGATAAAAGATAGTAAAGAAAATAAGAATATCCCTAATAAACTGCCGGCAAGATTCCAGCTGTAGGCGATTAATTTTTCTTTTTTTGACATCAACCAGGATACCAGTTGACCAAGTGGAATAAAACACAGGGCGTTAAAAGAAAAAATTACTGCTAAAAAGAAATAGACAAACATCGCATGGTCGAGTGTGCCAACTCCAGCCAAACCCATGGTAAGCTGCTCCGCCACTGGATTTAAAAGTAACATCTGCAAAGGAGTGGAACTGATGGCGTCAATAAAGATAATCTGAATAGCAAAAAGTGGTAAAGCAATTACTGCCAAAAATGTCTTCCTTTTTCCCCATGCATAACCAATACCAAGTCCCAGGAAACAAGATAATAAAGTGACGTTTTTATAAAAACCAAAGACTGGAAAATAAATAGAGTGAAGGCGTATAACCATCAGCTCGGCAAATAAACCAGTTGCTGCAGCAAGAAGAATCCATAAACCTAAATATTTTTTTGTTGAGTGTTCAAAAACTTTTAAGTACTTTTTCGACAATTTCTTCACCAAAGTACCACCCAACACAGCTGATGGCTTGAAGAGAATAAAGGAAATCACCACAAATAAAAGCAGTGCCGTCACTTGCTTTAATCTCAAAGTGCCGGAAAACACATCCGGCTGGGGTTTTGTTTGCCGAATCAAAATTCCAAGACTAACAATAGAAAAGACTAGATATATTACCGCCAATACTGTTTTAATTGTCTTTTTATGGGAAATCAAAAACATAATCGATTATTTACGATACACTACTGCCACGGAATCCTGATAAACCAATTCCCACCCGTCTTTTGCCAAGGTTGTCAATAAATCAAACTTCTTTCTTTCTCCTCCTAACTTTGCCAGGAACTCGTCTAATTTAGATTGCAAAAAACCAATTAACCCTAGTGGCTTAGGGGCTGGCCATAAAACGGTGTCGATCTTATATTTGCCAAAGATACTTTCATAATCAACTTCTCCTTCAATTATCCTTAAATAATCATCAAAAGCCGTCCCTGTTTCTTGCGGAGGATTGTCATCCCACCGCCAGCTTGGCATTCTGCCATCGACAAACACCTTTTTCTCGGGTAACTTCCAGATCAAATAACCTCCCCAACCATACTCAGAAAATATTTTTCCTGTTGGAGGATTGATGCGGATAAATGAAACCGCTTTTTGAGGATAAAACCTCCCCTCTGTTAATAACCGGGCATTATTGATTGAAAAAATTATCTGAATAACTAATAAAACCAGGCTACCAGTCCAGGCATAATTAATCACCTTTTTAAACCTAGCTCCTCCCTGAGGAAATTTTTTAATATCAGAAAGCAGATGATAAATCGATTTTATTGTCGGGTGGATTGAAACAATTAACCAAAGTGGGATATGTCTCCGACTAAGGATTGCCTGAAACAAAATCCCAAAAAATAAAACCAGCTCTTCAAGATGGAATTTACGACGATACCTCCAAATTAACAAAGTTGATAAGGTAATGATGGCCACAATTGAAAAGTCCATCATAAAAAAGGCCGGCATCCACTCAGATATTTGCCATCTAAGTTTTGTGTCTGTTACCGAAGACCAAACTTCTCTCCATCCACCAACACCATAAGGGCCTACTAGGGTAGCAAAAATAGATACCACAATTAACAAAAAATCTTTTTTATCGACACCCTTCTTTCTAAAAGACCTCAAAAATGTCCAAAAGACAAAAATTAATATTCCAGCAACAAAGCTGCCATGAAAGTTCGACCACAACAAAAAGAAAAGCGGTATTAAGAAACGCCATTTTTTCCAAAGACTTCTATTTCTTAAAAGCAGAATAAAAATTGATAAAAACAACCAGTTCACCACTTGGGCTCGAATTCCGAAAAATGGCATTAAAGATGAAACTGCCAACAAAAAGATAAAATTACCCGGCCACCACCAATACTTTCCAAAGGGCTTGCTAATAAAATCACTTCTTCCCGCACCTTTAATGACAATTGCTAAAGCGATTAGGGCGATTAATGAAAAGGCTAAAGCAAGACCAGTTTTGCCAATGACCGGATACAGCCAGCCAATCCCTAAACTTACCAGCCAGGCATGGTCTACCCAAGCAAAACTGGGCATCGTGTAGGTAAAGGGGTCTTTCTTCGGAATCCCAAAAGATTGGTATAGCTGTCCGGCTCGCAAGCGCCAGCCGAAATCTGGATCTAAAGAAATGGCTGCCTGCAAGAAAAAGAAAAATAAAATTAGCAGTAAAAAAAGCTTAGCTGAAAATCTCTTCATCTTTTTGTCTTTCTCAAATCTGGCATTAGGCGTCCATCAGTCGAAAAATCTATATATAGCAAGTAGATGGCGATTATTAGCAATAATCCAGCCCCCAAATAAGACAGTTTAATTAGAAACAACATTGGCACAAAAAACAAAGTTAAGATAAATATAATAGTAATCCAGTGCTTTCCCAGTCTCTTAATATCTTTAAAGTTCTCCAACAGCAAAAAGAGAGGAATTAATAAAATGATCAAATCGTGATTTTGGACATGGACAGCAAAAACTAAAAATAGTATCGAAGCGCTAGCAAAGGCGATATTATAACTTAACACTTTTGATTTTTTATAAAACAAAAAAAGTACTGCGGCAAATAGGAGTCCGTTTAACAAAAGCGTACCTTGATAACCTAAATTGGTAATTATTGGGCTATATAAAAAGAAAGAGTTCAGCGAAAACATATACTGATAATGGCTTCCAAACTGGGGATTTTCGGTTGAAAGAAGAAAGCCTGGATATTTTAATACTGTATCCAGATCCGAAATTGCTACGTTTAATAAAAACATTCCCAATAACGAGACGAAAAAACCCAAAACAAATTGTTTTTTGTCCTTGGCTAGCAAAGCAAAAATTGGCAAGGCGGTTAGATATTGGGGTTTAATTAATAAAAGACTACAAACAATCCCTGCTAAGGCAGCTTTGCCTCTTTTTAAGAAATGATACAGGCAAAGAACTAACAATAACAAAACAATCGAAATTTGACCAAGTAATAGTAAATGATAACTTGGTAGATATAAAAAGGGAAGAAAATACCAGGGTTTAAAGGTTGATAAGTTTTTGAAAATTCTCCTAGAGAAATAAGTAAATAAAATTAATAAAAATAGATTAATAATAACAAATAATATATAGCTTTTTTTCAGAGACAGATAAGTCAAGGGAATAAAGGGGACCGCAACCAAAGGTGGATTTTTGAATGGAAGCAAATAATCTTTCTCAAATGGTTTGACAGCTTGCGCCTGGTAGATTAATTGGGTATCTATGTCAAATATATCTTTGCCCAAACCCTCTCTCAATATTAAAGCTCCGGTAATAAAACTCTGAAAATCACCGATGTAAATAGCTTTCTCTGGGCGAAAAGTAGAAGCGATTATTAGATAGATCAGCACAAAAGCAGTAGTTAGAAAAATGACACTTGATACCCTGTATTTCAACAAAGAAATATCCTTCTTTGAAGGACCCTTAACTGCTCCTTTTTCTTTCATCTTTTTTTACCTTTATATATTGGCAAAACTTAACGCAATCCAAAATAATTCATGGCCGCATAAATAGTAATAAGGTAAATGAAAACACTAGATGCGAATACTTTACGACGATAATTTCTTACCAACCCCGCATAAACACAAATCAAGGCAATTAAACTAGTAAAATACCAGGGCATCAGCCAATTGAAAAAGGTAGCAAAGAAAATACTAAAGATAATGACTAAAAAAAACACAAATTGTTGGTCGTTAATACCTCTTTTAGCAAGAGCGAGTTTAAAAAATCTTATTAAAACTAGAAAATAGATAATGACAAAAACTAATCTGCTTACTAAAATTGCCAACTCGTTATTATCTGATATACCAAAAAAGCTAAATAATTTCAAAAAAGCTGTAATCCCCAAAGAAACAAACGGAGAATAATTCGAGACAATCCTCAGGGAAGTGGAAAAAATCTTAGGCCCTTGCCAAAAAGGCAAATAAGTTATGGTTAGTAAAAATATTGCTGACGTAAGCGCAAGTCCAACGAATTTCATTTTATCAAGTCTTTTTTTTATCTTATTTGTCGTATAAATAAGATAAAAAGGGGTAAGCAAAGCGGTTGAAAATTTTATTAAAAAAGAAAGTACTAAAAATATCCAACTAGCTAGATACGATTTAATTGAGCGTCTTGTTAACAACAGATAAAGGCTAATTAGTAAAAGAAATATTAATACTACCTCGTTGTGGGCATTTAAAGATAACTCAAAAAGTATCATTGGATTCCAAGCATATAGTAGTGTTGTACGGTTATCTTTAAATAATTTTGAAATTAAAAAAATGCTCAAGATATTCAAAATAACAAAAAATCCTTTAAGTAAATAAATATTCAGAAGTAGGCTATCGCCAGCAGCAAAAGTAAAAACACTTCCAAGAAGTACAAATAAAGGACCGTAAAAGGCTGTCTTATCGGCAAATATGTTATCTAAAGTCTGATACAAATTATCGTCTGGAAAATGACTGTATGGAGTAACATATGGGTTCTGATGATACTTGGAATAAATTCTCGAATGGGAGAGATACATATATAAGTCGGTACTAGTGATAGGCTTAATAAAAAATAAGGTAAGGTTAAACAATAAGCCAAATCCGACAATATATCTAAATATTTTCTTACTAGAGCCAAGGTTAGTTAGTGATTTTATATAAAAAGCGATTAAAAAAAGTAGGATACTGAGAACGAGGAAAAACTTTAACGCATCTCTAAAATTCAAATTGTCGGCAAATATTTTGTCGGTAAGTGGCTCGATGAATAAGAACGATAAATATAAAACTTCGGAGCAAACTCCATAAATAATCAGGTTTTTCAAATTACCCTTTCGCATTACTTTAATATCTTATCTCGTTAATCCCTATTATTAAACATCTTAAATCGGTGCGAAAAAGAATATTTGAGGATTTACTAAAACGGAGTGATATCGAAGACGTACCTAGTGCGAGTGAAACGAGCGGAGAGGGTGGGATTCGCCGTGCATAACTTTTACTTTACTTGGCGCTATCGAACCCCAGTCTCGACGCGAACGAATGTGAGCGGAGAGGGTGGGATTCGAACCCACGTGGAGATAAAATCTCCCATCTGCTTTCGAGGCAGTGCCGTTATGACCGCTTCGGTACCTCTCCTCTTGTGCACCTGGGAGGAATCGAACCTCCAACCTTTTGGTCCGCAACCAAATGTTCTTTCCGTTGAACTACAGGTGCTCTACAAGCTAAAGCCGATGTTTTTGTCTTCTAAAACTAGGGATTTAAAGTGTTCCCCTCCTCTAATTTCCAGGAAGTTTCTTTGAAAACCAGTCCGCAGCTTTATCTAGACTAGTAGCAGGAGCTTCTTCTTCAATCAGATAATCGGCCAAAGCCTTTCTTAAGCCATCTTTATCTTTTGGATTAATGACAAGTTCAAGTCTGCCAGGAATTGTCACCATTTCAAAAACCAAAAGTTCGCTTTCAAATCGGCGACTAAACCAGAATCGTGTCATTAATGCCCAGTCTGTGCGCTTATCAGCAATCTTTACTCCTCTATTAGTAATTCGATACTCAATTTTTTCTGGCTTGACCGTGCTTAGAATATAGAAAAGAAAAAGTAAAGATATTGCCAGAATTACCGGAATAATTCCCTCAATTATATATAAAACTAGACTTACTACTGCGACAATTGCCAGTAAAGTTATCCAAAAATCTCGATCTCTTCTTTTAAAGGGCCTTCCCGGAGCTTTCCAGGAAAATATATCTTTTTCCGGCTCAACCCTTCTGGTACTAGGTCGGGCAGGTTTTAATGGTTTTTTTTGTTTTTGTTTCGCTCGAGCAGGCACAGTAAAAGTATTATAACTCATTTTTGACTTATCTACCAAGGGCTTTTTTGATATAATACTAATCACTGGTGGGGTGGCTGAGTGGTCTAAAGCGATGGTTTGCTAAACCATTGTTCCGAAAGGGACGCGCGGGTTCGAATCCCGCCCCCACCGCATTGTGATAATTGATAAAAGTACAGTACTAGTTTCAGGAGCAGTTGTATTAAGAGAGGGGCGGAGTAAAAAGCGATGGTTTTTAGTCAAACAATCAGACGACGATAAATGGGAAATTCCTAAAGTTTTTGTAAGGAAAGGAGAGTCGTCTGTTAGAGCAGCGATGAGGATGATGGGTGAGCAGGGTGGAATGAGTACCCAAGTAATTGAAGAAGCAGGTAGGGCTGGAGGAGTGACCACTATTAATGGTAAAGTTTTTCCCCAAAGGCATCTTTATTATTTAATGATTCAACAATCAGGATCCAGCGAGGCCATCGGCTTTGCTGATTCTGAATGGCTTGAGTATGCTCAAGCAGTAAGAAAGCTGTCTTCAAAAAGAGAAAGGGCAATACTAAAGCAAGCAAGGAAGGAATACAGAAAGTGGAGAAAGACAGGGCAACAAATAGTAAAGAAATAAGGCGCGAATTTTCTGCTGGGGGAGTAGTATTTAAAAGAGTAAAAGAGTCCTTCGATAAAACTCAGTGGTTGGTGACAAAATCAAGACCTTCTGAACTTTTTCCTAAACCAGCTTGGAGGTTGCCAAAGGGGTGGTTAGATGACAAAGACCGAGGAAAAAGTCCTGGGCCACTAGCTTCTGGTGCAAGAAAGGCAACTGAGAAGGAACTCCAAGGTGCAGCCTTGAAGGAGGTAAGAGAAGAAGGTGGAGTTGAAACAGCAATCCTTTCGAAAGTTGGTACTGAAAGATATTTCTACACTCTATCTGGCGAGAAAATTCTAAAATATGTCACCTTTTATCTTATGGAGTGGAAAAAAGATCTACCCGAAGGTCCTGGTTTAGAAACAGAAAAAGTTGAGTGGCTTTCTTATGAGAGAGCTAGGAAAAGACTATCTTATTCTGGGGAGAAAAAGGTTTTAGATAAAGCAAGAGAGATTTTGCTTTCAGGAATTCAAGAAAATTTGGTATAATTTGAGGCTAAGGAGGAGTGCCGGAGTGGTTAAACGGCCATGCTTGGAGAGCATTGGTCCCGGAAACGGGAACGCAGGTTCGAATCCTGTCTCCTCCGCCGCGGTGGGTTGGCGGAGTGGACAAACGCGCCGGTCTTGAAAACCGGAGGGAGAAATCCCTACACAGGTTCGAATCCTGTACCCACCGCAGCCTGCCCCAAGCTATACAATTGCTGGCTGGCGAGGATTGGAACAGGAAATAGCGGAGGAACGAGCAATCTCGCTCCCACCGCAGAAGCGTTAGATTCGAGGATGGGAGAGAGAGTTAGTGGAGGTACGAGCAATCTCGCCCCCACCGCACCTCGATCCGCTTTATCCTAACGGGCAATTGTTAGGCCCCAAACTTTCTTTACTCCGTTTCTCTTGAGAACCTTGGTTGCTTCTTTGATAGTTGCACCTGTGGTAAAAACATCGTCGAAGAGGATTAGTGATCGGTTTTCAGTGATCAGTGATCGGTGAGTTGGGTTTAGAGAAAAAACGCCACGAACATTTTCTCTTCTCTCCCTTCCTTTAAGTTCTGTTTGGGGTCTAGTAAGTCGCTTTCTTTTTAAAAGATCCGGCATAAACTCCCAATTTAATCTTAAAGAAAGTAATTTTCCGATCTTTTCAGCCTGATTAAATCCTCGCCAGTTACTTCTTAGTCGATGAAGTGGAATCGGAACCAATACCGGTTTATTAGGAAAAACTAGACCATTTCTTTGAATAAAATTATCAATATGGATCACCAGCTCATTGGCAATCTCCAAAGCAAATTTATATTTCAGTTTAAGAAGTGCTTGCCTAATCACTCCTTGATATCGCCACAAAGAAACGAAAGCATCAAGTCCTAATGGACGCTTGCACTTAACATGAGTCATTCCATCAATAGCGGCTTTTTCGCAGTTGATGCATATTTGCGCTGATCTTTTTACTTTGACCACACAATTATTACAAATATATGCACCTGAATTTTTGCATTCAAGGCAGCGCTGGGGAAAGAAAAAGTCAATGATAGCCATTTAATGTAGAATAGAGTAAAAGAGTGGAAGAGTAAAAGAGTGAAAGTTATGATAATACGCAATAAAAAAGCAAGATTTAATTACAAACTGTTTGATAAATTTGAAACAGGAATATCTCTTATCGGCGGGGAAGTTAAATCGCTTAGGAAAGGCAATGTAGACCTTTCTCGATCGTATGCCAAAGTAATTGATGAAGAAGTCTATCTGATAAATGCCAGTATCCCTATCGAAGGGAAAAAGGACTACGTCCCCACAAGGACTAGAAAGCTTCTTTTACACAAGGACCAAATAACATCAATTAAGACCAAAATCAAGGCCAAAAAGTTGACTCTCGTGCCTACCAAGGTGTATACTAAGGGCCGCTTAGTCAAGGTTGAAATAGCCTTGGCCAAGGCTAAGAGAAAATTCGAGAAAAAAGAAGCAATTAAGAGAAAAGACATTGAGAGGGAGATTGAAAGAGAGATTAAGGATATAAAGTAAATAATGTGGAAGAAAGACGGATATCAATAAGAGAAAGAATACAAAGGTTTCTTTTTCCTGAGGAGAATATCTCAAGAGAGCTTGAGAATGTCCAGGTTAAGCTGAGGGAAATAGCTGATGATGAAAGAGTAGACGTAGAGACACGATTAGATGCTTTGAGGGAATTAGCAAGATTAAAGATTTTACAAGTAAAACCGGACAGCCCACTTCGTTACGATGAACTGGATCAATAACTCGGGGGCGAAATAGGTTTCGACGGAAAGCACTTTCAAAAAACGCAAGCAGACTTTGATCTTCAGTCTTTAAACAAGGATCAAAAAAATAAAAGCAAACAAAAACTTTGCTTACGTCTACGCTTAAAGTAGACATGTCCTCTTACTTGATTCTCGACCAGGTAAGAAGGGCATCAACCAGTCGAGATGCAGTGTTTGCCTACGGTTTAGGGCAAACAACTAAGATTATTAAACCTTTCCTTAAGTCGTTTTGTTGATTTTTAAGATTTAAGGGAGAAGATAAAAACAACTAAGCTTGTAGAAATTTTTTGGATTAACTTTTCGGACGCGGGTTCGATACCCGCCGCCTCCACCAATCAATTCTAACTTTTACTCCTCACCCATTCAGTTACTCTCCTAAGTGCTTTAATTCAATTGAATAGAGTTTGTCGCCTGTAAGAAGAACCATTTTCCCCTCACTTTCTGAAACCGATAGTTTATTTGCCTCTTTAATTTTTTCGGATTTGTATTGGGCTTTATATTCCCCGTCTTTGGTAAGAACCACTACTCTTTCTGAGTCCGGATCCAGGACATATAAAAAGTTCAAGTCTTCGTTGGTGTAAATTGCTTTTGGATTAATAAACCCCTGGGCAACACCCGAGACCGCAAAACTGACTTGGTTTCCCAAAGAATATTTAAATATTTTTCCAGAATCATCTAAAAGCCAGACCGTGCCATCAATGGTCCATGAAACTATCCTTGACAAATCTGGCTCAACGCCAGCTGAAAACCAATTTTTTCCAGCTGCAAATCCACCCTCGACCCCCGGATAGCGCCAGATAATTGAAGACGCTTTATCTAAAACATACAAATTTCCTGCGTAGGCATAAGGTAGTACTTCTCCTGCCCAATCACCTGCAACCACCTCTTCCTTTCTTTCCTCGATTTCGTAAATCGAATCACCACTGAGCAAAAATATTCGATCAGAGTAAGCGGCGATTGACTCTCCCGTGTCAATCTCGCTTGGTCCGGCAACTACTTCACTTTTTTTCGTATCAATCGAAATTCTAATAATCTTTTTACCCTCCTGATCAAAGACAAACAATTTATCCTCACTTGAAGCCATTCCAGTTGCCTGGAAATCGTCGCTTAAAAGGGTTAAATCAACAAAAAGATCTGGCTCTTCTGTATACTCTCCCAGTATTTTTCCTTGACTTTGACTTATATTATCTGACAGGTCATTAAGTTCCGGGTCAGCTACTCCTTCACCAATAAGTTGGTCCACTTTTTTCTTGCTTTCTACTAAAAGCTGCCTTGCGCGATTGGGGTCTAAAGAATAAAGCTCTGTTGCTTCTTGATATTCGTGCTTTGCTTGTTGAAGAAGTGGTTGATAGCGACTCTTTTCATCTTTAATTTTCTTCTGCCTAATGCCGAAGCCAATACTAATTACTAATAGTATCAGTAAAATTAATCCAATCGATACTGCCAGTTTTCTATTTTGGATAGTATCCAGTTCGCTGGTATCTTTTTTTACATAAATTCTTTTTTGTGGTAGTTTTGAAAGTTTAGAGAAAATATTTTTTCTGATAGATTCACCAAGAGTCTGTAATCTAGGCTGAAAGCCGGATGTTAATTTTTCCCTCTTCTTCGTCTCTGTCGCTTCTTCGGTAGGGGGTCCAATTACTTCTGCGTTTAGCGTATCTTCTTCAAAGGAAGTTTTTCTCTTTTCAAATTTCAAAATCGCCGCTCCCAGATCACCCCTACCTTCCTGAGAGTGAGCAGTTGGTGCTAGAAGTTCAATTGCAGAATTGGGATCTTTCCTCTCAAGCGCCGCCTTAAGAATTCCACCAGCAAATGTTTCGAAAAAAGAGCTAGTGCCCAAAACTAACAGGTCTCCCTCTTTAGGATATCCTGACGCGGAAACAACTGCCAATTTATCCTCTTTATCTTTTGGTGATCTGCTCTCCAAAATATTAGCCAGCATCGCTTCCCGATAAATGCTGATCCCAGCTCCACCACCCGCTGCAACATAAACTACCTCATCAATAACCGAAACGGCGGCTATTTGAACCTGTCCCCAAATTTCTGAGAACTCGGAAATTACTTTCTCGCAAGCATTTTTTAAAGCGTTATAGGCACTGGTGATAGTACTGCCAAAATACTCCTCATGCAAACGAGCAAGAAGTTCCCGGCCCACCACTACATTTTCTAACTCTTCCTTGCTGTCTTTGGTTGAAATTACAGCATATAGATGACCCCTTAAGGCAAATTTCTCGCTTTCATCGGGCCTATATTCATGCACCTGTGCCCATCCTGACACACCCGGGTTTCCTGTTAATTTGGAGCAAATTATTCTAAAAGGCATACCCTAGACTAAAAGNNACTGCAAAGGCAAAATGGGCCACGGCCATTGCTTTTATGGTATTCTCGTGGCCAAGTTCAAGAGTATCAGTCATTAACTTAACCTGTCTAATGACGACAAAAGAAAAAATAATATACATTAAAGTAAAAATAATCACTGCAATTTTTATAATCGACCAAATTGTTATCTCAGTTTCAGCAACTAAATCCATTAACGAACTCTCCCTTCTAGTTTTTCGATCTCTTCTTCCAGTCTCAACTCGCGCAGGATTCTTGCTACCCTATCGGGTTGGGGTACTGCCTCAAATTCTATTTTTGGTATTTGGGCTGCAGTTTGAATAATAATATCACCATAATTGAACATCGTCCTGGCTGCACTGCCAATCTCAACAGTCACGTCCTGAATTTGGTCAATATTGGCATCAGTAATTTCACGGTAAATCAGATGAGCAAAATCAACTTCAATGATTCGCTCATCAGTAATTATGTTTACATGGAAGTACCAACTTAAAAATTCTTCAAAAATAAAGGCGGTGGTAATCAGATACCAAACCATCACAAAAACCGTTTGAAATCTTTCAGGCAAAATATCAAATAATGAAAACAGGGGTAAAAAACTGGGGGCAATAAGCATTAAAGAAGCTATCACTATCCAACCTAAATTTGTAATTGGATGCCGCCTGAGAAGGAGAATCACTTCTTCTTCTGGATCTCGATTAATAAATTCAACTCTATCTGGATAAAAAATAAATGAGGCAAGTGGATTGTGGGTATGTCCGAGGAGTTTCTTTCTTTCTCGATGAGTTTTTGGATGTTCTAAACCCTCATTTTGTTTTTTAACTGGGGGTTTCTTTTTGACCTTACGAGCAGATTTTGCGGAAGGAGGTTTCTTTTCTTTATCAGCGACAAAGATATCAGGCATGATAGTTAAAAGTTAATTAGTGTTTGGTTAATTAGTCTAATTATATCACTGAAGGCCTATATAGTTGAAGGGAAATCACGCGCTTAACTTACAGCTTCTCAATATTAAACAAACTACTTTTGATACCAATGTACCCTGGTGCTCGGAGATTAAATGCTCTTTTCAGCTCACTGCCGTTAATTGTTACAGTTGCTTTATTAGTTGAAAAGGTAACTTGAAGAGTTGAACCATCATTACCATATACTGTTGATACACTTGAAATACTATTATAGCCCCCAATTGCTGCTAAATCTGCTTTTGAATAAGGGTTACCACCCCAACAACTTGTATCAACTGGCGAGATTCTTGATGTATCTCCACCCCCCTGGTACAAAACATGCCAAGCATTTAAAATATCAGCCATTTCCTCATTTGTTAGCCAAGGATGATTCCTTCCGCAAGACGCTCCAGCACGGGTTTTGAACCATCCTTTGTAAAACCAGGGGCTGGCAGCAATTTTTTCATAGGCTGTATCTGGCCAATCTCCTTGGGTATCTTTGATACCGTTCCAACCCCAATTGGCAATTGTAAAACCGCCAGCTGTTGAGGCATAGTAAGTGGTGGCAACACTTCCTCCTTTAGTTACTACCCAACCGCGAGTTGCCCGAACTGCTTCAGCCCACTTCCCTGCCTTTAGTTGTGGCTTATAAACCTGGCAGCTCTCCGTCGGGCAAATTGCTCTTACTCCACCACCAGTGTAAGCAAGGGCATAGCTTCTGGCAGCAACAGCTTGGGCTTTCAGGGCCTCAAATCCACCCTCATTACCCCATTTTTCAGGCACTTCATAGATACCTAAAAGATAATTATCTTCAAAGGGAATTGCGCCGTAGCCGGAAACCGTAATTGTCGCCGGGACCGGATAAGCTTTATTTATCTGTCCTCCTTGATAGTAGGCAGAAAGTATCTGTTCTGCAGACTGGCCAGTTTTACTTCTTCCAAAAGCACCATATTGACTCATACCGGTTCTGTGCGGAGCACCAAACGAAAAACCGCCAAATGCAGGTCTAAAACCGGGGTCACAAAAATTTGACGAGCCCGGTGGTCCTGAGCATGGTTCAAGTGTCGGCGGAGTATCTCCAATTGAAGTTTGAAAACCTCCAGCTTTAAGGGCAATTAACTCTTGTTGTCTGGCAGATAGTTGAGCTAAATAGCCTTCAGTTTTTTCTACTTCACCGCTTAAGAATTCCTCTCTTTGACTCACTTGTGCCTTTGCATTGGCTAAGCTGGCCTTATTTTTCTCAAGATTTTCTTTGTCTTTTTTGAGGTTGATAAGGTCGCCGGCAATCCCTTCCATTGTCCTGATGTCTTCTTGGGTTGCTTTTTGGCGAAAGTTTATCTCCCGAAAGGCACTAGATGCATCAGCAGACGACAAAAAAGGCATGATCGGGTCATATAGCCTTAAAAACCGATAATGATTGTTGGTTTTTTCTTCGAAGATCCTTTGGGCATAAGCCAGGTCTTCCTCGCGCGCGGAAATGTCTTCGCCAACTATTTCAAGTTGTCCAGAAATAGCTGAAATTCGTCTCGTTAGGCTTTTAAGCTGGACTCTCAGGTCATCAAGTTCTTTTTTGTTATATTCATGAGCCGGAGATAAGGCGTCAATCTCTTGTTGAATTTTTTCTAAACAATAATCGATATCACCAGGACCAGGATTATTACAATCAGGTTCAGCGAGAATGGTAATTGGTAATTGGTAATTAGTAATTGGTGTCAAAAAAAGAAATACCACAGTCAATAAAAGTGCCTTTTGGAATAATCTCTTGAAACTTGAAATTCTCATAAACTTCATTATACCAATCTTGCCCCCCTACTACTTACTTCATACTACAAATCCCAGTAATCTTTGTGCTACACTCAAGTTAATGAAAAAAATATTAATCCTATTTTTTATATTGCTTCCTTCCTACTTAGTAGTATTTCCAAAACCCATAAGAGCTCAGGGGACTTTTGGGTGCGAGTGGGCTGTAAGGGGATGTGCTCCTGACGAAAGTACGGCAACTTGTGAGAGGTTTTGCACTACCGACAGAAGCTATTGTGGGCGATTTAGCAGAGACCGAGATGCTTGTGAAAATGCTCCTAGAACAGACTGTGTCTGTTCTCCACCTGGTACTTGTTCGTCTTTAGGTGGTACCTGCAGACCAATAGACGTAAGAAGAGGTTGCCCTCCCGGAGAAAAAAGCGAGGGTCGCAAGGATTGTGTAGCAGGTGAAATATGTTGCACTAAACAATTTGGACAAAAAATCTTTTGCGATTCGGCAGGAAGACCAACAACAAATCCTCGCTCCGGCAAGCTCTATACTGCCATCGGTTGTATTCCAATACAAGATAAGAATGCTTTTGCTGCCTTTATCCTAAGGTGGGGAATAGGAATCGGCGGAGGAATTGCTTTCCTTTTGATACTGCTTTCCGGATTCCAGATAATTACTTCTGCAGGAGATCCTAAAAAACTCCAAGCGGGTAAAGAGCTCTTAACCGCTGCCTTAACCGGACTACTTCTTTTAATCCTTTCGGTCTTTATCTTAAGAATAATCGGCATTGATATCTTAGGACTTCCAGAATTTTAATAATAATGAAACTTTCTCAAAGAATAGACTTTCGTGCTTTGGAAAGAATTGCCAGCCCTGACTTTGCCGGTGGAAGAATTGGCACAATTGTTAATAAACTAGTCCCCTATATCTTCGCAGTTGCCGGAATACTGCTGCTTCTTTATTTAATCTATGGAGGATATAAGTATATGCTTTCAAGAGGAGACCCCAAAACAATCGAGTCTGCTAAAAGCACAATCACAACAGCACTAATCGGCTTTGTAATTATCTTTGTCGCCTTTTGGATAGTCCAAATAGTAGGTCGGGTTTTGGGGATAATCTTCCCACCTTTTGGATAATTTAAAAAGTGCTAACATTGTCCATCGTTTTGGTATTTTGATAAAATTTAACTATGAGAAAAATTGCCAGAGTTAATATTGCCAGAGAATTTGGTTCACCATGGGGCTTTGATAAAACCATCTCCGACTTAGTGTCAGTTATCGTTACCGGCGCCATAACACTGGCAGGAGTAATTGTCCTTTTTTTATTTATCTTTGGCGGATTTTCGATGATCACTGGCGCTGGACAAGCTAATCCCCAAAAAACCGCCCAAGGCAAACAAGCGATTACCGCGGCGGTGGTGGGATTTGCCATTATCTTTACTTCCTATTGGGTGGTAAGATTAATTGAGGCAATCACTGGAGTTAAATTTATTACTGTACCACGCTTATAAACGATGACAGCTGTTTTTCAAATTATTGGAACAATTAAACCACCTAAACCACTTCAAGGGTTTGGTGATATCGAAAGTGGTGGTTTGGGTGTTTTATTAAATATAATCTTAAAGATATTAATTATTGCTGGGGGTATTTATGCCCTTTTTAATTTTATTCTTGCTGGTTACGGATTTTTGTCAGCAAGCGGAGACCCAAAACAAATCTCAGCTGCAACAGCAAAAATATATCAAACGGTAATTGGATTACTAATCATGGCTGGCTCATTTGTTTTGGCCGCCCTATTTGGTTGGCTTATCTTTGGTGATCCTGATGCGATAATTAATCCTAGTATCCCAACGCTATGAACAAGTATTTGGTTGACATTCCTATTGGTAATCTAAGAGGAATTGGCCCTCTTGGCTTAGAGGGTGAGAGGGCCTCTACAGCAGTGCCAATTTTTAACCGAGTCTTGTCTGCCGTTGTTGGTATTTTGACGGTTATTGCTTTTATCTGGTTTATTTATAAAGTAATAGTCGGGGCAATTGGAATCCTTACCTCAGGTGGTGACAAGACAAAACTGGCAGATGCAAGAGGAAATATCACCTATGGTGTAATTGGCTTAGTGATCGTTATTTCTGCTATATTTATAATAAATTTGATTGGTTACCTTATAGGAGTCGATATTATGAGAGGTGCCTGGTTTGTTCCTAGTCTGGCACCCTGATAAATATTCAAATTATGTCAAACTTAGCTGCTATCCCACCACCGCCACCAGGGCCGGGAAGCGGTTCATATATTGAAAATCCTGCCCTTGGTCCCCGCCTTCTAGGCATGAACGCGATCCGATTCATTCAAGGACTACTTCGTGCTTTGATCACTTTAGGATTAGTAGTCGGCGCAATCATATTTATGTTTATGCTTTTAATGGGAGCACTTCAGTGGATGACCTCGGGTGGCGATCCAAAAGCAGCAGAAGCAGCAAAAACAAGACTGACAAACGCCTTTATTGGATTATTAATTTTGTTTTCTATTTTTGCGATCATACAATTGGTCGAAAGGTTCTTTAGCATTAATATTCTGATGATAAACATCGAGGCTTTAAAAATTGGAGGCTAACAGCCAATTTTAAATTGGCTCTTGACAAGTAAAAAAATAAACCCTCATAATAAATCATTAACTATGTTTGCCTTATTAGCTCAAGATATTAATCTTAGGCCAGGAGAAGGGCTAGCAACTAATTTACAAAACTTAACCTTCGGTAATGTCGTATCAGCGGCAATATTGCTGGTTTTGATTGTCGCAGCAATAATCTTTTTCTTCATGTTAGTTATCGGAGGAGTCAGGTGGATCACCTCTGGTGGCGATAAAGCAGCCACTGAAGCAGCCAGGGGTCAGATTACTGCTGCTTTGGTAGGACTGGTAATTATTTTTGCGGCCTGGGCAATCATTCAGCTGATCAATACCTTCTTTGGGGTTGACATATTCACCCTAAATATCCCCACTGCTCAACCATAAGATAACTATGCTTCAAATCAAGCGCGCTTGTCGCGCTTTTTTTTGTGGATTTAATTTTTAACAAACACTGCTTGCTCCGTATCCTTCATTTAGCTAAACTTAGTTGAGACTTTAAATATGGCTAACAGGTGTATCGGTGGAAAATGCGCCCCGATTTTAGCGGGTTTTGAATATATCTTCCGGAGAGTATTGCAAGTTGCTTTGGTTATTGCCTCTCTAGCCCTATTTATTATGTTAATTGTTGGGGGGTTCAAATACATTACCTCTGGTGGCGACCCAAAAGTTGCTGAGTCGGCCAGAAAGACTGTTACTTCCGCTATTGTCGGACTCATTTTGGTTGCCCTCTCAATACTGATCCTTCGATTTATCGCCGAATTTACCGGAGCCGATGTTTTAAATTTCAGGGTCTTTATACCGTAAAATGAGATGGGTCAAAATTTATAAACCATTCATCTTCCTTACCTTTCTTAGCTTCCTTATTGCCTCACTTGTACTGGCCAGAAAAGCAAACGCTAACAATGATAGCTCTTCATCAGAAACCCCGACATCCTCAGATAAGCTGGCGGTAATAATTGGTCCCTGTAAATTCTGCGATGCATATAGAAACTGTGTTTCAGGTCCACCAATATGTGATCCTGGAGAAAATGAGTGTGAAGTCGATGATGATTGTGGCAGACCTCCAGTAAATTGTAGTTGTGCAAGTTGTAATGCTGGTTATGTTTGTAAATATGGAAGTGATCCAGGAGGCTCAGGTCCTGCTACATGGCGTTGCGATGCGACAGGGTGTTGCAACCGTCCCACTTCTTGCCCCGGAATCTCAGGTTGCTTTGCAGATGGTTTCTCTATTCCTAATAGGATTAACTGTGCTGCAGCCCCCCCACCCCCTCCACCACCCCCTCCACCACCCCCTCCACCACCCCCACCCCCAATCGAAGGACAGGCACGTCCACGCTATCAACCGGCTCAAGTTTATCCATTTCCCTGTGACGAAACTGCACCAGAGGAATCGGCTTGGGACGATCTCGAATTTCATTCACTCAGACCTTATCAACGAAGTCCTTGCAATAGAGCAAAAGAAGATCTGGCTTTGTTTTGTGGCAATGACCTAATTGTTAAAGACACCACCACCATTCTTAAAAATTTTTACAATAACTTTCAAGATTGGACTTATTCAATTATCATCCGTGAAGTTCCGGGTGGTTCCGAACAACAACAAATAGAGCCAATGGATGAGCCTCCAAATCCTACAGGTGAGGAATTTACATGTCATCCTTGGTGCGAGACTTGGTTGTGTGAGGTTGCACCCAAGTGTGCTGGATGTGATTTCTGTGCCCCAGAGGGCTGTATTGACATGGGTAACGGTAAGGAGGTCTGCTGGTTTTTAATTGATCGGACGCGCGATATTGCTGTTGACTTGGAAGGTGCCTATCTGCCAATCATGGGCTATACCGAACCCTCATTTGGCGCCGAGAGTCTTAACATCCCTAAAGTAGTTAATAGTATTTTTCAGGGTGATGAAACCTTAGACGACGCCGCAAAGGTAAATGACTACGTCAGCTGGTATCTAAACGGCGTAATTGGCCGGGCTGAATATGATCCTCCAGATCCTGACGAAGAAGAAGGCAGAAGAAAAATAATTGATTTTTCTGGTCCTTTAAAAAAGCTCCTTGGTAGTGAGTCACAGACAGAAATTCGGCGAGATGAAATTAGAGATGCAGGAAGGGTAAGGCATGACCAAACTGTGGTTTGCCTTAACGCCTTGGGCCAGGAGACAAATTGTTATCCGAGTCGTGCGGGAGTGACTAATCGAAGAATGAGCGATGTTTCAAGAAACCAATATGATTATGTGCCCTTTTCATCAACTGAAGATAGACTCGGTGAAGTAGAGATCTCTACCTATTCAATCCAACCCGTTTTAGCCAGCGACGTCATTATCTTAAGCTCATCGGTAACAAATATGCTTCCAGCAGATTTGTTTTTTGCCCACATGCAAGAGGCTCATGAGCTCGGAAAAATCCTTCAAACCACTTATGCCTCAAAAGTACTGTTTGATAAGAAAGTTACCGAGGCAGACCCAGATCCAGAGATTCTTTCTAGTAATCCATTTTCTTTCTGTGATATAAGGGCAATCAGGTCAAATCCCGGAGATAATTTATTTCCTGGTGAGCTTTCGGCAACGATTAATTATGAGGCCCAAGTTCGTTGCGAATTTACTGTTCCCGGCGACGGAGCTGTTTGTCGCAACTTACTAAACGCAGACTGTCAAAGTGTACCGTCGCACTTCCTTTGTGACGAAGACTATGGACCGGTCGATTGTCCCGGTACAGACCGGTGTGTAGTAAATTGTTCACCACCACCCTCCGGTCCTTTATGTGAATCAATGAGTATCGGAGGTTTTAGTAGTTATAACTGTATCCCAACCGGCTGGTCTTGCAGTATCGACCTGGGAGCGGTTGATTGTCCTGACGGTTATAAATGCGCTGATGGGTGCTCTCCACCCAGCACTCCCCCCGGTCCGATGTCTGAGCCTTGCACTAACGATGTTCAGGTGGCCTTTCGAACGATAACTAACACCCCCCTAGCAGACGAGGTTTGGAAAAGATTGGTTGCCGGACCGGCCGGGGTATTTAAGAAATTCATTCCCAAAATTAGTGACGATGAAGGTCGTCCTGTTAAAAGACTCTGGGATATGCCTGCAGCAACAAGAGTTATCTTCCAAGGAAGCGGAGTGGTAGTAGCAGGAAATCCATCTAGCGGAAGAGCAGCTGATCAAGCAGAATTATATTTCCCCCACATAGGAGGAGTCCACGAATATTTCCTTAATTGCATCCAGAAGATGCTGCGACCCGAAGGTTTTGGTCAAGGATGTGTCTCAGGCCCAGAACCACTTGCCTATCTGTCCCCAGGAGAGTGTGACGCCGGTCCAGTTGATCCCCGAAACTATACTGGCTACTGTAACCCGGGTAGCGGTCCTTGTAGCCCTTCAAACTTAATATCAAAAGGCTGGCCAGCCAGCGCTGCCAGAAAGGCCTCAATTATCTGTAATATGGAAAGTGGTGGCGATCCATTGGCGATGAATTGTAGATGTTTAACCGGCCAATCCGTTGACTACAGTATCGGGCTTTTCCAAATCAATCTCCTGGCTCATTGCCCAGGCGCCTTCTCAAGCTGGACTTGGAACCCTCCTTCTTGCACCATCGGCAATGAAGCCAGGCTTAGAGAATGTACCCAAAAATATTTAAACCCCACTGAAAACATCCAGTACGCTGCCTATTTGTACCGAACCTTCGGCTGGAGTCCTTGGACCGGCACCGCCTCAAAATGCGGCATAATGTAAGAAAGTTTATGAAGAAGAAAAAGAAAGTTGCTCCAAAACCTAAACTTAGCAAAACCATACTTGCCCTGGTTCTTTTAATCTTATTAACCCTTCTAATTAGACAGCTTCCTTCCCAACCCCTTCAACTCAGTTTTGGAAACAAACGTGTTGCCAATAAAAAAATAGAAATATCAGGAGTTAAGATGGCTGACTTTTACCAAATTACCAATACTAACGGTCTAGATACTGAAGAATACAAAACAATTGCCTATAAAAAAGGTTATTATCATCTATTTTATTTTGCTCCAGAGGAGCTTTTTATCATCTCAATTCAGAGATATCCCTTTGACGAAATTCGCCCCATCGCTGAGCAGGAATTTTTAAAAACTTTGGCCATTGGAGAAGAAGACGCTTGTAAGCTAAACGTTGAGTTAACTACTCCGGGCTATGCTAATCCTGGCAAAGCTGGCAAAACCTACAGCTTGAGTTTTTGTAAGTAGGGTAGGTAGGGACTTGCATTTTCTTACTAGCAATATGCTATTATTAGAATAAGCTATGTTCAAAAAACTCCTAATTGGCTTAACTGCCTTTTTGGTATTGATCACCTCAATGCTCACCCTTTTTGCTCCCCCTGTCCATGCCCAAGGTACCTTCTGGTACAATCAAACCTACGAAGAATGGCTAGAGGTAGTTGAGGGCGGTGACCCGGATGAAATATATGGGGAGCGCTATACCGCCGCCCAAGTCCGCTGGGTTATTTATAGCCTGGTCTATTTCCTAACTACCTTTGATCCGGCAATAACTGATTGCTTAAAAGAGAATGACGGAGATCTAGCAAAGTGTGCAGACGAAATATATGCTGTGGTTAAAGAACTCATATCTTCAGCAGAAAAAGAAACTTCGTTGTTAGCTTCAATTGGTAAAAGGCCGATATCGACAATAGCTTACTTTAAAGACATTGCCAGCAGGTGGCACCTGATACCTGAAGCCCGGGCTCAGCAAGCGGGATTTGGGTTTGGGGCAGCCAGTCCAATGCTGGGTCTTTGGAGAATGGTCCGAAACGTGACCTATTTTTTGCTGATCTTAGCGACGATCATTCTTTCATTTATGATCATGTTTCGAGTCAGAATTTCACCCCAAGTGGTAATTACCATCCAGTCAGCCTTGCCAAAGGTAATTATTGCCTTAATCCTAATTACCTTTTCCTATGCCATTGCCGGCTTTATGATTGACCTGATGTATGTTGTCATCGGCCTCTTGGCCGGGATCCTATCCGGCTCAGGTATGGTGGGTGGGACTTTTACTCAGTGGGACACAATGTTTAGTGCTCTTACAGAAAGAAGCGTTATTACTCATATGTTGATTTATTTTTGGACCTTTTTACTGGGACTATTGGCAGTATTCTTTACTTCTGGTTTAGAGGTTTTTGGAATTGCCGCCGCCATCACCTTAATACCTGGTGCCCAGATAATCTGGTTATTAATTATTTTAATAATCGCCATCGTATTTCTTGTTGCCCTGGTAAGAATAATTTTTCTTTTAGTCAGAACCTATGTAAACGTTCTGCTGCAGGTTGTTTTTGGGCCACTGATGATTCTGATGGGCACTTTAGGTCAGGGTGGAGTTGGAAGGTGGCTAAGAAACTTAGCTGCCCAACTGGCTGTCTATCCGGCAGCTGGATTTATGTTTTTTGTTGCCTTTGTTTTCTTGAGGGGCGCTTTTGCCGGAGTAGAATCAGATTCTATTCCAATACTGGGGGGGTTCTTTGGTAGCATTTTAGACGCAATTTTCCCTTTTGGCATCAGACAGAGCTTTGGCACCAGCTCTTGGGTTCCTCCCCTAACAGTTGGGGCGGGTACAAAAATTGAGATGATGTGGCTCTTTGCCAGTCTGGCAGTGCTTCTTTTAATCCCCAATATCTCAAACATGATTTCCTCAGCTATTTCCGGCCGACCATTTGCTTATGGAACAGCAATTGGAGCTGCAATCGGCCCTGTCTTTTTGGGTGGGGGACAACTTTTTGCTACCCGTGCGCAGCAACGCTATGAAGCAGCCCAAGCCACGAGGACAATGCTTGCTAGAAAGAAAATACCTTATGAAATCCCTGTTTGGACTGCTAGAGCTCAGCAATTAGGAGATATTTTTAGAACCTTATCGCGTCAGATCAGATAACGCCTATTTACCCTCTCTTTTGCTCTGAAGATTACTCAATGCCTTCCTTCTCAGACGCTTTCTTCTTCCGATAAGCGCTGTTTCAGTGACAAAAAAACTTACAATCGTTCCTTCAAGAGTTTGAAGGTCTTCAGCATGTAATCTCTCAAGAAGCCTTTCACGGAAACCAGGCTCCTCCATGCCTTCATACAATCTGTCATCTGCAGTTGCATAATCTACAAGATAGTCATACGACGACTCATCCAGATCTAAAACCATCTCGGTAATCCCCTTTTTTAATCCAGTAGGGCTGATTGCCATAATAACTCCTGCTGTCATCAGGTTCTCGTCTCGATATAACTCATTTAACAACTTTGATTCTCCCCTTATTTTAATAACCGAATCAAGAAAACGGCCAATGCTTAAGTTGTTTCTTTCATCCCCACTGGTTAGATGTCTATAGACTTTTTTTACATCGTCTGCCAAATCAAAATACTCCCCCACTATTTCGTCTGCTCTGAGCTCAGTCCATTTTATGCCTTTTCCATCATTAACATAGTCGATAAGGTCACCAGCTTTTGTTTCCACAACCCCTGTCTCTGTCTCTAGCAAAACTTGGGCCATTGATCTACCTTCTTCTCTCCAATGGTCAGTCCCCTTTTGAAAATCTGATTGGTCCAGCATACTATACATCATCCGGTGGGGTATCAACTTAAACTCCCCCTTATCATACCTATCCCGAAAATCATCTCTACCTTCTTCAGTTGCAGATGCATTCTCTGCTATCCATGCTCCCAGTGGGCCGGCATATTGACGTTCAGCAACTCCTGGTTCTTTTTTACCTCGTCCGACAAACCACCTATGCCTCCATCCCTTTACTCCAGGTGCAAAAAATGTCCTCACTGCATCTGAGCAGAGATTGGCAGCGCCCTGAATTGTTCGCCTATCGTCTTCTCCTGATTCATAAGCACCGGTAGCAAAAAGAAGGTTGTCAGCAGTGGCCACGGCTGCAGTGGCTAAATCTTCTAATGGCACCCTGTATTTTTCCACTGTGGCCAAAAGTTCTTCACTTTCTCCTTTCTTAATTTTCTCTTCAAAATATTTTTCGATCTTTTTTATTAAATCTGCTTTATACTTATCAAACCTTTCTTGAGAGGATAAATGTTTATATCCTCCTGTTTTCTCTTCCTCCTTATTAACTCCAGAAATTCTGAAATGTACTTTCTCTTTCTTGTCTTCGAATACTTTTCTGTCTTTTTCGAAAAGGTCATTAATCATGGTTGCTAAAGCAATCCTATACCCGGGCATTGTTTCCCACATAGTTTGAAGGTTTTTTGTTTCAAACCTTAAGCCCTTAATATCCAGAACTGCATCTAAATCTATCATTCCAAAATCTCTTTTTTGGGCGGCAAAATAGCTTATATGTAACATTATTCTAATAACACCCTGCTCTCTTTCACTTAGGTCCTTATACCAGGGAGGGGGACGTTGGTCAAAAATTTCCGGATTAGCCCTACCCCTCTCCCTAACTGTCTGCACCACTCCGTTATATCCTTCCTCCAACAGTTCTACTTGCCTTTCTTGATATACAGCCTGTGCCTCAAGCAACTCTTCCGTCCTTCCCATATCAGCTATTCCCATCGCCTGTCTCTCCAGCTCTCTTCTCTCCTCTAACGTTTCACCCACCAAATCTGGTAAATCTATACCCCTAAAATCAAGAATCCTTGCTCTTCCAACAATCTCTGTATCATCCTCAAGTTCTTCAGGTGTTTTTCCGTGTTCTTGTATCCATTGCTTAAAATCTGGGTCGCCTTTACGCCGCTGCATACCTTGGACAGACACCTCAAGAGCGGCCATCTCTACTGCCGCCTGCACGATTCCGTCATATTTTTCTCTTTCAGGAAGACCACGATTGATGCCCCTTGCCTCATTCTCCAAATCTGCAGCTAGTTTCAGCAATTTATTATAAACATGATCCCACTCGTTTTCTTTAATTTCTGTTAGGACTCTAGCTCTTATATTGCTCCATTTAACAATGTCCAGCTCTTCCATATTTTTTACACGGGCCTGCATTTCCTGTTGAAGTTCCTGTAATTTGTCTGGTGGAGTATCTTTGCTTTTAATCTCCTTATGAATATCGCTAAATAAAACCACTACCGGTCTTGGGGTTTCGCCACCCCGTTTTGTAGCAATTATTATTTCTGGTTTTTCTCCTTCAGGCATAGTAGCTTATAATAATTATATCACTTAACCACATGTCTAATGAAATGCTGGTTAGAAAAAAGTAAGATCTTGAGGGCTCTTATATCACGTAAAGCCTGATTGGGCCATAAATGGTGCCTCGAGGATCAATTAATTTTGGTTTCCAACCCGCAATTCTAAAGCCGACCGAAACAACTTTGGTTCCTTTTTTTAACTTTTTCTTAAGCACTTTTTTAAGCTTTTTGTTCGTCTCAGGAAGAAGATAGATACAAACAACAGTGGCGTTGGAAATTTTTGTTTTGAAAATATTGTCATGGATAATTTTGGCTTTTTTTTCTAATCTTAAAATCTTGATCCATAATCGGGAATATAAAACTCTTAAATTGTCAGTCTCTACTCCATAGGCCTTGGCTCCTTTGAGTGCAGCCGCAATTACCAAACGTCCGTCTCCTGATCCCAAATCATAAAACACATCTCCCTTACCTACTCTAGCAATCCTCATCACCCTTTCAACCACTCCTGGTTCCATCTCCACATAAGGCGCTCCAT
>JABAOF010012147.1_pt2 | contig 28064 bp, 19 predicted proteins | sample 7062171 | NCBI WGS metagenome assembly JABAOF01 (sample SAMN14538628, study PRJNA623070) | marine sediment metagenome | biome: marine biome [ENVO:00000428]; feature: marine pelagic biome [ENVO:01000023]; material: deep marine sediment [ENVO:00002113] | place: India: Gulf of Khambhat ...
GCCAGGGGGATTCTTTTCGAGAAAACCACCCCCCTGGACCCCCCGCAAAAGCTTTTCATAAAAAAAGTAAGTTGAAGTCTTCCTCAAATCGTGTCATATTCAACCTAATAAATCCCCTCTTGAAAGGTGCATCGAGATGTCGTATAATCCTAATCTGCATTTATCTGCGGCTGAATTTGCCGCAATTGAGGTAAAAAAAACCATGATTCGATTACGTTTTGCACCATCACCAACAGGTTTTGTTCATGTAGGCAACGCCAGGACTGCCCTTTTTAACTTCTTGCATGCCCGGCGGAAAGAAGGAAAATTGGTTCTTCGCATTGAAGATACCGATGTGGAACGCTCCAAAAAAGAATATGAAGAGAATTTAATTAAGGATTTAAAATGGCTGGGCATCGAGTGGGACGAAGGCCCGGATGTGGATGGCGATTTCGGTCCTTACCGCCAGTCGGAACGTATTGAACTTTACCAAAAATATGCGCAGCAGTTGATCGATACCGGACATGCCTATTACTGTTTCTGCTCCCCGGAGGAACTGCAAAAAGAGAAAGAAGCCGGCGCTGAAGGCTATTCCGGGAAATGCCGTAACCTGGACAGCGAAGAATCCAAAAAACGGGTCCAGGCAAGTGAAGAGGCAGCCATACGGTTCAAGATTCCCGGGGATATGTCCATTGTCTTTTATGACCTGGTAAGAGAAAAAGTAACCTTTGATTCCAACCTGCTCCCGGACCCGGTGATTCTTCGGTCCAACGGGATGCCTGCTTACAATTTTTCCGTAGTCATCGATGATCATCTTATGGAAATAAGTGTTGTGATCCGGGGTGAGGATCACATTTCCAATACGGCACGGCAGATTTTGATTTTCGATGCCCTGGGTTTTGAAAAACCCAAGTTTGCTCATCTTTCCATGGTGATGGGAGAAGACAATACCAAACTTTCCAAGCGTCACGGTTCTACTTCCCTGAGTCAGTTCCGGGAAGAGGGCTATCTAGCTCAGGCGTTGTTTAATTACCTGGCTTTGCTGGGATGGTCGCCGGGCGGCAGCTGCAGCGAAGTTCTAACAAAAAATCAATTAATGGAAACCTTTAATATTAAAAAGGTTTCCAAATCCGCGGCCATTTTCGATTATCAGAAACTAAAATGGCTGAACCGGGAGCATGTCCGGCTGGTTGAAGATAAAAAGCTGGGTGAAATGGTGGTGCCATTTCTCCGGCAGGCGGGTTTCGATTTTGAAGAGAATGCCGAAACCATTGATTGGATCGGTAAGGCAGCCAAAGTATTGTCCAATTACAATTACTTGTTGTCTGAGATCGCGGAAGATTTTAAACAGTTCACTATTTTGGAAATGAGCGGCGACATCGCTGACAGCCTTAAAAGTTCTGAAAAATCTTCAAAAGTGATTGCCATCCTTTTCGAGGAAATCAGCAAAATCGATTCACCGGTGGAATTTTCTAAAGTAGCGGAAATCACCAAAAAAATCCAGGCAGAGGAGGGGATTAAGGGTAAAGAGTTGTACCATCCGATTCGGTTGGCTTTAACCGGTAAAGAGTCTGGTATCGAATTGAAGGATTTTATTCCTCTTATTGAAAAGGGATCGGTGTTGGGATTCAAACCAGGGGTGCTTAACATGGTGTCACGGCTGAAAATTTTTTAGCCACGAAGGACACGAAGGGCACGAAGATGACACACCCCGGCTGCTGCGCAGCCACCCCTCTTAAGAGAGGATTTATTAGGCTGAATGTGGCACGATTTGAGGAAGCAAAGTACGATGGTTGACCATGTATGAAAAGTTTTGCGGGGTCCAGGGGCGGTTTTTCAAAAGAGCCCCTGGATACTGGGAAAAATGAATATAAACTCGTTGCATGCTTTGATTGAGGCGCTGCGGGAGAGGATTCCTATTAATAAAGTTTTTATCAGCACTGACAAAAAAGGCAAGCGCATCGATCAGGTGATCAAGCTTTGCCGCCAAAATAGTATCGTATTTCAAATGGTGCCGCCGCAGACCATTAATCGGAAAGCCGGTCCCAATAACCAGGGAGTGTTTGCCGAGGTTTCACCCATTCGCTTTTATACGTTAGAGGACATATTGCAAAACATCAAAACCGGTCTTATCCTGGTTTTGGATGGTATTAATGACACCGGTAACATGGGTGCTATTATTCGCAGTGCAGTGGCAGCGGAAGTGGATGGTATTATTATACCGCAGCGAAATTCGGCACCTATCAATGAAACCGTATTAAAAACCTCGGCCGGGAGTTTGGTGAAAGCTAAGATTGTTCAATCCAAAAATTTAGTCAGTGACATTAAAAAATTGAAAAAAAACGAATTTTGGGTTGTAGGTACGGTGAAGGAGCGGGAGAAGCGTGTGGCTTATTACGATTACGATTTTACGGTTAACACGGCAGTGATCATGGGCAGCGAACACAAAGGCATGTCACCGCTGCTGAGGAAGAATGCCGACTTGTTGATATATATTCCTCATTCTGAGGATATTGATTCGTTGAATGTTTCTGCGGCGGCGGCGGTTATTCTTTTTGAGGCGTTGAGGCAGAAAGAAAAATAAGCGCTAGTCCTCGAATATTTTAAACGGCTTGGTGTCGTCCTTAGTTTTGGTTTCACCTTCTGCCCCTGACTCCATAATAGTATCTATATCTTTAAACTCCGCTTTGGTGGCAGAGATTCCCAATGTGCGACCTGCCAGGTCATCCAACCGGACAGTCATGTCAGCCAATTCTTTGTGAAGTTTCCCCAACCCTATGGGTTTGTCTTTTTCAACCTCCACATGGGCCTTTGCCACCAATTGCTGCGCCTCTTTCAAAATACTCCCCTCCAGGAAAACATTGCGAATGTACTGTTCAATGGTGAAAACATAGTTCAATATCTCTTTTCTAATTTTTATTGCTTCTTTAGCAATCAAATCCACATCCGCTGCCGGGACGATGTCCGGTAGGAATTTTTCCGTGTCAACCTCATTCGCTTGTTCCACTACCGGGGCTTCAGCAGGAACAGGAGCAGTCGCCTCGGGTTCAATCTCTAAGTTGATTAACTGCTCTTCCATGGCCGCCAGTTTCCTATTGATCTTTTCCAGTGCTTCGGCATCCTCTTTCTCCATTTCAACTTTGGCACCTTTAATTAAGCCCTTGCACTCAGCCGCCAGTTGAGCATCCACATTGGGAGCTTCCAATATCTTCTGGATGGAGTAAATATAATTAAAAACCTTATTCTTGATTTCTATTAATTGTTTTTTCTTCAGGTCTGCCTGTTTATATTTTTCAGCACTCTTTTTGATGGCTGCGATTTCTCTATCGCTCAACAGGCCGGAGTGGGTAACCAGGACTTCTTTTTTGCTTTTGGTGGAAAGGTTGATGGCACTTACCTTTAGGATTCCGTTGATGTTAATGCTGAAGGTAACTTCGATCCTGGGAACTCCTTTAGGCGCGGGTTTAACGCCGGTGAGGATGAATTTTCCCAGGAATTTGTTTTCTTCGGCGATCTCTCGTTCACCTTGATAAATCTTTATCTCTACTTCTTCCTGGTTATCTTCCACGGTTGAAAACACCAGGCTGCGGCTGGTAGGGATAGTGGTATTGGCCTCGATGACCCGGGTAAACGTACCACCATAGGTCTTTACTCCCAATGCCAGGGGTGTCACATCTAAAAGCAGGATATCTTTACTCTCCCCTTTGACAATAGCCCCTTCAATGGCAGCACCCATTGCCACAATTTCATCCGGGTTGACCTTTTTGTTGGGTTCTTTGTTAAAAAAGGCTTTGACTTTTTGCTGAACCAGGGGAATCCGTGTAGATCCTCCCACCAGCAGAACTTCATCCACTTTATCGACGCTCAGGTTCGCACTGTTCAGGGCCCGTTTACAGATTTCAATGGTTTGATCGACTTTTTCTTCTATGAGCTCCTGGAATTCTACCCGGTTAACGTACCTGGAATAATGGATCGCCCCCTCATCCGAGTCAGCGATAAAAGGCAAATTGATTTCGCACTCTTCCATGCCGGAGAGTTCTTTTTTGATATTTTCTGCCGCATCACGGATTCGCTGCACTGCCATTTTATCTTCGCTAAGATCGATCTGGTATTCCTGTTTAATCTCTTCCACGAATTTGTCCATCAACAAAATATCGAAATCATTACCTCCCAGGTTGATATTTCCCGCTGTAGCCAGGACTTTGATGACCTCATTCTGAACTTCCAGCACGGAGATATCGATGGTTCCGCCGCCGAAATCGTAGACCACGATGTTGGATTTTTTGGTTAGATCAATGGAGTATGCCAACGATGCAGCAGTGGGTTCGTTAATGATTCGCATCACATTAAAACCGGCAATTTCGCCCGCATCTTTGGTAGCCTGCCGCTGACTGTCATTAAAATAAGCAGGAACCGTAATAATGGCACCCTCAATGACATCATGCAAATGCTCCTCGGCTGCTTCTTTTAATTTCTCGATAATCATGGCCGAGATCTCTTCCGGTGAAAATAGGATGTCATTGATTCTTATTTTTAAGGTATCATCTTCTCCTTCAACGATTTGATAATTAAATTGGTATAAGTAAGGTTTTACTTCTGAAAATCGTTTCCCCATCAACCGTTTAACAGAGTAGATGGTGTTCGTATTGGTAATCAACTGGCTTTTGGCCGGATTTCCCACCAGGCGGTCGCCCGCATGGTTAAACGCTACCATTGACGGTAACAGCCGCTCACCTTCCGGCGTCAAGGCGATGCTGGGATGACCGCCTTCATAAAAAGCAGCTGCAGAATTTGTTGTTCCCAGGTCAATCCCTATTACTTTACCCATTTATCAATAACCATTATCCGTTTTATGTTTGCAGTACCCCAATTATTATCATACTGCAAAGTAAAAGTCAACTCTTATCAGCACAATTTAAAAAATTCCTTAAAATTAACAATAAAGCAGACCACAGGACCCGGTTTTTTCCCAAAAAAAATTAAAAATACCGTCGAATGGTAAAAGCGGTTTTTAAACTGGATTATTTGTGGTATAATAATGATGCTAACGAGGAAAAAAATGAACAATAAGAATATGAAAGAGATGAAACCAAAAGCACCCAAAGGGATCATGTTCTGGATTGTTTCGCTGATAATCATAATATTCCTATACAATCAAATAAACAGTTTCAGTGAAAAAAAACAGGAAAAGCTTAACTTTTCCGAATTTATGAACAAAGTCGAAAGTGGTGTAGTGAGTACAGCATACATCGATTCCAATATAGTAAGAGGAAAATTGGCACATACCGATGGGCCGCGGAAATATAAAACCGTGATACCGCCAGATTATCCTGACTTTATAAAAATACTTCGCAAACATGGAGTTTCCATCGAAGTGGAACCGCTGCATAAGAATGAATTGTTGTCTTTGCTCCTGTCCTCGGCTCCTTTTGTCATTCTCATTGTTTTCTGGATCATATTTATGAGGCAGCAGGGAGGAGGTAAGGCCTTTTCCTTTGGAAAGAGCCGCGCGCGGTTGTTTACCGGTGAGAAAGAAAAAGTTACCTTCAAAGATGTGGCTGGCATAGACGAAGCCAAAGAAGAACTGGAGGAGATTATTGAATTCTTAAGGGATCCCAAGAGATTCCAGCGTTTGGGAGGTCGCATCCCCAAAGGAGTGCTGTTGGTAGGGCAGCCGGGAACCGGTAAAACCCTACTGGCCAGGGCTATTGCCGGAGAGGCAAAAGTGCCATTCTTTTCTATTTCAGGTTCTGATTTTGTAGAACTGTTCGTAGGAGTTGGTGCGTCACGGGTCAGGGATTTATTTGAAGAGGGTAAGAAACACTCTCCCTGCTTGATATTTATCGATGAAATCGATGCAGTGGGTCGCCAGCGTGGAGCCGGATTGGGCGGTGGTCACGATGAAAGAGAACAAACCCTGAACGCACTCTTAGTAGAAATGGATGGTTTTGCCCCCAATGCCGGAATCATTATTATTGCGGCTACCAATAGACCCGATATCCTGGATACTGCGCTGTTGAGACCTGGACGCTTCGATCGACGCATTACCGTACCCACCCCGGATATCAAAGGCAGAGAAGAGATATTTAAGGTTCATACCGCCAAAGTACCCCTGGCTAAAAGTGTTAACCTTAAAGTATTGGCCCGTTCTACCCCGGGGTTCACCGGTGCCGATATTGCCAATATGGTCAATGAAGCTGCACTCTATGCGTCGCGCAAGGAAAAGAAAAAAATCGAAATGAAGGACTTCGAATTCGCAAAAGATAAAGTCTTGATGGGGACTGAAAGACGCAGTATGATCATTTCGGAGGAGGAGAAACGGCTGACTGCGTTCCATGAAGCTGGACATGCGCTGCTGGCTGCTGTGGAAAAGGAAGCCGACCCAGTTCACAAGGTCTCCATTATCCCCCGGGGCATGGCCCTGGGTGTTACCCAACAATTACCCTTAAGCGATAAATACTCTTACTCCAAAGACTACTTGGATGCCCAGCTTCGCGTTCTCATGGCCGGACGTATCTCTGAAGAAATTTTCTTAAACACCGTAACCACCGGTGCAGGCAATGATTTTGACAAGGCCACGGCTATCTCACGGCAAATGGTCTGCGAATGGGGAATGTCTTCCCTGGGACCCATTCGGCTGGGACAAAAAGATGATATGCTCTTCCTGGGAAAAGACCTGATATACCATAACGAATACTCCGAAGAAACCGCCCGAAGAATCGACGAAGAAATATCCAACATCATCAATGACGCCTATGAGAAAACAAAGGAAACCATACTTAAATATAAGGATAAACTGGAAAAAATCGCCAATTACTTGCTGGAACGCGAATCCCTCTCATCCAAAGAAATTGATGATATCATTAACGGCATTGAACTGGAGCCCATAAACAACACCGACAACAAAACCGAAAATGAAGAAAAACAGGACAATAAAAATAATGAAGAAGAAGAAACCAAACTGGGAAAAAACCCAACCATAACCGTCACCAGCAGTTCCATTGTCAACGCAAACGCAGCCAACAGCCGGAGATAACCAAAAATAAATGATCGACTATATCTTTAATGCCTTTTCGAAATTCCGTCTCACGGATGTTATTGATATCCTTTTCTTGTTTCTCCTGTTTTACTACCTTTTGCTGCTGATAAAGGGCACCAAATCCTACCAGATGGCAGTGGGATTGCTGTCCATCTTCATTATTGCTCTTGTTGCCGGGGAGCTAAAACTCACCGCCTTTTCTTTCATTTTAAATAACTTTTTAACCTACTTGATTTTTGCCATTATTGTATTGTTCCAGGATGAGCTGCGGGAAATGCTGGCAGAAATCGGGAGTCGGCTGCGAACCAGGTATGTATCAAAGAAATCCGATGTCTTGGATGAAATTCTCAACACAGTTGTGGCCTTATCCCTGACAAAAGTCGGTGCTATTATCGCCATTGAACGGGAAATAAAAGTTAAAAATTATGTCAACAAACCGGTAAAAATTGATGCCCGTGTCGACAAAGACCTGCTGTTAACCATATTTACTCCCAATTCACCCCTGCATGACGGTGCAGTAGTGATCAGTAAAGACAGGATTGAAGTGGCCCGCTGTTTTTTTCAACTGCCCCCTATGCTGGATATAAGCTCTGGCGGAACCCGGCACCTGGCGGCTATTGGGATCACACAACAAACCGACTGCATTGCCATTGTGGTTTCGGAGGAGACCGGGAAAATGTCCCTGGCAGTCAACGGAGAATTGATCCGGGGGCTGGACAGAGAAGGATTAAAAACCAGGCTCCAGCATTATGTATAGAGCTATGAGTATAAAAAAATTTATTTTCAAAAACCTGGGGCTGCGGATCGCGGCCCTGATCCTGGCAATCCTCTTATGGGTATGGATAGCCGGAAAAGAACGCTCCTATTCGGAAAGAACCATGGAAGTCAACGTGGAATACTTCAATGTGGCAGCTAATATCGATATTCGCAGTATCAACCCGGATAAAGTACGACTAAAAGTGCGAGGCATTTCAAAGGAATTAAACAAAATCGAACCCGAAGACTTTAGAGTAAGAGTGAACATGCAGGGGATTAGAGAAAGTGCCCTGTTCAGCCTCGATACCGAGAGTGTCCTGGAATATCCCGAAAATATTGAAGTCATCTCTCTCTACCCCAAACGGATCGAGATCACGGCAGCTGAACTGATTACCCGTGAAGTTCCCATAAGGGTTCGCTATAAAGGCCGAATGAAACCAGGGATCATTCTTCGGGGTAGACAGTGGGTCCCTGAAAAAGTCAAAATCTTTGGTTACAAATCTCAAGTGATGGATATTAATATAATAGAAGCTGCCGAATGGGTGAATCTGGCGGACATCGAGACCAGCCAAATCATCAGGATCCCATTAAAAAAAGAAAAAGAAATCCTAAAATTTGTAGATACAGACAGTGTCGAGGTCCATATCACCGTTGAAAACAGGAATAAACCCAAACAGAAAGACCAGGACAAGAACAAAAAAGAAGAGAAGAGTAACCAATAACATAAAAAAAACGTTGTGGCTAAAAACAAGAAGGAGATTGACATGAGATTGGCAGTGAATATTGATCACATTGCAACATTGAGGCAGGCCAGGATGACCAATGAGCCGGACCCGGTCTATGCTGCGGCCATTGCAGAACTGGCCGGAGCCGACGGTATTACCATTCATTTGCGCCAGGACAGGCGCCACATCCAGGAAAGAGATCTCGAATTATTACGAGCATTTATTAAAACAAAATTAAACCTGGAAATGGCCATGTCCATGGAAATGGTTAAAATTGCTTTGAAACATAAACCCGATGTCTGCACATTGGTTCCTGAAACCGCAGACGAAGTCACCACCACCGGTGGGCTGGATGTTTTGATGTATACCGATAGAGTGGAGGAGGTAGCGGGAAACTTGCATGCCGCAGGAATCGAGGTTTCCGTTTTTATCGATCCCAATATCGATCAAATAAAAGCCTGTTACAAGTTGGGAATTAAGACCATCGAGATTAATACAGGCGAATATGCCAAAAACTGGAATACCAGTTATGCCAAACTGGACCTGGATAAAATAAGAAAATCCGTGGAGTATGCCCGGAAGGTGAATTTAAAGGTCCTTGCCGGTCATGGGATAACCTACCAAAATATCACACCCATTGCGGCTATCGAGGGTATCGAGGAATTAAATATCGGGCATTCGATTATTGCCAACTCCACCTTCATGGGCCTGGAAAAAGCGGTTATCCGCATGAAAGACCTGATCAGGAGAACAAGTAGGCAGTAGGCAGTGGGCAGTTGGCAATAATTATTTAACGCGGTAATTAATGCCCAGATAAAATTTTAACCAGTGGTCGCTGACTTTGCCATTGTCCAGGTCCAGGAGTTCTCCATTGAAAAGTCTATGGTACACCCCGGCAATAACGAGATCTATTTTTTTGGACAAAATAAATTCAACACCGGTACCACCCAAAGCCCCCAGGCCGGTGGTTTCAGTGCCGACGATCCTGTACGTTTGCCTGCTTTCAATAAACACGTTATTGTATTCCCGGTAGTACATGAAAAAAACCCCTGTTTGCCAGAGAAGCTTTACCCCTTTTAAAAAGCGATGTTTGTAAGCGGCAATGGCATTCACTCCAATCATTGAATCACTGTAAAGGCCCATATCAGGCCCGTAGTAGCCTCCATAACCAGGGCCATAATAGTATGGGCTGTACGGGTAACCACTAGATCCAAAGGTAGTGGTGAACAGGAACCGCCCATAAAAACCCTTGCTCAATTGGAATTCCACCCCCAAATCCACCATTGGTTCATCAAAAAAGAAAGTGGCCACTCCAAAAGCCCCTGATATATTGACCCGTTTTTTCCCGGCAGATACCGGGGTGGTAAGTGAAATTGAAAGGAAAATGAACAGCGACACCAGCAGCACCGCCTTGTTTATTCGTTTCATTTTTATTTTTATTCTCATCTGGAACTCCTCATTAATTCAAAAGGAATATTATTCCGGGAAATAGAGTAGCAATTTTAATACCGCTGAAAACCGGTAAAAAGCGCTTATAGATGTCCCATCCTGATGACAAATTGTAAATAAAAGAGGACAGTAGGGCAGGGGGCAGGGGGCAGTTGGAAGAGGAGAAAAGAAGAAAAAAGGAAAAGGTGGCGATTTTGTCTTGATTTTCAATCCAGAATTCCTTATAATACTAATCTAATGGATATTGACTTTGAAAAGAATGCAGTACCGTTCGGGATGCGATTAAGTCCTGGGCAGGCACTATCATCTAAATCAGCCAAATATATTTTTATAATAAAAAGCTAAAGGAGAAGGATAATGAAAAAGACTATCTTGTTGCTAGCATTGTTTAGTTTGATTGTAGTGCTGACCTCGTGTAAAAAAGCCGAGGAAATAACTATAACAAAATATTTCCAGGCGATGCAGCATAACGATAAAGACACGATGGCAGCAATGGCAGTTGAACCAAAAGCGATTAAATTCAAATCTTTTAAGGTGGTTTCTGTGGATGAACCAGTGGAGAAGGGACTGGAACTCCCCGCCATGGAACAAAAACTCAAAGAAATTGACAAACAGAAAAAAGAACAGTTCAATGTCGCATTGGATAAGAGCGATGTCGTCGAGGAATTAAAAGATGAATTGGCAGAGACACGCAGAAGAGCCAGACGGGCTGAACTGCAAAAACAACTGGAAACAGCACAAGCAGAGGCCGATAAAGAAAGAGATAACTATATAGCACTCAACAACTGGCTCATCCAGATGAGGAAAGACATCGACACTGAAAAGAATGTGATCTTCAAATCAACTGGGATCGAAAGAAATTTCGAGCTCTACACCGGCGAAACGCATATTCACAAAATTACCGTTAGTGTTACACTGGCTAACGATGAAGTAAAAGATTATATTTTCGTGTTAAGAAGAAATCTTCTAAAACTCAAAGACCGCCCCATCAACGGCCGGATGATTATTATAAAAATCGCAACTCCTGAAGAGTATGAACAAGAGCTAAAACAACAGGAAGAAGCGGAAAAGACCGAAAGCGTAGAGGTCAGTGAACCTCAACCCACAGAAGAAAAAGGCGTAGGTCAGTAATAGGCACCAGGAATTACAAACGTAGTGTTGCCAGAGGCACAGCCTATAAGTGTACCGCTATAATGCAGGTGCGCCTCCTTCGTAGTCCCTAATCCACTATTTTCACTTATTCCTAAAACGGGAGGAGGACGGTTGTTTCTTCTCTTTAATAAAGGCGACATCATCCAGGATATCAATGGTTCGGATGGTGGAATCCCTGGTAATGACAAATCTCTGTTCCTTTTCTTTTATAATAACAGACTCCGGCGAGCTTTCTTTATTGGTGGTCACTCTAAGCTTAAGAGGAAAAATAAAATCCCTATCCGGCTTCTCCCCTAACTGTTTGATGGAGATGACGACTTTCTTAAACTCTTTTTTGTCATATTCTTTGTCATCCTCCAGCAAACGTAATTCCACCAACGGGATTGCCCGGGAATAGACCCATTTCTGAAAGAACTTCAGCAGCATATCATCGTTATTGCAGAATTGGCGGATGAATTGCCTAGATGTAATACTTCTGTATCTATATTTATCCAGCACAGATCTCAGCCTCCGGGTAAATTCTTTTTCTCCAATTAGATCCATCAGCATCAAGAACACTAATGCACTTTTATTGTAAACCACACTCTGGTAGGCTTCATATTTTTTTTCCAGTAAATTAATGCGACTGCCGTAGATGATGGGACCTGTGTCGCTGTAGCGGAAAGCCCATCGTTTTAATTTCCTGATGAATCGATTAAATCGTCGTTCCGAAACTGAAACTGTATGTTTTAGAAAATAAAGGACGGAAAAGTGAGCCAACCCTTCGGTAATCCATACATCCTGGTAAGACGTCCATGAAATCACTCCTCCCCACCATTGATGCGCCAATTCATGAATGATATGGTCTTCAGACCGGTCCCGGATCAAAATGGGGCTGAATTTTTTGGGGTCTATCTTAGCATCAAGGGTGATGTACATGGCAGGACCAATAACTTTCTTTTTAGGCGTAGGTAAATTAACGATAATGAAACCATTGTTGCTCACCCCACCTTCCTTTTTCCCCTGTTTCAACAGGATATTGATGGTTGATAAATCTATGGGACCAAAGGTGCGGATAAACAGGTTGGCAGCCTCTTTTATTTCAGAAAGGTTCAGGTTTTTGGGAAACCCAAAGGAATTCGGGATATAGAGATGGATGGGAATTTGTGCGTCCACTTTTTGGGCCAGTTTAAAATTACCGGTGATCAGTGAAATACCTTTTGAGGCTTTACTGGTATACCTAAAGACGGTGGCATTTTTAACTTTTTTTTCCACCAGGTTACCGGAAACCAGGCAGTTTAAGTGCTCAGGGACAGTGACCGTGATATCGGTTTTAAAGAAATCACTCCCGGGGTTGGGATAAAAATTATGGGTTTTGGATAAGAAATAAAACATATCCCCGCTGTCTCTGCTGTCCTTGGGAACTGGTTCTTGTTTGAGTTTGAATAATTCAAAGTTTTCCCGGGTGGGCCTGATATAGCCATTATAATAAAGCGCAAGGCTTTTGGATTCAGATCCCATCAGGTAGTATTTATCTCTTTTTCTAAATACATTCAGTCCCTTGGAATTCAAATCCAGGTTACCCACCAATTTGAGTCCCGGACCCAGTTCCAGCATCCGCAAATTGGAGGGTTCTTTGTACATTATCATGGTGGTTCCTGAAATATAGTTTTTCCAGGGATTAAAGAAAATGCTTAATTGGACCTCTGAGACCTGTTGTTTGGGGATAAAACTTAATTTTAGTCCTTTATACAGATTATAATTTAGTATCAACCGGTTATCTTCAGACACTGCCAACCGCGTGTCCGGCACCAGGTTCTGGTTATAGGAATAATAATAGAAAGACTTTTTGTCCTTTTTAAATACCACTAAATTGGTTTCCTGGGGAAACGGCAGGTACCAATATTCATTGAATTGCTTGATTTCGATTCCATAAGCGTCACGGTACATATGATACAAGGATTGCAGATCCTTATCCAATAAAGTCACTTCACCGGAGGAAACCAATCCATCTAAAAAATCCTTTTGGGTCAATATGAAAATCCCGGTTTGACTCTTGTGTGTGAAATAATCCCGCTTGAAATTTCGGATTAACGTTAACCGTTCCTCCCTGTCGTCCGGTTTGATATAAAAATTCCATTTTCCTTTAAAAAGGACTAACCAATCAAAGGGAACAGTTTCGTAAAAATAACCATTGATAAAATTAAGCTTTGCATTGCCAACAGTTAGGGTAACATTAACAGCCCTATACTTTTTGAATTTTTCGATGAAATACAACGGCCGGATCTGGTTTCCTATCTTCAGGCTGGAATACTTGCCTTCTTTTTCCTGGAACGTAATCACACCAATCTCCCCCTGATGGGTGAATTTTACTTTATAGGTCAAGTTGTTGAGTTGGGACGTAATAATTTTAATGGATTTACTGGTGGAAAAATAGTCCTCCAGGTTTCGATAGCTGTCATCAGAAAAAAATGCCGGCAGCTCTTTCCATCTGCCTTCTTCGATCAGAATCTTTAATGTTTGTGCCGATGTTGATGCTGATGTTGACGTTGGCTGTGGCTCTTGCCCGTACACATTTACAGCACTATCCAGGTTAACGAATCCGAATTCCATTACCCAGATAAAACATACCGCTAACCATAGGTTTAATATTTTCTTCATCATACTATATAATATACCTGTATTGGGAAAAAAAATCAACCACTAGATTTTCAAGGCCTACTTTTTTATGGAAAAGTTGCGGTCAGAAAAGTCATTGATAGATAGATTCTTTAACCAGCGGATTCTTATCCGGTAATCGTTTCCTTCCGGCAGGGTTCCCGGGATCTTCCAGGGGAAAGAGCCGTTATTATCGGTTTGTCTGGATATCACAGAATGTTTGATTCCTTTTTTATAAAGCACTATGACCACCTTTCCGTCTACGCCTGTTGATTGCCACTTGATGGTTACGCTGCTGTTACTTTTAAGAATTTCTCCTCCATTGGGATATAAGACTTTTATGGAAGTCCCCGCCACTAGAGCACTTGCCACTACCAGCAAAAAAAAAGCGACGGAAAATATCGGCAAGACAACAGGCGTTGGTTTCATGGTTCTCATACTAAATACATAAGAGTTGCCCCCTCAATATCTCAGCAAAAAAAATTTTCTTTTGGGAATTCTATCTTATTTGCTACTATCTTGCTTTTCTTTTTTAATATTTTCCAGGAATTGTTTGTATTCGTTAAGGTCCGGTGAAGTGGGGAATTTTTCTACCAGTTTTTGGTAGGTGGCAATAGCTTTGTCTAAGTCGTTGCAATAGTAATAATAGTTCCCCAGGTGCATGTAAGCCATTTCCAAATTGTCCTGCAATTGAATCGCTTTTGTAAGGTAGGTTTCGATATTTTTTTTCTTTTTTGACAGTTCAGCGATTTTGTCTTTTTTACCTTTTTGCTCTTTGTCATGTAATATTTTGTCGGTATCTTTTTGCAGGAGACTCATATGACTGGCACCCAGCAAGAGATTGGCAATCGGCAGTAATTGACTGTGGGCGCTGCTGGTTTCCCCCAATTCCAGGAACTTGACAAGATATTCAATGGATTTCTCATGATCTTTTACTATATTTGCATTGATTCCGATTAAGTAGTGCATCGATATATATAACTGGGGAAAATCTATTTCCACTTCAGGGTACTGGAGCAGTTTGAGAAAATATTCATTGGACTCTTTTGCTTTTCTCAGGTTAACATAGTTAATCCCAACCTGGTAGAGGGTCTGCAAAACCAATTTTTTATCTGCCGCTTCAACCCCCGGCAATCCCACTAATTTTTGGAAATATTCATTTGACCTGGCGTAATCTTTCAACCTGGTGTAATTGAGACCGATTTCAAAAAGTGCTTCCCTATAAAGCTTACCTTCTTCCAGGCTTTCAATACCAAGGATATCCACAATTTTTAAGAGATATTCCTGGGCTTTTTTAAATTGTCGTTGGGCGATCGAATCCTTGCCTATTTTCAATAAAACGCTGCCAAAGAGTTGTTTGGGTTCAGCAGCATTGGGATCCAGGGTAATGGCTTTTTCCATGTTTACAACAGCTTCATCAAACTTTTTTTGTTCTACCAGGACGCGGCCCATGCCAAAATAAGCAGCAGCATACTCCGGTGCGATTTCTATGGCCTTGTTGTAGCCTTCCAGGGCTTTATCGTACTTTTTATCACTGAGAGCCTTATCCGCCTTTTTTACTAATTTTAATGCTTTTTTGGGTACTGCGTTTTCATCTCCGGGATTATCGGGTGCAGAGGCGAAAACAGCTGTCCCGTGAACAAGGAAAAGCATGACTATCAAAGCAACAAAACATCTTTTTCTCATATCAAATCTCCTTTTTGGTTGCGAATTTTTTGTAATTATAGAATTTCAGGTTGCCAGTATACCATTTTTTCCTATAAAAGTAAAATAAAAGAAGAAAGAGATAACAGTAATTCTGAATCTGGGTAATGGATACGAAAGGGAGTGAAACTGTGCCGGGACGCGGAATCGAACCACGGACGCAGGGATTTTCAGTCCCTCGCTCTACCTACTGAGCTATCCCGGCAGACCGGCAAATTAATGCTAGATTATAATTAAAATTAACATTTTAGTCAAGTATTTTAAAAAAGTTTTTTGTATACTCTAATTTACAAATTGTATTCTCTGGCTTCACAAGCTGGCGAGTCCATGGGTTCAATTTTCTGAACGAATTATCCAATTATTTGGACTCAAGAGGATTAAATTAGCGCAGAATCCATTATAAGCAGTATTCCCTGGTTATTTTGCCATGGCACTATTATTGCTAACATTGATACAAATAAAAATCAGGAGGTTTAGTTTTAATGATCAAACACAAATTTACCGTTCTTGTGGTTGCGGCCACTCTCTTGTTTGCTGGGATCCTCTTCAGCCAGGAACAAACCGGTGGAATTTTGGGAACAGTGGTATTGGAAGATGGCTCTGTGGTTCCTGGAGTTGCGGTTGAAATAAAGGGGCCAAAACTCATTGGTACCAAGTCAACGGTAACCAATGAAAATGGAGTTTACCGGTTGATGGGAATCCCTACCGGTATTTATGAGGTTACATTCAGCCTGGAAGGTTTTAAGACGAAAAAGCGAAAAGGCATTCGCGTAGACTTAGGTAAAGACTTTAAGCTGAATGTAATCATGGAAACCGGTGAAATACGAGAGGAAGTGGTGGTAACGGGTCAGATCCCGGTGGTGGACGTCCGAAAGAGCGCGACAGCCATGAGTGTGCATATGGATACCTTTGCCAGGCTGCCCAAAGCCAGCCGGAACTTTCTTGCTGTAGCGGCTCAGCAAGCAGGTGTTAACTATGAAAGGGAGTTTGATAACACCGGTAATCAAGATGGCTGGGACGTTGAGACAGGCACGGCAATTTCCTTTGATGGTGCCAGTGCTTCGGAAAACACCTTTTTTATCGATGGTGTGAATACCACCACCATGGAAGGCGGCGTTTCCGGGAATAACATTAATCACGACTTCGTTGAAGAAGTCCAGATGAAATCCAGTGGATACGAGGCTGAGTACGGCGGTTCCCTGGGTGGTGTTATTAATGTGATCACCCGGAGCGGAGGAAATGAATTCCACGGCGACCTGCTCATGTATTACGATTCCGACTGGCTGCGGGGCGAGCCCAGGGACCTACTGCAATTGAACCCCATTGACAGTACAAAAGCCGAATATTCCGATTACAGCACCGACAAATGGAATCGTTATGAGCCGGGAATAGCCCTGGGTGGATACATCCTTAAGGACAGGCTGTGGTTTTTCGCCTCGTTTATGCCTCAATGGCGAACCCGGGTTCGTAAGGGTGTATTTATTTCCGACCCGTCTAAAGATGGTACAGAGTTCACGTTTAAGGACACCCGCTACAATGGGTCCGCCAAGATTACGGCTGCCATTGGCAAAAACCTGCGCGTAAGTCTCAGCGGTACAATGAATTACCGTGAGCAGGAGAACCAGCTGCCCAGTCAGGATGGTTCCGACAATCCGTCGCCAGGCAACCTTGAAGGCTGGGAAAATTGGGCATGGAAAGATCCCGGTGTCACGGCTGCTCTGAACCTTGACTATTCCATTGGCAACAATGCGTTCTTTACCCTTTCCGGTGGATATTTCCGAACCAACTCCTACTTCTCCGGTATTAAAGACCCCCCCACCCCCCGTGTTCTAATGCAGTATTCCAACTACGACGTCCCGGGTATGCCGGACGAATTGAAACGGCCAAGGTACTGGTCAAATGTGACCTGGGCCTCTTTGTCTGAAAACCTCAAAGACATCAGTCGTAAAATGTCAGCCAGGGGAGACTTAACCCTCTATTTTAACGCCGCCGGTGAACACGTTATGAAGATGGGACTCGGTTGGAACCAGATTTTTGCGGATCAGTTTAAGTCTGCTATTAAAACGGAATACTGGAGATTCTGGTGGGTACAACCGGACGGCACCAATGCCACTTATACCACCGGTGACGGTACCGTGCATAACACCACCTATGGGTACTGTCGTGAGTTCGGTCCCTACGGAACCATTGCCGACCTGACCAGTGACCGGTTTAATGTTTACCTGCAGGACAGTTGGACCATTGGTGACAAATTCACCCTGAACTATGGTGTGCGCCTGGAAAAAGAGGACATGCCGTCGATGGATGACGCTCACCCGGAGGCAGCATTTACCTTTGATTTCTTTGACAAAATCGCCCCCAGGGTGGGTTTTGCCTATGACGTCAAAGGCGATGGCAACACCAAAGTCTTCGGCAGCTTCGGCATCTACTACGACGTGATGAAGATCGACATGGCCGTGGGTGCCTTTGGCGGCCTGGTATGGCATGACGCCTGGTACGATATCGGTACATTGGATTGGACCCTGTATTTAAACGAAGTGGGTGTCATGTTCACCGGCGACACCTCGCCAATCCTGGGAGGTCAGTTATATGAAACCATGAATCACCGTGCGCCCGGTTGGGACAGGATTCAACCGGATATGGAACCCTACAGCAAGATGGAACTCTCCCTGGGATTCCAGAAGAAGCTCAATGACGACCTGGCATTTACCGCCAGGTTCCTGCATCACCGCATCCTGAATGTCATCGAAGACATCGGTGTTGAAATCGGCGGCACTGAATACTACTACTACGGCAATCCCGGTTCGGACTGGATTAACGAAATCTACGCGCAATCCGCTGCCGGGGGCTATATTCCCCCGGGCAGGACCTGCCCCAAACCCACCCGTACATATTATGCGGTGCAGTTGAGCCTGGACAAAAAGTTCAGCAACAACTGGCTGGGTGGAGCGAGCTTAACCTGGAGCAGCCTCAGGGGCCTGATTTCCGGACTGGCCAGCTCGGATGAACACGGCAGACAGAACCCCATGGTGCAGCGGTACTTTGACCTCTGGTTCCTCCACTATGACTCCCATATGGACCTGTTGACAGGGCCTCTGCCCACCGACCGTCCCCTGGACCTCAAATTCTATGGTGCCTACACCTTCGATTTCGGACTGACCCTCGGTTTCACCGGGTATGGCAAAACCGGTACCCCCCTTTCCAGTGAATTTATGCTGAATAACCAACAGGGTTGGTATCCCAATGGACGGGGTGACATGGGTAGATCCCCCTTCCTGTGGCAGCTTGACTTCTATGCCGAGTACATCATTAAACTGGGCGGCAGGATGAACCTCAACCTCAATGCCAATATTACCAACCTTACCAATAACAAAATCGCCCAGAGGATATACAACAGGTTGTACGCCAACCGCTACGATCTATCCAATGAGGAAATTGTTGCCGGATTCGATGTGGCTGAACTGATGGCGGACAGGGGTTTGACTGTTGATCCCAGGTACATGATGGACCACTACTTCCTGCCTTCGATTTCTGTAAGATTGGGGGCCAAGTTGAGCTTCTGATTCTAAGAAGAAGTCCCAAAGTAAATCGAAAATAAGAAACCCTCCCGGCGAAAGCCGGGGGGGTTTTTTTAAGAGCAAAATTGAACCTCCCAAAAAAAACGTTCGTGGGGCTGCTCTGTGTTTTACTCCTGGCCCTGCTGGTGCGCATTATTTATATCCACCAACTTAAAGATAGCCCGTTTTTCACCAATCCTGTCGTGGATTCGTTAGAATATCACAAAATGGCAGTTAACATCTCAAAAGGAGAATCCCCCAGGGATGACGCCTTTTATCAACCCCCACTCTATACCTATTTCCTGGGATTTTTATACCGCATATTCGGTACTAACTTCTTTACCATTCGCTTTTTACAAATGCTTTTGGGAGTTATCAATGTTCTACTGATTTATTTACTGGCCAGACGTATTTTTGGTTCCAACACAGCCCTGGCATGCGGGATCATCCTGGCCCTCTACGGTACCATGCTCTTTTTTGAAGGGGAACTCCTGGCACCGGTAGTGATTGTATTTCTCAATCTCTTGCTTATCCTCTCCCTGCTGTGGTTCCTGGCAGCACCCGGCTGGCGGCGCGCGCTGCTGTGCGGTCTTATTTTGGGTGCCTCTGCCATCACCATGTCTGTCATCCTTCCCTTTGCCATTGCTGCTCTTATTTACTTTTTTATACACCTCCGGCAAAAAAAGGAAACCATTTTTTTACAAAAAATGATTGTCATGGGCCTGTGCTTCGTTCTGGGAATTTCAATCGCTGTCTTACCCGTTACCCTGTATAACTGGAAAAAAGGGGATGATTTTGTACTGATTAGTTCAAATGCAGGCATCAATTTCTACCTGGGTACAGGAAAGGACTTTGAAAAAAAAGTCGCCATCCGTCCCGGTTACGAATGGAAAGACCTGATGCGTGAGCCCCTGAATGCCGGTTATAAAAAACCAAGCCAACAGTCCACCTACTATTTTAAAAAAGCACTAAAACTCATCTTCCATGATCCGTTGGGTTATTTACTGGGCACAGTCAAAAAAATATATATTTTTGCCAACGGCAATGAAGTCATGCGCAACCAGGAAATCTATCCGTTTCGCCAGCATTCTTCCCTGCTTTCTGTTTTATTGTGGAAAAAAGGATTGGCATTTCCCTATGGACTGCTGTTTCCCCTGGCAGTCATGGGGGCCATCTTCTCACTGACCCGTAAAAAGAAAGAGAATTACCTGCTGCTGCTCTTTTCAGCATGCCATCTAGTGGTCATTGTCCTTTTTTTTGTAACCGCCCGCTACAAGATGAACATCCTTCCTTTTCTTATTATCCTGGCGGTTTATGGTGCAATTTCATTATTTGAACTTTTTCGAAAAAAAGCGTTCCCAAAAGCTGCTGCATATGGCGGATTACTGGTGGTTCTCCTTATTCTCTGCAACTGGAATGTGGGAACCATGCCATCTGATTTCAATGCTGATGCCTACTTCAACTTAGGTGTCAATTATATGAAAAAAGAACTCCCGGAAGCCAAAACAATGTTTGAAAAGGCCATTGAACAAGACCCGGAGTTCTTGGACGCCTACGGTAACCTGGGAATTCTTCTTGACACAGAAGGAGATCATCAAGGAGCTGTCCAGTGTTTTGAAAAAGTTCTTACCAGGTATCCGGATGATATAGAAGCCAATTCCCACCTGGGTATTGCCTTTTACCACCTGGGAGATTTAAACAAAGCCAGGGAGCAGTTTATAAAAGTTCTGACCCTGGATAACAACAATGAGACCGCTAAATACAACCTGGAAATCGTGGAAAAAAAGATTCGTGAGCAAGGGGCAGCCACCCTCGATCGCCTCATGGATAAATTCCAGGCACAGCTCCGGGATGACCCTGAAAATCCTGCCCTCTTATCCAACCTGGGAATGATATATATCATGAAAAAAGATTACCAGAACGCTTTAACATTACTGCAAAAAGCCGTTACCTTAGACCCGCGTATTCCCCAGGCACATAATAACCTGGGTGTTGTGCTGTTGGAATTGGGAAGAGTGGCAGAGGCCCGGAAAGCATTCGAAACAGCCCTTAAATTGAAACCAGACTATGAATCTCCCAAAAAAAACTTACAACGCCTGGAAAAGTTGAAGAAGTAAATATGGCCTCCGGCGGCCAGGGGCTCTTTTGAAAAACCCCACTGCGTGGGGGAGCATTTGCAGTGCAAGGACGGCGTGCAACGTTTAAAACGATGTGTCGTCTCCATGGGTATTCCTTAATACCGCACTGTAAGTGTCCCTGGACCCCGCAAAACTTTTAATAAAAAGTTTTTGGAGGTGTTGGAACCTTTTTTCAAAAAGGTTCTGACCCGCCGGAGGCAGAAGGTGCAAGACGGATGACACGAACTATAGGAAAAATTATTGATCTGCCGGAGCTGCGCGATAAAGAAAGGGTTTTTGCTGATCGCGCGTATGCCGGCCGGATCCTGGCTGGCATGCTCAAAGAGTATCAAAATACCTCCGCCCTGATCATGGCTGTACCTGCCGGTGGTGTTCCCGTGGCTTTGAGCATGGCGCAACAGTTAAACCTTGCCGTGTCTGTGGCAGTGGTAAGCAAAATTACCCTGCCCTGGAACACTGAAGTGGGTTACGGTGCAGTGGCCTTTGATGGCACGGTTCGTTTAAATGACCAGTTAGTATCCCGTATAGGCTTAACTCGGGAACAAATCGATGAAGGCATCAACCACACCCGTCAGAAGGTTCAACGGCGCATGGAGCGGTTTTCCCGAAAGCTGCCATTGCCACCTTTAAAAGACAGGTCTGTTTTTTTAGTGGATGACGGCCTGGCATCCGGCTTTACCATGTTGACCGGAGTAGAGGCGATGAAAAAGGCAGGCGTCGCTTCACTAAATATTGCCGTCCCTACAGCGCACCAGGAATCGCTTCAGCGGGTATCCGGGCAGGCAGATGTCATCTACTGTGCCAATATCAGGAGCGGTTTTTTCTTTGCTGTGGCCGATGCCTATAAAAGATGGACGGATGTCAGCGAAGAAGAACTCTTTGCCATGATTGACGCGGTAGAAAGTTAGATTTGCCACCAATTTTTTTTAGCCGCGAAGAACGCGAAGGGACGCGAAGGAAGAAGAAGAGAAGAAGGTGAAAAGAAAAGTTTAGGGTTTCCCCAAACGCTTGAAGCAACAACCCTTTTTCGATTCATACCAACTCTAAAAATGGCCACCTAACTGTTTGATTCTGATAAGGAAACCTTCAGATGGCGCGTATGCGCCTTCTATGGCTCGTGACGCTATGCGCCTCGCCGAGGGGGATTACATAAAATAATTCATTGGGATATTCTAATTTGATGTAATTAAAATTAAGGGAGTTGATGAGTTCTAACGCAAAAGTATCATAATAGTTACCCATACCTTTTGCTTTGCCGCAGAGTGTGGCGGAAGGGAATGAGATAACAACATATTTTGCCTTTAATGAAGTCAATAATTTTTCACTGATCCCCTTTTGCTGTTGTTCCAGGCAGGGTAAGGTTTTCAAAAGAAAAACCACATCCCCGGTAAATTCAGGTATTGAAACCAATATGTCTGCACATTCGGCCCGATAAGAACTGCTCAGACAACTAAAAAAAATGTTAATCACCGATATTAATTGTGTATCGATATCACAGGCATAATATTCCGTATTTGGCGGCAAATCCATCCAGGGAATAGAAAACGGGTTTAAGCCGCAGGCAGCATCAAAAATCTTTTTGGGCTTCCCGATTCTTTTAAATAAGTCGGAATAGAATTTCTTCATAAACGGAATACGTTCGCAAGTAGAGGTATGAGACTGCATGATTTTAACAGCCATTGACTTCAGGGTTTCTGCATCCGGATTAGCGGATATTTGCTTAAGAAGCTTTTGCATTCTCAGGGGATTGATCTTAGCGAAAAACGCACCATAAACCTGGTGAAGTTTATTCTTTGCAGCTTTCACGGCTTCTTTAGGGGGGAATCGCTGGACAGCCCAATGGGAAATACGATAAAGAGTGTCGTCACAGAGATATTTATACTTTTTGCTTTGTTTAAGTTTTTGAAAAACGGTATCTATATCACTCATTCCTTTGCCGCATCTGACCGAAGCTTCTCCATTAACCGGGCATAGAACCTGAGATTATGAATAGTAGCCAACCGGTTCACCAGCGGGTCTTCAATTTTCATCAAGTGATGGAGATAGGCCCGGGAATAGTTCCGGCAGCAAAAACAATCACAATAGGGTTCAACCGGTTCCGAATCCCGCACAAACTTGCTGTCCTGGATGTAAAGATAATCATAAAAATCCCTTTCCCTGAGATCAATGCTTTCCAGCTTATCATTATATACATACAGCCTCTGGTGCCGGGCATCCCGGGTGGGCAGCACACAATCGAATATATTAAACCCCATTTGAAATGTTTGCACAATATTCTCCGGTTTTCCAATCCCAAGACCAAACAAGGGAAAATTACCAGGAATACACTCTGCTGTAAATTCAACCGCCTCCACAAGATTGCCGTCGCTGTCAATAGGCCAGCCTCCATAACCATAACCGTCAAAGCCGATTTCTATCAACCGCTCTACACACATTTTTCTTAGCTCTCGACTATTCCCACCCTGGATAACAGCAAAAAGCAGCGGCCGCTTCTTTTCTATCTCCCCTTCTCCCACCCGGGTTTCAAATTCCTTTTTACACCTGCGAGCCCAATCAATGGTTATCTCCACACTGTTAAGCTGCAAGCTATAATCCGCCTCCGGATGGGTGCAATAATCCAGACAAAACATAATATCTGCTCCTATCCGGAACTGTTTCTCAATACTTTTTTCAGGAGTTAACACCCTTTTTTTCCCACCCTTTGTCAAACGATAAACAAATCCTTTCCGGGTAACACTTCCCATAGAGGCTGATTTATCAATCAATGAAAAAACCTGGAACCCTCCGGAATCAGAAAAAATAGGACCATCCCATGCCATGAATTTATGGATTCCCCCCAAAGCCTTTATCACTGAAATACCAGGATGACTGGAAAGATGAATGATATTAACCATCAGGCACTCGATTCCACTATCTTTGACATCCCTTGAATCAATGGTACGCACAATGCCGCGAGTGGCATCGGGTAAAAATGACGGCAAGGATATTGTTCCCGCTGGTGTTTCCAGGCTGTCCAGGTTTAAACGCCCTTTACGTGTGTTCATTTTTTTAGGAATTTAGGATTATTGCCGGCAATAATTACGGTTACCTCACCTTTTGTGTCTTTATTTGCGAAGGTTTTCACAAGGTCTTCAAGATATCCTTTGCATACTTTTTCATACATTTTTGTTAAATCCATGCAAACAGCAGCCAACCGATTGCCCAGGATTTCAAAAGCATCTGCCAATAAAATTCCCACCCGGTAAGGAGATTCAAAAAATATAAGAGTGTGTGGCGCCTCCTTTTCCATTTCCAGGAACTTTTTTCGCGGGCCTTTTTTCCTTGGCGGGAATCCTTTAAACGTAAAACTCGATGTGGGCAAACCGGATGCCAGGAGCGCCGATGTGACAGCACTGGCTCCGGGAATAATATCAATATGATAGCCATTGTTGACAGCTTCTGAAATAATTCGATACCCCGGATCGCTGATCCCCGGAGTCCCGGCATCCGAGCAAAGCGCAACCTCTTTGCCTTCTTTAAGCAAATTTAATATCTTTTGACCCGCAGCCGCTTCATTGTGCTCATGATAAGAAAAAAACACATTGGGAAGAGGAATCTGATACCTGGACAATATTTTCCTGGTATGCCGCGTGTCTTCACATGCCAGGGCATCAACCGCTCCCAAGATTTTTACCGCCCTGTAAGTAATATCATCCATATTACCAATAGGAGTCGAAATAATATATAACGTACCATTCCGTTTATCTGTATCCATAAATCATATTTTAAAGCATTCCACAAGGTCGTGTCAAGCGAGCGGTCGGCGACCGCAGCCGCAGAAGGCGCATACGCGCCATCTCGAAGGCTTCCTTACCAGAATCAACCGATTTGGCGATCTTTTTTGATATTGAAATCAATTAATACATAAACCTCTGTTTCAGACGGATGGGGAAGCCTTCAACTTACTTAACTTCTTATCTTATTACTTCTTACTTCCTACTTCCTACTTCCTACTGTCCTCTCTCTTCTCCTTTATTTATTAATAATACCAATTCATTCTCAAATTCTACGATATCAAAATTCCATCTATTTTTTTTGATTTTTTCCAATATACCTTGCTTGTAATTGGAAAAAATATCAACGTTTCGATTGGCCAGGTTCCGGGTAGGGAAAGACACAGCCATCCACTGAGCAGGAGTTTTTTCTATCACTCTCCAGCCCGCTCCTTTTTGCCGGTGCTCCAGGCAGTGATACATTTTAAATAAAAGGCCCACATCAACCACTGCTTCGGGTGGATTACACAGAATATCCCTCTCTTCTACCAATGGCTGTAAACCTTCCAATTGAAAGTACAATTTGATCAGCTCAACCGTTTGCATATTATTATCATAAGCATAATAGATAATATCCTTAGATACCCCCATCCATCGAAAAGAAAACGGATTTAATGCACAAGCCAGATCAACCATTCGTTTGGGGGTCCCGGTTATTTTAAATAGTCTCGAGTAAAACTCATTGAGAATTACCATTCGTTCCCGCGTAGAAGCATGTTTCGCCATTATATTTAAACAGGTATGGGTAATTCTATCCTGGTCCCCCGAAAGAAAAGCAGATTTTAATTCTTCTCCACTAGAAGAATAGTCCAGTTCACTCAAATAAGAAGCCAGTATCAAATGACACTTTTTTTTGGCATATTTGAGTAGATTTTTTAATGATGTGTGCGTTTTGCTCCCTATCTTTACCACGTCTCGAATCGTATCCGCACACAAATATTTATACTTCTTACTTGCCTTAACCTGGTTTACAATCTCATCAATCTCAACATCAGTTAGTTTCATTCTTATTCGTGGAGATTATATTTTTTCACATGCTCTTAATTTTGCCGAGCGAGCTCTTATGTTCATTTGCAATTCATCTTTTTTGGCTGCCAGCGGTTTTTTGGTAAGAAGTTTAATGAGATGATCCTGTTTTGCCGTTTTGAAAACAGATTTAACGATTCTATCTTCAAGTGAGTGAAATGAAATAATGACAATTCTCGAGCCTGGCTTAATGGAATGAACAAGTTTTGACAAAAAGGCTTCAAGCCCGGTTAATTCTTGATTAACCTCGATGCGAACCGCTTGAAAAACTCTTGCCAGCGGGTCCATGGTTTTCCGTTTCGGGGCAATTCTGCGAATAATATTTTTTAGTTCATCCGTGGACTCTATTTTTTTTTGCTTCCGGTGAAACACGATTTGCTCTGTAATTCTGGTTGGATTTTCGATTTCGCCGTATTTTTTAAAAACATCAAACAATTCATCATAACTGTAATCATTGATAACATTATATGCGGAGATTTTTCCTTTTTTATCCATTCTCATATCCAGGGGAGCTTCCCGGGAATAAGAGAATCCTCTTTCCGGGTTTTCCAGTTGAAAAGAGGAAACCCCCAGATCGAATAAAAAGCCGTCTATTTTATCGATTTTAATAGGAAGTGTTTCCAGGTTTTTAAAATCCGCATGGAAAAATGTAAACCGGCCTGAAAATGCCTCAAGTTTTTCTTTAGCGATATCTAAGGATTCGCGGTCTTTGTCTGTGCCATATAAATAATTATGAGGAGAAGCGTTTAGAATAGCAGCGCTGTGTCCTCCGAGTCCAACGGTTCCATCGAGGAAGACGCCTCCTTTAGCTGCGTTTAGGAATTCTACTACTTCGTTTAGCAGTACCGGTATATGCATTTTATCTCACTCATGACTTAGCCAAATTTTTTCCATACGTTTAGATACCAGAAAACGAGGAAAAGATCAAGAGTGGTGGTTCAGCTAAATCCACCGATTATTTTTTTTAGCCACGAAGATACACAAAGGGCCACGAAGGTACGACAAGACAGTTGGCAGTTGGCAGTTGGCAAGAAGTAGTTGGAGTCATTGTTTGGAATTTGTGATTTGGAATTTGGAATTTTCTTCTTACTTCGCGTCCCTTCGCGTGCCTTCGCGGTGAAAAAACAGCTCGTTCGGGTGCTCATATTTGCTTTCCCTGTAAACTTCTGATAAAATACGGGCATAATTGTAATGGATAAGTAAAAGGAGCCGAACATGAGACGATTTTCATCGTATGGGCCACTGAATACAAAATCACACTACTACGCACCAAGAAAAGAATTAATTACAAAAGCCTTTTTTCAATTGATTGGTGAAAACCCGGAAGAAGGCGGCCATTACATCACTGTTTGGGCACCACGTCAGACCGGTAAATCATGGCTCATGCAGCAGATTCTTTTAAAATTACAACAAGAAGCGCGTTTTGATGTGGTGGTTTTAAGCCTGGAAAGCCTGAAAGATGAAGAAAATGTCAATGATATTATCAATACCATTGCAGAAGAAATCGGTGATAGACTGGGTAAACCTTTTACCGGTGTTCATACCCAAAAACAATTCCAGAAATTATTTAAAAAAGGTGTATTGGATAAACCCCTGGTTTTAATCCTGGATGAATTCGATGCCCTGCAAAAAGAGGCGATTAATGCAATCGTGAGCGCTTTTAGAGATATATACAATGAAAGACTGTATGAAATCGATAAACCCACGGAACAAAAAAAATATCTCCTCCACAGTGCTGCTCTAATCGGTATTCGCAGCGTTCTTGGTATTGAAAACAAAAAGGGTTCGCCTTTTAATGTTCAGCGCAGCCTTCATATTCCCAACCTCACCTATGACGAAGTCAAAGGCATGTTTCAATGGTATGAAAAAGAAAGCGGGCAAACGATTGAAACAGAGGTCATCGACAGACTGTTCGCAGAAACCCGGGGACAACCGGGTCTCACCTGCTGGTTTGGCGAACTGCTAACCGAAACCTATAACCATGAAAAAGATAAACCCATTACTATCGACAATTTCGAAGAAGTCTTTGCCGCTGCTACTTATACCTTGCCTAACAACAATATTCTCAATATCATCAGCAAAGTAAAGGA